>JACCDS011945259.1_pt1 | contig 13133 bp, 12 predicted proteins | sample 7446441 | NCBI WGS metagenome assembly JACCDS01 (sample SAMN15323445, study PRJNA562643) | freshwater metagenome | isolation source: river surface water | place: USA:Blue River Watershed | collected 2017-08-17
ACTTCCCCGGGGATCACGTTCGGCGCGCCCGGTTTGACCTGCAGCGTGCCGACAGTGGCCACGAGCCCGGGCACCGCCCGCGCCAACGCCTCCGCCGCCAAAACCACTTCCGCCGCCCCCGCGAGCGCATCCCGCCGCAACGCCATCGGCGTCGTGCCCGCGTGCCCCGCCCGACCGCGCAAGGTCAGCCGCCCACGCGTCTGCCCCGCGATCGCCGTCACCACCCCGACCGCCAATTCCTCCGCCTCAAGCACCGGTCCCTGCTCGATGTGAACCTCAAAGTAACCCAATAGGTTACTTTGCCGGTGGGTGGCGGCGGGCGCTTTCCAAGGTGCGCCGGCGAAGGTTTCGAGCGCGGCGCGCACGCTGACGCCCGCGGCATCCTTGAACGCGAGATCGGCCGCGCGAAGTTGGCCGCTGTAGCCCTTGCTGCCGAGGTACGCGCTCGCGAACCGCACGCCTTCCTCTTCGGCAAAGCCCAAAACTTCCACGGCGTACGGCAGCGCGATTTTCCGCCGCTGCAATTCCTGCAAAGCCAAGATCGGCAGCAGCACGCCGAGCGGCCCGTCGAACCGGCCGGCATCGCGCACCGTATCCAGATGGGAACCGAGCAGCAGCGTCTTCGCCAGCGGCGTCGGACCTTCGAGGCGGCCGATCAAATTGCCGACGCCGTCTTCGCGTACCGCCAGCCCGGCGGCCTGCATCCAACGCCCGACCTGGGCGTTGGCCCGGCGCATCGCCGGCGAGAGAAATGTGCGCGTCAGCCGGCCTTCGTCGTCGGAGATCTGCCCGAGTTCATCGAGCCAGCGGACCAATTGGCGCGTCGCGGCGAGCATGGTTCAGCTCCCGCGGTACGTGCTGAACGCCCAAGGCGAAACCAGCAACGGCACATGGTAACCCGCCGCCGCATCGAAGATCGTGAAACGGATCGGCACCTCGTCGAGAAACGGCGACACCGTCCCGCGCGCCGCGAAATACGCGCGCACGTGGAAAACGAGTTCGTATTCGCCGGCCGCCATTTCCGCTTCCGCCAAGACGGGCGCATCCGTGCGGCCGTCGGCATTGGTCGTCACGGTCTTCAGGCAAACCGGCGCGGGCCCGCGGCGCCACAGCTCGATCTTCATGCCCGGCGCCGGTTTGCCGGACACAAGGTCGAGAACGTGGGTGCTGAGTTTGGCGGGCATGGGCGAAGGATTAACCGGGGAAGGTGCGGCGGGACAGGGCCAAATTTGCGGCGCGGGCCGGACGGCGGCGGCCGGCGATCACGGCGCCTGCAGGCAATCGTTCAGGCGCAGGCGGGCGATCTTCTCGATTTCGCCGAGGGCGGTGGCGAACTCCGTATCGGCATCATGGTGACGCCGCGCCTCCATCGCCGCGAGGATGGCGGATTTGTGGTTCAGCCGGGCGCAGATGATGAAAGGGAAACCGAAACGTTCGAGGTAGGCCGCGTTGAGCGTTTGGATTCGGGCAATTTCCTCGGCGGCCAGTTGGTCCAGGCCCGCGGCGGCCTGCTCGCGCGTCGATTCCGCCGTGAGCCGGTTCTGCTGGGCCAAGCGGCCCGCCAAATCGGGATGCGCCCGGATCAACGCGAGCTGCCGGTCGCGGCCGGCCGCCCGCATCGTCGCGCACAGGGCCGCGTGGAGGTGGTCGGCGTCGCGGAACGGACGTTGCGGCCACGTCTCGTCCGCCACCCAGGGCGAATGTTCGAAGAGATGCCCGAGCCGCGCGACGAAAGCCGCGCGGTCGAGGGCGTTGAGCTCGGCCAGCGTCGGCATCAGGGCAGCAATTCGTAGGCGGGCAACGAGAGGAACTCGTCGAACTGTTCGCTCTTCGACATGCGCATGAAGAGGTCGACGGCGTCCTTGAAATGGCCGGAATCGAACCGCTCGTCGCCGTACTCGGCACGGATCTTTTGCAATTCGTCCGTGAGCAACGTGTCGTAAAGCTCCGCCGTGATCGCGCGGCCGTCGTCGAGTTTCGCGCCGTAGCGCAGCCATTGCCACAGCTGCGACCGCGAGATTTCCGAAGTCGCCAGATCCTCCATCAGGTTGTGGATCGGCTCCGCCCCGGAGCCGCCGAGCCACGCTTCGAGGTAACGCACGCCGACGTGCAGGTTCCAGCGCACGCCGCCCTCGGTGATCGGACCGTGCAACGGCGCGAGCAAATCGGCTGCCGTGATCTTCACGTCGTGGAAACGGTGCAAATTGTTCGGCCCCTTCATGTGCAGCGCGAACGCCTCCAGCGCCGTCTGCACGAGCCCGGGATGCGCGACCCAGGTGCCGTCGTGGCCGTCGCCCGCCTCGCGCTCCTTGTCGGCGCGCACCTTGGCCAAAGCGGCGGCGTTGGCCTCGGGGTTGTTCTTGATCGGAATCTGCGCGGCCATGCCGCCCATCGCGTAGGCGCCGTGGCGGTGGCAGACGTTGATCACGTGCAGCGCATAGGCGCGGAGAAACGGCACCGTCATCGTGATCAGCGTACGGTCGGGAAACAGGTACTCCGGCCGGTTCCGGAATTTCTTCACGAAGCTGAACATGTAGTCCCAGCGCCCGCAGTTCAGACCGCTCGCGTGCTCGCGCAGCTCGTAGAGAATCTCTTCGGCTTCGAAGGCGCCGAGGATCGTCTCGATCAAGACCGTGACGCGGATCGTGCCGCGCGGAATGCCGAGCGCGGCTTGGGCGTAAATGAAGATGTCGTTCCACAGCCGCGCCTCGAGGTGGCTCTCCATCTTCGGCAGATAGAAATACGGGCCGCTGCCGCGCGCGATGAGCTCCTTGGCGTTGTGGAAAAAGTACAGGCCCCAGTCGAAGAGCGACGCCGACACGCGCGCGCCGCCGAGTAGCACGTGCTTCTCCTCCATGTGCCAGCCGCGCGGGCGGGCGACGATGGTCGCGATCTTGTCCTTCAGCGCGTAGCGTTTCCCTTCCGGCGAGGTGTACGTGATCGTGCGGCGCGCGGCATCGCGCATGTTGATCTGGCCCTCCATCACGTTTTCCCAAGTCGGGGAATTGGCATCCTCGAAATCGGCCATCCAGCACTGCGCGCCGGAGTTGAGGGCGTTGATCGCCATCTTGCGGTCGACCGGTCCGGTGATCTCGGTGCGGCGATCAACGAGGTCGGGCGGCGGCGGCGGCACTTGCCAATCGCCCGCGCGGACCGCGGCGGTCTCGGGCAGGAAATCGGGCAGCTTGCCCGCGTCGATCTCGGCCTGGCGCGCCACCCGGCGGGCCAACAACTCCAGGCGGCGCGGACCGAACTTCGCCACGAGCTCCGCGAGAAACGCCCCGGCTTCCGGCGTCAGAATCTCGGCATAGCGCGGCGGGAGCGGTCCGATGATTTCAAGTCCGGCAACGACAGGATGGCTCATGGTAAAGGGGTAACGGCTTAGCAGCCCCGAGGCCAAATCCCAAAAATCGGCGGTCCAGACTTCCGCCAAAATCACCAGCGCCGCCCGGCCGCCGCAGACCGTGATTCGGCGTTGTCAGCGCCGCGGCTCCGACCCAGCCTCCGCGCCGCATTGCCATGAGCGCCGAACTTTTCATGCGGGAAGCCATCAAGGAAGCGGACGCCGGCCTGCGCGGCGGGCGCGGCGGGCCCTTCGGCTGCGTCATCGTCCGCAAGGGCGAGATCGTCGCCCGCGGCAACAACCGCGTCACCTCGACCAACGACCCCACCGCCCACGCCGAGGTCACCGCGATCCGCGAGGCCTGCGCCGCGCTCAAGACCTTCCAGCTCGACGACTGCGAGCTCTACACGAGTTGCGAGCCCTGCCCGATGTGCCTCGCCGCCATCTACTGGGCGCGCATCCCGCAGGTCTTCTATGGCAACACCCGCGGCGACGCCGCCGCCATCGGCTTCGACGACGACTTCATTTATCAACAGATCCCGCTGCCGCCCGCGGAACGCGCCATCGCCATGCAGCCGCTCCTGCGCGACGAAGCGCTCGGCACCTTCAAGGCCTGGCAGACGAAGTCGGACAAAGTCCGGTACTGAAATTGCCGATACCGCAACGCCGCCCCCGACCCCGGCCGCCGGCCCGGTCGGCCCGCGCCGGCGGAACGGGCTCGCAATTCCCGCGCGGCCCGCATGCTCGGCCGAAGCCTTTCGCCCCATGTCGCCGCATCCCCTGCTGCCCCGCCTCGTCTTCGCGTTGCTCTGCCTGACCGCCGGCTCCGTCCGCGCCGCCGAGCCGAAACCCTTCCCGATGCCCGCCGCGGCCCCCGCCGCGAAACCCGCCGCCGCCGTCGAGAGCACCGTCGTGAAGATCTTCTCCACGATCCGTTTTCCCGATCCTTACAAGCCCTGGACTAAACAGCAGCCGCGCGAAACGTCCGGCACCGGCGTGATCATCGAGGGCAAACGCATTCTCACGAACGCCCACGTCGTCGGCTACGCGAGCCAGGTGCAGGTGCAGGCCAACCTCTCCGGCGACAAGATCCCCGCCACCGTCGAGGCCATCGCGCCCGGCATCGACCTCGCGATCCTCAAACTCGAGGACGAATCCTTCTTCGACAACCGCGCCCCGCTCGCCCGCGCGACGAAGTTGCCCGCGGTCAAGGACGCCGTGCTCGTCTACGGCTTCCCCACCGGCGGCAGCAATCTCTCGATCACCAAGGGCATCGTCTCCCGCATCGAATTCGCGCTCTACAATTTCCCGACCTCGGGCCTGCGCATCCAGATCGACGCCGCGATCAACCCCGGCAACAGCGGCGGTCCCGCCGTCGCCGACGACAAGATGATCGGCCTCGCCTTCAGCCGCCTCGGCGGCGGCGACAACATCGGCTACATCATCCCCTGCGAGGAAATCGACCTGTTCCTGAAAGATGCCGCCGACGGCCGCTACGAGGGCAAACCCGCGATGTTCGACGCCCTCCAAACCTTCGAGAACCCAGCGCTGCGCCCGTTCCTCAAAGTCGATCGCACCGTGCAGGGCATGATCGTCACGCAGTCCGACACCGCCGATCCCGCGTATCCGCTCCGCCCATGGGACATCGTGACCAAGATCGGCGACACGCCCATCGACAACGAAGGCATGGTCAAGGTCGGCGACATCCGCGTCCGCTTCCAATACATGATCCAGAACGTCGCCCGCGCCGGGAAAGTGCCGCTCACGCTCGTGCGGGCCGGCAAGGAAATGACCGTCGAGCTGCCCGTCGCGCCGCGCCGCCCGATGCTCATCCCCGATCTCGAGGGCGCGTATCCGCAATACTTCATTTACGGCCCGATCGTGTTCTCGACCGCCACCCAGATTTTCCTCGGCGGCCTCAACAACGCGGCCGTCGGTCTCGCCGCCGCCGCCAGCCCGCTGTCGCAACGCCGCTCGGACCGCCCGGCCTTCGACGGCGAGGGCCTCGTCGTCGTCTCGTCCCCGTTCTTCCCGCACAAGCTCGTCAACAACTACTCGCAGGTGCAGTCCGCCGTGATCGACAAGGTCAACGGCGTGAAAATCAAAAACCTCGCCCACCTCGTGGAGACGTTGCGGGACCTGAAAGACGAATTCGTCGTCTTCGAGTTCGGCGGCCGGCGTTTCGAAACCCCGGTGTTCCGCCGCGCGGACATGGTCGCCGCCACCGAGGACATTCTGAACGACAACGGCGTCCGCGCCCAAGCCTCCCCCGAACTGCTCGCGATCTGGAACAAGAAATCGCCGGGCGGCAACTGAAGCGGAAGCGGCTTCCGCAGTTGAAAGCCTGAAGTTGAAAGTTGAAAGCCGATCTATCGTACCGCGCCCGGCGGGCGGTTTCTCTTCCGATCCATCGACCTTCAACTTTCACCTTTCAACTCGCGGCGGCGCCGCCGCCGCCGCCACCGCCTCCGCTGCTCGCACTTGCCAATCCGGACCTCCCGTTCAACCTTCGCACCCTATGCATTTCGACAACCTGCAGGCCAGTCTCTCCGCTCCGCTGCCGCGCCTCGACGACGACGAGGATGACGACGACAAACCGGAACCCGGCGAAGCGAAGAAAGCCGGCGGCCCGGTCGCCATGCTCATCGCCCGCAAGTTTCTCGAGCAGCGGAAAATCTTCCTCTGGGGTGCCGTGACCGATGCCACCGCCAAGGACCTGACCGAGAAATTGCTCTACCTCGAATCCGAGGCCCCCGGCAAAGAGATCATTTTCTATCTCAACTCTCCCGGTGGTTCGATCACGGCCGGCATGGCGATCTATGACACGATGAAGCTCATCACGTCACCGATCACCGTCGTCGTCACCGGCATGGCCGCCTCGATGGGTTCGATCTTGCTCTGCGGCGCCGCCAAGGGCCGCCGTCTCCTCTACCCGCACTCCCGCGTCCTGATCCACCAGCCGCTGATCTCCGGCCGCATGATCGGCCCCGCGAGCGACATCAACATTCAAGCCAAGGAAATGGAAAAACTCCGCCAGGAGCTGAACCAGATCCTCGCCACCTCGTCCGGCCAGCCGCTCGAGCAGATCAACAAGGACACGGACCGCGACTTCTACTTGAATGCCAAGGAAGCGATCGCCTACGGCTTGGCCGACCAAATCGTCGACAAGGTCTGAGTGGCTTCGCCGGGCCAATGCCCGGCGAATGTTGAAAGTCGAAAGTTGAAGGTCGAAAGACCGGAAAACGGACCGCTGCCAAGCGGTCCGTTTTCGTTTCTTCAACCCCCTGCCGCCGTCCGAACTTTCAACTTTCACCTTTCGCCTTCCCGCTGCGCCGCCGCGCGGCGCAGCGCGCCTCACGGCGCTTTCACGTCCGCCGGCCGCAGCGCGGCCAATTCGCTTTCCCACCGGACGCGTTGCGCCGTGTCCTTCGCGGTTTCCGCCGCGGCCGACGCCTCCGTCAGCCACGCCACCCGCAGTTCCCGCGGCAGCGTCTCGGCCGCCAACAGCACCCGCCACAATCCGAGCGCGCGCGCCGGGCGGCCGCAGCTTTCCAGCATGCGCGCGCAGGCCCGCGCCAACGCCCATTCGTCGGGCCGCAGGGTCGTGACCGTCGCGGCGAACCCGAGCGCGTTCCCGGCCCCGTCCTGGTCGCCGGCGGCCTGCAGCCGTTGCGCCAACGCCAGGCCCACGGCGAGGCTCGGCGAAACGCGTTGGGCCGCGATGCCCGCGGCGAGGGCTTCGGCCGGCCGTTTCCGCAGTTCCAATTCGCGCATCTGCCGCAGCACCGCGTAGCCGGCCCATTCCGGCGCCGGCACCCGGCGCGGCTCCGGCTCCCGCGGAAACGGCCGGTACAGCGGATCACCCACGAGCACCGCCTGCCAACTCAGCGCGTTGAGCGCGAAATACGCCGCTTCCGCGAGTGTCGCGCCTTTCGCCAGCGCACGCACCAGGAGCTGCGGCCGGTGCGTGAATTGCAGGTACGGTTCATGGACGTTGCCCACCGTCGCCGTCACCCCGCGCGCCACGAGCGGTCCCGTCCACCCCTGCGTCGCCGACCGCAGGCTCGTCGCCGAATAACTGTGGATGTGCAACGCGATCGCCCCCGGCGGAAACCGGAAACCGGGCAACGTGAAAGGCCCGGTCAAATCGCCCGCGTACCAGCCGAAATACAGCGCCGGCGCATCGAATCGCGCCCCGGCCGGGATCGTCGCCGGCAAACGGTCGACGTCGGTGTCGAAACCGAGTTCGGCGATCTGCTGCGCCACGGACTCGAACCACGGATCGCCGATGTCGTCGCGGTTGGCGATGTCCACGTAGGCGCGTCCCGCCAGGCCCGCGCACTCCGCCGCGACGGCGAGGTCGACCAGCGCGAAGGCGTCGGCGGCGGTCGGCCCGTCGAGCCGCGCCACCTTCACGACAGCCCCAAGCTCCGCGACCGTGGGCCGCTCGTTTTGGAAAAGCGGGTTGGGCACGAAAGCGCTGACCGGATAATTCGGCTGCGCCAGCAGGCTGAGTTCGCCGTCGACCGAACCGGCGTTGGTCCGGAATTCCGGCCGCGTCGTGAACGGCTTCACTTCCGTGAAGAACTCCGGATCGTGAGCGATCCGCAACGGCACGCCGCGGCACAGAATCAACGCCTCGATCCGGTGGCCGGACGGCGCGTATTTGCGGCGCCCCACGGGATCGGTGAGCGCCATCGGGATCGCGTCGACCCACTTGTCCTGCACCAACTGGGCCAGCAACGGCGTCCACAACGTCGCCACGAACTCCCGCCACGAAACCGTTTCCCCGAGGGGCAATTTGAGCGCGACGATGTTGGCCGCCGGCACCCCGCGCACCTCCGCGTAATGCCGGGCGATCCGCAGCGAATCGGGATCGTCGCTGTTCGCGACCAGCACCACCCGCTCCGCCGGCCGGCCCACCGGCTCCGCGGCCGCCGCCGGGCCGAGCAAGCCCCCCAGCAACCAGCGGCCGGCCCGGAGGACGCGCCGCCAGCCCTTCATCGGCCGAGCCTCCACCCGAGTCCGGTGGCAAGCACGCAGGCGGCCACCGACAACGCCACATGCCCCGCGGCCGTGAGCCATTGGCCTTTCTGCAATTGCTCGAAGGTCTGCCAGCTGAAACTCGAGAAGGTGGTGAATCCGCCGCAGACCCCGACGACCCAGAAGGCCTGGGCGCGACCCGGTTCGGCGCCCGGCGCGGCCAGGCGCGCCATCAGCCAGCCGATGAGCAAGGAACCCGCGACGTTCACCGCCACCGTGGCCCACGGCAGCCGCCCGGCCGGCACCAGCTGGCCCGCGAGCGCGCGCGCGACCGAGCCGATGGCTCCGCCCGCGGCCACCAGCAACAAGGCGGAAAAGTTCATCGGCAAAGCGCGGGGCGCCGTTCAGGGCTTCGCCGCCGCCGCGGCGGTCTGGCGCCGGATGAGCACGGTGCGGAGGTAGGTATCCGGTCCGGCACTGCGGTACGCCGTCAGCCAGATCGCGCCCAGCATCTGCGCGCCCTCGAGCAGCCGGGCCTCGACGAAGGCTTCGGTTTCCGGCGCGAGCGTCTGCCCGCCGAGGCCGAGTTTGCCGTCCTTCTCGAGCTGATACAGCGGCTCGACGAACCGGTGCTGCCGGCGGAGGTAGTCGAATACCGCGACGAACATCGGGTCGCGGCCGTCCGCCCGCGGCAGCAGGCTGACCGGCGCGGCCGGCGCGACGCGCGGCAGCAGGCGCGGCGTGCGGATGCCGGCTTTGGCGATGATCCCGCCGTCGACCCAGGAATGGATCGTTTTCGCCGTCGTGAAACCCTTGGGATTTTCGCCCGCCCAGCCGTTGTGGTGCTTCGTCGTGTGCAGGGGCTGCGAGCAGTCGCCGACGTAGTGGCCCATCACGCCCATGACGTAGAGAATATTGGCCTGGGCGTTGAGGATTTCGTCGGGCGTGCCGAGCTCCTCGAAAACCTTCAGGTAGGAAAACGCCGAGCGCAGTTTGCCGAAGTATTCCGTGATCGCCCACGGCGCGAAGCCCGGCCAAGCGGCGGTGCGGTCGGCATCTTTCGCGGGATCGACCGGCGCAAAATGCTGCGGGTTGGCCGCGCGGCCGGCGGCAAACTGCAGAATGAATTCGTAGCGGAACGGCGTCAGCGTCTCAAGATCGAGGCCGGCCTCCGTGAGGTACTCGACGTCGCAGAAATGGTCGCCCCAGCTCGCCCCGACATGCTTCACGGGCAGATCCGGCACGTTGCGCCAACGGTCGCCTTCGCCGGAAAGGAAGGCGATGCGTTCCGCGTGCGCCACCGCTTTGACAAAGGCCGGGAATTCCGGCGGCAGCGAAGCCAGCGCGAGCTGGTTGACGATCCGGTGGCCCTCGTAGTCCCAGGCCCGGAGCGGCGCGACGCCCGTCGCCAAGGCCAAGCCAGCGGTCCCGAGCCAACGGCAAAATTGACGGCACTTCATGCCCGCAGTGAGGCGCTTTTCCGCGCGCTTGGCGAGCGCGCCTAGCGGTTCGCACGGGCCTGCGCGAGCGCGGCGCCGTAAGAGCGGACCCCCGCCGCGATCGCGACCGCGATCTGCTGCCGGTAACCCTGCGTCGCGACCCGCGCGGCCTCGGCGTCGTTCGAAAGGAACCCCGCCTCGATCAGCACGGCCGGGCAACGCGCCAGCCGCAGGACCGCGAATCGGCTGCGCTTGAGGCCGCGATCCGGGACCTTGAGCGCCGCCAGCAGATCGCGGTGAACCGCGAAACCGAGCACCACGTTCCAGTGGTCGTTGAAGTTGCCCGGATTGTGGACCGTCACTTGGTCGTCGGGCTGGCGGTTGGCCGAGAGCTGGTGCTGCGGCGTCATGGTGTAGACTTCGACACCCGTGACACGCTCGACGTCGGCCTCGACGGCGTTGAAATGCAGGCTGAGAAAAAGGTCGGCATCGACGCGGTCGGCGACCGCGGGCCGGTCCGTGAGCTCGACGTAGCGGTCGTCGTCGCGGGTCAGCACGACCCGGTAGCCTTGGGCCTCGAGCAGCACCTTGAGCCGGCGCGCGGTGTCGAGGGTCATCTCTTTTTCGAGCACGCGGAGCCGCGCGTTGACCTTGCCGGTGTCGCGGCCGCCGTGCCCGGGATCGATGACGATCGTCTTCAGACCCGGCGGTTTGCCGGCGCCCTGGCCCGGCCGCACCGCCGGCGTGAGCAGGCGCAGGTAGTCGATCTTGGAGATCGCGAGTTCACCCTGCCGCATTTCCGCCGGCGCCCCGAGGAAGACCCGGACGCCGTCAAACTCGGCTTCCCGCGTCTCGGCTTCGAGCACGAAGCGGCGGTTGGCCGCGGTGAGGGTCAGCTGCTTTTTCCCGGCATCCCAAGCCGAAGCGGCCTTGAGCACCCGGGAAATCTCACGGGCGCCGACATAGGCGCCGGCGGCGGGAATTTTGCCTTCGCCGGACTTCGGCGCGGCGGCGGCCCGCGGGGCGGGGTTGGCCGGGCCCGCCGGGGCGACGGCTTTCGGCGCGGCCTTGGGGGCGGCCGGAGCGGCGGCCGGCGGCACGCTGCCCGGTCGCGTCGGGGTACTGCGACCGGCGTTTTCCTGCGCCGGCAAGGAGGCCGCGGCCAAACCCGCGGCCAGCAGCAGGCGGCGCACGGCCCGTCGAAAACCAGGCGAAACTCCGCGCGGGCGGTCGGCCGGCGGCTTCATGCCCGGAAGGGATTACGTCTGCGCCGGGGACGTTTCGCCGGCGTCCGCGCCCTCGTCACCCTCGGTCTCGTCGACATCCGGGACATTGGCGTCGCGGCGGACATGGAACTTCGGCTTCCGCTTGTTGGGCGGGAGCGGCGTGAGCATCACGTGGATGTTGCGGCCGATAAGTTTGGGCTCGGCATCGGGGTGGCCCATGCCGGCGAGATCGGCGACGGCGCGCTTCATGACGTCGAAGCCGATTTCCGTGTGCGCCATTTCGCGGCCGCGGAACTTGAGGCGCATCTTCACCTTGTTGCCGTGGTCGAGGAACTGTTCGCCGTGGCGCAGCTTGGTCTCGTAGTCGTGCTGCTCGATGCGGGCGGTGAATTCGATTTCCTTGATCTTGCTCGCGGTGGATTTCGCGTTCGAGTGCTTCTTCTGCTCCTCGTACACGTATTTGCCGAAGTCCATGATGCGGCAGACCGGCGGCGTCGCGTTGGGCGCGACCTCGACGAGATCCAAGCCGTTTTCCAGCGCGAGATTGATGGCCTTGGATGTATCCAAAATCCCGAGCTGCTTGCCTTCGGGGGAGATCACCCGCACTTGCGGGACCTTGATGCGGTGGTTGCGGCGAATGGCCGCAAACGGGTCGACATTGCGACGCTGGTAAGAACCGGGACGGTTGCCGCCTCCGGCGGAAGGGAACGAGTTGGCCATCAATAAAGGTTGGACTGGTATCTGGTCGGACGGGGATTTCGCCCGGAACCCCCGCGGGAGCAAGGGTTATTTGGCCGCGCGGCGGCGCAACGGCCTCAAACGCTGAAACTTTCCCCGCAGGAACAACTCGCCTTGGCGTTGGGGTTGGAAAACTTGAAACCGCCCGAAACCATCGCGGCCGAGTAGTCGAGCTGCGTGCCCTTCAGGTACAGCGCGCTCTTGCTGTCCACCACGACGCGCACCCCGCCGGTGGGCACCAGAATGTCGCCGCGCCGCGGTTCCGCCACGAACTTCATCTTGTAACTGAGTCCGTTGCATCCGCCGCCCGTGATGGCGACCCTCAGCAGTTCCCCTTGGCCTTCCCGCGCGCTCAACGCGGCCACCTTGCCGCCGGCGGCGGCCGTCAACTTGATCAACTGCTCGCTGCCGGGCCGCACACCCTCGGGCAAGCCCGCGCCCGCCGGGGCGGGCAACAATGGCGAAACGGCGACAGGAACGGACGACATGGCTCCGAGCAAAACCGCGTTTCGCGCCGGCGCAACCGCAACTCCGTCCGCTCCCGGGATCGCGGCGCAGTGTTTTGCCTGTCACTGCACCGCGATCGGGTTGGTGAAACAGGGCGCGGCCGTCCGCCCCTGGAAGTGTTCCAACTCGCCCCGATCCTGCCCCCGCGCCGGAAAATCCGGCGCGGAGACAGGCTGGTTGGCTGGTTTACCTTGGAATCCGGCGCCGGGAACTGACGCGGCGTGCGGGGCATCGGACTCCAAATACTGGAAAGAGCCTGCGGCTGCGACCAACGCCGGAGCGAGGCGCACCATGGACGCCGCCGGTGCCGCCGCCAGTCCCGGGTGACCGGTGGCTGCGGCCCGGTGACGAGCGGCGCCGCGGACCGGTTGCAATCGCTCAGGGCGGCAAGCGGAAGGCCGCGACGCTCTCGCGCGGCAACCGGGCCTTGAGCTCGGCCCACTCCCGCCGGCTCACGCGCAGCGGGCTGCGCAGGCCCTCGAGGTGCAGGAGCGGGGCGTCGCCGCCGTCGTCCTCGATCCGCTGGAGCCGCCCGAGATTGATCAGCGCCTGGCGGTGGGCGCGCGCGAAGGGCGGCGACGGCAGCGACTCTTCCCACGCGCGGAGGGTCTGGCGGACAAGTATCCGTTCCCCGGAGACAAGATCGAGTTCCGAATAGTTCTCGCACGAGCGGATCGCGGTGATCGCCGCCAGCTCCAGAAAACGCGCCCCGCCGTCCGTCCGCACATAAACGGTGTCGTCCGGGCGCAGCCGCGCCGGCCGCGGCGCCGCGTCCTCGCGGCCGCCGTGCCCGGGATCGATGACGATCGTCTTCAGGCCCGGCGGTTTGCCGGCGCCCTGGCCCGGTCGCATCGCGGGCGTGAGCAGGCGCAGATAGTCGATCTTGGAGATCGCGAG
>JACCDS012302615.1_pt1 | contig 13128 bp, 7 predicted proteins | sample 7446441 | NCBI WGS metagenome assembly JACCDS01 (sample SAMN15323445, study PRJNA562643) | freshwater metagenome | isolation source: river surface water | place: USA:Blue River Watershed | collected 2017-08-17
CCAGCGTCGCATCGCTGGTCGCGCCGGCGGTATCAACGACGCGGTAAACGAAAGTGTCTTTCTCTGTCTGATTGGCACCCAATGCGTCGATGACGGCGTCGTTTTCATCAACGACATAGCGCCAGGTGCCGTCGGCCTTGACGTAGAGCGTGCCATGCGCACCGGTGAGGGTGTATTCGCCGGCCAGGTTTGCGCTGCCGAGCGAACCGATGCTGCTGACGCCAAAGCCTTGCAAGGTCTTGGTGTCGCCGTGGTCGACGTCAGTGTCGTTGGCAAACAGGTTGCCGCTGGCCGCCACGCCCGGCGTACCGTTGGCCAGTCCGCCAGCCTCGATGGCCTTGCCGCTGTCATTGCTGGCGATGGGCGCATCATTCGCGCCTTGAATCGTGATGGTGATGGTCGAGACGTCGTCCTGACCTGCACTGTTCTGAACCCGGTACTCGAAGGTTTCGTACAGCTTGTCGGCGCTGGTGCGCAGCGCATCGACCGTGACGTGGCCGTTGTCGAGCAGATAAGACCATTTGCCATCGGCATTCATGGTCAGGGTGCCGTACTGGCCATGAATCGGCTGGTTCGTGCCCGTGCCCGCGGTGGTTCCCACCTGTACCACGGTATCGCTGGCATGCGTAGACAGCACGGTGCTGACGAATTCACCATTGCCTGACACGAGTGCAATGTCGGTACCGGCGACGGCCGCGAGCGAACCCGAGCTTGCGCCCACCTCATTGACGGTCAGTGTCTTCAGGGAGACTGCCGGGTAAGAGATCTGGTGGCCCTCGATACGCACGTGCAGCACGGCCGTATCGGTGCAATGGTCCTTGTCCTCGATCTGGTAGGTGAAGTATTCGTCCTTGGTCGTGTTGTCCGGGACGTCGGCAGTCAGCATGTATTTGTAGGTGCCGTCGCTCTTCAGGTCGAGGTAGCCGTAGGTGCCATAAATCGCACCGCTGACGAAGCTCAGCGATTCACCGATGTCGAGTCCGGTGCCACCCAGCGTCACGTTGTGGTTCAGCGTCACCAGGGCGCCATCAACGGCGGTGATCTTGGTGCCGGTCTGCACACCCGGGCCGGTGACGTCAGTGCCGACCGAGGGTGCCGTGCCCACGTCCGTCAGCTTGAATCGGGTCTGGCTGGCGGTGATCAGGCCACCGGAGGCGATGGTGTAGTCGTTGGTCGCTGTGGCAGAGCCGAAGCGGATGGTGTCACCGACGCCGAGGTCGAGACCGACGTTGAATGTCGCCTGCTTGCTGGCCGTGCCGCCGATGCTGGAGAGCGTGGCGTTGGCAGCCACAAAACCTGTGGTACCCGACTTCTGCACATAAACGGCCGACGACAAGGTTTCGGATACCGAGGTGCCGAATTGCACCGTCACATAGGTATAGCCGATCGTGCGGGACGACGTCGATACGCCGCTGCTGGTCACGTTGACGGCTGACGCGCTGAACGTTTCGTCGGTCAGCGAGGTCGCCTGCTCGGCCTTGATGATCTTGATCGTGTCACCGGTGTCGGGATCGCGATCATTGCTCAGCAGGTTGTTGGCCAGCACCACACCGGCCGTACTGGTGGTCGACGCCAGCGTGGTCGGACGCGCGGCCGTACCCTCGTTGACGAACACATAGTCGTTGCCAGCGGTCGGATCATCATTGCCGCCGTCGATGCGGATGGTCAGTGTGCTGGTCGAGGTCTTGCCGGTGCCCGCTTGGGTGACGGTGTAGGTGAAGACTTCGTTGACGTAGCTGCCCGCAGCCGAACTCAATGCCACCAGATCGCCATTGGCCTCATCGGCGTCATAGCTGTAGCTGCCATCGGCGCCGATTTTCAGCACACCGTACTTGCCCTGAATGGTCGCCGCACCGGTCGTCGACGAGCTGCCACTGTTGACCACGGACAGGCTGCCGGTCGAATTGCTCTTGATGTTGCTGACCGCCAGGCCACTGACGCTGGACACAAGCTTGTCCGGGTTCGGCGTGGTATCGATCGACCACGAAGTGATGTAGCCACTGTCGGCGGTCGATGCGCTGGCCGTGGTGCTGCGGCCGGTAATGACGTTACCGGTCGGCGTGGCGGTCTCGGCGGTGTCGACGTCGCTGGCACACGTGGCCAGATGCACCTCGCCGTTGTCGGCATAGGCAATCGGCGCGGAGGCGACCGGAATCAACTTGTTGAGTGCGGCGTCCACCGGATCCGAGCTGGTGCCGATGGTGTTGCCAACGGCGAACTTGCCGCCGGTGGCCAGGTCGATGAGGATGGTTCTCGCCGGGCTGCCGGTATTGGTCGGGTCGCTGGGGTTCGGATAGACGTAGAACTGCGCAGCCTGAACGGTCGAGCCGCTCTTCACGAGACGGCTGATCTCGCCGACGTAGGACTGCAAGACGTTGTCATTGCCGTCGATCGCATACAGGGTGCCGTGGACGTTGTTACCCGAGTAGACCGGATCGCTGGGCGGTTCCGATACGAACAGATACTTCACCGCCGTCTGTGCGACAAAGGCGGTGAGCTTGAGCGAGTTTTCTTCGAGATCGGCCTTTGCCGAGCCGGGTGCCGCCGAATCTTCAGCGAAGTAGGCCTGCGACGAAAACAGCAATGCCACCAGCTGATGCGGCCATTGCTGCGCAGCCTCGGCAACAAACGGCAGTGCGCTGCCCTGGTCACCGCTGCCCAGTGTCCAGTTCGGTCCGTCCACCGTCATGCCCAGCGGCTGGTCGCTGGCATGGACGGTGGCGCCCGTGAGCTCAGACAGTGTCTGCACCAGCTGGCTGCGGGCACCAACGCTGCAGCTCCACAGCAGAATCTCGCTGACCTGCCAATGCTGGAGCCTGTCAGCGTGCCGGCGCAGTTCGTCGCTGGTCACGATGGTGTTGCCGATGAGGATGAATTCGCTACCGCCGTGAGCGACGATGTGCAGCGCCTCCAGCGTCCGTCCGCTCAACTGCCGGCTGATTTCCGACAAGGGATGGACCGAAGAACTCAGTCCATACGTCTCCACGAGGCTTTGACGCGCCAGTTCGGCAATCGATGGCACGCTGGCATCAAAAAACAATAGAGATTGCTGGGTCGTGGCAGGGGCGGTGGGAGTGACGTTGCGAATCGCAGTGCAGGAAGAGAGGGGCTTCATCGGAACCTAAGGACCAAAAAAATTATGAAATAAATAACTATTTCAACGAATTGGTGCCAAGTCTCGCGAAAATTTCCCGGAATTAATATTGGACTTTGTACCTACACAGAAACATTTGGCTGCGGAATCGAGCCAAAAGACGCATCAGGCGGGTTGAATGAGTTCGGTTGAGCGGGCCCTTACCGTTGCGGATTTCAAAGGTAGAAGGTCGTCAATGAGGCTCTGTCCGGGACGCAACCACGCGCGACCCGGCAACAACGCAGAAAATGCTCGGGATTGCGGACATACTGCGCGGCTCAGACGACGACTGAGCTTGCGAAGGCCCCGTAAAAGCCGTCACGCTGGCAGCGTCGCAGGCCGCCTGACCGGTGCCACTCAAGAGCCGCCCCCGTCAATCGGCCGCTTCGCCCGCCGGCGCAATGCCCAGCAGGCCGGCGAGCCGGACCAGATCTGCCAGCGATTCGACTTCCATTTTTTCCATCACGCGGCCGCGATGGACCTTGATGGTCTGCTCCGAGGTACCGAGCCGATCCGCGATGACTTTGTTCTTGGCGCCCGAAATCACATGCTCAAACACTTCCCGCTCGCGCGGCGTCAGCTTTGCCAGACGGGCCTGTGACAGCTTCAGCAGACGCGCCTCTTCGGCGCTGGCGCTTGCCAGCTCGAGCGCGGACGCAATCGCTTTCAGCAGATCGTCTCGCTTGACCGGTTTGGCAAGGAAGTCGACGGCTCCCGCCTTGACAGCGCGCACCGTCTCGGGAATGCCGCCCTGCGCTGTCAGGAAAATGATCGGCAGGCGCGAGCCGCGCTCAGCCATCTGACGTTGCGCCTCCAGTCCGTCAATGCCGGACATCGCGAGGTCGAGCAGGACGCAGCCACTGCCATCGGGTGGCAACGCGGCCAGGAAGGCTTCGGCCGACTCAAACTCAACGACCGACAGCCCTTCGGTACTCAGCAGGCGGTTGAGCGCCTTGCGCAAATCAGCCTCGTCATCGACGAGATAAATCGTTCTCGGGTCGCTCATGTCTTCTGTTCCATGAACGGCAGTCGCACACAAAAGCGCGCGCCGCCGGATTCGGCGGGCTCGGCCCAGATGCGGCCGCCGTAGGATTCAACGATGGACTTGCAGACCGCCAGTCCCATACCGGCACTGTCGGGCTTGGTGGTGTAAAAAGCAGCAAAGATGTTGACACCTTCCGGTGGCAGGCCGGTGCCCCGATCGGTCAGCGTTATCAGTGCCGCGCCCTCGGCGGCCCGGACGCAGATCGACAGTTCGCGCTCTTGCAGCGGCTTGAAGGCCATCGCATCGCAGGCATTGATCACCAGGTGAATCAGCACTTGCTCGATGCGGACGCGCTCAAGCAGCAACGGGCGCAGGCTGCGGTCAAGCTCAGTGTGTACCTGCACGCCGCGCCGGGTCAGATCCGGCTGCAGAAACACGAGGACATCATCGACGAGGGTGGCGAGCGACAAGGCCTCCGGCGCCTGACCACCCCGCCGCAGCAGCTGGCGCAACTTGGCAATGACCTGGCTCGCGCCATCGCTGGCAATGACGATCTCATCCAGCAGCGCGCGGATTTCGTAGGGCTTGCGTGATGACGATTGCAGCAGCCACAGCGAGGTATGCGCCTTGTCGAGGATGCGCGCTAGTGGCTGTCGCAATTGCTGCACCAGTGAGCCAGACATTTCGCCGGCCATGACGGCACGTGACAGATGCTCGGTTGCCTCGCGCTGCAGGTTGGCTGTCTCTTCAGCCTGCTTGCGGTCGGTGATGTCCATCGTCATGCCCATCAGCTGCGATGTGCCCCCCGGAACATCCTGACCGCCCCCCACGGACAGATACCAGCGAATGCGACCATCTGGCAGGAAGACGCGATACTCCACCGATACCAGTTTGTCTAAGACGGGTGCCTCCGACATGGCGCGTCTGACCAGGCCTCGATCAGCCGGATGCATCGTCGACAGCAGCTCCTCCAGACTCGGCATGTAGCCTTCGGGTGTACTGAAGAGGCGCATCGTCATGGGCACTGCACGAAAACGCAGGGTGGCCTGGTCAACCACCCAGAAACCAACCTTCGCGGCCTCGGCGGCCATTGATAGCCGCCGCCGTGATTCCAGCAACCGATGCTCCGCATCGGCCAGCTCCCCCGACAGGCGGGCGGTCTGCACCAGATCTTCGCTGAGCCAGGCACCGATGAGGCAGATCAGCGGGATGAACGACAGCGTGACATGCAGCGGGGTCTTCAAGCTGGAAAAGGCGACCTCAAGGCCCAGCAGCTGCGCCACCATCAGGAACAGCGCCAGCATCGCACCGAGCAGTAATCGCTTGCGATCCGCACCCTGACGGCGCAGCGTCAGCACCACATCACAGAAAAAGACAAACAGCACCAAGGCCGCCAGCAGCGACAACAGCAACCACGGGTTCGGCGTCCCTTGCGGCACCATCACGGGCGAGCCAAGGAAACGCGCCGGGACCAGTGCATCCAGCGTCTGGAAATGCAGCCCGCTCGGTGAAAACAGGCCGATCAAGGTCGAACCAGCGCGCAGGGCAATCGCCGTCATGCCCAGCCAGCGGCGTCCTGCGTTCAGGTAGGCCCAGGCAAAGTACACCAGTGCGATGAAGCCGATCAGGGCCAGCACATAAAAAACTCGCAGCAGCCATACATAGGCTCGCACCGAGGTGGCATACATCATCACCAGCTCGGTCAGTGCGATGGCGGCGACACACAAGGCCAGCACAGCGAAAATACCGCTGCTGCTGCCTTCGCGAGTACGCAGCCACAGCTGGCCGTGAATGCCGGCCAGCACCAGGCACAGTGCGATGGTGGTGGACCAGACCAGCATGACGTTGGTCATCAGGTCCTCTCCGTCGTCATGGCTGCGGGTGCATCCGCTGCATCGGTTGCAAGGGGCAGGCGAATCCAGAAGCAGGCACCGCGCGGACGATTCGCGAACGCGCCGATCTGACCGTCGTGCGCCTCGATGATTGAGCGGCAAATCACCAGGCCAATGCCGACACCCTCGGCCTTGGTCGTGAAAAAGGGTTGGAATAGCTGCTCGGGATCATGCGTCAGCCCGGTGCCGAGGTCATACACCCGCAATTCAGCCATACCGTCAGCCATACCCTCGGCGATCACGGTTTCGATCAGCAGCCGCCGGTCAGCTTCTGCATTGCCGGCCATGGCCTCACAGGCATTCCTGACAAGATTGAACAGCACCTGCTCGATCAGCAAGCGGTCACCGAGAATGGGCGGCAAGGCCACGGCCACCCGCACCTCCGCCGTCACCCCGCGCTGCTCAAGGTCGAGTCGCAGGATCGACAGCACGTCGCTCACCATATCGTTCGCCGAGAAAGGCACGGAGGTCAATTGCTCGCGCCTTGGCAGCGCGCGCAAGCGGTCCAGCACCGTTGAGGCGCGCTGGCTTGCGGCAATGATGTCATTGAACACATCGCGCAGCTCGGCGCATGGCGGCGCCGGCTTTTCCAGCATCGATTGCGCCGCTTCGGCATTGCTCATGATGATGGCGAGCGGCTGGCCGAGCTCATGCGCCACGGCGCTGGAAAACTCCCGTGCGTTCGAGACGCGCGTCAGACGATCAAGTTCCAGCCGACGGCGCTCGGCATCGAGCTCCGCCCGGCGGCGGCTGGTGATGTCGATGGTCACGCCCGTCATCACTCGGCTGGTCGGGTTATCGGGCTGAAGACGGCCGACCGAGGCAAACCAGCGTTCCTCGCCATCCGGCAGGATGACGCGATACTCGACCGAAGCCTGGCCATCGCCGGGATGCGACATGACGGCCGACCGTACGCGCGGGCGGTCGTCCGGATGGACTCGCTGCAGGAAATCACGGAAATGCAATGGCCTGGCCGCGTCGAAGTCGAACATTTCCACCGCGCGCTCGGTGGTCCACAACGCACCCGACACCGTATCGATGCTCCACAGCGATACCTTCGCGGCGCGGGCTGCGAGCTGCAGACTGGCCTCGGATTCGGTCAATTCTGCGTGGCGGGCCTGCAGGGACGCCGACAACTCCGCCGAGCGCGCAAGCTCGCCACTGAGCGCGAAACTCATTGCCAGGATGATCGGCACACAACTCAGGGTCGCCACGGCAGGGAACTGAATGATGCCCTGCAGCCTCAGCACCGAGGTCACGGCAGCGACCAGCACGAAAAAGCTCAGCAGCCCGCCGATGGTCAGGGCCATGCGCCGCTCGCCACGCCGCCACACCTCGACCGAGGCATCAATGATCAGTAGCGCCAGCGCCAGCAACGACAATACGCCGAGGGCCGACAGCGGATGGGCGACAACCTCGGTGATTGCGACGGAATCGCCCAGCAAGGACATCTGTCGCAGCGAACGGATTTCAGAAAACGTGGATGTCGATGGCGAGAAAATATTCAGCACCAGCACCAGCGTACGCAGCCCGATGACGGTCCACGCCAGCACGGGCTGGCCAGCGCGCATGTACAGGCGAACAAACAGCACGCCACCGACCATCGCCATCCAGACGGGCAGGTGCAGCAGCCAGGCGAAACGCGCGAACTCTTCGGGCGTCTCTGCGCGGATCATGCCCAGGTCGACCAGCGCCACCAGAGAGACACTGGACGCACACAGCACCATCGCCCCTTGCGCCGGCGCGTTGCGCAACCGGAACCACGCGTAGCCGTGGATCAACGCAAACGCGGCGCTGCCGATCGCGATGACTAGCCAGATAAGCGTCAGCCAGGGCATTGGGTACTCGCCTGTGACAAAGGTAGGGCCGCCCTTACCCCAGCCAGCGCGACGGTGACATCGGCAGGCCGGACGCATTCCGGCGCTGGGGCAAAGGCAGCGGGCACCGATTAGATGCCAATGGCACGATCAGATCACGCGGCAGTGAAGAAATCGATCGAATCACTATCGATCGCCGGTTTGCCGACCAGGGTCACAACCAGCTCACCGCCGCCGGTGTCACTGGTGTCGTAGTACAGCTTGCCGGTCGATACCTCATAGACGAGACCCGTGTACGAGGCCGAGTCGAAATCCGCGTCATCGATATCGACCTTGTCCTTCAGCTTGTTCACGAAAACGATATCGCGCTCGGTAAAGATTTCTTCGTCGAGCATGATCGTATCGCCGTCATCGATGGAGAAGTCGGTGATGGTGTCGGCGTTTGTCTTGCGCTGCGGCGCGACATCAAACATGAACTGATCTGCCCCCAGCCCGCCGGTCAGCTTGTCGTTGCCATTGCCACCGAACAGCAAATCATCGCCGATACTCCCCTTGAGCACATCCTTGCCCGCGAAGCCCTTCAACTCCACGCTCTCGGCAACGGCCGTGATCGTGTCATTGCCAGCGAAGAGGAACGGCAGTGCATCGTCACCAGTGAAGTTCATAAAATCCGATACCGCCAGCTTCAGCTTGGTCATCGACGCTGCGTAGACGCCATCATCAATGTCGATCTGGGTAATGGTGCCGCCGAGCGCGCCCGTGTCGGTGTTGACAGTCATTTTTCCCTTGATCAGGCAGGACACGTCGCCGACTTCAAAAGCCGCACTGGTCAGCGACGCGGTGCCGCCCGAGGAATTGACTTTGCCCAGCAGCTGGAACGACATGTCCGGGCCGTCATACGAGATTTCGGAGAGAAAGCCAGAGTACTGACCGCTCTGCTTGACCACGACCGAACCTTCGATGTGCATGGTGTGGTCGAGCCAGTCGAGATCCAGCGCCTTCAGCGCTGCCGACGTGGCACCCACGGTGCCCGTCGCGCTGAATTCTCCGCCGGGAAAGGTGCCGGTCACTTCGGTGGGGCTGACCACCGTATAGTCCTCAATGCCCGACACCGCGTCGGCAAACTCCTGCAGCGTCGACGCCAGATCAAGCGCCTGCAGATCGATGCCGACGATGCTGTCGATCATATCGCTGTACGTGGGAAAGCTGACAGTCGCATTGGCCATTCGGATTCTCCATGGATAACAGGTGGCGGTTGGTCCGGCATGGCGTTGGCAGAACGAACCGTAGGTGTTGGTCTCTTATGCGGCGGTGGTGGCCGCATGAATGAGGGCATCAAAGAAATCAGGGTGCCATGCCGCTCACGGTGCACCGCAAAGTATGCTTCAGATTTATTTGAAGTAACATTATAGACGCAAGATTTTGCCTTTATGGCAGCAAAGCGCCAGGTTTTAGGCAAAGTTTGTCCCGCCGCCGATGTCTTTGTTTACTCGGTTGCGACATGAATCGCTCTCGACCCACCATGACAACCGAGCGATCCACCCACCGCGGTGACGAAGCCAGGCCGGCGCGTGATGGCCGCAGTCTGGTTCAGGCACTTCGCAACCCGCGCTGCTACCCCCACCCTGCCGGACCCGTCGACATCATCGAGACCCATGCGTCGTGGGTGCTGCTGACCGGTGTCTATGCTTACAAAATCAAGAAGCCGGTCAACCTGGGCTTTCTCGATTTTTCCACGCTGGCAAAGCGCAAGCACAGCTGCGAGGAAGAGCTGCGCATCAACCGCCGGCTGGCGGCCGACCTTTATCTTGAGGTCGTGCCGATCGGCGGCAGCACCGACCATCCCCGACTTGGCGAAGGCGCGCCGCCGATCGAATACGCGCTGAAGATGCGCCAGTTCGACCAGTCAGGCCTGCTCGACCGCCTTGCATCGTCGCACCGGCTGACGATGGCCTTGGTACGCGAATGCGCGCAGACGATCGCCGAATTCCATACACGCGCCGCCCGATTGCCCGTCGACAGTCCGCTGGCCAGCGCAGCGGCCGTGGCACGGGCCATGCTCGATAATTTCTCGCTGGCGAATCTGACGCCCGACGATGCCGCGAGCGAGATGGCGGCGCTGGCACAGTGGACGCGCAGCGAGCTGGAACGTCTGACACCTTCGCTGACGCAACGCCGCGCAGACGGCTTTGTGCGTGAGTGCCATGGCGACCTGCACCTCGCCAACATCACCCTGCATGAGGGCCGCGTCGTGCCGTTCGATAGCATCGACTTCAATGAGGAATTCCGCTGGATTGACATCATCAGCGATCTGGCGTTCCTGCTGATGGATCTCGAGTTTCGTAACGAAGCTGCACTGGCCAACCTTGCGCTGAACACCTGGCTGGAATTCAGCGGTGACTTCGACGGGCTGGCACTACTGCCGCTGTACAAAACCTATCGCGCCATGGTGCGCGCGAAGGTTGCGCTGCTGACGGCTGACAATGCATCGCTGACGACCGGGCAGCAACACCAGCAGCTGGCGAATTTTCATGCGTATCTGGCGCTGGCCCGGCGCGACAGCCAGACCGCCCGCCCGATGCTGCTCTGCACCTGTGGCCTGTCTGCCAGCGGAAAGAGCCATGTCAGCACGCATCTGGCCGCGCAGTTCGGGCTGGTGCGACTCAGGTCCGACGTCGAGCGCAAGCGACTGTTCGGCCTCACGCCGCTGGCGTCCAGTCATCCGGACGATCATGTACGGCTGTACAGCGCTGACGCCGGTGCGCAGACCTACCAGCGACTGGCCACGCTGACGCGGCAGCTGCTGGCACAGGGACAGGCCGTGATCGTTGATGCGGCCTTCCTGCGCGAGGCAGAACGCGCGCCTTTCATTGCGCTCGCTCGCGAGCTGGCCCTGCCCTTCGCCATCATTCATTGCGAAGCGCCGCTGGCGCAGCGTCGTCACTGGCTGGCCGAACGACGCAACGATCCCTCCGACGCGACCGAGGCGCTGCTGACCCGGCAGGTCGACTGGTTCGAACCTTTCAGCGCGGCTGAACTCAGCCAGCGGATCCACGTGGCTACCGACGCGCCCGGCGCACTCACGGCGCTGACGGCGCGCGTGCGCGAGCACATCGGCACTCATCAAGCGACGGCGACGGCCGCGCCCTCGGCCGCACCATAATCCAAGACACGCATTACTTGCCGCCGGCCGCCCGCCAAGGTATGTTGGCCGCCCGCGCCCAAAGACCGTCGCGACCCTTGCGCGGCTGGCGTTCATCCAACTACGACCACACGTTATGACAACGGGATTCATCGGCATCGGCTCCATGGGCATGTCCATGGCCATCAATCTGCACCGCAAGGGCCACCCCCTGTGCGTGTACGACATTCGTGAAGAAGCACTGGCCAAGGCACGCGCACAGGCGATTCCCGTGGCCGGGTCAGCCGCCGAGGTCGCGGCGCAGTCTGAGCTGATCATCCTCGTCGTGGTGAATGCGAAGCAGATCAATGAAGTGCTGTTTGCCGACGATGGTCGGGTGGCGCGTGCTGCCGAGGGCAAGACCGTGATGCTGTGCTCAACGATTGCACCGGAAGATACCGAAGCGATTGCAGCAAAACTCGCCACGTTTGGTGTCGCCATGATCGATGCGCCCATCTCGGGCGGCCCGGCACGCGCCGAGGCCGGCACGATGAGCATCATGCTGGCCGGCGACGACGCCCTCATCGCAAGTCATCAGCCCGTGCTCGATGCACTGTCGGACAAGATCTTCCGGCTCAGCAGCCGCATCGGTGACGGTGCGCGCTACAAGCTGGTCAACAACCTCGCCGCTGGCATCAATCTGGTGGGTGCGGCGGAAGTGATCGCGCTTGGGCTGAAGCTCGGCCTCGACAAGGACAAGCTGCTGGCGCTGATGTGTGCCTCGAGCGGACAGTCGATGATGCTGGAAGACCGCATGACACGCGCATTGCAGGATGATTACGCACCGCGTGCCCATGCGCACATTCTCACCAAGGACGTCGCGCTCGGCTGCGCGATGGCCAAGCCCACCGGACAGACGATGGCCATGGCAACCAACGCGCTCGAGGTACTCAAGGCAACGCTGGCCTGTGGCTATGACGACCTTGACGATGCTGTCGTGCTGAAGATCCTGCGCGACTAAAACTGCAGGTCATGGTTCAGCGACACGCTGCGACCGCTCATTTCTCGGCGCGCGGCCGCCACTCCAGCGTGCCGCCATCGGCGGTCGGCGACAGGTACAAGCGATCATCCCGCAGCGCATAGCTGCGCACCTTGCCGAGGTCGCGGGCCACACGCTCGTCCAGCTGGGGCGGTTCGCACAAAGCGCGCGTGGTGGCAATCGTGCCAAAGCGCAGCGATGTATCGTCCGGCGATGCACCGGGTCGCCAGGTACCTGCACCCCGATTGCAATCGAGCCGCAGCACGACACTGCGCCCTGGTCCGAAGCGCAGCGTGAAGCGGGCTGGCTTGGCGATCTGAACACTATCAGCCTCCGTCGGCGACTGGATCGCGACCAGCTCCCAGGTCGTGCCCGATAGCGGATGTCCGCGTGTCGATACGGGTGCCGACGCCGCCGATGGTGCTGGCGGCGTGCCCTGGCATGCCGCCAGCGCGGCGATGCCGATTACGATCCATCCTGTCCGCCATCGACGTGTCATCGTGCTCTCCCCGGCAGTTCGCCTGCTTTGTCTTGCGCATTGCCAGCATCGCCAGCATCACCAGTCTTGCCGACCTGATCTGCAACGCCCGCACTGCCCGCATCCCGCGCAGCTGCCGGCAAACGCTGGACTGGCTCGCAGGCGCGCCGGAAGTCTTGCAGGCGCCGCTGTGCCCGCCCGAGCACGCTGTCGGCCGGATAACCATCAACGCCGCCAATGCCGAAGTCCATGCCGCACAGGAAGGCCATGCCCTCGCTCGCCAGGTCCGCTGCGTGAATATGAAAGCGCCCGGCAGCGACGGCATCGACAACGCAGCGGTCCAGCATCAGATGACGCACATTGCGCGACGGTATCAGCACACCCTGCTCGCCGTCGAGGCCGAGCAACTCGCAGGAGCGAAACCAGCCTTCAATTTTCTGGTTGATGCCGCCAACGGGCATCATCTCACCGTTCTGATTCACCGCGCCGGTAACGGCAATGCCCTGTCGAACCGGCACCTCGGCCAGGCTCGACAGCAGCGCATAAAATTCCGCGCACGAGGCTGAATCCCCTTCGATGCCGCTGTACTGCTGCTCAAAAGCCACCGAGGCCTCGAGGGCCAATGGGGCAATGTGCGCAAACAGCGATGACAGGTAACTCTGC
>JACCDS011630754.1_pt1 | contig 13127 bp, 8 predicted proteins | sample 7446441 | NCBI WGS metagenome assembly JACCDS01 (sample SAMN15323445, study PRJNA562643) | freshwater metagenome | isolation source: river surface water | place: USA:Blue River Watershed | collected 2017-08-17
ATGTGAACCGGGATACGGATCGTCCGACCCTGATCCGCGATGGCACGAGTGATCGCCTGACGAATCCACCAGGTCGCATAGGTCGAGAACTTGTAGCCGCGACGGTATTCGAATTTGTCCACCGCCTTCATCAGGCCGATGTTGCCTTCCTGGATAAGGTCGAGGAACTGCAGGCCGCGGTTGGTGTACTTCTTCGCAATCGAGATCACCAGACGCAGGTTCGCCTCGGTCATTTCCCGCTTGGCCTTGCGCGCCTTGGTCTCACCGGCGGCCATCTTCTTGTTGATCTCGCGCAGGTCCGGCAGCGGTAGCACCACGCGCGACTGCAGGTCGATCAGCTTTTGCTGCAGCTCTTTCACCGTCGGCACATTACGTGCAAGTACGACGCTGTAAGGATGATTGCCGCCAACCTCGCCATCGACCCATTTCAGGTCCGTTTCATTGCCCGGGAAAACCTTGATGAAGTGGGTGCGCGGCATGCCGCACTTGTTGACCACGACATCGAGGATCTGGCGTTCGATCTGGCGTACCTCGTCGACCTGCGCGCGCAGCGTATCGCACAGCTTTTCGACCACTTTCGCGGTGAAGCGTATGCCCATGAGCTCGTTCGAGATCGCTTCCTGCGCCTTCACATACGATTTGGAGTTGTAGCCTTCCTTTTCGTAGGACTTGCGCATCTTGTCGAACTGCGACGCAATGTTCGCAAACTTCGCCAGCGAGTCGCGCTTCAGCTGTTCAAGCTGCTCGGCCGAGAAGCCGGCGGCGCCGCCGCTGCTGTTCGAAGTCTCTTCCTCTTCGTCGCCCTCGTCTTCGTCGTCTTCATCGTCCTCGTCGTCTTCCGCTGCGCCCTTTACCGGCCCCGGAGTGACCGGCGCATCGTCGGGCGCGTTTGGATCGACGAGACCGTCGACGACCTCGTCGATCTTCGATTCATCTTTGTTGATGCGCTCGGCCAGCTCGAGGATCTCGGAGATCGTCATCGGGCACGCCGAGATCGCCTGGATCATGTCCTTCAGGCCGGCTTCAATGCGCTTGGCGATCTCGATCTCGCCTTCGCGCGTCAGCAGCTCGACCGAACCCATCTCACGCATGTACATGCGCACCGGGTCGGTGGTGCGGCCGAAATCAGAATCGACGGTCTGCAGCGCGGCCTCGGCCGCAGCTTCCGCATCTTCGTCGTTGGCGACGGTCGCAACGTTGTCCGACAGCAGCAGCGCCTCGGCATCGGGCGCGTGCTCGTACACCGCGATACCCATGTCGTTGAAGGTGCCGATGATGCCTTCGATCGCTTCCGGATCAATGATGTTCTCGGGCAGGTGATCGTTGATCTCGGAATGCGTGAGGAAACCGCGGTCCTTGCCGAGCTTGATCAGTGTCTTGAGCTTCTGGCGACGACGCTCGAGTTCCTCTTCGGTCGCCTCGGAATCGGCAGAGAACGCATCCTTGAGGAACTGCTTTTCCTTGTTCTTGCGGTCGCGCGCCTTGGCCTTGTCGGCCGCTTTCAGCTGCTCGGCACGCTCGACCGCATTCAGTTGCGCGATCTCGTCATTCTCGGGCTGGAAGTCGCGCGGCTTGCGGCCGCGACGGCCCGGCACTTTCACGGCCGGCAGCACGTAGCCGGAAGTATCGATCGCAGCCAGCGCAGCCGCGTCGGTGGTCTGCTTGACCGACAGGATCTGGTGCTCGCCCTTCACTTCAGCCTTGACGGGCGCCGCCTTGACCGGCGCCGCTTTCACGGGTGCGGCCTTGGTCGCTTTTTTTACTGGAGCTACTACTTTTGGTTCGGTTTTCCTGGATGTCACAGAAACTTTCTTTGCGGGTGCTTTCGGCGCGACGGCGGGTTTGGCAACTGCCTTGCCCTTCGTCTTCGCCGCAGTGTTGCTTGGAGCGGCAGCGGCCTTTACTGGCTTCTTCAGCGCCTGCTTGGCAGCGGTTCCGGCCTTTGAGACAGCTTTGCCGGTCGCTTTGTTCGCCACCTGCTTGGCCGCCGGAGCTTTCGGCTTGGCGGCGGCGGCTTTTTTCGTCGTGGTCTTGGCAGCCGCCTTCACGGGCTTGGCCGGCTGCCTGGCGCTCGCAGCGGAAGAGCGCGCATGGGTGGGCTTGGCGGCCTTCGCCTTGGTTGCAGAATTCTTAACGGTTTTTTTGGTTGTCGCCATGGATCGATCCACCATAGGGAGTTAGCCGATGCTGCATAGGAAACCGGAGGGGTGGCCGTGCTGTTATCCAGCTCGTTGGCAGTTGGCTGCGTTCTCGCGCCCTGATGTCTGCCGCTTTTTGTGGCCGCCTGTCCGGCAGGGTCAACACTGTGAAACTGTCGTTGAAACTCTGTAAGACACAGAATGAAAAGCCTTTGATTGTAACACACCGGAAACCCCCGCTCCCTATGGGAAACGACCGTAACACCACGCAACGAGTCGTGCCAAGGCGGCAATTTTCATCCAGTCCGTTCCCATGTGGGGACGAAAGCCGGGATTTCCAGATCCAGCTCAATGCTCCACCACATCGCTCGACCAGCCCCGCAGGCTGTCAGTCGGACAGGTCGCGCTCGGCAGCGGCGCGCAGCTGCTCCAGGGTAAGGGCGATCTCGCGATAACGGCTGCGCGCGGCTTCGTCCGGCAAGCCGGAGGCAGCCAGCTGGTCCTGCTCGGCGCGCAATATTTTCATTGTAGTCTGGCGTACCGCGCCGGCAAGTTCACGGCGCGCGAGGCCGGGTTCAGACGGCGTTTCGGCAACCACCTCGCCGATCAGCTTGTCGATATCGCCGCCGAGATCGCGCAAATGCTCGGTCAGCGCGGCAAAGCCGGCGTCGCCGGATACGCCCTGCGCCGCTTGTACGACCGCACGCAGCATTTGCCCGTGGTCGGGAGAGCTGTGCGCGAGCATCTGCAGGGCCTGCTCGTCGAGATCGCCGGCGAATTCGGGATGTGCAATCACGATGCGCAGTACCTTGCGCTCCAGCTCGACCGGTGGCTTGCGTCGTATGGCCGGCGGCGCGGATTTCAGGTAGCGGTTGCCTGCGGCCGGCTTGGCCAGCTCGAACAGCGATTCGAGTTCCTGCGCCGTACTGTCGGTAATCTGCGCGAGCTGCCGCAGCAGCTGCAGTCGCAGCGCCGAGGCCGGCATCGCCTGTATCAGGGGCTTGGCGTCGAACTGCGCGCGTGCGCGGCCTTCGGCTGTGCCGAGCGCCCTGTCTTCGGTGACGGTCGCGATCAGGAATTGAGACAGCGGCGTTGCATCGTGCACCTTCTTTTCGAAACCGTCGTTGCCGTATTCACGGATGTAACTGTCCGGATCATGCTCAGTGGGCAGGAAAAGGAACTTCAGCGTGCGGTTGTCCGTCGCATGCGGCAGGCAGGCTTCGAGTGCGCGGCGCGCGGCGCGCCGTCCGGCGGCGTCGCCGTCGAAACTGAAAATCACCTGGTCGGTCTGCCGCAACAGCTTCTGCACGTGCACCGCCGTGCAGGCGGTACCGAGCGTCGCGACCGCCTGCTCGAAGCCGAACTGCGCGAGCGCGACCACGTCCATATAACCCTCGGTGACCAGCACATAGCCCTTGTCGCGTATTGCCTGGCGCGCCTCGAACAGGCCGTACAGCTCGCTGCCCTTCTGGAACAGCGGCGTCTCCGGCGAGTTCAGGTACTTCGGCTCGCCCTTGTCGAGCACGCGGCCGCCAAAACCGATTACCTGCCCTTTTGTGTTCCGGATCGGGAACATGATGCGGTCGCGGAAGCGGTCATAGCGCTTGCGCGAGCTGCCTTCTTCATCACTCTTGTCGATGACCAGCCCGGCCTCGACCAGCGCCTCATTTTCGTAATCAGGGAAAACGCTGCGCAGGCTGTCCCAGGCGTCGGGCGCGTAGCCGACCCAGAACTTCGCAGCGATCTCACCGGTCAGTCCGCGCCCCTTCAGGTAATCGATCGCATGGCGCGCGCCACGCAATTGCTGACGGTAGTAGTTGCAGGCCTGCGTCATCGCATCGGACAGCGCCAGGCTTTTCGCCTGGATTTCGGCACGTTGCGCCGGCGGCAGACGGTCTTCTTGCTCGGGCACGGTCATGCCGACGTTCTGTGCGAGGTCCTTGACCGCCTCGACAAAGCCCATGCCGGAGAACTCCATCAGGAAGCCGACCGCGGTGCCGTGCGCGCCGCAGCCAAAGCAGTGATAAAACTGCTTGGTCGGGCTGACCGTGAACGACGGCGACTTCTCGTTATGGAAGGGGCACAGCCCCATGAAATTCGCGCCGCCCTTTTTCAGCTGTACGTAGCGGCCCACCACGTCGACAATATCGACGCGGTTCAGCAGGTCCTGAATGAAGCTCTGGGGGATCAAGGCGGGTTTTTCGAGCGGAGAGGATGCTCCGCTGCGACCTTACTTTGTCAGCGCAGCCTTGACTTGCGCCGATACCGCGGTCATGTCCGCGCGGCCGGCCAGCCTAGCCTTCAGCACGCCCATCACCTTGCCCATGTCCTGAGGACCAGCGGCGCCGACCTGCGCAACGGCGGCGGCCACCTCGGCCTGCACCTCGGCTTCCGACATCTGCGCCGGCATGTAGGCCGACAGCACGACCATTTCGGCCTTCTCGATGTCAGCCAGATCCTGACGACCGCCCGCCTCGAACTGTGTGATCGAATCCTTGCGCTGCTTGATCATTTTCTCGATCACGGCCAGCACCTGCTCGTCGCTCAGTTCGATGCGCTCGTCGACTTCCTTTTGCTTGATAGACGCAATGATCAAACGGATCGTCGCAAGCTTCTCGCTTTCCTTCGCGCGCATCGCGGCCTTCATGTCTTCCGAAATTTTTTCTTTCAGGCTCATAGGGGCTCCCGGGAAATATAAATAGGAAAACCCGCTGCGGTTATCCCGGAGCGGGTTTCAAACTTTCTGCGTCGCCTCGCCGTTGGGCGAGGCCTGCTATCAGTACAGCTTCTTCGGCAGCAGCTGGCTGCGGATGCGCTTGTAATGGCGCTTCACGGCAGCCGCCTTCTTGCGCTTGCGCTCTGACGTCGGCTTCTCATAGAACTCACGTGCACGCAGTTCGGTCAGCAGACCAGTCTTTTCAATCGTGCGCTTGAAGCGACGGAGGGCAACCTCGAAGGGCTCGTTTTCTTTAAGGCGAATAGTGGTCATGAATTAATCTGTATACATTGGATGACGCAGAGCCGGCGATTATAGCAGCGATGCCGGGCAAAAGGAAGCCGTCCGGCAAACCCGGTTTTCCGGGCTGAAATATGGCCATTTGAATATCAAACCGACAATCCTGCCGCCACGCCGGAAGCCCAGGCCCACTGGAAATTGTAGCCGCCCAGCCAGCCGGTCACATCCACCGCTTCACCGATGAAATACAGCCCCGGCGCCTGATTCGCCATCATCGTCTGCTGCGACAGCGCACGGGTATCGATGCCGCCCAGCGTCACCTCGGCCTTGCGGTAGCCTTCGGAGCCGTTCGGCGTGATCGTCCAGCGGTTCAGCGCATCGCCCAGCCGTCGCAATTGCTTGTCGGGCAAATCGGCGACGCGTGCTTCCGGCTTGAAATCATGCGCGACCAGCAGGCCACCGGCCAGCCGCGCCGGCAGATATTGCGCAAGCCAGTTACCCAGCGCTTTTTTGATACTGGTTTTTTCGTCGATCAGCAGCTGCGCGACATCGAGCGCCGGCAGCAGGTTCAATGTCAGCGCCAGTCCGTCGCGCCAAAAGCTGGAAATCTGCAGCACCGCCGGACCGGACAGGCCGCGGTGCGTGAACAGCAGGTCTTCGCGGAAATGGCCGCGCGACTTCTTCTCGCCCGCTTCAATGTCGATCTCCAGCGAAATGCCGGCCATCGCCACGAACGGGTCCCAGCCGCCCGCATCGAAGGTCAGCGGCACCAGCCCCGGGCGCGGCTCAACCAGCGGCAGCTCGAACTGTTTCGCGAGCCGGAACGCAAAATCGGTCGCACCGATCTTTGGTATGGACAAACCGCCGGTCGCGATCACGACACGGGCTGCAAAAATCTCACCGGCGCTGGTCGCGATGCGGAAGCGCTCGCCGTCTTTCGCTACCGCCTTCACGCTGACCGGCATGCGCCACTGCACGCCGCCGGCGTCACACTCGGCTTTCAGCATGGTGATGATGTCTTCGGCCGAACGATCGCAGAACAGCTGCCCTTTGTGCTTCTCGTGAAAAGGAATGCGGTGCTTCTTCACCAGTGCGATGAAATCCTGCGCGGTGTAGCGCGTCAGGGCGCTGCGGCAGAAATGCGGGTTCTGCGACAGATAGTTTTGCCAGTTCGCATCCACATTGGTGAAATTGCAGCGCCCGCCGCCCGAGATGCGGATTTTCTCGGCCAGCTTTTCCGCGTGGTCGATCAGCACCACGCTGCGGCCGCGCTGGCCGGCGACCGACGCGGCCATCATGCCGGCCGCGCCCGCGCCTATGACTGCGACATCGAAAGACTGTGTCATCGCTGCAGCTGCCGCGAAACGCGAAGGCAATGCCGGAACTGCTCCGCAATCGGCGCCGGCACGGGCTGCTGGCCCTGCAGGGCCTCGCGTATCCATGCCGCCGTGGTGCCGGCATCGCTGGCTGCCGGCAGCGGCGGCGCTTCATCGACCGGCTCCTGCCGCTCGACCAGTGGTGTCGCACTACGGTCATGGAACCAGGTAATCGCGTTGGCACGCTTCGCGTTCGCCACCGTCTCGCCTTCGGTGCCGCGCATCAGGAAGGCATCGCCGCGCGCGGGATCGGCTGCGCTAGAAAAATAATCGGCCAGCATCGTCAGGTACTCAGGATGCGTGTACGACACCAGCCGCAGCGCCGGTTGCGCAAACGGCTGCATGATCTTCACCAGCGTGTGCGTGGAATTGCGCAGGCCGAGCACGCGGCGCAATTGCAGCAGGCGATCGAGTCTGGGCGCCAGCGCTGCGACCGTAATGAATGCCGGCTCGTGCTTTGCAAAGGCCGCCGCCACGCCGGCGGCATCCGCGACCGCACGAATACCCAGCGCGCCCAGAATCTCCGCCGTTGTCACCCGGCCCAGATCGGTGGCCACGCCATGCACCAGCACCGGCACGCCTTCGCGCGCGAGCAGCACAGCTAGCAACGGCGTCAGGTTCGGCATTTGCCGCGAGCCGTTGTAGCTGGGGATCACGACCGGCGCGAATTCGCCGGCAGGCGCCTGCAAGGCATCGAACGAAGCCTCCGCGGCCTCCAGAAAACCGGCAATCTCGGCAACCGACTCGCCCTTGATGCGCATGCCGATCAGCAGTGCGCCCAGTTCGAGATCAGATACTCGCCCGTCAAGCATGGCGGAATAAACCGCACGAGCATCATCGCGCGACATGTCACGTGCGCCCTTTTTGCCGCGACCGATTTCGCGAATGAAGGGTGCGGCAGGGAATGAAGTAGGTTGAAGCGTCATCCTGCAAGCTTACACTGACGCAGCCTGCGACGTTGGCTACAGCCTCACGATCTTCAGGCTGCCTTCCACCAGATTGCCGCGCTTGGCGAGGCCGATCAGATAGCGTTGCTGCCGGTCTGGCGCCAGCGAACAGAATTTCATGAAACGCCGGAAGGCACCATCACCCCAGACCGGCATCGTCACCTTGAATTCCAGCACCTCTTCCGTACCCGGCATCCGGCTGACTTTTGACCAATCGTGCAGCGACTGCATCAAACGCTGATCGCTGCCGTTGATCGATGTCTTGAACCGTATCGTTTCCATCTCGAACTCACCCAGGGTCAGCTTCAGTTTTGGTTGCAAGCTTTCCAGTGCAGTGAGTTTGTCCAGCAGCTGGCTATCGACCAGGCGCAAAGCACCATTCAGCAAGTCCTCGGTGCCACGGATGTCGGAGACAGGAATCTGCAAGACATCCAATGTCGGATGACTGAGGATGGAATCCATCAGCGACAGAAAGCTGTCGCAGGGCGGGAGGTCGTCGCCGCCGAACACCCACGCTTCACCTTTCAGGCGAAGCTCTGTCAACCCGGCATTGGATGCCATGGCGTCCAGCAAGCGGTTCCGCACCTGCTCTTCAGCAGGATCGCCATTCGTCAACGCCGATTTGTGCAACTCGATTTCGAGCTTTTCCAGCTGCGAAGTGCGGGCTATCCATGCCTCGAATTCCCTGTCAGGGTCTGCGAGGTGAAAGTCGTTGAGAATCAATTCGTTGACGTTCAACAGCGAGAAGTCGAGCGCCACTCCGGTCAGGCCGAAATGCACATGATTCAGGTCCAGGACATTCAGCTTCGGATGATGCGAAAAAAAGTCAGACCAGACGTGTGGCGCGATGCCGAAGGGCTGATAGCTGACCAGCCGGAAGTAGCGGAGCTCGCGAAAATTTCTGCCGATGGTGACCACGACCTGCGCCGCATCGGGGACCGACGCTTCGACCAGAATTTCCAGACTTTGCAGACTGTGTTCAGCGCTGAAGCAAGGGAGCAGGTTGGCGGGGTCGATTACCTGATCGAGATAAAGCTCCACCAGATCCAGGCCCTGCGCGTTCAATCTGATCGGAAAGTCGATCGCGAATTTTTCTTCGCAGTCGAAAACCCGCAAGCTCAATTCTCGTCGCATTACGGGATCGCCGGGCGCAAGGGCCTTCGCAAGCGCATTCAAGCCTTGCTGCAATTCCCTGCGCGAGTAACAGGCCGACAGCGATTGCCAGCCTGAAGCCTTCGCAATGCCGTCCAGCAGGGGCTGGTGACAGCGCAGTCCGTTGATGTGCATGAAGCGCGCCCCTGCCTCGACACCGAGCGCTTCCAGAGTCAGGTACTCACCGGCGTCGAAATCGCGGAAGTCGATCGGAAAATGCTGCCACCCGCGTGCCCGCGCGACCTCGGCTGATTTGTCCTGCAACCACCCCTCACTCAGGCACCGCTGTTCCCAGGCCTGCGGCCTTGTCTGCCCGCTGTCAAGCAATGTGCCTGCTTCGATGCGCCGCACCAGCCGCGCGCAGCGAGACAAATGCGTGGAACACAACGCGACGCAGGCGCGGCCGCGCGCGTCCAGCCACTGGAACAGCTCGGCATGAATTTCCAGTGACAACGTGTCCAGGCCGGGCGCGCGATCCATGGGTTCGTCAGAGCGCATCTGCAACCGGGATTGGCTGATGTCTGCAGCATTTCTGCCGACGTCTTCGAAGCCCGTGTCCGGCTTGTCACGCTTGCCCCATTGCCCCGCCTTGCCAGTTGCATCAGCCATCGTCCCCTCCGTTGAAAGGTCGATGAGTGCGCATGACTACCGCGGGGTTTCACGCATGCCAAAAAAGAATCGGATCTGGCCGTCATGCATGCGCAACGATAGAACGCAATTCAGGGATGCAGGATCCGCAGTTCGTGCCACACTTGAGCTTCTGCTGAACGAATGACAAGGGATCGGCATCACCAATTTCAGACAGCGCCGATTGAATATCGGATTCAGCGACGTTGAAGCAGCTGCAAACGATCTTACCGCGCGCCTTGAATCCTTGCGGGGTCTGCGCGGTGGGCTGCAGCAGCAAACGGCCCAGCGCCGATACTGGATGTCCGTCTTCGAGGAAGGCGCGCAGCCAGCGCTCGGCGGCGACATCGCCTGCAAGCGCTACCGCCGCCAGCGTTCCTTCGTCCACGCGAACGCGGCGCGATACCGCGCGCCGTGCGTCGTCATAGCGCAGCACCTCACTGTGGTCGAGTCCGAATTCCTGCAGGATGCCGGCGACCTCGACCGCCGCCTCGTTCGCTGCACGGAACAGCACGCCGGTCTTGTCACGGCCGAACAGGGTGACGGAGGCAAAAGCAAACTCTTTCATGCGTTCCCGCAGCCGCCGCTGCAGCAATAGCGCCGCGTCCTGCGCAACCCAGCCAAACGCCACGAAGCGCCACGGCAACTCAGCCTTCCTGACCGAGACGGCCGCATGTTTCAACTCCGGCTGCTTCGACACCGGATCGAACGCGGGCGAGGTCAGGCCATTGACGCCAAAAGCGTCACGGCCGCCGACGTACTCGTCGCCCCAGTGCATAGGAATGTAGACCTGCGTGCTGCGCATCTCATCGCTCGCCTGCACCGGCAGGATCTGCGCGCCGCGCCGGCTCTCTACCCTCACCAGGTCGCCATCGTTCAGGAAGCGATTCTGCATGTCGTCGGCCGCCATCAGCAGCACCGGCTCGGGCGCATGCGAGAACAATTGCGCCACCGTTCCGGTGCGGCTCATGCCGTGCCACTGGTCCCGCAGGCGACCGGTGTTGAGCCGGAACGGGAAGCGCGCATCGATCTTGTCCGCCACCGGCTGGTAGCTTGTGTTCGCGAATTTCGCGCGTCCGCTGTCGGTCGGGAACACGCCGTCCTCATACAAGCGCCGGCGGCCTTCGCTGGCGCCTTCCGGGAAAGGCCACTGCTGCGGCCCTTGCTGCAGCAAGGCATAGGACAGGCCGGTGATGTCTAGGTCACGGCCGCGCGTCGATTCGCGATGTTCATTCCACACCTGCTCGGGTGACTGGTAGGGGAACAAGGACTTGCCGCGGCCCTGTATCGTCTCGATGCGGCGCGCGATGTCGACCACAATCTCCCAGTCATGCTTCTTCTGGCCCGGCTTGTCGATCACCGCGTTCACGCGCGTGATGCGACGCTCGGAATTGGTGACCGTGCCCTCTTTCTCGCCCCAGCTGGTCGCAGGCAGCAGCACGTCCGCATAAGCGGCGGTTGCCGTACCGGCATACGCTTCCTGCACGATCACCAGCTCGGCCTTCTGCAAGGCCTCGCGCACCAGCTTCTGCTCGGGCAGCGATTGCGCGGGATTCGTGCAGGCGATCCACAGCACCTTGATCTCGCCAGCGCGGACTGCTTCGAACATCTCGATCGCGGTCTTGCCCGGCTTTGAAGGCACGTCATCGACGCCCCACAGCCGGGCAACTTCGGCGCGATGCGAGGGATTGGCCATGTCGCGATGGGCCGACAGCAGATTCGCAAGACCGCCGACTTCGCGCCCGCCCATCGCGTTCGGCTGCCCTGTCAGCGAGAACGGTCCTGCGCCGGGCTTGCCGATCTGGCGAGTCGCCAGATGAAGATTGATCAGCGCCGCATTCTTCGCCGTGCCTTGCGTGCTCTGGTTCAGTCCCTGGCAATACAGCGACAGCGCCGCTTTCGCTTTGCCGAACCATCGTGCGGCGGTGACGAGGTCTTCCTCGCGGATGCCGCAGGTCTGCGCGACGAAGGCCGGCGTGTAATCGCGCACGGTCGTCTTCAGTGTGTCAAATCCCTCGGTATGCTGCGCGATGAAGTCCTGGTCGACCAGCCCGTCCCACAGACACAGGTGCAGCATGCCGTTGAACAGCGCGACATCCGTGCCGGGCAAAATGGGCAGGAACAGGTCGGCGTCGCGCGCGGTGTCGGTGCGGCGCGGGTCGGCGACGATGATCTTCAGGTCGGGGTTGTTCCTGCGCGCATCCTCGATACGTCGGTAAAGGATAGGGTGCGCATACGCGGTGTTCGAGCCGGCGATGAAGATCAGGTCGGCATGGTCAAAGTCTTCATAGCAAGCCGGCGGCGCATCGGCGCCCAGCGTCTGCTTGTAAGCGGCGACCGCGCTCGACATGCACAGCCGCGAATTGGTGTCGATATTGTTCGTTCCCAGCAAGCCCTTCGCAAGCTTGTTGAACACATAGTAATCCTCGGTCAGCAGCTGGCCGGACACATACAGGCCCACGCTGTCCGGACCGTGGCGGCGCACGGCTTCGGCAATGCGGCTGGCGACAAAACCTGCCGCGTCATCCCATGACACCTCGGCGCGCTGCTCGTCGCGAGTCGCGCGCAGCTGCGGCGTGAGCAGACGCACCTGCTGCTGCAGCACCGGCTGCATCGTCAGGTGCAGCGTGCTGCCCTTGGTGCACAGCCGGCCGAAATTGGCCGGATGATCGGGGTCGCCACGCACTGCAGTGATGGTCTGGCCATCGGTGCTGGCGATCACGCCGCAGCCGGTGCCGCAGTAACAGCAGGTGGTCTTGACTTCTTTCATGCGGCCTTCGATTCGTCCGCGTTCAATTCATTCAATTCGTTCAGGTCGAGGAAGACCTTGCCGTCCTCGATCTTCACGCTGAATTTTTGCGTGCAGCCTTCATCGGGCGTCACCGCGCAGCCGGTGGGCAACTCGATGTTCCAGTTGTGCAGCGGGCAGGCGACGCGCTCGCCAAATACCAGACCCTGCGACAGCGGGCCGCCCTTGTGCGGGCATTTGTCGAGCAGCGCGAATACCTTGTCTTCGCTGTTGCGGAAGACAGCGACGTCCGTCGCATTGGCGCGGTTGACGACGCGCGCGCCGAGCACCGGGATGTCGGCGATGGCGCAGATGGGTTTCCATTGGGGGGTCATTTTATTTCCTGCGAATTCCGGGTTACTGGAGATATGGGCTGTGGGTCCCAGCGCAAGCTGGGACCCATCGTCGAATCTGAGCCGGCTTTAAACCGTCAGTGAGCTGAACTGCCGCGCATCTACATGTGCCTTGTCGAACTCATGCCATGGATCCGGCTCGCCATCGAGCGCGAACAGCAGCCGCTCGTACAACGCGCGCCGTCCTTCATGGTCTTCCAGAATCGCTTTCTTCACATGATCCAGCCCGACGCGCGATACGTAGTGCACCGTGCGCTCCAGATACCAGCCCTGTTCGCGATACAGCTGCAGGAAAGCACCGGTGTACTCCATCACTTCCTCATGCGTCTTTAGCTTGACGAGGAATTGCGCCACCTCGGTCTTGATGCCGCCGTTGCCCGCCACATAAATCTCCCAGCCGGAATCGACGCCGATCACGCCGACATCCTTGATGCCAGCCTCGGCGCAATTGCGCGGGCAGCCGGACACGGCCAGCTTGACCTTGTGTGGCGCATACATGCGTGCCAGCTGGCGCTCAAGCTGCTGGCCCATCAGGGTCGAGTTCTGCGTGCCGAAGCGGCACCACTCGGAACCGACGCAGGTCTTCACCGTACGCAGCCCTTTCGCATACGCCAGACCGCAAGGCATGCCGAGGTCTTGCCATACGGCCGGAAGGTCAGCCTTCTTCACGCCGAGCAGGTCGATGCGCTGGCCGCCGGTAACCTTCACGGTCGGGATCTGATACTTGTCGACCACATCGGCAATGCGACGCAATTCGGACGCATTGGTCTCGCCGCCCCACATGCGCGGG
>JACCDS011148843.1_pt1 | contig 13126 bp, 9 predicted proteins | sample 7446441 | NCBI WGS metagenome assembly JACCDS01 (sample SAMN15323445, study PRJNA562643) | freshwater metagenome | isolation source: river surface water | place: USA:Blue River Watershed | collected 2017-08-17
GCGCCGGCGCAACTTGCCGCCGGGCAGGGCGAAACCGGCTTCGCCGTCAATCGCCGCAACAATCCCGAGGCCAAGGTACCCGAACTGCGCCGCGACCGCGCGCTGGCCGGCCCCGTCGATCACTCGGTGCCGGTGCTCGCGGTTTCCTCCCCCGACGGCGCACTCAAGGCCGTCGTCTTCGGCTACGCCTGCCACAACACCACGCTCAGCTTCTACCAATGGGCGGGCGACTATGCGGGCTTCGCGCAGATCGCTCTGCAACGCAGCCATCCGGGCGTCACGGCGATGTTCTATTCCGGCTGCGGCGCCGACCAAAATCCCCTGCCCCGCCGCGAGGTCCATCAAGCGGAACGCTACGGCAATTTGCTCGCCGCCGCCGTCGAGGAAGTGCTCCTCCGCGCCCCGGCGCCCCTGCCGCCGCGACTGCGCACGGCACACACGTTCGCCACCTTGAAGTTCGGCCCCACCCCCACGCCGGACGAACTGGCCAAGCTGGCCCAAGGCCCGCCGACGACCCTCACCCGCTGGGCCGGTCGCCTGAAGGCGGAACTGCAGGCCGGGAAAACCCTGCCGCGGTCTTACCAATACCCGGTGCAAGTCTGGCGGCTCGGCGAAGACCGGCTCTGGATCGCCCTCGGCGGCGAAGTCGTCGTCGACTACGCGCTCCGTTTCAAAAGAGAATTCGGGCCGTCGACCTGGGTCGCCGGGTACGCCAACGACGTGATGGCTTACATTCCGTCCGCCCGCGTGCTCGCCGAGGACCGCCCGCCCCGGACCAACGGCCGCCCCGGTTACGAAGGCAACACCTCCATGTACGTCTACGGCCAACCCGCCCACACGTGGGCCAACGATGTCGAGGATACGATCGCCGCCAGCGTCCACCGCTTGGTCGGCGAAGTCCGCGCCCCGTGACCACGCCTGGCCCCGGTCCCTAAACCCTCAAGGAAGCTCTCATCTCTCAACTCTTGTCTCCCGGCTCAGTGCATCTCGATTTCGCAGGTGCCGAGCCCCGGGCGGTAATAGTTGAACTGCACGTTCGGGTGGTCCGCCAACAGCGACATCGGCACCGCCGTGTCGACAAGGCGTTCCGAAATCATGAAGGCGCTCAGCCGCTGGCCGAACGGGTTGTCGTGGAAACCCGCCTGCCAGATCGAGACTTTCTCGGCCCGCCACGTCTCGCGCGGCCCCACCGTCAGCGCTTCCGTCGGCACCAATGCGATGTTGCCGCCGCCGGAGGTGCGCGCGTTCTGCGCCAGCGTGATCGGGTGCAAATCCACCCGGCGCGTGCCGAGGGCGCGGTACTCGGCCGGAGTCGGCGGCGCGTCCCGGTGCGCGCCCGTGCGGCGCGGCGGATCGTTGAAGGCCCAGTGCTTGGTCTCGCCCTGCCCGCCCTGCATCACGGCGCAGCGGACGCCGTCCCAGCTCTTTTGATACGCCGCCGTGTCCGCCTTCGGGAAATGCAGGTTCGCCTCCGGCATCGCCAGCTCCAGCCGGATCCGGGAAAAACAAAGTTCGCGGTCCGCCCGTTCGAACGAGAGCGGATGCGTCGCCGGTACCTCGCGACCGTCCTGGTACCACTCGTCCATGCCCCAGAAATGGGCGTCCCGCAGCCCGAGGCCCAGTTCGTTCACCAGCCGCGCCACCAGCGGCAACTGCTCCGTCGGCCCGATCGGGCCGCAGATGCCGACGGGGTTGTCCGCCGTCGCTTGCCGCCAGGCGGTGATGTATTCCAGCGCTTCGGCGAGGTAGAAATCCTCCAACGTGTCGTACATCACGACCCGGAACCCGGGCCGTGAAAGTTGCGCGATCCGGGCCGGCGTCAGCGCCGCGGCCGCCCGGATGATTTCGGCGTCAAGGGTCGTGTAATCCCACCAGTCGGGAGCAATGGAGCTGATTTTGCGGGGCATAGATTTTTTTGGGCCGACCTTCAGCGGTAGCGCGGGTTGCGGCGCCAGTATTTTCCCAGCGCATCGCGCAAGGGATCGGCCGTCTCGGCGCAGAAACCGAGGGCATTGTGCCGGCGCCAACCTTCCGCGAGCCGGAACTTGCCCGAACTGCGGCCCACCGCGCGCGCCGTCTCCTCCATCGCTTCGAGGTAGGAGCTCATGCCCTGCGTTTCGTCGAGCCAGGCATGCTGGCTGGCATGCGCCGCGAGGGCCGCGCGCTTCGTCGGCTGCACTTCGGTCACATCGACAAACACCTCCGCCGCCACCGCCCGGCCCAGGCCGTCCTTCAGTCCGTGGGGCTGCGCATGATACACCGTGGCGTCGCCGCCCGCCGCCGGCCGGCGCGGCTCGGTCCTGAAGTTCGGCATCCCGCGGGCAAACGTCGCCGTCACCGCGAGCCGGGCCGTGGCCATATGGTCTTCCATGTAGTCCTCCGGCGAATGCGTCAGGACGATCGTCGGCCGCACGTCGCGGACCAGCGCGGCCACGCGCCGCAGCAATTTCGTTTCGTAAACAATCTCCAGGTCGTCGGCGAAGCCGGGATGCCACACCGCGCCGAGTCGGCGCGCCGCCTCCTGCGCTTCCCGGCGCCGCACGCGCCGCGCCTGCGCGGCGGTCAGCGTCATGCTGCCGCAGGATCCGCTCGCGACGTTGCAGCAATGGATCGCCCAGCCCGCCGCCTTCAGTCGTAGCAGCGTGCCCGCCATCATGAACTCGATGTCGTCGGGATGCGCCGCGATCGCCAGTGCCGCCGGGGCCGTCATGCGAGCTCGGCGAGCTTCACTTCGCGCCCGAGTTCGGCCGAGCGGTCCGCCGCCAGCACGACGCGGTGCGAACGCAGGCTTTCTTCCAGATTGGTCAACGGCATCTCTTCCCCGCGCTGCAGCGCCGCGAAGAACGCCTCGAACTGCGTCTGGTACGGGTGGTCCGACACGTCGCCGGAATCCAGCAACTTCATCGCCAGACCGCTCCACGCGTGTTTGTTCGTCGCGAGTTTCTGGGAGTGGAATTTGTTGTCCAGGAGCGAGCCCTCGCTGCCCACCAGATGGGTGTGGAAATAGTAGGGCTGCAGGCAGTCGATCACGGAGGCGACCTTGCCCACGCGGCCGTCGGCGAAACGCAAAATCGTGACCGACGTCGTCGCGTACTCGTACTGCTTGAACACCGTGTTTTGCGAACGCGTCGCGTAGCTCGTCACGGCCTCCACGTTGCCGCCCATGCACAGCAGCAAGGCATCGAGCGCATGGCAGCCCGCCGACAGCAGGCTGCTGCCGCCGTCCTTCTTGCCCGTGTTCCAGCGGAACTGGCCGTACCAAGGACCGATGCCGTGGTAATAGTCGACTTCGCCGTAGTGGATCGCGCCGAGCAGTCCCGCGTCGATGACGGCCTTGGTCGCCTGGAATTGGCTCGAGAACCGGCATTCGAAGCAGACGCAGGTCTTCACGCCCGCCGCCTTCACGGCCGCCGCCACGCGGGTCGCGTCTTCGGCCGTCAAGGTGATCGGCTTCTCGATGATCAGGTGTTTGCCGGCCTGCGCCGCCGCGATGATATGGTCCGCGTGTTGGTGCGGATAGCTGCAGATCGCCACCGCGTGGAGGTCGGGTCGCCGCAGCATGGCCGCGAGGTCGGTGAACGTCTGGATCGGGCTGCCGTGCCGGGCGCTGAGCGCCGCCGCATCCTGCGGCCGCGACGAGTACACCGCCGTGACCTGCGCGTGCGCCGTCGCGTTGATGGCCTGGATGTGCGCGGTGCTGACCCAACCGTAACCGATGATGCCGACGTTGTAGTTTTTCATGGAAACTGGTTCCCGGATCCACCGCGCGCCGCCGGCCGAACCGCCGGGCCGCTTCTTTCCGCGATGGTAACCATGGGGTTACTCGACCGTGAAAACCCCGGCACGCACTGTCAATCCGCGCCGCTCGGAGCTCGCGTTGGCGCCGCGTATCCGCCTGTTTGACGGCCACCCCGCCCCGCCATGATCCGATCCCCGCTCCTTCGTTTCGCCGCGCTGCTCATCCTGTCCGCCGCATGCGCCGCCGGCCGTCCGCCCAATATCGTGTTCTTCCTCGCCGACGACCTCGGTCAGCGCGACCTCGGCGCCTACGGCAGCACGTTTCACGAAACGCCGAACCTCGACCGGCTCGCGCGGCAGGGTGCGAAGTTCACCGACGCCTACGCCGCCTGCCCCGTCTGTTCGCCGACCCGCGCCAGCATTCTCACCGGCCAATGGCCGCAGCGCACCGGCATCACCGACTACATCGGCGCCCCGGCCACTCCGGCCGCCTGGAAACGGAACACCCCGCTCCTGCCCGCGCCTTACACCGACCGCCTCGCGCTTGACGCGCCGACGCTCGCGAAATCGCTCAAGGCCGCCGGCTACGCCACTTACTTCGCGGGCAAATGGCACCTCGGGCCGGAAGGATTCTGGCCGGAAAACCAAGGCTTCGACATCAATCAAGGCGGGATCGACCGCGGCGGACCTTACGGCGGAAAGAAATACTTTTCCCCCTATGGCAATCCGCGGCTCACCGACGGCCCCGAGGGCGAACATCTGCCCGACCGTCTCGCTTCCGAAACAGCGGCGTTTATCCGGAAGAACAAAGACCGCCCGTTCTTCGCCTATTTCCCGTTCTACTCCGTCCACACCCCGCTCATCGCCCGCGAGGATCTGCGCAAAAAGTACGAGGCGAAACGCGAGCGCCTCGGCCTCAGCGCCACGTGGGGCCGCGAAGGCGAACGCGATGTCCGTCTCGTGCAGGAACACGCCGTGTACGCCGGCATGGTCGAAGCGATGGACCTCGCCGTCGGCAAGGTGCTCGCCGCGCTCGACGCAGCCGGCTTGGCGGACAACACGATCGTCATTTTCACCAGCGACAACGGCGGTCTTTCCACCAGCGAAGGCTGGCCGACCTCGAATTTGCCCTTCCGCGCCGGCAAGGGCTGGATGTACGAAGGCGGTATCCGCGAGCCGTTGATTGTGCGCTGGCCCGGCGTTGCCGCGGCCGGTTCCGAAATCTCCGTGCCGGTGAGCAGTCCCGATTTCTTCCCGACGCTGCTGGCAGCCGCCGGGGCGAAACCCGCGCGCGGCCAAGTGCTCGACGGCGTCGACCTCACGCCGATCCTGAAAAACGGCGCCGTTCCCGACCGCGCGCTGTTCTGGCACTATCCGCACTACGGAAACCAGGGCGGCGCTCCCGCCGCCGCCATCCGGCGCGGTCCGTGGAAACTCATCCACTGGTTCGAAGGCGACCGGATCGAACTCTTCGATGTCGTCCGCGATCCCGGCGAAACCCGCGATCTCGCCGCCGCCGAAGCCACCCGCGTCGCCGGTCTGCGGACCGAGTTGCAAACTTGGCTGCGCGACGTCGGGGCCAAATTCCCGATTCCCAATCCCGCGTACGACCCCGCCAAACCCAGCGGCCGCGCCGCGCCCCGCCCCCGCTGAGTTCGGCCTCGCAGCGGACGTTTTCCGCGCCCCGTACAGTTGCAGTCATTGGCCTTGCGGCACCTCCGGCCGCATCGCATTAAACCGGGCTCGCCGATGACCATCCACCCGACCCGCGCCGCGTTCCAGACCTTCGCCGCCCAAGGCAACGTCGTCCCGGTGTACACCGACCTGCTGGCCGACTTCGAGACGCCCGTTTCCGCCTACGCGAAACTCAAAGCCGTCGGTCCGTCCTACCTCCTCGAGTCCGTCGCAGGCGGCGAACAGCTCTCGCGCTACAGCTTCATCGGTTGCCGTCCCCGCAAGATCTTCGCCTGCGGCCCGGTCGAAACCGAGATCCGCGTTCCCGGCCAAGCCACCTGCAAGATCCCGACGCCGCCGGATCCCCTGACGCTAATCGAGGCGGAGATGCGCGACTTCAAACCGGTCCCGTTGCCCGGCATGCCCCGGTTCACCGGCGGTGCCGTCGGCTTCATCGCGTATGAATACATGACGCGGATCGAGCCGAGCGTGCCGGCCCCGGCCGCCCATCCCTCCGGCACACCGATTCTCTACTTCATGCTGTCGGATTCGCTCCTGATCTTCGATCGGGCGAAACAGACCCTGCGCCTTTCCGTCAACGCCCATGTCGGGGCCGACGCCGGCGCCGCCTACGACGCCGCGGTGGCGGAATTGCAGACGCTCCACGCTCTGCTCCGCGTGCCGCAATCGCTGCCGCCCGCCCCGTTGGCGCAGGTCGACGGCATCACGGTGCCGCCCGGCAATTTCACCCGCGCCGGCTTCGAGCGCGCCGTCGAGGAGGGCAAGGAGTTCATCCGTTCCGGCGACATCATCCAGTTCGTGCCCTCGCAGCGCTTCTCCCGGCCGTTCGCCAAGACGCCGCTCGAACTCTACCGCGCGCTCCGCACGGTCAATCCGTCGCCCTACATGTTCATTCTCGAGGCCGGCGATTTCTCCATCGTCGGCGCCTCGCCCGAAGTCCACGTCCGCCTCACCGACGGACGCGTCGTCATCCGCCCGATCGCCGGCACTCGCAAGCGCGGCCTGAACGAGGCCGAGGACGCCGCCCTCGCCCAGGACCTCCTGGCCGACGAAAAGGAACGCGCCGAGCACCTGATGCTCGTCGACCTCGCGCGCAACGACATCGGGCGCGTCTGCGCCTTCGGCAGCGTGACCGTGCCGGAGATGATGATCATCGAGCGCTACTCGCACGTGATGCACATCGTCTCCCAGGTCGAAGGCCGTATCGCCCCGGACAAGACCGCCTACGACCTGATGCGCGCGACCTTCCCGGCCGGCACCGTGACCGGCGCGCCCAAGATCCGCGCGATGCAGATCATCGCGCAGTACGAACCGTCGCAGCGCGGCATCTACGCCGGCGCGCTCGGCTATATCGGCTACGACGGCAATATGGATACCTGCATCATGCTGCGCACGGCCCTGATCAAAGACGGCATGATCCACATCCAGGCCGGCGCCGGCGTCGTCGCCGATTCCGTGCCCGCTTCCGAATATCAAGAGACCGTCAGCAAAGCCTCCGCGCTCTTCAAGGCGGTCGCGTTGGCCGAGCAGCTCTGAATTTCGTCCGCCGGAGCAACCCCGGCGGACACCGGTCGGCGGACGGCGCGGCCGGCAGCGTGACGACTTGTCCGCCGCCGGGCGCGACGGTGGGACAAATTGGACAGGATTCGGCCAGGCCGAATGCATCTCTCCCTCGGAGACGCGCGTATCTGCATGTGGAACAGTTCCCGCTCAGCTCGGGAACAAGTGAGTCACTCCCTTCTCTAACGCGAAACGAGAACCCATCACATGCCTGCCAAATCAAAGTCGCTCCGCCCCTCCCGCAACGCCGACGATAGCGCAGCTCCCGTCGCCGCCCCGCTTAATTCCGCCCCGCTCGATACTCCTCCGTCGTTTCTTGAGAAATCGGAAACACCTGCCGCGGAGCCAATTGCGCATGGCGAGCGGAGCAACCTCCAACTCTACCTCCAGGAGATCGGCAAGACCGCGCTCCTGACCATCGAGGAAGAAATCACTCTCGCCCGTCGCATCCGCCGCGGCGACAAGGCGGCGCGCGACCATATGATCCAAGCCAACCTTCGGCTCGTGGTAAAAATCGCGATGGATTATAAAGACTTCGGTTTGCCGCTCCTCGACCTCATCAGCGAAGGCAATATCGGCCTCATTAAAGCGGTCGAACGTTTCGATCCCCGCAAGGGCGGCAAGCTCTCCACTTACGCCGCCTGGTGGATCAAGCAGTCGATCAAGCGCGCGCTCGCGAACCAGAGCAAAACCATCCGCCTGCCCGTCCATCTCGTGGACAAGATCTCGAAGATGCGTCGCACCGCGATGCAGCTCACCGAGCAACTCGGCCGCGAGCCGACGGATGAGGAATTGGCGATCGAGCTCCAGATTCCGACTTCCAAGGTCGCGCATCTGAAATCGGTCAGCGTGCGGCCCGCGTCGCTCGACGCTCCCGTCGGCGAAGACGGCGACTCCTCCACCTTCGGGGAAATCGTCGGCGACGAAAACGCCGTCAGTCCCTACGAGGGCCTGCGCGAGAAGAACCTCAACAGCGACCTCAGCGCGATGGTCAACTCCCTCGACAAGCGGGAAGCCGAAATCATCAAGCTGCGCTTCGGGCTCGAGGGTCGCGACGAACTCACGCTCGAAGAAGTCGGCCGTCGCTTCAACGTCACCCGCGAACGCATCCGTCAGCTCGAGTACCTCGCGCTTTCCAAGATGCGGAAGGCGATGGCGGCGAACGAATCCGTCCGCACCCTCGAGGAAATCGAAGACGAGAAACGCGCCCGCGAACGCATGGCCGTCATCCGCGAATTCGTGGAGAGCAAATCCCGCAAGCCCGCGCTCGCCGGCAGCAACTGATCCCCGCCTCCCCTCCGCTAGCCACAAGGCCGACCCCTACGGGTCGGCCTTTTCATTTCCCGACTTCGGTCGCGGCCGCGCTCACTTCCGCCGCAGCACGCGGATCCGGTGCGCCTCGCTGTCGCCGATAAAGACGGAGCCGTCGGCATCGACATACACGCCGTGCAACCGCGCCATCGCGCACTTCAGCGGATCACCGTCCGGGCCGTTGCCCTTGGCGCCGGTTCCGGCGATCAACTCCAAGTTACCGGTTTGCGCCGCGATCATCCGCACCGAGTGGCTTTCCGTATCCGCGAGCCAGACGTTGCCGGCTTGGTCGATCGCGATGCCCTTGGGTCCGCTGAGCGTCGCGGCCTTCGCCGGGCCGCCGTTGCCGGTGAAGCCCTTCGCGCCGGTGCCGGCGACATGGTGGATTTTCCCGGATTTCAGATCGAAGCGGAAGACCTGGTTGCCCTCGCGCGTCGCGAGCCAGAGATCGCCCTTGGCGTCGAAATCCAACGAACGCGGACCGCGCAACGGCGTGCCCGCGATGGGCGAGCCGTCGGGCGTCGGTCCGGGTTTGCCCGTGCCGGCAAAGGTCGAGATCACGCCGGTGGCCGGATCGATGCGGCGGACGACGTGGTTGCCGATGTCGCAAATGTAGAGCGAACCGTCGGGTCCGAATTGGATGCTGTGCGGCTGGTTCAGCTGCGCCGCGGCCGCCGGGCCGCCGTCGCCGGCGTAGCCCTTCTGGCCGTTGCCGGCGATCGTCGTGATCACTCCGGTTCGCGCATCGATCCGGCGGATCGCATGGTTCATCATATCCGCGATGTACAAATGGCCGTTCCGGTCGAAGCGGATCTCGTGCGGTTTGTTGAAGGTCGCCGCCTTGGCCGGGCCGCCGTCGCCGGCATAGCCGGTCGCACCGGTGCCGGCCACCGTCGACATCGTGCCGTCGGGCGCGACGCGGCGGATCCGTTGGCCGGTGTATTCGCAAAACCAGATCGCGCCGTCCGGGCCGCGGATCACGCCGAAGGGATCGTTGATCTGCGCGGCCGTGGCGGGGCCGCCGTCGCCGCTGTGTCCCTGCACCCCGGTGCCGGCAAAGGTGGAAATTTTCCACTCGGCGAAAGCCAACGAGGGGAGCAGCGACAGCATGACGAAGGGGCGAAGGCGAAAGCGCATGACGTTCCGATTGCCCCAACGGCCGGCCGGCGTCGAACGCAAATCCGGCCCCGCCTCAGGTGAGGTTTTCGATGATGCTGACGAGCGGCAGGAAGAGCGCGATGACGATGGTGCCGACCATGACCGCCATGAACACGATCATGATCGGTTCGATGACGGAGGTCAGACCGGCGACGGCGTTGTCGACTTCCTCGTCGTAGGTGTCGGCGATGCGGGCGAGCATGTCCGGCAGCGCGCCGGTTTCCTCGCCGACCTCGATCATGCTCGTGACCATGCCGGGGAAAATGTGCGTCGATTCGAGGGGCTTGGCCACGCTGTCGCCCTCTTTGACGCGGTCGTGCACGATGTTGATCGCATGCGCGATGTGGACGTTGCCGCTGGTGTCGCGCGTGATGGTGAGGGCCTGCAAAATCGGCACGCCGCTCGCGAGCAAGGTGCCGAAGGTGCGGGTGAAGCGGGCGATCGCCGCCTTCAGGAAAAGGTCGCCCATGACGGGGCTGTGGATCAGCAGCCAGTCGATGATCTTCCGGCCGAACGCCGTCCGGGCGAAGACCTTGAAGCCGAACCAAGCCGCGATCGTGCCGCCGATCGCGAGCAGGTAGTGCGCCTTCATGAAGTTCGAAACCGTGAGCAGCGCCTGGGTGAGCACCGGCAGCGCCTGGCCCTTCAGCAAACCGGAGAAGATGTCCTCGAACTTCGGCACCACGACGACCATGAGGATCGAGACGATGATCACCGCGACCATCACGATGATGACCGGATAGATCATCGCGGCCTTCACCTTGCCGGCGATTTTCTGCGCCTTCTCCATGAAGAGGGAAAGCCGGTCGAGCACGGTATCGAGCACGCCGCCGGCCTCGCCGGCCTTGACCATGTTGATGTAGAGCCGATCGAAGACCTGGGGATTGGCCGCGAGGCCGTCGGAGAAATTGCCGCCGGAGCGGATGGTATCCGCGATGCTTTCCACGACTTCGCGGAAGGCCGGGCGTTTTTCCTGGCGCGCGAGCACCTCGAGGCTGCGCAAAATCGGCATGCCGGCTTTCACCAAGGTCGCGAGCTGGCGCGTGAAGACCGCGAGACCCTTGGTGTTGATCGGGCGGCGGAAGGTGCGGCGGCGTTTCTTGGCCGCCGGCCCGCCGGTCGGAAACGTGAGGGAGTTGGGCTTGCCGGCCGCCTTGGCGGCAAACGTGGCCGGAGCCGGCGCTGCAGGGGCGGACTTGACCGCGAGTTTGGCCATGGGCGTCAGGTGTACTTGATCACTTCCTCGATCGAGGTGTTGCCGTCGAAGATCGCGCGCATGCCGTCGTCGCGCAGCGTGCGCATGCCCTGCTCGATCGCCTTTTGCCGGATCACCAAGGTCGGGGCGCGCTGCGTGACGAGATCGCGCACCGCCTCGGAAAGCCGCAGCCATTCGTAGATGCCGAGGCGTCCCTTGTAGCCGGACTGGCTGCACGTCGGGCAGCCCTTGCCGAAGAAGAATTGGCGGTTGCCGACATTCTCGCGGGAGATGCCGACCTGGGAAAGGAGATCGGCCGGCGGCAGGTAGGACGTCTTGCACTGCACGCACACGCGGCGCACGAGCCGTTGCGCCAGGACGGCCTCGACCGACGAGGCGATGAGGAATGGCTCCACGCCCATGTCGACGAGACGGGTGACGGCGCCGGCGGAATCGTTGGTGTGCAGCGTCGACAGCACGAGATGGCCGGTGAGCGAGGCCTGGATGGCGATCTGCGCGGTCTCGAGGTCGCGGATTTCGCCGACCATAATGACGTCCGGGTCCTGACGGAGAAACGAACGCAGCGCCGAGGCGAACGTGAGGCCGACCAACGGGTTTACCGGGACCTGCATGATGCCTTCGATCTCGTACTCCACCGGGTCTTCGGCAGTCAGCAGTTTGAGGTCGATGGTGTTGATGACGCGCAGGCCGCTGTAGAGGGTCGTCGTCTTGCCGGAGCCGGTGGGGCCGGTGACGATGAAGATGCCGTTCGGCCGTTTGAGCACGTCCTGCATGCCGGTGAACACATCCTCCGGCATGCCGAGCTGGGTCATGTCGAGACGGACGGCGGATTGGTCGAGCACGCGGAGCACGACGCTCTCGCCGAACTGGGTCGGCAGCGTCGACACGCGCAGGTCGACCTGCCGGCCGCCGATGGTAATCTTGATGCGGCCGTCCTGCGGGATGCGGCGTTCGGCAATGTTGAGGCTGGCGAGGACCTTGACGCGGGAGATGATCGGCAGCGCGAGTTGCTTGGGCGGCGGCGCCATCTCGTAGAGCGCGCCGTCGATGCGGTACCGGATCTTGAATTCGTGTTCGAAGGGCTCGAAGTGGATGTCGCTCGCCTTGTCGCGGATGGCCTGGCCGACGACCAAGTTGACGAACTTGATGATCGGCGTCTGCTCGGCCATCGACTCGATGTCGCGCTCCGAAAGCTCGCGGCCGGGGGCGTTGGCGGCGCCGGTATCGATTTTCCCGGTACTGATTTCCTGCAGCAGGTCGTCGATGCTTTCCTCGTCCTCGCCGTAGTGCTGCTTGATCTGGACCTCGACCTTGTCGGGATCGGCGAAATAAAGCCGCAGGTTCCGGTCCAGGGCAAAGGTCAGGTCGTCGACCGCCTGGGTGTTGAAGGGATCGGTGACGAGCAGGTCGATGTTCTGATCGTCGGCCTGGAGCGGCATGACGCCGTAGTCGCGGGCCAGCTTGCCGTTGACGGCCGCGATGGCCTCGCCGGCGAACTGCACCGGCAGTTCCGCGAGGTAATCGTACCCGAGGTGGTCGGCGATGCGCCGGAGCAAATCCTCTTTCTCAATGATCCCGAGGTCGACGACGAGATCGGCCAGGGATTTGCCCGTCGCCTTGTGCTCCTCGTTGAGTTCGTCGAGCTGGGCGATCGCGACGATGCGGTGCTCCTTCAGGAACTCGTAGATGGCCGAGCTGTGACTGGCGAACATGGGCGGGGTGGAAAACGGGGGAAACGCGGCGCGGGACGGTTCAGACTTCGCGGAGCTTCATGCCCATCTGGAGGAATTTTTCCCGCATCAAATTCGGGTCCTGCGCTTTCTCGAGCGCCTCGTCGGGCGAAACCAGCTCGCGGTTCACCAGGCTGGTGAGATGCGTGTCCATCGTGATCATGCCGAGGTTGGCGCCGGTCTGGATGTCGGAGGAAATGCGGAAGGTTTTGTTTTCGCGGATCAGGGAGCCGATCGAGGTCGTGTTAACCATGATTTCGTAGCCGGCGATGCGGCCGCCGCCGATCTTCTTGCAGAGCACCTGGGAAATGACGGCGACGAGCGAGGACGCGAGCTGGGTGCGGATCATGTCCTTCATGTTGGCGGGAAAGGCGTCGACGATGCGGTCGACGGTCTTGGCCGCGCTGTTGGTGTGCAGGGTGCCGAAAACCAAGTGGCCGGTTTCGGCGGCGCTGATGGCGGCCTCGATCGTCTCGAGATCGCGCATTTCGCCGACGAGAATGACATCGGGATCCTGGCGCAACGCGCGGCGGATCGCCTCGGAGAAACTCGGCACATCGACGTGCACCTCGCGTTGCGTGACGACGCAGCGCTTGTGGCCGTGGTAATACTCGATCGGGTCCTCGATCGTGATGATATGGCCGTCGCGGGTTTCGTTGATGTAGTTCACCATCGACGCGAGCGTGGTGGACTTGCCGGAACCGGTCGGGCCGGTGAC
>JACCDS012445172.1_pt1 | contig 13116 bp, 5 predicted proteins | sample 7446441 | NCBI WGS metagenome assembly JACCDS01 (sample SAMN15323445, study PRJNA562643) | freshwater metagenome | isolation source: river surface water | place: USA:Blue River Watershed | collected 2017-08-17
ATTTCCGAGCCTGAAAACAAGTCCGGTTCAAGCCCGAAAATAATCCCCAAGTGGTACAAAACGCCCTCACACCTTTTAAAGGACGCATTTTTTGACACCAGACTTTGCCCGATTCGCCGCAGCATTCCTTGCGGCCTGTTGCTCGCTCAGCGTCATGGCTGCACCGGACATGGCATTGCTGCGCTTGAACGGCTCCAGCCAAGCGGCCGAATTCGCCTGCCCCAGCCACAAGTCACGGGCCTTTGCCAACGCACCTCGTCCCGGCCCCACGACAGCCGTGGCCTCAAACCCCAGCGCGACAGAGCCGCAGCCGAGCAGCTTCATTCAGGCTTACACAGCGCCCGCCCACAGCCACACCACGGGGCTCAAAATCGGCCTGTGGGGCGACAGCCACACGGCGTCGGGCACCTTCACCGACAGCTTGCTGGAAGCGCTGCGCCTGCCACGCGCCCAAACCCACCCCAGCTTCATCGCCCCGACCTTTGGCCTCAAGGGCATCCGGCAACCGCTGCGTCGCGCCTGCTTGAGTGACGAATGGCAGCTGGGTCTGGCCTTTCGATCGGCCCATGAAGGCCCGCAAGCGTATGCCAAATCCCTGGCCCAGCTGGGCACCGACAACCCGGGCGCTTACCTGTGGCTGGACTTTCGCAACCCCGATGCCCAAACCCGCCTGAAATGGGCCGATATCCACTTTTCCAAAGACCAGACCGAACACGCGCTGGTCCTGGGCATCAGCGTCGATGACGGGGCCGAGGCCATCGTCAACCTGGGGCCTGGCAGCCCCCAGCGCCTGCGGGTGCAGGCCGAACAAGGCTTGGCCACGTTGCGCCTGCGGGTGATCGCCGGGCAGATGCGCATCGACGGCATCGCCCCGGTGTACGAAGGCAAAACCCAGGTCGTTCTGGATGTGTTCAGCATCCCCGGCGCTACGGCCAAGGGCTGGCGCGTGGTGGACACGGCGCAGCTGCGCCAGCAAGACCCGCTGATCGTCGGTTACGACGTCGTCATCCTGCAATCGGGCACTAACGAATCGCTAGACCCGGACTTCAAAGCCAGCATCTACGAAGCCCAACTGAACGCCAGCCTCACACGCCTGAAAGCCGCCTACCCCCGGGCCCGCTGCGTGCTGATCGGCCCACCCGATGCGAAACGGTCATCCAATACCGTGCGCCTGATCAATGACAGCCAGTACCGCCTGGCCAGCGCCAAGGGCTGCGCCCATTGGCACTGGCAAAAAGCCATGGGCGGTCCGGGCGCTTCGGTGCGATGGCTGGCGCAAGGCCTGATGCAAACCGACCTGCTGCACTTGACCCCCGAGGGCTACGAACAAAGCGCCCGCAGCTTGGCCAGCATGGTGGCGATCAAGCAGCGGTGACATCCGAAAGGGCACGGGCTTTGTCCATGTGGGAAGTCGCCCCCGCGGCCGAATGCGTGCCGATGCCCGTGCCCGTGCCCATGCCCCTGTCATGCCCGACTTGATCGGGCATCCATGGATCCTCGGGTCAAGCCCAAGGATGACAACCGAGGAGCCAAGGATCACAAGCAATTAGCCAAGGATAAAAAATGCGGGCCACTCACTGACGCCCTCAAAAACCTGACTCTTGCATCAGCACCGTCAGCGCTTGGCGCACATAACGGGCAGCCGGCGCTTCCCACTGCGCATGCACCGTGATGTGGCCGCGTACAGTCTGGTCAAAACGCTGCCCTTGCGCATCTTCGACCTTGAAACTCACCCGGTAAATGGCCCGCTCAGGGATGAGCTGGTTGTTCTTGTCACGCGACAAAACATGCCCGCCTAAATGGGCCGCCAACTCAGACTTAGGCAAAACACGCGAGGCATCCTGGTCCACCGAGGTCACTGACAGTCGCAGCACAGGTCCATGGGCACTGTCTTTGTAAAAATAAGCCGCATCCCCCACACGCACACGCTGCACGGCGTCTTCATCCAGCCAGGTCTCGACCAACCAAGCGGTGTGGGTCTTGATCAGGGTGCCCAGCTTCTCCTTGCGCGAGACCCATTGCCCCACTTGCAAATCGGGGTTCACATCTTTCAGTGTTCCGGCATAGGGTGCACGGGGCGCAAACTGCAAAGCCTCTGCGTCCACGCCGGCCAGCTCGGCCTGCACGGTGAACAAGCTCTCCTGATTGACCAGCAATCGCTTGCGCGAATCCTCGTCCAAACCAGATGAGGCAGCCTGCCAGCGCTGCTGCTCCAGACGAGCCTGGAGCGCTGCTCGCTTGACCACCAGGTCGGGCACATGCATGGCCATGACCAGATCGCCCTCAGCCACGGTGTCCCCCTCCCTGAATGGCAAGGCTTCTATCCGGGCGCCTGAGGGTGCGAACACAGGCCACTGCTCAGCAGGTCGCAGCAAGGCACTCGCGCTGATCCGGCCAGGCCAAGGCACCACCGTCAGCAACAAGAGCACCACCAGCAGCCAAGCGCTTTTGCGCGATCGGGGTTGGTTTCGAATGTCTGGCCAACGCGCTTTCCAGACTTTGAGTTCGGAGCGGATCGGGAACCAGATGAACCAGACTATCTCGACCAAGAACAAAAACACGCCCAGAACTTTGAAGAAATAGAAATAAACCAGCACCGCAATGCCGATGAACAAAACCAAGCGGTAAAGCCAGGTTCCCCATGCAAAGGCGATCAAGGCCTTGGCTTGCACAGGTTTGAAATGCTCTGGCGGCGCATCGCCCAAACCAAACAACCATTCACGCAACTTCCAGCGGGCCATGGCAAAACTTCGTCCATGTAAGTTGGGCATGTCCAGGGCATCCATCACAATGAAATAACCATCAAACCGCATGAATGGGCTGGCATTGATGGCCAGCGTGGCAACCCAACTGGTGGTCGCCAAAACAAAGGCTGCTGACTTGATGCCCCCTTCAGGAAAGAAAGCCCACGCCAAAGTGGCCCAGGCCGCAATCACCAGCTCGGTCAAGATGCCGGCCGACGCCACCTTCAGGCGCTGAATTCGATCGGTCAACCGCCAGGTTTCGTTGGTGTCGGTGTAAGCGACGGGCCACATCACCAAAAACGCGACACCCATTGCCGGCACACGGCATCCAAAGCGCTTGGCCGTGAAAGCATGGCCCAACTCGTGCAAGAGTTTGACCAGGAACAAGGCGACGCCATATGCGAGCAAGCCTTCCCAATTGAAGGTGTCCACCAAGGATGCACTGAAGCTCTCCCAGCGGCGTACCACCTGAGACAAACCCAGCAGCAATACCCCGGCCGTGAGCCAGGCAAACAGGCGAGTGAAGAACAAATTGGCCACCGGCAGCCACCGGGTCAACCAGGCGTCGGGCCTGACCAAGGGCACCCGAAAAAACAAATAGTGATGCAACAACCACTTGAGTGGGCTGCCCTGCATCTGGGCCAAGCGGGCCGCCATTTTTCGGGACGCGTCAGGCCCCTCGGGTTGAACCAGTTGGTGCGTGACCAAAAACTCGACCACCGCCACCACATCCTCTGCAGACATGGTGAGCGTTGTTGCCTCTGAAACCGATGTGGCAATGGCTTTTGGGTCGTCCATGCCCCAGCGCTGCAGCACCTCAAAAGTGGGCCAATCGATGCGAAAGAACTGATGCCGAACCGGATCGTGCAAGGTCCAGCTCGGCTGGCCATCTCCCAAAGTGGCGCCCGGCAGCAAGTCCAGCTCATCGCGCAAGCGGGGCAAGGCCATGGTGCTCAAAGCCCGATGTACGCGCGGGCAGTGGCCAGCGGACGACGCATCACCCAATAAACCAAAGGTGCCCAGCCCCCCTGCAACTTGGCAGTGCCTTTCAAGCCCACACGGTGGCTGGTTTTTTCTGTCAGCGTGGCACGCACACGGTAGGCAAAGTTGCCATCCGGCCTTTGCACCGCATCATGGGCGATGTAGCGCAATTTGGCCGATACCGGCGACAAGGGGCTCGAGCTCAAATAGAGGCTGAGCGCAGCACCGGGCTGCAAGTCAATCGCATCGGCCAAGGGCAGCCAGGCTTCGACCTCTGCATCGTCCAGGGCCGCAATGCGCAAAATGCGCTCTCCCACCGCGACCGGTTTGCCCATCCATTCGGCTGGGTCATCCATCAGCACCACCCCGGCTTGCGGCGACAACACGCGCGCGCGTTGCAGCTGTTCATTCAGGTAATCGACTTCGGCACGCTTTTCGTCGACCTTGCCCAGCAGCAAGGCCAATTGGCTTTTGGACTTGGGATCGGTCAGCGCCATCTGGGAGGTTTGGCGGTAATCGGTTTCCGTGGTCGCCAAAGACTGCAGTGCCACATCCAAACGGGCCTGGATCACCACCTCGTCAAAACCAAACAAGGGCTGATTGGCTTGCACCGTCTGGTTGGGCTGCACATGGAACACATCGATCACCCCATCGAGCGGAGCACGCATGATGACGGGATGCGCGGGCACCAGCTCCCCGGGTGCCAGCACCGTCACGCGCACGGGAAACAACAAAATCAACGACACCAGGCCGAGCACACGGAGCGTATTTTGCTTCCACCAAGGCTGGCCAGGCTGGCGCTCAAGCAAAGCGCGCAAACGCTCACGCCAGGCTTGCAGAGTCTTCAAGCGGGGGCTGTGCTTGGCGTCGAATGCATGCCACCAGGCATCCACCCATTCGCGCAACAGAGCCAGCTCGTGGTCATGCCAAGGTGCATCGCGCAGCAGCAGCAAGCCACCCGCATGGGCTGTCTCACCCGATCGGGACAGTGACAGCCAAAGAGCATGTTCTGGCCACCACTGTGCCCACTCCTGCCCCAGAGCGGGTGGCAAATCCACAGCGGTCAGCGTGGTGCAGAGCTCGGCGGTTTGTGATGCCAAATGTGTGCACACCGACTCCAGCCACAACACATAAGGCGCGTTGGCTTCGATCTGCACCACACCCGACAGACTGTATGCCCCCTCTTTTTGCAGCCACAAAGCCGCCTGGCGGTAATGCGCCAGACCCTGCGTGTCGTTGACCAACATGAAGGCCAACTCGCGGTCCGAGGCCGCTTGCCTGGCCTGCCGAGCCAAGGCCCAAACCACTGCCAAGGACTCTGCCGAGCCCTTCACCGCCGGGGCATTGCTCATCCTGCCGTTGCCCTTTGAACGGTGGCGACACGTTTGACGACATCAGGCAACGGGTTGGGTCGGGTCGCGTCACCGATCTTGATCAGCGTGATGGGCTTTTGCCCCGCCAAGCGCAGCTTTTCTGTCAGGCTGTTGCGACTTTGCGGCTTTTGCTCTGCAGGCTTGTCACCCACAAACAACTGGAACAAGGCAGTGGCCTCGCGGCCATCGTCGTCCAGTGCCACCACCTTCAAGTCCAGCTTACCCTTGAAATCCTTAGGCGGGTTCACCTCAAACGAGCCTGTTGCCGGATCAAAGCGCACCCAGCCAGGCAACGGCGAGTTGTCGGCCAATTTGGCGTCCAGCTTGATCACCGCATCTTTGTTGGAGTGGATGAACGCGTCGTAGGGCAAGGACACTTTGGAACTGCTGCCATTGCCCTCGACAAACTGGTCGGTGATGCCGCGGTGCAAAGACAAACCTGGCGAAGCGGTTTCATTGACCGCTACACGGAAGCCCGAAGAGCTGGTCAGGACATCGCCCAGCGGAACAGGCGCCTCGACGGGGACAAGACGCGGCGCCAAAGGCTGAAGCTCGGAGCTGAACATCTGCGTGGGTGGTTTGACCGGGTCGGGCTGAGTGGCCTCAGAGGCTGGCGCTTTGGGCGCCGGTGCCTCAGGGGGCAGTGGTGCTGGCGGGGGCTTGGGACGGTCGTCGTCTTTCGGCGTTGTGGTGTCGGTGGTTCCGTCTGGATTCTTGATGAGGCCCGTACCATCGTCAAAGATGGACGAATAACCCGATGCAGACTGCCCCCCCGAAGTCACCACCAACTTGAGCTGCTCTTCACCCTCGTACACATCGTCGCGCTCGTTGGTGATATCCACCGCCACCAAAACGGGCACATTGCCAGCAGTGATGGGCCCGGTGTACAGCTGCCATGTGGTACCACCGTCCAGCGAGTAGTAGATCGGCGATGTATCCAGCGAATCGTTCGGCTTGCCTTCGTTGTCGCCCGTTGGGGCTTTGCCAGGTTCTGCGGCGTTTTGTACGTCCAGCGTCAGTACTTGGCTAGCGCTGGCATTGACCGTGAAAACGGCGCGGGGGGAGTTTTCGTTATAGCTGGCGCCGGTGACGGTGATCTGACCGGAGCGGTCATCGTCTTTGAGCCCCCCCTCGTCGCTACCTCCATCACCATCGTTGTCGATTTTTCCAGTGCCGTCGTCAACAATCGTATCTATGGCTATATCTGCAATGGCAGTATTGGTAACGTAATTGGCCGTCAAGGTAAAGGTTTCCGGCCCTTCATAAACCTCGCTGGCTGAACTGGTCGATTCTTCTTCCGAAGTGATATTGACACGCACCAACACAGTCCCGTAGAGGCTACTACCACTGCCATTTGCGGGGACGACAGGGCGGTTACCCGCTGTACCGTTCCATGTGTAATTTTTCCAAGTCGCCCCCCCATCCTCCGAATAGCTGGTCCCAAATCCAGAAATCGTAGCATCAGTATCACCGCCAGATGTTGTACTACCCAGAACCAAATTGAGTTCAGCGCCCGCGACCGCACTGACTGTGAATGTGGCGTAGGTTGAGCCCTCATTGAAAGTGAGACCACCGACTACATCAATCGTTCGATCGTCATTGAGGTCAGTGGTGTTCGTTGCTACGCCGTCAGTGGGATTGTCATCTGTGTATCGTGTTCCTGTGCCGTCATCCACAACACCTACTGAACCATAAACGATGGCACCGCTACTGGCCTTGGTGACTTGAAGTGCAAATGTTTCGAGCCCCTCAAAAGGGGTGTCATTGATGATGGCAGTTCGAACATAAAGCGCAGAGCTGGACATGGTGACACTCGTTCCGTTGTATGCAACCCAAGCCCCCGCGTTGGAATTGGCTGTGGGATCCCAGTACTCCAGCGATGGTCCATAGTCATCCGTACCATCGGTCGCAACCGAACTGTTGGCCTCTTTTTTTGCCGTCACGTCTGTCCATGCAAGATTGAGTACTTGACCGCTGTATCCAGTAACAGTCAAAACTGCATAGGGTGAGGCTTCGTTCACAACGATGGAGTTCACGGTGACTGGTCGGTCATCATCAAGGTAGGCAGGGTAATCAGGCCCATCGGGATCCGTATTTCCAGACACGTTAGGTGACAGCGCATTGTTCGTGCCGTTGTTATTACCCAGAAAAATACTGCCCTGGCCATCATCTCGAATTTGCGCGGTACCGTCTGCTTGAACATTGCTAACGTCCGTCGTCACGTTGGCCGTGCCAGCAGCATTGTGTGCGGTCAGTTTGAGTGTTTCATAAGTGGCTACTGTCGACTCCCAGGCACTGTCTTGCAGAACACCTGTACGCACAAGCATCTTGCCGTTGTTAACGCTAGTATCTGGAATTTGGACCAATCCACCGGTGTAATCTACCCACCCTGCTCCATCAAAATACTGCAGATTGGGAAGGAAGTCTGTGCCCATGGTTGCGTGGGGGTCACCGGTTCCTGTGTTGCTCAGCTCCAGTGAAATCCACTGACCTTCAACACCAAAAACCTCAAACATCAAATAGGGCGAGGCTTCGTTCACCACAGTGCCCATGACGGTGACAGCACGAGAGTCCGGAGCAACGGTAATGGTGGTGTATGCCGTATTGGATTCGAGCCTGTTAGCAGCGGAATCAGAAACAGTGCCATCGTTCACAACGACACTGATCAGTCGGTCAGCGGTGGATTTTCCGGTCGAGCTGAAAGTAATGGCTTGAATTGCAGCCTGGTAATTTGCCAGCACGGCGGATCCCGTGAAAGATACAGTGATAACACCACCTGAAGACGAACTGGTCGCAGTGATTCCATAGCTGCTCAACAAAGATGATGCATTGAAATTCAATGCATCGCCGGGCTGCGGATTGAGCAGAGTAATCGTTGCCCTTTCGATGTTGGTATCGTCGGTATCGGCAATTAGAATATCTGCATCACCGATCGAAACCGCAGAACTCTGGTTGGTGTAGTTTGCACTCCAACCGGTTCCTGCGCCACTACCATCAAGGTCCAGCGTAGGCGGATCATTGATGGGGGTGACGGTGATGTCTAACGTACTGGTCGAGCCAGTGTTGGTGGTGTAGGTGATCGTCGGCACCGTGCCGTTCCAGTTGGCGGCCGGGGTGAATGTGTAGGATCCGTTGCTGCCAAGCGTCAGCGAACCCATGGTCACGCCACCCGAGATGATGTCGGTTGCCGTACCGATGGTACCCGTCGAGGTAGTGACGCCATTGTTCCAAGTGTAAGAAGCGACGCTGAGCGAGTTGTCCGAATCGGCGTCATTGTCCAGAACATTACCGGAGCCACTGCCATCTTCAGGAATGGTCTTGGTATCTGCTGCCAAGACAGTTAGATCATCGGCCGAGGTAATAGTAATATTCAAATTAGCTTGGGCAACATTTGAACCATCTGTGGTTGTGTATATGGCCGTTGGTACTGGACCAGAATAATTTGATGCCGGTACAAACTCATAAGATCCATCACCCTTAATGGTGAGCGTTCCGACGCCAGCTATAGTCTTTGATCCTGTAGCAGAGTGGTCAGCATCAGTACCGACGACTATCGTAGCCCCCCCCCAAGAAAAGTTACTCACATAAGGCGTTACTGTTGCCCCAACGCCCCCAGCAGTAAAACCAGTATCACCATTCAACAAATTCGATGCTACGTCACTCGTGTAAGTGGTATCTTCAGCCGTTGTCACCGCTTCGTTATCCATCGTCAACGTCGTCGTACCGTTGATGGCTATATGTAGAACGGCAGTTGATGAGCAGGATCCATCAGTGATGGTGTAAGTGAATTGCTCTTCATAGCTTTCACCTACCGCGAGTGTAGTACTGGTTAGGTAGTAGGTATATGCACCTGTCGAGCTGAGATTGACACTCCCGTATTTCCCAGCAAACCATGCGCTGGAACCTGAAGTGATAGCTGTACTTGCCCCAGCTGTGGTGGTGTAACCAGAATAACTACCCGTGTAAGTGCCATCTTTATTTCCAGCGCCTGAAAGGGTAATGCGTACGGTTCCACCAGTTGGATAACTAGATAAGGCAGTTTGATTCGTTAGAAATATATTGAAGCCACTAGTGGCATCGTATCCACTGACAGAGCAATTGGTTCCATTCGCATTCAATAAGGTGTTCCAAACTGTGGGGTCGGCAGCGGTTGCGTACTCAACCTTAGTGACATACGAAGGACTTAGATAGCTCTTGATGCTGTTGGTGCTGCTACCAAAATTCGTCGAATAGTTATAGATGGTTTCGGAGGCGATGTTGGTAACGGTTTTTGTTACTGAATCCGTATCGATGTCGTTAGTGGACACGTTCCCTGTCGCCGATCCATAAGTAGAAGTAGATGAGCCGTTCACCGTATTTGTGGTACTTGAAGAACGCTCGATCACAGAGTTGTAGTCATCAAGTGCTGTTGGTGAATTGTTAGCTCCGTTGATAACGATCCGCAAGGAACTGGAAGCTGTGAGGTTGGGCGTATTGCCCATTTCGCTGACCGTGTAGTTGAAGTTTTCCGAGAGCGTCGCTCCACTGGCCAGAGCTTTCACATCAGCATTATTTTCATCGATGTTGTAGCTGTAAGCGCCGTTCGCTCCAATAGTCAGCACACCGTACTTCCCGGTGATTGTCGTTCCGTTCCAGTTGTTGCCGGTGCCACTGGTCACAGCGGTCACTTGGTGGGTGGTTCCAGCTACCAGTGTGATGTCGGGATCGGCATCATTGGTCAGAACGTTCCCAGTTTGCTGGGTTTCCGTTACAGCTGAGCCGCTGGCACAGCCAGGAGCTTGTGCAGAAAGTGACCCATCTGCATTGTCAGCGTTAGCAACAGGCGTATTGTTCTGATTGGTCAATGCAATGGTCAACGTTGAGCTGGCCGTGCCACCCTGTCCATCGCTGATGCTGTAGTTGAAAACAGGAACAGTGCCTGAATAATTGGTGGCCGGAGTGAACGAGTAAGTGCCACTGGCATTAACAGTCAACGTGCCTACGGTCACACCGTTCAAAGTTATGGTGTTGGAAGATCCCAAAATTCCTGTTACTGTGCTGGTACCGTTGGAGTAGGTGAAACCTGTCACCACCAAGATGTCTCCGTCCGGATCGGTGTCATCCGCAATTACAGTACCGCTGGCAACGGTGTTTTCACTGATGGTTTTGTTGTCTGGGTTAGCGACGGGCAAATCATTTCCCGGCGTCACCGAAATAGACAAAACCGCCGTCGCCGTGCCACCGTTACCATCGCTCACCGTGTAGGTTATGGGCGGTACAGATCCGTTGAAATTAGTCAGCGGCGTGAAGGTGTAACTGCCATCTTTGTTGATAATGATAGAGCCCACATTGGGAATGGTGTAAGTGCCTCCGTTAGTTGGATCAACTGATGTACTCACGCCTCCGACCGAAAACGTGGTGATGGTCAATGAATCACTGTTCGAATCACTGTCGTTAGAAAGTAAACCGGTTGATGCAGACTTGGTGATAGCACTGCCTTCATTACCGGTCGATGAGTCGTTCACTGCCGTCGGAACTGTATTGGGTAACAACACACTGTTCAGTGCAGAGTCCACACGGTCAGATGAGGAACCTACGCTGGCAATGGTCAGCGTGCTGGCTGTTGCCACATAACCATCAATGACGTCTTTTGAGGTCGATGCGAAAGTTTTCGTGAAATCGGTAGCGTTAATTTGTTGAGTGAACCATGTTTGATCAACAACAAGCACAAAACCCCTGTTGTCAGTCACAGAACTGTCACCATCTTGGTTACCGTCGGTTTGTGCCAACGTCAAGGTTGTAAAACTTGAATCTGTCCAAAAATAAAAACCTCTAACAACGCCGTTTGATTTGATGGGGCGACTGATCCAGCCGTTATAAGTTTGACCGCCTATAGTTAATGCAACGGCAGACACATCGTTACCGCTGAAGTTGGTTCCGTTTGAGCCATCGGAGATACTGACGGAACCAAGGGAAATAGTATTAAAGTAATGCAAATTTTGCTCTTTGCTCGCCCATCGCTCAGTCGTATCTTCACTGTTGTTTTGAGTATCCCAGTCGTACACCATGTGATATGCGTTGGTGAAGTTGAACGACGCAAATTCCACCTCATAGCTCACGTCACCGACCTTCACCCAGCCTGTGTCATTGGCATTGGCTTCGTCGCTCAACACCGAATTGCCTGTGGCTACCACCTGCGCAAAGCGCTCGCCTTCGTCACCGGCGGTGTCAACGCCTACGTTGAGCACCTGATCCATCCAGTGACCCAACTCTTCCACCACCACTTGCGTCATGTCCTGGTTGTCCAGCAGGCCTGCCCAATAAGGGTTAACAAAGATGGTGGGCTTGCCGTCTGGTCCATTCATGGCGAAGGCAGCGATAGCCGTGAACTGACTGGCCTGGTCCATGACCATGAACTGAACAGGAAGATCTCCAGTATTGAATGCTTCACGCAATTGCGCCAAGCGATCGGCCCAGGCCGCGTCGGGCGTGTCTTGCCCCCCGTTGAACAGCTCAAAAACTTCTTGGTCGCTGGCGCTTTGCAAGTAGTCCTCGATTTTTTGCTGGGCTTGCAGTTGGATCTGGGTCACAGCCAAGGCCAAAGGCTGCGCCACCTTGACCGCTTCAGGGGAATCGGTGACAGCGACTTGAGAATCGGTGGCTTGCAATACATCAACTACCGCAGCCCCGTCGAACATGAACCGTTGCTCCAGCGCCATCAGGCCAGAGGCCCTGCGGACTAATTTACGGGGTGCATTGTGAGCTGTGTTGACGGCATTCTTTTTCATCGTCTTATTCCTAGGGCCCGTGCGGGGCCTTTTTTTGACTGGGGTCTTGACTCGACTGCTTAACGATTCACTGTCCGGTTGGGGGGCTGATCAGCACCTTGCCGCTCATGCCCGCCATCAACTCAGGAAAGCGACCACTGATGGCCGCAGCCACCTTGACGGATTGGCTCACCGGATCGACCCGTGCACCGATGCGGATGAATTTGGCGGGATAGGTCTTGCGGGTCTCATCGATCTGCACCTGAAAATTGCCGCCAACTTTGAGCCAGCTCATCCACATCGAAGGCACCAGAAATTCCAGCTCCAGAACGCTGTCATCGATGATGTCCAGCAAGGGCTGACCCGCTTGCACGTATTGCTGTTCGCGGGCTTTTTGTTCAGCCACACGGCCACTGAAGGGGGCAGCAATCGCGCACTTGGACAGCACGGCTTTGGTACCCCCCACTTCGGCCTTGGCTTTGGCGCTGGCAGACCGGGACAAATCCAGCTCCAGCTGCCCGACCGAGTTGAGTTCTTCTAAACGCACATTGGCTTTGAGCGTTTGCTCTGCCGAATCCAGCTCCGCCTGCGCTTTTTGAAGCTGAGATTGCTGCAGGGTGCAGTCAAAGCTGACCAAGGTTTGCCCGCGTTGGAAGGATGAGCCTTCTTGCACAGTGATAGCCGAAATCTTGGCCCCGATTTCTGCCGCAATCGTGGTGTAGCGGCGTGGCATCAATTGGGCGCGGATCTCTTGACGTTCGAGGGTCGGACGAGCCGATGGCGAGGCCGCCGCAGCATTGGGCACGGGCGACCTGGGTGTGGGTGACGCTGTGGCTTGCGCCCACGCAGGCGCTGCGCCCATGCTGGCGATCAGCACCAGCGCCCCGAAGCGGGATCCAATCACCATGTGCCTTTGGACTTCGTTGCGAGAGCAGCAGCCACAGGCGATGCCAATGGCACGGATTTCGTTGCCGCTGCGGGGGCAACTGGGCTTTGCGGAGCCTCTGCACGCAACTGAGCCCAAGGCGCTTGAGCCTTACCCAACTGCTCGGTCAGCTCTTGCAGCGACAAATCACCTGTGCTGCCGATTTGAGGCTCCATGCCCAACGTGGCCACCAGACGGCTTTCAGCCACCTGCACCTGCGCCAGTGCCTGGTAGCGGCGCAGCAAGCTCAAAATGGCCGAAGTCTCGGTGCTCACCAAATCGAGCTTGCTTTGCGCCTGGACCGACTGGCGGTTGCGCATCACTTCAGAGATTTTGTTGTCCGTGGC
>JACCDS011743683.1_pt1 | contig 13114 bp, 13 predicted proteins | sample 7446441 | NCBI WGS metagenome assembly JACCDS01 (sample SAMN15323445, study PRJNA562643) | freshwater metagenome | isolation source: river surface water | place: USA:Blue River Watershed | collected 2017-08-17
GGCGCCCAAGACCATCGACCGTATCATCGACGTCTTCCCTGGCGATGACAAGGACATGGTGCGCGCCATGCTGTCCGAATCGCTGCAGGCCGTGATCTCGCAGACGCTGATCAAGACCAAGGATGGCACCGGCCGCGTCGCGGCGCACGAAATCATGCTGGGCACGCCTGCCATCCGCAACCTGATCCGCGAGGCCAAGGTCGCGCAAATGTATTCGGCCATCCAGACCGGCAGCAGCTTCGGCATGCAAACGCTGGATGCCTGTCTGGCGGACCTGGTCAAACGCAATCGCATCTCGGTGGCCGCTGCACGTCAGTGCGCGAAGATGCCTGAAAACTTCGCCGGTTGAGGAAGTGCTGAAAAAATCCACGTTTTATGGCGAGCCAGCGCAGCTGTGCGACGCGGGGGCCCTGACATCAGTGGGTTACCGCCATTTGTCCGCTGCGAAAGCTTGCGGTTTTTTATTAATCAGTGCTTCCTTGAGGAGCGCGCGATGAACCCGATGCGTGCAGAGACCCTGATTGACCAGCTGCTGGCCAGCATGAAGGAGCAAGGCGGCTCCGACCTGTTCATTACCGCTGGCTTCGCGCCGGCGATCAAGCTCAACGGCGTCGTCACCGCCGTCGACGATCACATCCTGTCGGCCGACGACAGTACGATGCTGGTGCACTCGGTGATGAACGAGCGCCAACGTACTGAATTTGCTTCGACCCGCGAATGCAATTTCGCGATCAGTCCGAATGGCATTGGCCGCTTCCGCGTGTCGGCCTTCATCCAGCAAGGGCGCGCCGGCATGGTGATGCGGACCATCACTACCGAGATACCCGACATCGACCAGCTCGGCATGCCGCCGCAGCTGAAGGACATCGTGATGACCAAGCGCGGACTGGTGATCATGGTCGGCGCCACTGGCTCCGGCAAGTCGACCACGCTGGCGGCCATGGTTGGGCACCGCAATGCGAACAGCCATGGCCATATCATCACCATCGAAGACCCGATCGAGTTCGTGCATCCGCACCTGAACTGCATCGTCACGCAGCGCGAAGTCGGCACCGATACCGAGGACTGGCACACCGCCCTGAAGAACACGCTGCGCCAGGCGCCGGACGTGATCCTGATTGGCGAGATCCGCGACCGCGAGACCATGGACCATGCGATCGCCTTCGCCGAGACCGGTCACCTGTGCCTGGCCACGCTGCATGCCAATAACAGCAACCAGGCGCTGGACCGCATCATCAACTTCTTCCCCGAAGAGCGCCGCCAGCAATTGCTGATGGATCTTTCGCTGAACCTGAAGGCCATGATCTCGCAGCGCCTGATTCCGCTGAGGGACCGCGGCGGGCGCGTGGCTGCGGTGGAAGTGATGCTGAATTCGCCGCTGATTTCCGAACTGGTCTTCAAGGGTGAAGTGCACCAGATCCGCGAAGTGATGAAAAAATCACGCGAGCTCGGCATGGTGACCTTCGATCAGGCGCTGTTCGACCTCGTCGAAGCGGACAAGATCAGCGTCGAAGATGCGTTGCGCAATGCCGATTCGGTGAATGACCTGCGACTGGCCATCAAATTACAAGGCAAGGATGCGCGCGATCGCGACCTGACCGCCGGCACGCAGGGACTGGGCATTGTTTGAGCGTCAATTGACTGCCTCATCACAAAGCGCGCCAAAGCCCCGATAAAGCCTGGTGATTCATGCGTTAACGGCAGATCAAGCGTTTTATTTAGGGTCTTTCAATCCGCAATCTACCTTCGTTTTTTGCCTCTTTTCACGCTAAGTCTTGTTGCTCAGCAGCAGTACATTCACTCCTGAGAAATAGCCAAGTCCATTGAGCGCTTGCTATCCCTCGCCGCGAAATTTTCAGGAGATATCCATGCGAACCTCAATCAAGACCCTCCGCCGTCAACAAGGCTTCACCCTGATCGAACTGGTCATCGTCATCGTCATCATCGGCATCCTCGCCGCGATCGCGCTGCCGAAAATGACCGACCTCGCCGGCAACGCCCGTGCAGCGACCATCAAGGGCGTGACTGGCAGCCTCGCTTCGGCCAACACCGCCATCTATTCGGCAGCACAGATCGCCAATCAGGGCGGCGCCACCGGCACCGTGAATGCCTGCGGCACCACCGGCATCAACACGGTGTATGGCTATGCGGCTGACACCACCGAGCTGCTGAAGTGCGTTGGCCTGGCACCGGCTGCCGACTTCAACACCGCAACCGCGAACACCGTCTCGCACTCGGGCGCTACCACCCCGGCCTCGTGCAATGTCGTCTACGTGCCTGCGACTGCCACTGCGCAGCCTGGCTACACCGTCACCGTCACCGGCTGCTGATTCAGCGCCTGATGGAGCCCAGCCATGGACCTGAAGCCTCGCCTCCCTTACCTGCCGCGCAGGTGGTGGTCGCGCGGCTTCACCCAGATGGAGCTCGTCATCACCATCGCCGTGGCCAGCCTGATGTCAGCCTCGGTGGTGCCCAAAATGATTCCCAATGCGAGCCGCAGCGCTGCCAACTGGCAGGCGGTACGACTCGCCGATGACCTGAGGCACGCCCGCCTGCTGGCCATGTCGCTGGGCAAGCCGCTGTCTTTCGACAGTGATGCGGCTTCCTGGCGCGTCAGCTGCGTCAATGCCGGCACCTGCACGGTCATCACACCGTCGGCACAAACCTGCCCGAACCCGACCAGCACCCTGCTCGACCCGGGCCACCATGGCGGCTTCTGCGTCGCCCTCGAAGGCGGCATCACGCTGTCCGGCCCGACATCGATTCAGTTCGACCTGCTCGGACGCCCGCAATCGGCGGGCACCATGACTTACCAGCTATCGGCGAATGGCTCGGCGGTCGCAACGGTCTCCGTTGCGCCCGGCACCGGCTTCGTGACGACAGCCCAACTGCAATGAAAGCCGGCCATCGCATCCAGCACCTGACCAACAACTCAACCCGCGGTTTCACCCTGGTCGAGCTGGTTGTGCTGATCGTCGTGTTCTCCGGATCGCTGGTGGCCTTGTTATCGGTATCGCGCGAAGCGGCGCGCCGTATCGCCGATGTCGACACCAGCGCCCGCGCGATGCAGTACGCGCAGGAGCGCGTGGAAATGGTACTGGCCGACCGCCGCAACCCGAACCGCGGCTATGCGTATGTGCCGCTGCAATCGGCCAGCTGCAATGTCGTGTCGGCGAGCTGTGTCTACCCGTATGAAAACCCGATGACGGGAACCTCGCTCGCGCGCAGCGTGCAGGTCACCGACATCTCTGCCAACAGTGCCTGCCCGAACCCGTCCAACGGCTGCAAGCAGGTGCTGGTCACCGTCACCAAAAACGGACGCACGCTTGCATCGCTGGCAGCACTGCTGGCGAACAACTGAATCATGAACGCGCAACCCACCGTCCATCAGCACGGGTTCAGCCTCATCGAACTCGTGGTCGCGATGGTCCTGACCTCGATGCTCGCCGTGGCCGCGATGCAGCCGGTGCTGCGCGCGATCCAGGCGCGCTCGGCCGTGGCCAGCAATCTGTCGGCCATCGACGGGCTGCGCTATGCGACCGAGCGCATGGTGCGCGAGCTGCGCCAGGTGCGCTATGACGCGCAGGGAACGGGCTTCCAGTTGCTGCCGATGGACGCGATCGCCGGCACCACCAGCGCCAGCGCCGGCCTGTGCTTCAGCCGCGCCGGCGGCAGCGGCGGCAGCACCTGGAGCAGCCTTGCGTTCCGAAAGAGCGCCACGATGGCCACGCTCGACACTGTCAGCTATCCCGGCTGCGCTGCGGTCGCGCCGTCCACGCTGGCCGACAAGGTGAGCGCGCTGCGCTTCGACTACTGGGCCTATGGCAGCAGCGGCGCGCCGACGGCACTGGCGCTGAGCGATGCGGCCTTCGGCACCAAGCTGTCCTACATCGACATCACGCTGACGGTCACGCCCGACAATGGCACGCCGGTCAGCCATCGTTCGCGCGTCGTGCTGCGCAATGGCGCATGGGGGGCTGCAAAATGAACACTGCATCCACACCTTTACAGGCGCGCGCAAGCCACTGTGCCATCGCAAAGAGCGCGTACCGCCGCCCACCGACCCGCGTGCAGCAGCGCGGTGTGTTCGCGATCGTCACCGTGCTGATGTTGCTGGTGGTGGTCGCCTCCGCGCTGCGTTTCGTGCTGACGGCAGCTGAAACGAACAGCAGCGCGACGCTCGCTCACCAGCAGAGCACGAAGGCGCTGCTGGCCGCCGACAGTGGCATCGAATCCATGCTGGCCAAGATGCGCAAAACCGGCCCCATGTCCTGCGCCGGCGCCAGCTTCACGTCCGGCACGCTGGACGGCGCCAGCTATGCGATGCAGTCCGTGACCAGCGTCTCCGACATTCCGGTCTCGGCCGCCTGCAACGGCAAGCTGGTCGCACACGGCTGCCGCGGCCAGGTGCAGGGCAGCGTCGGCTCCAGCACCCGCACGGTCAGCGTCGACATCGCTTACTGCTCGCCGACCAGCGCCGGCGTGGCCGGCTTCGGCGGCTACACCACCAACATCGCGCAGACCATCAACCCCTACCAGGCGAACTCGGTCATCGTCAGCAACCTGGCCTTCCGCCGCAAGAGCGATGCGGGCGGCCCCAATACCTCGGCCACCACCTGCTCGCAGACCGGCACCTACTCCGGCACCTGCACCCAAGGCTGGAGCATCCAGTCCAGCTCCGGCATTCCAGCCGTCGGTGGCCGCGGCGTGATCGCCACCACTACCGCGGTCGGCGATTACACAGTGATCCAGAACCTCGGGGCAGACCGCAACTACGTCGCCACCGGCGCCATCTTCGAAGGCAATGGCGTCACCTACCTCGGCTCGTATGCGGATGACCAGAGCGCACAGAACAAGGGCACGGCCGGCACCTCGAACACCGTTGCCGGCCAGGTCAAGGATGGACGTACGCTGGGCACCAGCGCGACTGGCGCTGCCGGCTGGTGCAAGGGCGCGGACACCATCGTGTTCGGCTTCTCGGCCAAGGCCGAATCGCCGAACGACACACTGACCTCGGTCAGCTTCGGCACAGCGAATGCACCGATGGTGCTGCTCGAGCGCTTTCACTCGCTGACCTACGACATGTATTCCGAGGTCTGGTTCTACTACAAGCCTGTCTCGCAAGGCGGCATCGACAGCCTGTTTGCCAACGGCGTGCCGACTAATTTCAGCTTCACCACCCAGGGCACCACCACCGACGAATGGGCAGCCGGCTTCGCCTGCCTGACGAACGTCGACCCGGCAACGCCGCGCGGCCTGGTGAGCTTCATGCAACCGTATAACTGGTGGGAGCCGTTCTGATGGCATTCAAGCTCGCGCTGCCCGCGCTGACCTCCTTGCCCCGCCTGCCCGGTCTCGGCGCACTCACCGCGCTCAAAGCACGCTGGTCGTTGCTGGCCGCCAGGCGCCTGAGCGCCACGCCGTGGGCGGCGGTGGATTTTTCTGCGCATCACATGGCTGCCGTACTGGTCGCACCGCCGCAAGGCGACGGGCGGCCGCGGGTGCTGAAAGCGGTGCGGGCTGAGATCGACGGCAACCTGCCCGCAGCCGCAAAGTTCTTGCCCTTTGCGCAGCAACTCGAGGCCGGCGGGCGTCCCTGGACGCTGCTGCTGCCGCGTGACGAATACCGGGTCAGCGTGATGAGCGAGCCCGCCGTGCCTGCCGCCGAGCTGGCGCAGAGCGTGCGCTGGCAAGTGGCGCCGACGCTCGACTTCCCGGCCGAGGATGCATCGGTCGATTTCATGAAGATACCGACCCAGGCCTGGCAGCCTGAACGTACGCCGGAAATGTATGTGATCGCCGCGCGCGGCGATGCGGTGCGCCAGCGCGTTGCACTGTTTGATGCAGCGCGGCTGAAGCTGGCTGCGATCGACATCCGCGAGACCGCGCAACGCAATGTCGCCGCGCTTGCCGAGCGCCACGATGAGTTGCTGGTGATGGTGGCCTTTGGCGAAGACGATGTGCAGATCAGCTTCAGCTGGCATCACGAGCTCTACATGGACCGCCTGATCGCCGAAGCCGCCGACCGCGACAACCATCCGGAACGGCGCGCAGCCAACAACGAGCGCATTGCATCCCAGGTGCAGCGCTCGATCGAAGCGGTACGCGGGAATTTCCCGTTCATGATGGCGGCCCGCGTGCTGTTGGCCGGCGCACCCGAAGGCTTTTGCGAGCTGCTGGCCGCCAGCCTGCCCGAGCCGGTCGAAGCCTTGCAGCCGGAGCAGCTGTTTGACCTGTCGCGCACGCCTGCGCTGCGCGATCCGCAAGTGTTCATGCAGCACTTCCATGCGATTGGTGCCGCCCTGCGCGGCCTGGAGCCAGCCGCATGAGCCAGCAGATCAACCTGTTACCGCGCGCTCAGCGCGCGCCGGTACTGTCGGCACGGCGCGCACTGGTCGGCGCGCTGGTGTGGGCCCTCACGCTAGGCGCGCAAGTGGCCTGGCAGGTGCGCGAAGCCGATGCCGCACGTCTGGCTGCCGAAACAAGCGATCAAGAGCTCAAGCAGCAAAAGCAATTGCTGCTGGCGCTGCAAACGCGGCTCGGTGAATCGGCCAACCCGAACAACGTCGCCGCGCAGATTGCGGCGCTCGAGCCACAGACCCGCGTGTCACGCGACCTGCTGGCAAGGCTGAAGGCCGGCGACCTCGGCAGCCTCGATGGCTATGGCGAAGAACTGACCGAACTGGCCGCATTGCCCAAGCAAGGCGTGTGGCTGACGCTGGTCGCCATCTCGAATGCCGGACGCACGCTGCGCATCGAGGGTCGCGCGCTGAAAAAGGAAAACGTGCTGCCCTATGCGGCGGCACTCAATGAAGCGGTGCACAAGTACGGCGCACAGCTGAACCAGATGGAAATCGCACCGATGCAAACTCATCCCGAAGACGAGCAATCGTCGGTGCCGGTGTACATCTTCAAACTGTATTGAGGGGCGCCCATGACGACATTTTCCCTGCGCCCTCAATGGCAGGCGGCTACCCGAGCTTTCGAAGGCAAGAGCTCGCGCGAGCGGATGCTGATGCTGTCGGCACTGCTGGCAGCGCTGTATTTCGTGGTCGACATGACGGTACTGGCGCCGCAGCACAAGCGTATCCGCCAATGGCAGACCCAGGCCGAGGTGAATCGCGGCGAAGTCCAGCGCGTACAGAAACAGAACGCCGAACTGTCGGCGCAGCTGGCGGCATTGAATGCCGGCGACAAGCAGGCCGAGCTCGAAGAACTGATGCGCATCATCGCCGAAGCCGATGCGCTGCTGTCGGAAGACGACGGCAGTTCGCTGAAACTGTCGGCGCTGCTGAACACGATGCTACGCACTACGCCGGGCTTGAAGCTGATGTCGCTCAAGACCCTGCCAGTGGTGCCGCTGCTGCCGCGCGGCCCGCAGGCGGCCGATGGTACCGAGCTCAAGCCCTCGCCCCCCATGGCCGGCGGCAAACCCGCGCCCGAGCCGCCGCCGATTACCGTGCACCAGCATGGGGTGGAGATTGCGGTCAAAGGCAATTACCTCGCGCTGCTGCCCTACATGGAAAAGCTGCGCCGCTATCCGAAGCGATTGTTCTGGACGCATGCATCGCTGGAAGTCGTCAAGCATCCGGATTCGGTGCTGCGACTGACCATCACCACACTGACCGAGCAAAAGCCGATTCCGCTGGCGGCGACTGGCGGCACTGCCAGCCAGGCTGGCGCGCCCAAACCGTGAACCCCACATCATGAAAAACCTGATTGCCTACTTTGTCGTCATCCCGGTCGAGACCTCGGCTGCGGTGATTGCGGCGGCGCTGCTGCTGGCCATTACCGTCACCATTATCATTGCACTGGCCTGCATCCCCGCGCGCGCCGCAGACACCCCGCCACCCGGGCGTTCGACGGAAAAGGTGCTGCGCGATCCGACTCGCCCGCTGGCCTCCACCACACCGCGCACCGGTGCGGCGCAGCCGGCTGCCGTGCCACGCCCGGCAGCGCCCGTCACCTTGCCGCAGCTGCAGCTGGTACTGACAGCCACCGAGCGTCGCTTCGCCGTCATCGATGGCGAGCTACTGGGCGTCGGCGACAACATCCGCGGACTGGCCATCCTCGAAATCCATGATGAGGCCGTCATCGTGAAAACCCCGAACGGTCCGCGCACCCTGCCGCTGATGACCGGCACCGAGAACCAAGGAAACTGATCATGAAGAAGCCGATCAACCGTGCTGCCCACGACACGTACAAACGCGCTGCCCATGCAGCCCATGCAGCTCGCGCAACGTCGATTGCCGCCGCCTGCGCTGCGCTGGCCGCATTGACCACGCTTGCCGGCTGCGCATCCGCACCGGCAAAGCCGATGCCACTGCCGCGCAGCGAAGCGATCACGCAGGCGCTGGCCGCGCCCGAAGCCGTGGCAGCACCCGTGGCAGCGCCGGTACCATCGCCAGCGCCGGTCGAGATCGAACCGCCGGTGGCCAAACCGGCACCGCTGGTGGCGCCTTCCCCGGACGAGCCGCGCATCAGCGTGGCGATGAACAATGTGCCGGCCCGCCAGTTTTTCATGGCGCTCGCAGCTGGCACGCCTTACACGATGCTGGTGCACCCAAACGTGACGGGCAACCTGTCGGCCAAGCTGTCGAACGTGACCGTACCCGAGGCACTGGAAGCGATTCGCGACATGTACGACGTGGACATCACGCTCGAAGGCCGCAAGATCACCGTCAAGCAACCGGTGATGGAAAGCCGCGTATTCCAGGTCAATTACCCGACTGGCCAGCGCAAGGGCAATTCGGATACCCGCGTGGCGGCCGGCTCGCTGACGGATATGCCGATGAGTGGCGCAATGCCTGCTGCCATGCCTGCCGGTGGCCCTTCGCCGGTGCCGGGTCGCGTGTCAGACAGCTCGCGCGTGACCACCTCGAATGAAGTCGACTTCTGGCACGAGCTGAAAGTGTCGCTGGAAGCCATCGCCGGCATCGCCGCTGGCAATGGCCGCAGTGTCGTGATCAGCCCGCAGTCGGGCGTGATCGTCGCGCGCGCGATGCCCAAAGAATTGCGCGACATCGCCGCCTATTTGAAAGCAACGCAGCTGTCAGTCGAACGACAAGTGATCCTGGAAGCCAAGATCATCGAAGTGCAGCTGTCCGACGGCTACCAGGCGGGCGTGAACTGGGCGGCGTTCGGTGGCGGCAGTACGCGTGCCAGTGGCGGCGTGATCCAGCCCGGCGCGACCCTGAATAATACGCAAAATGCACCCCTCAGCAACGGCGCCGTGTCGGCCGTGGCCGGCTCGGCGATCTCGACCGTGGCCAGCGCCGGCGGCACCCTGTTCGGCCTGGCCGTGCAGGGCACCAACTTCGCCGCGCTGCTTTCCTTCCTCGAAACGCAGGGCGCCGTGCAGGTGCTGTCCAGCCCGCGCATCTCGACGCTGAACAACCAGCAAGCCGTGCTGAAAGTAGGCACTGATGAATTCTTCGTCACCGGCGTTTCGGGCGGCACCACGACGCCGTCGGCGGGCGGCGCGATCACGACCATGCCCAACGTCACGCTGCGTCCCTTCTTCTCCGGCGTAGTGCTCGACGTGCTGCCACAAATCGACCGCGACGGCAACATCATGCTGCACATCCGTCCGTCGGTGTCGCAGGTCAGCACCGTGAACAAGAACATCAATCTCGGCGTCGGCGGCCAGCTGACCCTGCCGCTGGCGTCCAGCAGCGCCTCCGAAGCCGACAGCGTGGTGCGTGCAAAGAATGGCCAGGTAGTGGTGATCGGCGGCCTGATGCGCGAGGCCAGCAGCAACGACCGTTCGCAAGTCCCCGGCGTCGGCAATGCGCCGGTGGTGGGCAAGCTGTTCGGCAGCACCAGCCGTTCGATGCAGAAGCGTGAGCTGGTGATCCTGCTCAAGCCAACCGTGATCACCAATGACGCCCAGTGGAATGACGACGTACTGCAGAGCCAGCGTCGCTTCCAGCAGCTGGCGACGGAACGCAGCGGCAAATGAAACCAGCGGACTCGCTGATGAGCAAAGGAGCGACAATGCCTGTCCTCGACCTGATGCGGCACGAGATCGATGTGCTTTTTTCCCGAACCCTGCCGGAGCCCCAGGCACGTCGCTGCCAGGCGATCCTGCTCAAGGACCTTGGCGACAGCTGTCTGGTCGGCCTGGTGGACCCGAACAACTTGCGCGCGCAGGATGCGATCTCGCAGCTGCTGAAGCGCCCGGTCGATATCGTGCAAGTCGAACGCGATGCCTTGCTGGCCACGCTCGATCGCGTCTACGGCAAGTCCGACCAGCTGGGCGAGATCGCGCGCGCAGTCGAGCGCAACATCGAGCGCGAAGTCATGCTGGTCGACCTCGACCAGATGGGCGCCGTGATTGACGATGTCGACGCGCCGGTGGTCAAGCTGCTGCAAACCATCTTCGACCATGCGTCGCAGGTGCGCGCTTCCGACGTACATATCGAACCGCAGGAAAAACGGCTGGTCGTCCGCTATCGGATCGACGGCGCGCTGCATGTGCAGGCCGAGGCCGACCTGAAGATCGCCTCGCCACTGGTGGTACGCCTGAAGCTGATGGCCGGTCTCGACATTGCCGAAAAGCGGCTGCCGCAGGATGGCCGCATCGCCGTGCGTTCCGGCGTGCACAAGCTCGACGTGCGCATGTCCACACTGCCAACGCTGTACGGCGAATCGGTGGTGCTGCGGATACTGATGCAGCAACAGGGACTGGTGGCGCTGACCGACACCGGCATGGACCAGCAGATCTTCGAGCGCTTCGAACAGGCGATCCGCGCGCCGCACGGCATCGTTCTGGTGACCGGTCCGACCGGTTCCGGCAAGACCACGACGCTGTACGGTGCGCTGCAGATGCTGAACCAGCCTGACGTAAAGATCCTCACCTGCGAAGACCCGGTGGAATACCGGATGTCGGGCATCGTGCAGGTGCAGACCAATGACAAGATCGGCCTCGATTTCGCGCGCGTGCTGCGCTCCTTCCTGCGCCAGGATCCTGACGTGATCTTCATCGGTGAAATTCGGGATCACGAGACGGCGCAGATCGCCAGCCGTGCCGCCATGACGGGTCACCTGGTGCTGTCGACGCTGCACACCAATGACGCCGTCAGCACCCCGGGCCGGCTGGTCGACATGGGCATACCGCCCTACCTGATTGCATCCACCCTGCTGGCCGTGGTGTCGCAGCGGCTGGTGCGCGTGCTGTGCCCGCATTGCGCACAGCCAGCCGAGCCGGACGAGGACGAACTCGGCTGGGTGATGCATGCGATGGGCCGCGATTCGCTGCGCGGAGGCACGCAGTTCAAGCGCGCCTGTGGCTGCCATCGCTGCAACAACATCGGCTACAAGGGGCGTACGGGTGTGCATGAAATCCTCAGCATCACGCCGCCGCTGGCGCGCGCGCTGCGCACCGGCTCGCTGCAGGAATTCGAGGTCGCTGCCGCGGACCAGCTCAAGGGCGGCACCATTGCCGACCATGTGCTGAAGCTGGTCCTGCAAGGAAAGACCACGGTGGCCGAGGCGATGAAGGTCGTCAGCACCGAAGAAGCCTGAGCATGCGTCACTTTATTTACGAAGGCCGCAATCGCAGCGGCGAACTGGTCAAGGGCCGGATCGAATCACCGAACCCGCAAGCGGTTGCACAGTGGATGCTGGATACCGGCATCGTGCCGGTGAAGATCAATGAACAGGCGGCCCAGGCTGAACAAACCGGGCTGATGGCCAAACTGAATGGCCAGGGCTCGTTGACGCCGACGGATTTGCTGCTGTTTACGCGCCAACTCGGCACCATGGTGCGCGCCGGCCTGCCGCTGATGCAGGCACTGAACGGCATGCAGAAATCATCCGGCAATCCGAAGCTGGCCAAGCTGCTGGGCAAGCTGCGCGAAGACCTCGACCAGGGCCTCGAGCTGTCGGCGGCGATGGCGCACCATCCGGAATTCTTCGACGACTATTACGTCAGCATGATCCGCGTCGGCGAAGGCGCGGGCCGGCTGGATGAAGTCTTTATCCGCCTGTTCGCGCAGCTCGAATTCGAGCGCGACATGCGACAGAAGATCAAGAGCGCCTTGCGCTACCCGAGCTTCGTGGTGATTGCCATTGCGATTGCGATCGGCATCCTGACGGTGTTCGTGATCCCGGTGTTCGCGAAAGTGTATGCGGGCATGAAGGTCGAACTGCCGCTGCTCACGCGCATACTGCTGGCCGTGTCGGACTTTGCGGTGAACTGGTGGTGGGCCGTGCTGGGACTGATGGGCGCGGCGTTCTACGGTTTCATCCTCGCGCTGAAGCAGCCGAAGTACAAATACCGCTGGGACAAGAACAAGCTGCATTTCCCGCTGATCGGTAGCATCTTCAACAAGGCCGGTATTGCGCGCTTCTGCCTGTCATTTTCGATTGCCTGCAAGAGCGGCGTGCCGATTGACCAGGCCTTCACGCTGGTAGCGAAGGTGGTGGACAACGCTTTCTTCGAGCGCCGCATCAAGGGCATGCGCGAAGGCATCACGCGCGGCGAAACCATGTTGCAGATCGCTCAGGGCGCAGGCATCTTCAAGCCGATGGAATTGCAGATGATCGCCGTCGGCGAAGCCACCGGTGAGATGGAAAAGATGATGGAGCAGGTCGCGCAGATGTACCAGGAAGAGCTGCAGTATGAAGTCGGCCGCCTGGGTGATGCGATCGAGCCCATCTTGCTGGCGGTAATGGGCGGGCTGGTGCTGGTACTGATGCTGGGCATCTTCCTGCCGCTTTGGGACCTGGGTCAGCTCGCCCAGCAAGCTTAATCCTTGCCGAACTCGTCGCCCAGTTCCTTGCCGCGCGCTGCCGCTGCATGCAGGGCTTTGACGATCGCCGGCTTCACGCCGCTGGCTTCCATCGACACCAGTGCCGCATAGGTGGTGCCGCCTTTCGAGGTCACGCGCTCTCGCAGCAGCGACACCGGCTCGTCGGAACGGATCGCCAGTTCAGACGCACCCGCAAAGGTCGCCTGCGCCAGTTCGCGGCCCTGCGCTTCGGTCAGGCCCAGTTCGACGGCCGCGGCCTGCATCGCCTCGATGAAATAGAACACATAGGCCGGGCCGCTGCCCGACAGCGCGGTGACGGCGTCGATCTTGCCTTCGTCATCCAGCCACACGGTAGCGCC
>JACCDS010817501.1_pt1 | contig 13112 bp, 12 predicted proteins | sample 7446441 | NCBI WGS metagenome assembly JACCDS01 (sample SAMN15323445, study PRJNA562643) | freshwater metagenome | isolation source: river surface water | place: USA:Blue River Watershed | collected 2017-08-17
CGAGTTACTGCGCTTGCCCCCGCGCCAGCAGTACACCAGCGGCTGCCAGTTGCGCGGCTTGTCCATCACCTGGGTTTCGATGTGGCGTGCGCTGTTTTTGGCCACCAGCGCCGCGCCGATTTTTTGTGCCTCAAACGGACTGACCTGTTTGTACAGCGTGCCCACCTTGATGCGCTCTTCGTTGTTGAGCGACGGCCAGCTCAGGGCGCCGGGCAGGTGGTCTTCGGCGTGCTCGCCTTCGGAGCGAGCGTCGAGGATCGCGTCAAACTGGTCCAGTTGGGCCATGGCCTCTGAGGCCGGGATCAGGTGAAGGCTCATTTCAGTTGTTTCTTGAGGGTGGGCCAGACATTGGCCAACATGCGCGGCTGGGCCGCTTCATTGGGGTGGATGCGGTCGGCCTGGAACCATTTGAGCGGCTCGGGGTCGTCACCCACACCTTTCAAAAAGAAGGGCACCAGGGCGGCCTTCTGGCTTTTGGCCACTTGGGCATACGCCGCTTCAAACTGGCGGGCCATATCGGGGCCGTAATTCGGCGGCATTTGCATGCCCAGCAGCAGCACCTGGGCCCCAGCGGCTTGGGCTTGTTGGGCCATGTTCAGCAGGTTGCTCTGCGTCATCGCCATGGGCAGCCCACGCAGCGCGTCGTTGCCGCCCAGCTCGATGACCACATGGCTGGGCTGGTGTCGTTTGAGCAAGGCGGGCAGGCGAGAGCGCCCGCCCGAAGTGGTGTCGCCGCTGATGCTGGCGTTGATGACTTGCGCACCGGGCTTTTCTTTGTCGAGTTGTTTTTGCAGCAAAGCCACCCAACCTGTGCCGCGGGCAAGGCCATATTCGGCACTCAGCGAGTCGCCCAGCACCAAAATGCGCTGCGCAGCAGCCGCTGGCACAGGCAGGGCAAAGCCCCAGCCGGCAAGGGCCAGCAGGGTCCAGTTAAAGTGGCGTCGTCTCAACAAAGGTGTGTGCATGCCTGAATCTATCATTGCCGTGCGTGGCGTCTCGAAAAGTGTGCAAGATGCCAGCGGGCAGCTGGACATTTTGCGCGATATCGATTTCTCATTGAACGCCGGGGAAACCGCTGCGATTGTCGGTGCTTCCGGTTCGGGCAAAAGCACGCTGCTGGCCATCCTGGCGGGCCTCGATACACCCAGTGCCGGGCAGGTGCTGTTGGCCGGGCAATCGCTGTTTGATTTGTCCGAAGACGAACGCGCCGCTGTGCGCGCCCAGCATGTGGGTTTTGTGTTCCAGAGCTTTCAGCTCATGCCCAACCTCACGGCCCTCGAGAACGTGATGCTGCCGCTGGAGCTGGCCGATCGGCCGGATGCCCGCAGCACCGCCACCGCCATGCTGCAGCGGGTGGGTTTGGCCGAGCGCCTCAAGCACCTGCCCAAAGTGCTCAGCGGCGGCGAGCAGCAGCGCGTGGCCCTGGCCCGCGCTTTTGTGGTGCAGCCCGATTTGCTGCTGGCCGATGAGCCTACGGGCAGCCTGGACCACGCCACGGGCGAGGCCATCATGGACTTGATGTTTGCGCTCAACCGCGAACAAGGCACCACCTTGGTCTTGGTCACGCACGACCGCCAGTTGGCCGCCCGCTGCGAGCGCAGCCTGGTGATTCAGGCGGGGCGCTTGTCTGAGGCGGCTGGCGCCTCGGCGCAGCAACGATAATCTCCGGATGTCATCCCACAAAGTGCTGTTCGGCTTTCATGCCGTGGGCGTTCGCCTCAAGATCGCCCCCCAATCCGTTGTTGAAATCCATTACGAGGTCGCCCGCCGCGACGCCCGGATGCGGCAGTTCATCGACAAGGCCCGTGATTCGGGCATGCGCCTGATCGAGTCGGACAACGAGCGCCTGGCCAAGCTGGCCGGGGGCCATGGCCACCAGGGCGTGGTCGCCCTGGTCACGCCCATCCCACAAAACCATTCCCTTGACGATCTGCTTGACACCGTCGAAGGTCCACCTTTGCTCTTGGTGCTGGACGGCGTGACCGACCCGCACAATCTGGGCGCTTGCCTGCGCGTGGCCGACGGTGCGGGTGCGCACGCGGTCATCGCCCCCAAAGACCACGCCGCCGGCATCAACGCCACCGTGGCCAAAGTCGCCAGCGGTGCGGCCGAGACCATGCCTTACTTCATGGTGACCAATCTGGCGCGGACCTTGGGCGAGCTCAAGGAGCGCAGCATCTGGGTCATCGGCACGAGCGACGATGCGCCCCGCACGATTTACCAGGCCGACCTGAAAGTGCCCACCGCCTTGGTGCTGGGCGCCGAGGGCACCGGCATGCGCCAGTTGACCCGCAAGAATTGTGACGAGCTGGTGAGCATTCCCATGCGCGGCGCGGTCGAGAGCTTGAACGTTTCGGTGGCCAGTGGTGTGTGCCTGTACGAGGCGCTGCGTCAGCGCAGTTGAGTTGAAAAGGGGTTTTGAATGTCCAGGAAAACACAGCGCATCGCACTGACCGCCTTGCTCGTCACCGCCAGCCTGCTGGCCGCTTGCACCCAAGAGCAGCAAAACAAGATCAGCCGAGACATCCAGAACTGGACGGGCACCAATGGCGTGTTGGAAGTGTATGCCGGAGACAAACTGGTGCGCCGTTTTTTGAAGGTGGACAAGATCAGCACCGCCTTGGGTACCGATGACAAAGCGCCACGCGCCTACCGCTACGGCTATGGCGTGCTCGATGAGAACCTGAACATGGTGGCCGATCCCGATGAAAAGAAGGTGTATTTCGAGGTCAGCGATTACTCGAACACGGTGTTCTTCGAGAACCCGCGTTGATCGGGCTCAAACCCAGCCCAGCCCACCGAGCAGGGCACCCAGGCCGATCAACCACAGCATGTGGACCCGGGTGCGCCAGACCACCAGGGTGGTGACGGCGGTCAACACGTACAAAGGCCAGTCGCGTGCAGGCTGGTTGTGGCTGATGGTGAGCAGCCAGGCCGTGCTCAACAAAAGCGCAATCACGATGGGAGCCATGCCCGATTTGAAGGCCCGGATGCCCAGCTTGTCGCGGTGTTGGTGCGCCCAGCGCGTGGCCGTGTAGGTCAGGATGGAAGAGGGCAGCATGATGCCCAACATGGCCAGCAACACACCCAAACTGGCCAGGGCAGCACTGAACCAGCCGCCGCCCAGACCAGCAGCGGCGTTCAAGCCCACGTTGAAGCCCATCAGCGCCACAAACAAAATATTGGGCCCTGGTGCAGACTGCGCCAACGCAATCGACGAGGTGAATTGCGACTCGCTCAGCCAATGTGTTTCATCCACCAGGTAGCGGTGCATGTCCGGCGCGGTGGTGATCGCGCCACCTACGGCCAGCAGCGACAAAGAGGCAAAGTGGCTGAACAGGCTCAGCCAATCCTGGACCGACAGTTGAAGCACCGGGTTCATGGTCAACCCCGGGTCTGGCTGGCTTGTCGTGCCAGTTGCAGATAGGCCCAAGCACAGGCCATCAAGCCCGTGCCCAGCAGCACCACAAACAAGGGCCATCGCAATACCCCAACCCCAGCGAAAGTGGCTACAGCCAAAGCGATGCAGACCGGTTTGCCCATCGGGTTGTGGCGAAGGGCCGTGATCAGTTTGAGGCCCACCGCCGCAATCAGACCCGCCGAGACCGCGCCCATGCCACGCAAGGCGCCTTGTGCCCACGGCTCTTGCGACACGCCGCCAAAAGCCACAGCCAACAGCAAAACCACCACCAAGGGGGCGGCCAGCATGCCCGCCACGCCTGCCAAAGCACCCGGCAGGCCAAAGTAACGCCCGCCGATCATCAGCGAGAGATTGACCACATTGGGGCCGGGCATGACCTGGGCGACGGCCCAGTCTTCGACAAATTGCTCGCGGGTCATCCAGCGCTTTTTCTCGACCAGTTCGCGCTGAACCACAGCCAAAACGCCACCAAAACCCTGCAGTGCCAGCAGGGTGAAAGACACAAAAAGATCGGTTTTGGAGCGCGGGCTGTTCAAGGGGACAAGTTCTGACATGCCGCCATTATCCGGGGGACTTCAAGCCCCTTGTTCGGTGTCCAGCCAAATCAACTGGCCGCGCCCATTCTCGTTCAGGCGCGTCACCAAGGCCGCGGCTTGGGTTTCAGGCAATTCAAATTGCAGGCGCACCATGCTGGTGTGTGTGACGCTGTTCAACACGGCTTGTACCCCCTCCAGCTCCCTGCGAACGAGGCCTTCCAGTGCATAGGGCACGCTGCAGGCCAGATGCTGTGTCTTGATCCGTGCCACCTTGTCTGCTGTCAATAAGGCTTGCGCCACCGCGTCGGTGTAAGCCCGCACCAGACCGCCTGCACCCAGCTTCACGCCGCCAAAATAACGCACCACCGAGGCCATCACGCCGTCAAGGTCCTGGTGCCGCAGCACCTCCAGCATGGGGCGACCGGCGGTGCCGCCCGGTTCACCGTCATCGTTGGCGGCCGACTGCCCACCCGCGAGCAGGGCCCAGCAGACATGGGCGGCGTCCGGGTGCCGGGCCTTGAGTTGCGCCACACGGTTGAGCGCTTCGTCACGCCCAGAGACCGTTTCGATGCAGGCGATGAAACGGCTTTTTTTGATGATCAACTCGTGGTGAGCGGGACGGGCGAGCGAGAACGGCATGGCTCGATTGTCCTGGATGCGGCGATGGCCGGATTCAAACCACCCGGTCATGCGGATTTGCCTCTTTTTGGCTGAATACCCGCTGCTTTCTCAAGCCCACCCCCGAACCCCTACACTAGCGGGTTATCCCGATACCGAGCCCATGAACGCCTTCACCGACGTCTCTTTCTTCCCGCGCGACGCCAAGCCGCTGACCAGTTACCGGAAGTACTGGGCGCAGCGCTTTGGCACGGCCCCATTTTTGCCGATGAGCCGCGAGGAAATGACCCAACGGGGCTGGGACAGCTGCGACATCATCATCGTCACGGGTGACGCCTAGGTGGACCACCCCAGCTTTGGCATGTCGGTCATTGGCCGCATGCTGGAAAACCAGGGTTTTCGGGTCGGCATCATCGCCCAGCCCGACTGGACCAGTGCCGAGCCCTTCAAGGCCCTGGGCAAACCCAACCTGTTTTGGGGGGTGACCAGCGGCAACATGGACTCCATGATCAACCGCTACACGGCGGACCGCAAAATCCGCAGCGACGACGCCTACACACCCGGCGACGTGGGCGGCAAGCGGCCCGACCGCGCGGCCATCGTGTACAGCCAGCGCTGCCGCGAGGCTTTCCCGGAAGTGCCCATCGTGCTCGGCGGCATCGAAGGCAGCCTGCGCCGCATCGCGCATTACGACTACTGGTCGGACAAAGTGCGCCGCTCCATCGTGGTGGACAGCAAGTGCGACCTGCTGCTGTACGGCAACGCCGAGCGGGCGATTGTCGAGATCGCCCACCGCCTGGCTGCCCGCGAGCCGGTGCAGCAGATCACCGACGTGCGCGGCACCGCCTTTGTGCGCCGCGAAACGCCCGAGGGCTGGTTTGAGATCGATTCCACCAGTGTGGACACACCCGGGCATGTGGAGGCCCACATCAACCCGTACTTGATGATCTCGGACCAGGCGCGGGAGCAGGGCGCGACTTGCGCGCGTGAGGAAGAGGCCAAGGAAGTGGCCGATGCCCACAACGCGCAAAACATCGAAGCCGATTTGTCCACCGCCGTGGCCCAGGCCCGCACCGTGCATGCAGCCATACAGCCGCTCACTTTTGTGCCCAACCCCGCTTTGCGTGGCAAAGGCACCCACAAAGTCCCGCCCCGCGACAAAAGCGTGATCCGCCTGCCCAGCTACGAGCAGGTCAAATCCGACCCGGTGCTGTATGCCCACGCCAACCGCGTGCTGCACCTAGAGACCAACCCCGGCAACGCCCGCTGCCTGGTGCAAGCGCACGGGGAGGGCTCCACCGCCCGTGACGTGTGGATCACACCGCCGCCCATCCCGCTGACCACCGCCGAGATGGACCATGTGTTCGATCTGCCGTATGCCCGCAGCCCGCACCCGCGCTATGCCGACGAAAACGGCAGCCACGACCACGCGACCAAGATCCCCGCGTGGGAAATGATCCGTTTCAGCGTTAACATCATGCGCGGCTGCTTTGGCGGCTGCACCTTTTGCTCTATCACCGAGCACGAAGGCCGCATCATCCAGAGCCGCTCCGAAGAATCGGTCATCCGCGAGGTCGAAGACATCCGCGACAAAGTCAAAGGCTTCACCGGCGTCATCTCTGACCTGGGCGGCCCCACGGCCAACATGTACCGCCTGGGCTGCCGCAGCCCCGAGATCGAATCGGCCTGCCGCAAACCCAGCTGCGTGTTCCCCGGCATCTGCCAGAACCTGACCACCGACCACGGCCCGCTGATCAACATGTACCGCCGGGCCCGCAACCTGAAGGGCATCAAGAAAATCTTGATCGGCTCGGGCCTGCGTTACGACCTGGCCGTGCAGTCGCCCGAGTACGTGAAAGAACTGGTGCAGCACCATGTGGGCGGCTACCTGAAGATTGCGCCCGAGCACACCGAGGGCGGCCCGCTGTCCAAGATGATGAAGCCGGGCATCGGCACCTACGACCGCTTCAAGTCGATGTTCGACAAGTACAGCGAAGAGGCCGGTAAGAAACAGTTCCTCATCCCGTACTTCATCGCCGCCCACCCGGGCACCAGCGACGAAGACATGATGAACCTGGCCATCTGGCTCAAAAAGAACGGTTTTCGCGCCGACCAAGTGCAAACCTTCTACCCCAGCCCCATGGCCACGGCCACGGCCATGTACCACTCCACCCGCAACCCGCTGCGCAAAATTACCCGCGACAGCGAAAAGGTGGACATCGTCAAAGGCGACAAACGACGCCGCCTGCACAAGGCATTTTTGCGCTACCACGACGCCAACAACTGGCCGCTGCTGCGCGAAGCCTTGAAAGCCATGGGTCGCTCAGACCTGATTGGTAACGGGAAACACCATTTGATCCCGAACTGGCAGCCGCTGGCCGAAGAGGGCTACAAGAGCGCCCGACGCAAGAACAGCACGGGCGCTGGGGGGAAGTCATCGGTGGCTTTGTCGACCGCGGCCAAGCGGTCGGGTCAGCCGAAAAAAGGCCAGATGCTCACGCAGCACACCGGTCTGCCACCACGCCGAAAAGCATGACCAAGAGGCCAGTTGACTGGCCTCACCCCGCCTGCAGCGCTGCCAGCAGCTCGGTCTCGATCTCGATCTGCGCCTTGTTTTGCTGCAACTCAGCGCCGCTGATCAGGAAGGTGTCTTCGACGCGTTCGCCCAAAGTGCTGATCTTGGCCAGTTGCAGGTCAATGCCGTGCTTGGCCAGAACGCGGGCGATGCTGTAGAGCAGGCCATTGCGGTCGCTGGCCGAGATGCTGAGCAGCCAGTTTTGCGCTTTTTCGTCGGGTTTGAGGGTGACCCGTGGGGTGATCGGGAAGCTTTTCACCCGGCGTGACACCCGGCCTTTGGTGGGCGTGGGCAAGGGGCCTTGGCGCTCCAGCGTCTGTGTCAGGCCCGATTCGACCATGGTCATCAGCTCCCGGTAATGCTCAGGCAGCATGGTGGTGACGATCTGGAAAGTGTCCAGCGCCCAACCGCTACGCGTGGTGTGGATCTTGGCGTCCAGCACGCTGAAGCCTGATTGATCAAAGTGCCCGCAAATGCGGGCAAACAGGTCTGCTTGGTCGGGTGTGAACACCAGCACTTGCAAACCTTCTCCGACGGGGGAGGGGCGGGCCCGCACAATGGTCCGCGCTTGTTCCGGCGCAGGCCTGGCCACGTGCCGTGAGAGCTGCCGTGCATGCCAGGCGATGTCGGACGCATCGTGGCGCATGAAGTAGCTCACGTCCAAGGTGTCCCACAGGGCCTTGTGGCCTTCGTGCGGTTGCGCCTGTCGGGCCAGTTCGATGAGCGCCTCGCGCTTGCGGGCTTCCACCTCGGCATTGGCGTCGGGGGCACGGCCACCGAGCACACGCAGCGTGGCTTTGTAGAGGTCTTCCAGCAGCTTGCCTTTCCAGGCGTTCCACACTTTGGGGCTGGTGCCCCGGATGTCGGCCACCGTGAGCAAATACAGGGCCGTGAGCCGACGCTCATTGCCGACGCGCTGGGCAAAGCGGCCGATGACTTCCGGGTCGCTCAGGTCTTCTTTCTGGGCCACATGGCTCATCGTCAGGTGTTCACCCACCAGAAATTCGATCAGTTGCGCATCCGCCTTGTCGATTTGGTGTTGGCGGCAGAAGGTGCGCACTTCGGTGCACCCCAGTTTGGAGTGGTCACCGCCGCGGCCTTTGGCGATGTCGTGAAACAGCGCGGCCGTGTACAAAATCCAGGGCTTGTCCCAGCCCCCCGCCAGCTGCGAGCAAAAGGGGTACTCGTGCACATGCTCGGGCATGAAAAAGCGCCGCAAATTGCGCAGCACCATCAGGATGTGCTGGTCCACCGTGTAGGCGTGAAACAGGTCGTGCTGCATCTGGCCCACGATGCGCCGGAAGACCCACAGATAACGCCCCAGCACCGAGGTCTCGTTCATCAGGCGCATCGCGTGCGTGATGCCCTGGGGCTGTTGAAGGATCTGCAAAAACGTCTGGCGGTTGACCGGGTCGGCGCGGAAACGCCCATTCATGATGGCCCGTACGTTGTATAGCGCACGCAGGGTTCGGGCCGAAAAGCCTTTCACACCCGGCGTGGCCTGGTACAGCAAAAAGGTCTCGAGGATCGCGTGGGGGTGCTTTTGGTAGAGGTCGTCGCTGGCCACCTCGATCAGGCCCGCTTTTTCAAAGAAGCGCTCGTTCAGGGGCCGGAAATCGTTGACGGATTCACCCCGATCGGCTTTGAGCCGGTCTTCGATGTTGAGCAACAGGATCTGGTTGAGCTGCGTGACTGCCTTGGCGGCCCAGTAGTATTGGCGCATCAGCTTTTCGCTGGCACGCAAAGCCAGTCGGCCTTCCGGCGTCACGTCGGACGCATAGCCAAACGACTCGGCCACATTGGTTTGCAGATCAAACACCAAGCGGTCTTCGCGCCGCTTCGCTTGCAAATGCAAGCGGGCACGGATCAGACCCAGCAAGGCTTCGTTGCGTTTGATTTGCCGCGCTTCCAGCGCTGTGGCCAGGCCTTTGCGGGCCAGCTCGTCCCAGCTTTGGCCCAGGCCTGCGGCACGGGCCACCCACAAAATCACCTGCAGATCGCGCAAGCCACCGGGAGACTCTTTGCAGTTGGGCTCCAGGGCATAAGGCGTGTCTTCGAATTTGGTATGACGCTGCCGCATTTCCAGGGTTTTGGCCACCAGGAAGGCCTGCGGGTCCATGGCCGCGAGGAACTGTTTTTGAAACTCGGCAAACAAACGGGTGTTGCCGGTCACACGGCGGGACTCCAGCAGCGAGGTTTGTACCGTGATGTCTTTGGCCGACTCGGCCAGGCACTCGCTCAAGGTGCGCACGCTCGCGCCAATTTCGAGGCCCGTGTCCCAGCAGCTGCCGATGAAGCGCTCGAGCTGGCCTTGCAACTCGGGGTTGTTTTCGGGTGATTGGCCGTCCGGCAAAAGCACCAGCACATCCACATCGGAATAAGGAAACAGCTCGGCCCGGCCGAAGCCGCCCACGGCCACCAGACACAGCTCGGGCGAAAAACCAGCGTTGTGCCACAGCTCAATCAGCAAACCATCGGCCAGGATGGACAGTTGACGCAAGGTTTGCTTCAGGCCCCGCGTGACCGCACCGCTGTGGGCCAGGGTGTGCAAAACAGTCGCTTTGTCTTGCTTGTAGCTGTCGCGCAGGGCAGCCAGATCGGCCGTGGGGACCGGGCCGTCCATGTCAGGCGATGGCTTTTTGGGTGATGAAAGCCGGGATGGGCGGGCTACCCGCCGACAAGGTCAACACCTCGTAGCCGGTTTCGGTGACCGCCACCGTGTGCTCCCATTGGGCGGACAAGGAGTGGTCTTTGGTGACGATGGTCCAGCCATCGCCCATTTCCTTGATGTCACGTTTGCCCGCATTGATCATCGGCTCGATGGTGAAGACCATGCCAGGGACCAATTCGGTCAGGGTGCCAGGTTTGCCGTAGTGCAACACCTGCGGCTCTTCGTGGAATCCGCGCCCAATGCCGTGGCCGCAAAACTCGCGCACCACCGAAAAGCCGTGACCTTCGGCAAATTTCTGAATAGCGTGGCCAATGTCGCCCAGGTGGGCGCCGGGTTTAACCTGCTCAATGCCTTTCCACATGGCTTCATACGTCAGGCTGGCCAGTCGTTTGGCCGCAATCGAAGCTTCGCCCACATGGAACATGCGGCTGGTGTCACCGTGCCAGCCATCCTTGATGGTGGTGATGTCGATGTTGAGCGAATCGCCTTTTTTGAGCGGCTTGTCGTTCGGGATGCCGTGGCACACCTGATGGTTGATCGAGGTGCAGATCGATTTGGGGTAGGGCTTGTAGCCGCCGGGTGCGTAATTCAGCGGGGCCGGAATGCAGCCTTGCACATTGACCATGTAGTCATGGCAGAGCTTGTCAATCTCGTTGGTGGTGATGCCCGGTTTGATGAAGGGCTCGATGTAGTCGAGGACTTCCGAGGCCAAGCGGCAAGCCACGCGCATGCCTTCGATGTCTTCGGCGGTTTTGATGGTGATCGTCATGGGGTCGAATTATCCCATTGAGTGATTCGGAGTGCTTGGATGGGGGCCATCAAACGTTTGGGTCGGCGGGTCGCGCGCGAGACTTTTTTGAGGGCCGAGGGTCGACCATGGCACGCAGAGAAAGGGTAAAGTGGATCAAATATTTGGCAAGCCGAGATCGCTTGCTGAGCTGCACTGTGATTGGATGAACCGAAAGCCTCCGCATGAACCTGCACGCCAAACTCCTGCAACGCGCAGCTGAAAACCGCCCCATTCGCATCGGTCTGATCGGCGCGGGCAAATTCGGCTCCATGTACCTGGCGCAAATTCCGCGCACCCCCGGCGTTCACCTGGTGGGCATTGCCGATTTGTCGCCCGCCAACGCCCGCGTCAATCTGGCCCGCGTGGGCTGGGACCCCGAGCGCCTGACCGCTAAAAGTCTGGACGATGCCGTCAAACACGGCACCACCCATGTGGGCGACGATTGGCAAAGCCTGGTGCGCCACCCGGCGGTGGACGTGGTCGTGGAATGCACCGGCTCACCCCTGCATGCGGTGGACCACATTCTGGAAGCCTTTGCGAACCGAAAGCATGTGGTCAACGTGACGGTAGAGGCCGACGCCTTTTGCGGCCCCTTGCTTGCCACCCGCGCGAAGACAGCGGGCGTGGTGTATTCGCTGGCCTTTGGTGACCAGCCTGCGCTCATTTGCGATCTGGTGGACTGGGCCCGCACCTGCGGTTTTCCGGTGGTGGCGGCAGGCCGTGGCCACAAGTGGTTGCCGCATTTTTCTGAATCGACACCCGAAACCGTCTGGGGCTATTACGGCCTCACGCCCGAGCAGGCCGAGCGCGGCGGCCTCAACCCCAAAATGTTCAACAGCTTCCTCGACGGCTCCAAGCCCTCGATCGAGAGCACCGCGGTGTCCAACGCTACGGGCCTGGGCGTGCCTAGCAACGGCTTGCTCTACCCGCCCGCCAGCGTCGAAGACATCCCCTACGTCACCCGCCCGATCTCGGAGGGCGGTGTGCTGGAGCGCAAGGGAATGGTGGAGGTGATCTCCAGCCTGGAAAAAGACGGCCGCCAGATCCCTTACGACATCCGCATGGGCGTGTGGGTCACGGTCGAGGCCGAGACCGACTACATCAAGAACTGTTTTGAAGAGTACAACGCCCACACCGATCCGTCTGGCCGTTACTTCACGCTCTACAAGCGCTGGCACCTGATCGGTCTGGAAGTGGGCGTGAGTGTGGCCAGCGTCGCCCTGCGCAACGAGCCCACGGGCGTGGCCATCGGCTGGAACGCCGACGTGGTGGCCACCGCCAAACGCGACCTGAAACCCGGCGACATGCTGGACGGGGAGGGTGGCTACACCGTCTGGGGCAAGTTGCTGCCCGCCGCCACCTCCAAGCGCATGGGTGGCGTGCCGCTGGGCCTGGCACACGGCGTCAAAGTCATTCGCCCGGTGGCCAAAGGCCAAAGCCTGACTTGGGACGACGTGGCCATGGACACCAGCACCCACGCCTACCAAATCCGGCGCGAGATGGAGGCCACTTCGGTGCTGGGTTGAGTGCTTTAACCCGCTGCGATCGCGCATGCCGTGCCGCTTGGGTGGCACGGCTTTGCTGTTTTGGGAGGTCGACAGGCCACTGCGCAGCACCAAACCGACGCTTTTTTCTCTGCTGAAAAAGACTGATCTCTGATCTGTCTATCTGCCCGTCCAATCAGGGTTTCCCCGGCTAAAATACTGCCTTTGCCGACCAGCCCCAGTCAGCGGCCTCGGCGCTACGGTTTTCCGTCTCTTTACAAGGCCACCCCGTGTCCCTGCACATCACGACTTTCGAAGGCGCCAGCGCCCTCAGCGACTTCCGCATGGCCCAGCTTTTGTCCCGCCTGGCCACCGTTTCACCTCAAATTCAAGGCATTTCTGCCCGTTTTGTCCACCTGGTGGCCACCACGACGCCCTTGCAGGATGCCCAGAAAAAAACGCTTTCAGCCCTGCTGACCTACGGCGAACCCTACGCCGGACCCACCGATGGCCCGGTGATCGTGGTCAGCCCGCGCATCGGCACCGTCTCGCCTTGGGCGTCCAAGGCCACCGACATTGCCCACAACTGCGGTTTTGACGTGCGCCGCATCGAGCGCCTGACCGAATACCGCTTGACCCTGAAATCCGGCCTGCTCGGCACCGCCAAGTTGACTGCCGATCAGTTGGGTCAGGTCGCTGCCCTGCTGCACGACCGCATGACAGAGTCGGCCATGCCCAGCCGGGACGAGGCAGCGGCCTTGTTCACCGCGCTGGACCCAGCGCCCATGGAGCATGTGGATGTGTTGGGCGGCGGTCGCGCTGCGCTGGAAGCGGCCAATAAGGCCTGGGGTCTTGCCCTGGCCGAAGACGAGATCGAGTATTTGGTCAACGCCTTCAACGGCTTGAAGCGCAACCCCACCGATGTGGAGTTGATGATGTTCGCGCAGGCCAACAGCGAGCATTGCCGCCACAAGATTTTCAACGCCGAGTTCACCATCGACGGCGTGGCCCAGCCCA
>JACCDS011459597.1_pt1 | contig 13110 bp, 12 predicted proteins | sample 7446441 | NCBI WGS metagenome assembly JACCDS01 (sample SAMN15323445, study PRJNA562643) | freshwater metagenome | isolation source: river surface water | place: USA:Blue River Watershed | collected 2017-08-17
CCATACACAATGCTGGCAATCGATTCGGACAAGGTGCGCCAAGTGGCGTGGGCACTGGCGAGCTGGCTGGAGTCGGGACTGGACATGGTGGCCTGATCAGGTTGGGGTGATGCAAGCCATCATACCCCGGGTGATTGCTGCTGGCGCAATCGCTGCCACCAATTTTTATCAAGCGGGTGGCGATGCAACAGTGGCCGGGCCTTGTCGGGTGCCCGGCATGATGCTATGCTTGCCCCACCCAACACGCTACCCTGCTCCTTGTCATGACTGCTGCAATTAATCCGTCCCGCAAAATTCTGCCTATCGGCATTGAATCGTTCGCTAATATACGCACCGGTAACTATTACTATGTCGATAAAACCGAGTTTGTTTGGCAACTGACACAGGAAGCCGGGCGTTTTTTCCTGTCACGCCCAAGACGTTTTGGCAAAAGCCTGCTGCTTGATACGTTACGCGAATTGTTTGAAGGGAATCAAGCCCTGTTTGAAGGTTTGTATATCCATGACAAGTGGGATTGGACGCGGCGTTTTCCGGTAGTGCGGATCAATTTTGGCGGTGGCATCATTAGCTCGCGCAAAGAACTCGACGCCACCATTCGCGAGATGCTGGCAAGCAACCAAAAACGGCTGGGGATAGCCTGTCGCCACAAGACCATTGCCGGGCAATTTGCCGAGTTGATTGAACTGGCGCATGAAAAATTTGGGCAACAGGTGGTGGTGCTGATCGACGAATACGACAAGCCGATACTGGACAATATTCTCGATTCCGGCATCGCCCTGACGATTCGCGACGGCCTGAAAAATCTGTACAGCGCGATCAAGGGCGCAGATTCCCACATCCGCTTCGTATTTTTAACCGGCGTTTCCAAGTTTAGCAAGGTCAACCTGTTTTCCGGCATCAACAACCTGCGTGACATCACGCTCTCCGAACAATTTTCTGCCATTTGTGGCTATACCGACGCCGATGTCGATAGTGTGTTTGCCGACCAGTTACCTGGGCTTGACCGTCAGCAAATCCGGCGTTGGTACAACGGCTACAACTGGACCGGCACTGCGGTCTATAATCCGTTTGACTTGCTGCTGCTGTTTGCCGAACGGCGGTTTAACGCTTGGTGGTGCAGCACTGGCACACCGACTTTTTTGTTCGACATGATGCAGCAACACGGCTTTTTCACCCCATTACTCAAGCGCATGCGGGCCGGGGTGGAATTGATTTCGGCGCTCGATGTTGATTTGATGACGCCGGAAGCACTGCTGTTTCAAACCGGTTATTTAACCATCCACAAAATCAATCAAACCGCATCGGGCAACCTCAACTTCACGCTGGGCTACCCGAATCAGGAAGTGGAACAGAGTTTGAATGCCAGTTTGTTGGCCGCATACACCGGTAACGCCGGGCGCGCCGAGGCAAACCGCTTGCAACTGGAAGATTTGCTCGCGGCCAATGACTTGATGGCGCTGCGCGACTTGTTCCAGTCGTTTTTTGCGGGAATTCCACACCAGTGGTACAGCAACAACCAAATCGCGCATTACGAGGGGTTTTACGCCAGTGTGTTTTACAGCTATTTCGCGGCACTCGGGCTTGATACCCAAGTGGAAGACGCCACCAATTTGGGCCGGATCGATATGACGCTTAAAGGCTGGGGGCGAATCTATCTGTTTGAATTCAAGGTAGTGGAAAGTGCCCCCGCCGGGCGCGCCTTGCAACAGATCAAGGATAAAGGCTACGCCGACAAATATCGGGCGCAGGGCTTGCCCATTTATTTGATTGGGGTCGAATTTTCCAAAGAGCAACGCAATGTGGTCGGGTTTGAGGTAGAACTACTTGCCGCAACCTCATAGATTTTTGGCAATCAAGGAAATAGACTCAATTTGCGCCAGCCGCGCCTTTCAATTCAAATACATTGCCATCCGGGTCGTGGATATACAGCGACAAGCCATCCCCTTCTGCCCCAAAATTTTCCTCTGCCGGGCCAAGTGGCGCAACATTGTGCTGCGCCAGATGTGCCAGCAGCGCCGCTTCGTCAAACGGGTCAATGCGCAAGCAAAAATGATCCAAATTGCGCGCCGTTGCCCCGGCTGCCGCACCGCCGCGCTGCCCGAGTACGCCATCGACCGCCACCAAATCAATCATCGACGCCCCGGCGCGCAGATGGATCAAACCCAAATCATCACGCCGCCGCGCCACATGGCAGCCCAGCACTTGCTCATAAAACGCAATCGAACGCGCCAAATCAGTCACTCGCAACACCACATGGTCGAGCCGCTGCACCGAAAACGGCAGGTTCGCTACCGTACTTGCGCTACTCATGGTGCCTCCTGATCTTGCGGCAATTCCAGCGACAGCGTGGCCAGCGACATGGCCGCAATGTGCGGGTCATTCAATTGCACCATTTCATCTTGCGGGTGAAACAGCAGCGGCAGTCGCGCCAATTGCGCGGTCGCGCCTTGCAACTTGGCTTCGCTCTGGTCGCCCAACAGCGGCAACAGCGAAGCGCGGTACGAGGCCAGCGCGAAATCAGCCGGTAGCAAGCTCTCATGCACCGTCACCGGGTTGGCACCCGGTTGTGGCACGGCAAAACTGGCCAGTCGCGCCAGCCAATCGTCCAGCTCGCGCAACATTGGCGCTGCTTCCTTGTCGGCCAAAATCGCATCTTCGCCTATCGGCAAACCGGCTACCGCACTGGTGGCCTGGCGCAGCGCCAGTAATTCGGTTTCTGCTACATCAATCATTTCTGCAGGGGTCATAAACAACGGGGTAATCGGCAGCTCCAGCGCACCCTCGGCCAAACCGGCCAAATCGGTATGGTGCAGCAGCCATTTCTTAATATCGGTAGTGGACAGGCCAGACTGGCCCAAATGCACGCGCTGACGCTCAATTTGATTGAGCGCGCGCGAAAACATGCCCTGCATGTTCAATAGCGCACTTTGCGCCCGGCCAATCGCTTGCGCCGCGCGGTGGGTGGCCGAATCGGCGCGGCTGTCGGTAGTAATGGCGTGGATGATTTGCGAACCCTTTTCCACCCAGTCGCAAGCGGTGTGCCACTTCGCCTGTGCCGTGCGCAGCCGAAATTCCGAACCCGAGGCAATCGCATCGCGAAATTCCTCGGTCAAATCGACCAGCCTACCCAGCAAATGCTGCAATTGCTGCGACGTAACCCCGCCCAGCGCCGCACTGCCCGCCACCTGCGACAAAATAAAGCCCAGTTCCGCCTCATCGTCAGCCGGGGCTTGATGCAGCAGGCTGTCAAGCGCCGCCAGCACATTGCGCGCCAACGGCGTTACGCGGTACACCCCGCCCTCCCAGAGCAGCAAATGGTTCGAGCGCAGCCGCGCCAGCACCGTTTCCAAGCTCTCTGGCTGCAAATACGCCAGCGCCAGATTAATATCGGCCCGGCTCCAGGCATTATTGTCGCTATCACTCGAACCGGCCAGCTCGCGCAGCACCAACAGCCGCACCAATACCGCATCGCCACCGCCATGGAACAGCGTGGAGAGCGCATTAAACAGCGGTTGGGCGCGCTTTAAGTGATATACCTGCAACACTTCGTCCGGCGCAATCTCCGCTTTAAAATGAGCTTGCAGGCCGGACCCGCCCTCGGGCGCTTCAGGAACAGTACTGGGTATCATGCGATGGCAACTATCATGGCCCATGCGGGCAAAACCGCCAGTTTACCCGCAAATGGCTGCCACCGCTGCACAACTTGCAAAAAGCCGTTGCCCGGCCCCAGTTGTGCTCGCTTGTACTGTACTTAGTTGCTGCCCTTATGGTCAGCAAATTCAATTGCCAGCAAAACTGTTGCGCCAATGATTTGGATAATAAGCAAGGAAGTGATCATGATCGACCCCTAAAAAAGTTTTGATGCAGTGCATCATAGAGACAAATTCAGGCGTGTTCCAATTTTTTATTGACATGCTAGTTATATAAAATATGCATATCTTAATGTCATATTTGCGTCACAATTTATTTTTGCTCGGAATTTTATCAACCATAATTTTAAAACAATGAATAAAATAACATCTGATATCAGTCAAATCAATATCAGATACAGCCACAATGCCATAATGAAATAGGTTGCATTGACCAAAGTGATTGTTTTTTGCCGACCGGCCTTGGCCAATTTTAATTTTGCCGCGCGGTGCCTATCCTGCCCTGAATTGCCCGGCTACCGGCTTTTGTGATTATTCTTGCAATCGCCAAATTCGGGGCTTACCATCGTAATTTCCGGGTGAAATTCAGCTTGTGCGGCTTTGCTTGCGCTTCGGGCCGGGGTGGCTGATGTGAGCAAAATGTAATTGAAAGTTGTGAAAAAACACGCCCAACCATTCCACAAAGCAACAAGTCACCGTGAAAAAAATTAATACGAGGGGAAAATGAATCGCTTCCTGGACAAAGAAAACACCATCGCCGGACCCGGTTTCAACCGGGCGACTGGACGGACGACACCAGCATGGCCTGCTGTCTGGCTTACAGCCTGATCACCTGCAAGGGCTTTGACGCCGCGCACCAAATGGCGCGTTATTGTGATTGGTACCAGTATGGTGCCTACAGTTCAACCGGCGAGTGCTTTGATATCGGCAATGCCACCCGTACCGCACTGGAAACCTTTTTGCGCACTGGCGAAGCTATGGCCGGTAGCCCCGCAGCCAGCGCGGCGGGTAATGGCTCATTGATGCGGTTGGCCCCGATTCCGGTGTTTTATTTTGATTCGTTTGAACAGGCAGTGCATTACGCAGCCCTATCCAGCCAAACCACGCACAAGGCAATAGAAGCGGTCGATGCCTGCCGTTACTATGCGGCCTTAATCCATGGCGCACTACATGGGGTAGCCAAGCAGCAGTTGCTCGATGGCCTGTATAGCCCAACCCCCGGCTACTGGCAGGCACACCCGCTCACACCATCGATTCACGCCGTGGCGATGGGTTCGTACCAGCATAAAACGCGCGATCAGATTGCATCGTCCGGCTATGTACTGCATACACTGGAAGCGGCGTTGTGGGCATTTTTCCATTACGATAATTTCCGTGATGGCGTGTTGGCAGCAGTGAACCTGGCCGACGATTCGGATACGGTAGGGGCGGTATATGGCCAACTGGCAGGGGCGTATTATGGCGAAACCAGCATGCCGATCGAATGGCTGCTTAAAATGCATGCGACTCAGGGGTTTTATCATTTTGCGCAGGATTTACAGGCGGCAAGCGGCGGGTGAGCGGGTGCCTTTGCGAATATTGGCACGATCATCGTCATGAGTTTTGCCGAATTGGGGGGCTGACAAGGCCCCGGAAACGGCATCGGCAAGATTCTCGCTGGTTATGCCAACGGCAAGGTAGCATGTCAACCGCCATCATCAGAATATTGTTGCGGGTTAATGCCGGTCGATCTCACCACTCTAGGATATTTGACCGTGCCGTCCGCAACTAAACGCTTCCGCCCCTTTTTAATCTGAAATAGCCAAGAATGCCCAAAATCAAATAGATAGTATAATTTATAGCCGGGGATGGGATAGATTTCATTAAGCTGTTTACTATCGGAAACCGTTTCAGTCCTATTTCTCGGGGTTTTTCCGATATAAAACTCATAAAGATGGTCATTATCAAATGCCACAATTTTTTGAATATAGTTATGCAATTCCCAAATCGTAAAATTTTCTGGCACTTCAATTACCCTGAGCCAGTAATGCTCCGCATCGGCGTAAGCAAGTGTAATTTCAAGTGTAAATATTTCCATGGCTATCTCTTTTCATCCAGTTAACAAATGCTACCGCCCTCTCCTGCTGCGTGGCGAAGCCTAACCCAAATCCATCTCGTAATACATCTACACTACAGCACGCCGCTACCATGAAATAGCCAAACTGACTCGCCCACTCAAAGAGTCGATTTCCCCCAATGTTGCGCGAATATTGGCCCTTGGCTTCATCACAGCTTTTGCCCGGTGTTGGCTTGGTTCTTGAACAATACGGCGCAAATGATGAATAGTGGAATTTCGATGCCGGTTGCCAGCAGTGCGAACCAATGAAAATGCTGATCGAGAGCGAAACTGATTAAACGCCCGGCAGCAAGGCTACCAGCGAACACGGCTTCTAACAGCAGTGCTGCGCGTATGTGCGTTTGGTTGCGCGCGCCAACGATGAGCAAGCCGCCTATGCCACAATACAAACCCATGATGGCGCGGAAGATATGCAATTCATTGTCTTGCACCGATAGCCCAACAATGCCGTCCAGAACTGCTCTTGGGGCGACGCCGTAGAGTAAGCCGATGGCGATAACCGATAAACCCGATGCGAGTAGAAATTTCTGTATGCCGTTCATTCGGTATGAATCCTTGCCATGGTGCCTAACGAATACCGTTGATCTACCGCCCATAACCGCACCCAAAAACGCAGCCAAAAACGCAAAAGCGCGCCAAGCAGCAGATGAAGCGGGCTGAATTTAACCAACGGCCGGTTTGAAGGCAGTTATTTTACCACCCAGCTACCGCCAACAAAATCTCGAAAGAACAGTGCTTGCTCTCTGGAAACCGTGGCAAACGGTGGCCACTTCGAGTTCAACTGAATACCGCAATCAGAACCGACCCAATTTGGGCCGATGTGCAATCGGCACAGCGCTTGCCCGGCGCTGCCGACAAAGTGAATTTGGGCTTGTGGGGTTGGATAGGTGTGCGATGTATAGCCCCAGCCACCTTTAATTTTGCCGAGCTGGGCTAACAGCGCTGAAATTTTGGCTTGGTCGGTAACCACCTTGCCGCCAGATACATCGAGTTTGCCCACTTGCATTGCGACGGGAAACGACGGCGCAACAGTAAATGCGTTGCAGCCGAATAGGCATAATGAAAAGAGGACGAGGGGAACGATACGCATTTGCCGCCTACCGTCCAAGGCGAATGGCGTACCGCATGCCGCGCGGTCAGCGCCTAGAAGGGGCGGTTTGTCTGTGCGGCTAGCGCCCATTTGGTTGAAACTCGGCGCGGATCTCTTGCGAGAGCAAGCGCTTGATGAGCCAAGCAAACAGGGCGCTGAACACAAGGGCGATCAGTGCCGAAAAAACCACCATCACGGTAGTAACCGGCCCGAAAAACGCCTGAACTTCTGGCGGCGCGTTGAGCGGCAACTGTGCCACTGCGGAAATAAACGCTTTCTGAAGAAACACGCTAGCGATATTCGATGCAATGCCCAGCCCAAGAAACAAGATAAATGCGACACGTGCCCAGTTTTTGCGCTTCAGGAGCGCGACGGACGACACGAACATCGTGACCGATAAAACAAAGAAGGCCGCGATAAAGAATTGCGTGTGGACGAATATAAATTGAACCGCCGCAGGAAGGCTTTTCATCAAAGTGGTGAAAGTTATGTCGTGTTGTATCTGCTCGATAGGGGAGAACAACGTGAACAGCAGGTTCTGCAAGAACGAGACGAAAATCATGAACCCCGTCAGGATGATACAGCTCCAGGCGAATCCGGTAATAAACGCAGAACGGTTTTGAGTTGGATAAGTTGGCAGGGGTTCCATGGGGTATTCCGATTGCAGTTGTGGGATGCGGGGCTTAAGCGCACAACTGTCGCGGCAAATAAGCCGGGTGAAAATTAAGCGCATGCAAGCGGCGACGATTAAGGGGATTGTACAACAATCGTAGGAAAATTACGCCTGAAAGGTGCCGTATTTCACAACCCCGCTTTTGCAAGATGGCATTGCCATTCGGCCTTTAATCGGCATAGATTGAAACATCACAGCCCTCAAATTTGGCCTTGATTTCCACCGTACCATTCAAGCCATGGATCAACGCAACCAGGGTGCTGACCAGCACGTCATCCCGCTTTTCCAGTTTCGAGATGGCCGATTGTTGTGTGTCAAGTGCCTTGGCAACCTCGGTCTGGGTCAGGCCAAGCACTTCCCGGATATCCAACTTATTCCAAGCGAAATGAAGCAATAATTATTGCACCAATACCAAAATTGAGTGCATTTCCCTACAACTACGAGATTTTTTGCTTGCTTGGTGACAAAATAAAGAAACCAGACGGTACAATCCAGATTAACCGTTGGCCCAAATAGAAGACCCGGCACGAAGGCCGGGTCGGGTACGTGAACGAATCCCGAAGGATAAGTCCTTATCATAGCGACGGCTCTCACCCCGGAAGGCTACAATGGGTCGATTATAAACCGAGAATTGGCAAAGGATGACAATGACAACCGAAAATTTTTATACCCTTGGCTTGGATATCGGCATGGCTTCAGTCGGGGCCGCCCTGCTTGGCCCGGATCGTATCGTTGGCCTGTTTGTGCGCACATTCGACAAGGCCGAACAACCCAAGGACGGTGAATCCTTAAATGCCGTTCGGCGCGGCGCGCGCTCGGTACGCAAGCGGCTGCGCAGGCGCGCGCATCGCTTGTTGCGTCTGGCGCGGCTACTCAAACGGCATGGCTTGCTAAGCAGTGCCACCCCACCGCAGACCACAATTAGCCCATGGCAATTGCGTAGCGAGGCACTGGATCGCCGCTTGAGTGGCCCGGAATTAGCGGCGGCACTTTATCACTTGATCAAACATCGTGGCTTTCATTCGAGCCGTAAGAGTGAATTGAAAGACGATGAAAAAGTGGGGCAAATGTTGGCCGGGGTGAGCCAAAACCGGGCGCTGCTGGCCGACAGTGATTGCCGCACCATGGGCGAACTGGCCCATCGGCATGAAGCGTTCCGCAACGCCAAGCGCAACAAGGCCGGGGCCTACCAGCGCACCTTTTCTCGCGAGGATTTACGGGAAGAATTGCAGAAAATTTTTGCGGCCCAGCAAGACATGGCCCAGCACGACGGCCAGCCACTGTTGGCCACGCCCGCCTTGGCGCAGGCGGTCGCCACACTCTTGATGGCGCGCCGCCCGGCCCTGTCCGGCGCGGCCCTGTTAGAAATGGTCGGCAAATGCCCGTTTGAAACAAAGTTGTATCGCGCACCGAAAGCCAGTTTTCGGGCCGAGCAATTTGTCTGGTTCACCCGCCTGAACAATTTGCGGCTGGTTGGGCATGGTACGCGGCGCGAACTGAGTCAGGCAGAACGCACACAACTGTTGAACCTGCCCTTTGTGCAAAGCAAACTGACCTATAAACAGGTGCGCAAGCTACTCGGTTTGGCCGAAGCCGAACGCTTTGTGGGCCTGCACTATCGGCCCGATGGCAAAAACCCGGAAGACGCCACCCTGTTTGAAGCCAAGGCATTTCACCTGATGCGCAAAATCGTGGAACAGGCCGGTGAAGCCGAGCACTGGCCGAAACGCGCGCAAGATGCCGATTGGCTCGATGACTTGGCCTACGCCCTAACCTGCCTGAAGGAAGATCAGGAAAGCCGTGCCTGGCTGACCGAACGCGGTTATTCCCCGGCCCTGATTGAAGCGGCATTGGATCAATCGTTTTCCGATTTTATCCGGCTCTCAAAGGCCGCCCTGATCAAAATTTTGCCGTTCATGCAGGCTGGTCGCCGGTATGACGAAGCGGTCATTGATGCCGGTTATGCGCACCACAGCAAGCTGACCGTGCCCGGCATGAAACAGCGCATCTTGCCCGTCATTAGCAAGCAGGATTTCCCGAATCCGGTGGTGCGGCGCGCGCTGAATCAGGCGCGCAAACTGGTCAATGCCATCATCCGCGAATATGGCGCACCGCAAGCGGTACACATCGAACTGGCGCGTGATTTGGCCAAGCCATTTGACGAGCGCAAAAAAATCGAAAAAGCCCAGCTTGAATTTCAAAAAGAAAAAAAGGATGCGGTTGACTATTTTATTGACAAAGCCGGGCACCTGCCGCGTGGCAAGGATTTGCAAAAAATGCGGCTGTACCGCGAACAGGACGGGCAATCGGCCTACAGTGGCGCACCGATTGATTTAAACCGTATGCTGCATGACAGCGAGTACAGCGAAATTGACCACATTCTGCCCTACTCGCGCAGTTGGGACGACAGCCAAAACAACAAGGTGCTGGTGCTGAAAACCGAAAACCAGCAAAAGGGCAACCGCACCCCGTATGAATATCTGGATGGGGCCAACGACAGTGCGCGCTGGCGGCAATTTTGCGCTTGGGTTGGGGCCAATAAAAAAATCCGGCAAGCCAAGCGACAACGGCTGTTGCGGGTTCACCTTGGCAAGGATGAAAAACAGGACTTTTTGGAACGCAATTTGAACGATACGCGCTACATCTGCAAAACCTTCAAAAACCTGCTGGAAACCCATCTGCAATTGGCCAGTAGCACGCCGACCCAGCCCGATACCTGGCGCGCACTGGTACTGAGCGGGCAACTGACCGCCTACCTGCGCAACCGCTGGGGTTTGCTCAAAGTGCGGCAAGATGGCGATTTGCACCACGCGCTCGATGCCGCCGTCGTTGCCGCTTGCAGTTACCGCATGGTGCAATTGATGGCCACTTGGGCGCGCAGCCGCGAATTGGAGGCGCTGGCCAATTCGTATCCTGACCCGGAAACCGGAGAAATCGTCTATCCGCACAAGGGGCGTGATCCGTTTCCCATGCCGTGGCCACATTTTGCGCTGGAACTGAAGGCTTGGCTTAGTACCAATCCGGCCCATGCGCTGCAAAGCCTGCCACAGGCCAAGGCACCGGCCAACCTTGCCGCGTTGCGCGTCTCGCGCGCGCCGCTGCGCAGAAGTGGCGGCGAAGCGCATCAGGAAACGATTCGCTCGAAACATGCGCCACAGGGCAAAAGTGCGGTGAAAACGCCATTAACCAGCCTGAAACTGAAAGATTTGGAAAACATTGTCGGCTATGGCGATGCGCGCAATGCCGAACTGATTGCCGTGATTGAGGAACGGCTGCACGCCCACAAGGACGATGGGAGAAAGGCGTTTGCCGAACCGTTGTACAAACCGAGCGCGCCGGATAAGGTGGCACCGCAGATTCGTAGCGTTAAATTGCTATCCACCCAATTGAGCGGGGTGGATGTGCGGCAAGGCATTGCCAACAATGGCAGCATGGTGCGGGTCGATATCTTTAGCAAGAAGGGGCAGTATTTTGCCATTCCGCTGTATGTGGCGCATCGGGTCGCCAAACAATTGCCGATGAAGGCGGTATTGGCCAACAAACCCGAAACGGCGTGGCCGGAACTCGATGATAGCTACCAGTTCTGCTTCAGCCTGCATCCGAATGATTGGGTTTGCGTTCGTTTTGGTGAAGGCAAGCCGGTCAAGGAAGGCTATTTTGCCGGACTCGATCGCAGCACCGGGGCCATCAGCCTGTGGACCCATGATCGCAATCAAACCGTGGGGGATAAGGGGTTGTTGCGCAGTATCGGCATCAAAACCGTGGCTGCGCTGGAAAAATACCATGTCGATGTATTGGGGCGGCTGTATCGGGCGCGGCCTGAGACGCGCCAGCCAATGTGGGGCACGGCTGCCGCTGGTGCGCCTATTCCCGGCAAGCGTGCCAACCGGCAGCGCAAGGAGTAAGACATGGGCTGGCGCAGCGTTGTGATTAGTCAGCCAGCGCGCCTGTCATTGGGGCGACAGTCGCTGCAAATTGAACAGGATCAGGGCAAGGCACAGGTGCCGCTGGAAGATATTTCGGTGCTGGTGCTCGACCAGCCGCAAGTGAGCCTGACCGGGCAATTGCTGGCCGCGCTGGCCGAGGCACAAATTGCTGTTCTAACCGTAGGGCCAGATCACCACCCGAATGGTGTGCTGCTGCCATTTTTGCCGCATAGCCGTGCCTTGAAGGTGATGCGTGCGCAATTGGCTGTTGGCGCACCCCAGCACAAGCGCTGGTGGCAGCGCATCGTGCGGCAGAAGATTGCCAATCAGGCCCAATTGCTGTTGCGTTTTAACCGGCAACCGGCCAGCCATTTGCTGGCACTGGTGGCGCGGGTGCGTTCTGGCGACCCGGAAAATTTTGAGGCACAGGCTGCGCGGGCCTACTTTCCGGCGCTGTTTGGGGCAGATTTTCAGCGCGGGCAGGCAAGGTTTTACAACGCTGCCATCAATTATGGCTACGCTACCTTGCGTGCCGCGCTGGCGCGCACGCTGTGTGCGTATGGCTTTTTGCCCGCGTTTGGCCTACACCATTGCAACGAGTTAAACGCGTTCAATCTGGCCGATGATTTGATTGAGCCATGGCGACCGGTTTTGGATGGCTGGATTTTGCAGCAGTTCCCGAATGAATTGCTGCCGGAACTGACGCCCGTGCAAAAGGGTGAAATTGTCAGCGTGCTGCATCAGGATGTGCGGCTAACCGGCCACAGCGCACCGGATGGCAAATGCACCGTGCTGGCGGGTATTGAGGCGAGTGTGCAAAGTCTGGCTCGTGCCGTGCATGAGCCGGGCAATATCGAATTGGTGCTGCCGGTGTTGCATGCCAAACCGCTGTTTGCGCAAGATGAACTGTTTTAACCATGAGCCAGGAGACCCGTCGATTTATGCGCCTGATGGTCTTTTTCGATTTGCCCGTTGGCACCCGTGCGGAAAAGCGGGCTTACACCCTGTTTCGCCGGTTTTTGCTGGCCGAGGGGTATGATATGCTGCAATGGTCGGTGTATGCACGACTGGTAAACGGCAGCGACGACGCCGAAAAACACTTGAAGCGGTTGGTGGCCAATCTGCCCAAGGCTGGGTCGATTCGATATTTACAAATCAGCGAACGCCAGTTTGCCGGGATGAAATTGCTGGTGGGCGAACGAAATTATCAGGAAAAAACTGTCAATGCCAATCAAATGCTGTTGTTTTAGCGCAAAAAAATTGCCCGCAAGGGCCGGTTTCTGGTTAGGAAACAAGGGCTTGCGGGCGAGGTATTGTAGCCTTCCGGGGTGAGAGCGGGGGCTATGACGGCCAAGCCGGTGGCACTGATGCCGATCGGATTGTAGCCTTCCGGGGTGAGAGCGGGGGCTATGACTTCAGCTCGTGCGTATCTTCGAGTGTGATAATTGTAGCCTTCCGGGGTGAGAGCGGGGGCTATGACACGTTGGGATGTGAAAGGTATTAATCGTGCATTGTAGCCTTCCGGGGTGAGAGCGGGGGCTATGACCTTACGCCATTTAGCAAGGCTGGCCGATCCATTGTAGCCTTCCGGGGTGAGAGCGGGGGCTATGACCCGAACCGCCAATTCAACCGCAGTTTGGTGATTGTAGCCTTCC
>JACCDS012139219.1_pt1 | contig 13110 bp, 12 predicted proteins | sample 7446441 | NCBI WGS metagenome assembly JACCDS01 (sample SAMN15323445, study PRJNA562643) | freshwater metagenome | isolation source: river surface water | place: USA:Blue River Watershed | collected 2017-08-17
GAACGGCTTGTCGCTCGCAAGAAAGAAACACCCCCACGTGCGTGGGGAGGACTACCAGGTGACGCCGCACCCATGAGTAATTGGGGAAACACCCCCACGTGCGTGGGGAGGACGTTAGCAAGATAGGACCCGGCCAGCTCGCACAGGAAACACCCCCACGTGCGTGGGGAGGACGCCAAAAATGCGATGACCGAAACCTTGGCGATGGAAACACCCCCACGTGCGTGGGGAGGACTCAATCACCGGGTCGCGCGTTTCGCCCTCCAGAGAAACACCCCCACGTGCGTGGGGAGGACTTTTCGGTCGTGGACTCGGCCTTCTTCGCGATGGAAACACCCCCACGTGCGTGGGGAGGACCCACCCGGGCGCGAAAACCGCACCACGGCCCGAGAAACACCCCCACGTGCGTGGGGAGGACAGCGGCCAAAAATGATCGCCCCGACGGCAAGGGGAAACACCCCCACGTGCGTGGGGAGGACGCGTCAGAGAAGTCGGCGATGGCTTCGCGGGCGGAAACACCCCCACGTGCGTGGGGAGGACTTGTGGTTGGGGATTTCGCGCCCGTAGTAGGAAGAAACACCCCCACGTGCGTGGGGAGGACCGTCCATAAGATCAACTACGACAGCAACCCGTAGAAACACCCCCACGTGCGTGGGGAGGACTCGCGCTTGACCAGCGCATACTGCGCATAGGCGGAAACACCCCCACGTGCGTGGGGAGGACGGCGCGCTCTGCCGCTTGATAAGTTCAGCGATGGAAACACCCCCACGTGCGTGGGGAGGACCCCGGTGGATTCCCACCCGCGATACCGGGCGCAGAAACACCCCCACGTGCGTGGGGAGGACCATGTCTTCTCGACTGCAGTCGCCCATGTCTCGGAAACACCCCCACGTGCGTGGGGAGGACGCCACCGACTGCGAAGTGCCACCGACGCTCGCGGAAACACCCCCACGTGCGTGGGGAGGACATCGCAATCGTTGCCATCGCTGTTGCGAAGCGAGAAACACCCCCACGTGCGTGGGGAGGACCCATGCCAGCACCTGCCCATTGGTTGCGCCCTGGAAACACCCCCACGTGCGTGGGGAGGACGCTGCCACACTGCCGCCCAGGTGGTACTGCCCGGAAACACCCCCACGTGCGTGGGGAGGACGTCGATAGCCTCCCGTTCGGACTTGGCCGCGAAGAAACACCCCCACGTGCGTGGGGAGGACTCGTCGGCTGTAAGGGCGACGACCTCATTTACGGAAACACCCCCACGTGCGTGGGGAGGACGTGTTGGTGTTGGTGTTGGTAGCTCAACGTCCGGAAACACCCCCACGTGCGTGGGGAGGACCGCCGTCCCGGACGCATAGTGCTCCACCATGCGGAAACACCCCCACGTGCGTGGGGAGGACAAAAACACCGCCATCGAGTGGGCACACCACACAGAAACACCCCCACGTGCGTGGGGAGGACATCACGAGCAGCTACATCAGCCCAGCAGCACAGGAAACACCCCCACGTGCGTGGGGAGGACTTTTCGCAAAGTAAGTCCGGTCAAGAGGTCAAGGAAACACCCCCACGTGCGTGGGGAGGACGAATCAGACGTAATCTTTCGTTACCGGCAGTCGGAAACACCCCCACGTGCGTGGGGAGGACCTGCATCGCAGTTTGAGAGTGTGTCTGAGACTGGAAACACCCCCACGTGCGTGGGGAGGACCCGGTTTTAGCATGGGCAACTACCTCAAATGGAGAAACACCCCCACGTGCGTGGGGAGGACGTCGTCGACGGCGTCATCCAGCCGGGCAGTCAGGAAACACCCCCACGTGCGTGGGGAGGACCGCCGTTGCGCCTATCGCTGCGGCATGGACGTAGAAACACCCCCACGTGCGTGGGGAGGACTGCAGCGCCGTCACCGTCACGATGCGGCCGGCAGAAACACCCCCACGTGCGTGGGGAGGACAGGCGGTTGCCCCAGGTGCGGTAGCCGTCTTGGGAAACACCCCCACGTGCGTGGGGAGGACCTGTCTGGGCGCGTGCTGTCCTCGCCCACCCGAGAAACACCCCCACGTGCGTGGGGAGGACGCTTTTTTTTGCCCTGCTGGCACTGCCCACCAGGAAACACCCCCACGTGCGTGGGGAGGACTGCTGGAGGCGGCGCAGCTGGGCGAATATGGAAGAAACACCCCCACGTGCGTGGGGAGGACCCTCTGGCGCGGCCCGCCGGGCGCCAGCCGGCGGAAACACCCCCACGTGCGTGGGGAGGACCCCAGCTCGGCAACCTCCAGCACGGCCGGGCGAGAAACACCCCCACGTGCGTGGGGAGGACCGGGTGCAGGGCATGGATCAGCCCGTCAAGACGGAAACACCCCCACGTGCGTGGGGAGGACTGGATATGGCCGAATCGCGGACCTGGTTTTACGGAAACACCCCCACGTGCGTGGGGAGGACTTCGCCAGGTTGAACCAGGCAGAACTCGAGCCGGAAACACCCCCACGTGCGTGGGGAGGACTCCGCGGCCTGAAGGACGACAGTGGCACCCCCAGAAACACCCCCACGTGCGTGGGGAGGACCGGCACCCCCAGGTAATCGTGCCTGGTGGCGGGGAAACACCCCCACGTGCGTGGGGAGGACCGCTCAATGCAGGCGCTTTCCTGATGGGTGCAAGAAACACCCCCACGTGCGTGGGGAGGACAAATTTTCTTTTTGTTCATGGGAAAAAACCTCGGAAACACCCCCACGTGCGTGGGGAGGACGTTTAGCTAGTCCCTGCATCAGCCACGGGGCCAGAAACACCCCCACGTGCGTGGGGAGGACTCGGGCGACATGGCCGAGGGATCGGTCAGCTTGGAAACACCCCCACGTGCGTGGGGAGGACGACGCGAAACGGCGCCGGAGAACCCGTGACTGGGAAACACCCCCACGTGCGTGGGGAGGACCGCTGCGTCACGCGCACCGGCCAGAAGCGTCTGGAAACACCCCCACGTGCGTGGGGAGGACCCGTGCTTCTGCTCAGGCGTCAGTCAACGCTCGGAAACACCCCCACGTGCGTGGGGAGGACGCACGGTTCCTGCGCCGCTCGCACTTCGCCTGAGAAACACCCCCACGTGCGTGGGGAGGACCAAATCGTGGCCAGCGTTTTGACGCTCAACAAGGAAACACCCCCACGTGCGTGGGGAGGACTCGCACGGGCGGGCGCTTCATCCCTTCTTCGAAGAAACACCCCCACGTGCGTGGGGAGGACAGACTCGAGCGCCTTACCAATACCCTTTCCTGGGAAACACCCCCACGTGCGTGGGGAGGACTCGCCAGGCAATCGGCCTCGGGGATGCCCATCTGAAACACCCCCACGTGCGTGGGGAGGACGACTCAAGCCACTCCTGGACGGGGTGGAAGGAAGAAACACCCCCACGTGCGTGGGGAGGACCAGCCGTACCAGTCGATCTGGCAGCTACCGTAGGAAACACCCCCACGTGCGTGGGGAGGACTGATTGACGAACTCTCGCTCTACAGCTGGAAGAGAAACACCCCCACGTGCGTGGGGAGGACCCTGCAGATGTGCTGCTCGCGCGGGTGGCAGGGGGAAACACCCCCACGTGCGTGGGGAGGACCCGGAAAACCCCAGGCACGCCCCGCGCAGCCCGGAAACACCCCCACGTGCGTGGGGAGGACTGACCTGCGCGCCGACTGACTTGCTAGCAAACAGAAACACCCCCACGTGCGTGGGGAGGACACGTGGGATGTCGCGGAAGCAATGCGAAAGAAAGAAACACCCCCACGTGCGTGGGGAGGACTGCAGCTCGGCCAGGATGGCCGCGAGATAACCAGAAACACCCCCACGTGCGTGGGGAGGACAGCCCTCGAGTGAGTGCAGAAGCCACGCGGCTGGAAACACCCCCACGTGCGTGGGGAGGACTCTTGGACAGCTCGATCGTGTCGCCTGAGGCTGGAAACACCCCCACGTGCGTGGGGAGGACTGGCCAAACACCTGGTACAGCACGCGAGATGAAGAAACACCCCCACGTGCGTGGGGAGGACGCCGCATGCAGGGGCTCGAGGGACTGGATCGCGGAAACACCCCCACGTGCGTGGGGAGGACCAAATCGTGGCCAGCGTTTTGACGCTCAACAAGGAAACACCCCCACGTGCGTGGGGAGGACACCCCACAGCACAGCCGGGAAAAAAAGCGGTCAGAAACACCCCCACGTGCGTGGGGAGGACAGCACTTGCCCAATGACGACGCCCGGAGTATCAGAAACACCCCCACGTGCGTGGGGAGGACACCAACATCTGGTGTGTCGGAGATAGGCCGAACACTACCGGTAGTGTTTAGTCGGTTTTAAGGGTTTGCACCACCAATTGCCACCCACCGATATCCAAGATGGGTTTGCGTGGTGGGCCAATACAAAAAATTTGATAGCCGGGGGCTTGCGACATGGACTTCACCATCAACAAGCCAGATTCAGGTGGGCAATGGCTGTAAAGATACTTCACCACCGTGTCCGCCACCGAATCCTTGACGCCCGAAATAAACACATTGGGCCTGGGTTCGATGAACCACAGCTTCATCCGCCCGCGCACAGCGGGTGGAAGGTCATTCGCCAGCACGACGAGCACGCCCTACCCCAAAGAATGCGGCCATGTCGGTGCCAATTTTCTCCAGCAGGTTCATTTCCAAGACCCGCTTTCTGAAGGCATCGGCCACCTTGTGCTTGTCGTAACGGCCCGCCAGCTCACGCGTCAATGAAAAGGCCAAGTCGATGCACAGATGCTCTTTGTAAATATCGGCCATGTCGTACACAAATGGCAAAGGACTGCCCGAATGGATGAACCCGATGTGGGGGGAGTAGCCCATGCTGTGGATGGCAGAACACAGCAATCCGTAAAGAGCGGCATTGGACGAGGTCAGCACCTGATTGGTCAGGTCGCTGGTCTCAAACTTGCCTGGTATAAAGCTTCGCCCTTTCCAGCCAACTTGGTATTTCTCGGCCATGGCCTGGTACAAGGCGCGAACCCGGTGTCCCTCCATGCCCATCATTTCCTGCAGTGTTCTGCCTTTCAAATCGGCATCCGGAAAACGTCGGGCAAACATCCGCCTGGCCACCGCCAGTGATTGCTCCGCATCGGTGGCCAGTTCTATTTGCCGTTTCAGATTGCGTGTGTCAGCGGTGGGCAAAAAACCAGCTGCATAAAACAGCAAGCTGTCCTCACCCACCCAACAGATCGAACAGTTGGCCGCTGTGGTGGTGCGAACAGCGTCGTGGGTGATGCTCGTGCCTGGACCCAGCAGCAGCGCGTTCAGGGTGGCCACAGGCAATGGCACCACATGGTTGCTCGCGTCGATCCACTTGATGCTGCTGTCATCAACCTCCAGGCGACCACGCTCGAGATAAAGAAACGGGTACTTGTCCTTGACATGCGGGAGCGACTCCCTGGTCACCTTGACGAAAAGCCGTTGACCATCCGCCATGGGTCAGGCCTGTCGCTGAACGGTGACCTGTCGGTCACGATAAAGCTTGTGCTCGCCAAATTGCAGGGGCACGTCGTTGAGCATCAACACCTCGCCGTCGTGCGCCCCCTGCAACACGCGCAATGAACATCTTCGGTCCTTGTCGGCCGCCAGCGCATCACCCGCAGCCAAGGCCGCGTCCGACGAAGAAAAGACCCCCTGAAAAATGAACTCGGTCGGCGCACAGTTCTTGCGGCCAAGGTACAGGTCCCAAACCGGCGATTGCAGGGCCAATTCGACGGCATGAACCTGCTCTGTTGGCGCTTGCATCGCCACCGCGTACGCCATGTCTTGCACGTAATATCGATAGGTCATTTTGCTGCCACCCCCGACAGCCTTTTTACCCAGACGGGTCTTTGGGATCAGCAAGGACTGCCACGGGTCTTGGTCGTCATACCCACTGCCGACCATCTGGAAGTCGCGCAGCAAAGGAAGGCGCGGCAAGGCCTGTCCCTTGTGGTCAGACCGGACATAACCCGCAAGCTGCATGTCCAAATCTGCCCAAGCGGCCAGCCACGCATGCTGAGGGCCACCCAGCCCCATGGCGCAACTCAAGATCCCCAACACACCGGATTTGGTCGGAAATTCCAAGCTGTCACGGCGGCCAAACTTGGAATCGTGCCCCCACGCCTGTAATGGCGCCTCAAGCCAAAGCAACAAATAGGGCTCGTTCATGTGTCACCTCATGCCACTTGGCGCTGGAGTCCTTGGATGAGGTCATCAAGGCTGAACTGATCGTCTTCACCCCAATCGAAAGCCGCCAACTTGCCAAACATGGATCCCGAGAGCCTTTCCTTTTTGTCCAGGTAGCTTTTGAGCTCTTCAATGCTGGGTTTGAGATAGCCTTCGCCGCGCGCCTTGACAGGCTTTTCAAAGGGCACTTGCAGGCGTTGGCCTTGGCGAACCAACACACGGGCAAACTCCCACGGGCTTGCGCCCGATTGGGTGGTTTGTCGCGCATTGGGAACGGCCACAAACAATGCCTTGGTGAAGGCTGCAATCGCTTGCTTGAGGTCGTCTGCGCCCAAAGTCTGTGCCAACTGCCCCAGATCAAGCGAGATGTAGCGGTAATAGGTGGCGGCGTTGTACTCCAGACTGCCCATGTGGGCAGAGCCGGGTTCTTGCTGCAAATCATCAAGTGCCGTGAAAAATTCGACTTCATTGCTCACCGTGTGCGTCGACAAGGCATGGGAAAACGATGCCGCTGCCTCCACATTCATGTCTGGCGCTTTGGCCACCATGCGGCCAAACAATGCGATATCGAGTGAGTCCACGGCCGGATTGATCGCTTTCTTTGCCACCTTCGCCAGTTCCTTGTCTTTCAACTTGGCCGGGTCGAATCCCAGATCGCAGGCGTACACGGCAAATGCCTTGGCTTCGCTGCCGCTGATGAAGAGCAAGGTGTCGTCGCTCAAAAGTTCGGCAATTTTTTTCCCACAGGCACTTGCTTGTTCTTCATTGGCCCCGGCATCTTTGCAAGCCTTTGAAAAAAGCGTCTCAGCAAGCTTGGTCCGAATACCAAGCTTCACCCCCATGGATGGCAAGGCCAAGCGGACTTGGCGTTTCCAGCACTGGGAACTGACGCGTGCCCGGGTGACGCCGCCAACCACCGCTGTTTTTGGGGCCCCCACGTCGTCGCGGTTCAAACACGTCACCGGGAAGGACTGCAAGATGTGAAACTCGATGCGTGTGTTGCGGTATGCGTGGCTCATGACAATCCTCCTTGGATTTCGGTTTGGGAAACGATGGGAACGATCTGCAGAAGGCCGCAGCCAAAGCTGCGCCCCCGCCCAATGCCTTGCTCAAAACTCTGTCGAAACTGATCTCTGTTCCGGACGATCAATCGGCCTTGCACATGGGCTTGTGACAGGGTGACTGGCCGCTGCGCCTTGTCTTTGAACTGTTGAACCTCTGTGCGATCAATTTGCAGATGCTCGCCAGAGGCTTCAAATCCCCAGCTGCTCAGGCAGCGTGACTGGAACCAGGCCAGCACCTCCGCATGCCCCTTCACGGGCATCAGTTGTTTGCTGGCGGAATTGCGGCGGGTGGGATTGACCACGACTTTGAACCGGTAATGGGTGTGGTCCAGGAAACCCTCTGGGATGGGGCGGCTCTGAACCCGGCCATACCCGCCATCGGCACACTGGGCGGGTTCACGGTTGGACAAGAGCAAAATCTGACGCTCATGAAAATCCCCCCCCTGATCGGCCCAAAGAATGCCGCTGGGTTTGCTGGCCGTCTTGGCCCGGTCGTCACGCTCGTCAGAAAAGAGTCCATACACCACACGGTGCAAGGAATACGTGTCGGTAATGCGCAAGGCTTTCATTGCCGACCGATCCAGCGAAAGGACACTGGCGATCATGCTCATGACGGCTCTCCGACCTCGGCTTTTGACCGGAAAAACTCTTGCGCCCATTGGGCCTTGACCCGGTCGGCGCCATGGTCAAATCGCCGGAGCTGTTCAAGCAAGCGGACATAGTCCAGCGGTGCCGTGACACGGCTGGCGATCAGGGTCAGGATTGAGCGCAGGATCAAGCACAGTTCGGGCAGATCCGCACACGCCAACAATCGACGCAAACGGGCAGTTGCCTGGTCATCGGATGATTGATCGGCATAACAAGCTGCGATGGCGCGCCCCAGCGGCATGGCCCCATTGGCGACGGGTTTGGTTTTGGCAATGGATGCGGCCACCAACGCACATCGCAGGCGCTCATGATCGCGCTCCAAGTCCACGCCGTATTGCGCCATGAATTCCCAAGATTGGTATTCGGTCGCGGGATTGTCTGCACGACGCAGCCTGGCGGCCAGTCCCTTGTCTTGCTGGCAGCGTGCAATGATGCCAAGGACAAATCGTGCTTCTTTGCTTGGCGGTTGGGCCATCGATGGGTCAGTGGTCATGGTTCAAGCCTCCTGTTGCAGATACGTGTTGAGGTTTGGGCGGTTCTTTGCCCAGGCTTCCAGCTGGCGTGCTGTCTCTTTGGGGCAGAGGTGGTCGTAGGCTTGGTGAACACGGTTGGCAAAACGCAGCCGCAGGGTTTGCCGAACGTGTTGGCATTCATCGGTCTGGTCACAGTGGTCAACAAGTGCCTGAAAGTCCCGCTCACAAAGCTCCCAGAAAAATTGGGTTGCTTGTGCAGACAACTCACCTGCATCGCCCATGCCCAATGTTTTGTAGTAGCCCAAAACACGGCCATAGAGTTTTTTGGACAGATCGTCCAATTCACGCATTTCGAGTTGCAATTGCGAAAACCAAACTTGTCCAATCGCAGCGCTGCTCAGCCACACCACGGACTCGACAAAGTCATCACTGCCTGAAAAATACTGTTCGCCAGCGTTGCTGCTGACGCTGAAGCCACCTGACCAAATGGCAAACGCATCCACCGCGCCAATGGCCCGCTGAACGCTCGCCTTGAGCTGCAGGCAATCAAATCCCTGCGCGTCTTGTTGGGCAATGAACCCCAAGAGCGCCGTCAACTCGCGCCAAGGCCGTTTATCGGGATAGGTCCATAGCGCTTTGGGTTCCTTCTTTGCGAAATGAACAGCCACCGACGGATCACAGATGCCTTCCTTGTAATTTGGATGCGCAATGCCCTCGGAGTAGTGCAATCCGTGTTCCGTCAACAGGCAAAACCGGCTCATGGGCACCAAGCGTCCCATCAAGCTGGACTTGAGCAGACGTGCTGTTTCGCAGTCCTCTCCTGCTGGCATCTGCTCCCAAGGGGGCTTGCCCATCCCCTCTGAAAACCGCGCTGAAGCGTCAAGCTGCGCCTGGGTCAGCAAGTTCAACCATACGGTTTGTCGTATCGAAGCGCCTTGTAAAAAGCTGTGCAACAAGCCCATGTGCGCCACCGCCGGTCCCGGCTTGCTGGTCGATGGTTTGCCTTTGTCATTCGTTTTGGCCGTATACCCCGGGCTCAGGACGACGCTGTTGTCTGTTTTCTTGCCCCCCAAAGCACACGCCATCAAAGACACCAGCAACAAGGCTTTGTTGGCTTCGCTCAGGGATCTTTCTACCTGGCTTTGCAACAGCACGGTCGTGTTACCGGTTGCCACATCTGGCAGCACCTCGCCAAAGTCAGAAAGCTCTGCTCGTGCGATGGCAGGCATTTGCAAGAAGGGCTCATCGCCAAACAAGAAGAACTTGCTGTGCCAAGTTTCCAAATAGCCGATGCATTGCCTGGCCAGCCCTTGTTCACCCAATGCACGCCATTGCGCATCGTCTTCTGGGGTACCAGAGGCCTGTGCAATGGCCAGCAAGAGCTTGGTGAGGGCAATTTTTTGCATCGGATTGCCGCCGATGGCTTTGAGTGTTGGATCACTGAATACTTGACGCAGGCTCACCATTCCGACCCCGCCCACTGGGATCCATGGCTCGTCTACCAAATTGAAACGATTGCCCATTGGCTGTCCTCCTTAGTCCTTGATCACCCGATAACCCAGGTCATGTCGGTATTCCAGGGTGTGTTGGTCATGGGCACGGCCGCCATGCATGCCATGCAACTTGCCGCGCTCATCCACCACGGCAATCCGCAGCAAGCTTTCGTCGTCTGCCCAGTTCGGATCGCCCAAATAAAAGCAGTGGTGCAAACCAAATTTCTCCAAGACATGGCGGGGCGTGGCGACTGGCGCCTCTGATGGCCGTGTCGGGACGACGTGATGCATCAGGCTTGCCGTGAGCTGTTTCCAGGCCTGCTTGCTCAGCTTGTGCCGATGCCAGGGCAGTTCCAACGTTTGTCCGTCCAGCAATTGAATTTGGGTGAGCTGGCGGTCTCCGATCAATTGGACTTGCCTGAGCAGCAAAACATCAAAGGAATCGCTTTCGCTGTACCGGGTCTGGGCTTTGCTTTCTGGAAGGGTTTTGCCCGCCTCCGACAGGCCAATGCGCGCCAATTGCTGAAGGCTTTTGCGCCCCAGTCGGTGGGGAGGGATGCCCTCCTCCAACTCAAATAGCCATCGGGCCATGGGCCCCACCTCGGGCCGCTGGGCGTACGTGGCTTCGATCAAGCCTCGGATATCTGTGGGCAAGTCCAACTGGCCGCAGGCTTGCCAGACTTCCAGACTGCGGCACAGCACATAGGGGTTGTAGACATGTGCGGTGGAAGCAAAGGCTTGGAGCGGTTGCGCGATGGCGGTGGCCAATTCCGGTGCAAGCCACCAGGCCTCACAGCTTGCCGTTGATGAGCGCGGGGTTTGCCCATGCCGCCACAGGCGACCCAGTCGTTGAAGCAGCATATCGGTTGGGGCAAACCGGCTCACCAGAAAGTCGGCGTCAATGTCCAAGGATTGCTCCAGCACCTGCGTGCCGACAAGAATCCGGCCTGACGCACCACGGCGGTCCCAGCCTGCTTTGCCAAACAGATCGACCCAGTGCCCCTCTGCCTTCGCGCGGTCCGCCATGGTGAACCGCGAATGCAGCAAGCCGCACGACAGCCCCAGCTCGGCGGCGCGCGAGGCCAAGTCCAGGTAACGCTGCTGGGCATCCTTGACGGTGTTTTCAATCCAGAGCACCTGCTGGCCGATAGCGGCACGGTCAAGCGCCTCTTGCACCGCACGGCTGGCATTGGACTGCAGATGGATCTTCACCCTTGTTGCCCCGTCTGCCTCGACGGGCAGCTCGATCACCTTTTGGGACGCAGGCAGGGCGGTGATCAGCGGATAGGCATTGCTGTGCAGATCGGCTTTGAGCAGCTGATGGCGACGTGCTTGGCTCAAGGTGGCACTGAGCACGATCACGGTGCATTGCAGGTCGGTCAGCAACTGGATCAAGGCATCGAGCAATGTGCCGGTGTAAACGTCGTAGCTGTGGACCTCGTCCAGGATCACCACCTTGCCGGCCAAACCAAATGCCCGCACAAAACCATGTTTGACGTTCATGGCGGCCATCAGCGCCTGGTCCACCGTGCCCACGGCAAAGGGGGCCAGAAGCCCACGCTTGGCTTGGTTGAACCACGCCCCACCAGGGCGCCCTTCTTCGCCCATTTCGGTGGCTGTCAACCATGCATTGGCGTGCAGCAACAGGGGGCGGTGCCTGGCATCGTCTTCCAGGATGCGCCCCAGGAATTGCTGGAATCGCGCATGGATCTTGTTGGACGTCAGTTGGGTCGGCAAAGCAAAGTAGATGCCCGTTGCCCGTTCTTGCGCCAACATTTGATAAGCGGCATACAAGGCTGCTTCGGTTTTGCCCATGCCCATGGGCGCCTCCAGCACATAGACGCCTGGCCCATTGACTGCCGCCATCCATTGCAGTTGGGCCTTGCGGGGTGAAAAACCAAAGACCTGATCGAAGCCAAGCCCCTGACGAATTCTGGGCCGCAGGTACCCAGCATCCACCAGCGCCTGTTGGATCTTGGGGCGCCATTCGTCGGCGGGGTCTTCGAAGAATCGCCCCGATCCGATCCAGTCGGCCACCGTCGTCAACCCTGACAAGAGCCTGGCCTGTGCCGCCGACTGCACCTGGGGCCAATCCAACTGCAACTGCTGCTTGAGAAATTGCACCAGGGCTTGTCTTTGTGCCTGCCAGGCGGCGCCACCGAAGTCCTCTGCATCGGCCTGACGCCCACCGACCACAGGCGTGAAACCGTGGTGCTGTCCCACGATGGTCGAAATCCACGGGGGTGCCCCCATGGCTTCCACCGCGACTTGGCTGACACCTGCATGGCCACCCCACAGTTTTTCTAGTGATGGGTTCATGGCCAGAACAGGCCAGCCCCCGGTGCCGTCGGTACAGGCCTGCCGAATTTTTTCGTAGAACGTGGGGCTGACCTTGCCGATGTCGTGCAAGGCGGCGGCCATTGGCGCACCTTCTGGAAACAGGGCGGTGCGCAAGGCTTGTGGGTAGTGGGCCACCAACGCCCTCGCCACCTCGCCCACGATCTGACAGTGAACCGGCACGCTGCGCCCCGCCACTGTTCGCCCATCGGCGGTGGCGAAGGTCTTGGCCGGGCAGTCTTCAAATGCGACCGGCGGGACGGGCGAGGATGGGCGGGCGGTGCGAGGTTTCAGCATGATTCAACAAGAACTCATGCAGGCAATCTAACACCGTTTGTTTCACTATAGTTTTATTTTTTTCAATTGCCAATGAAATGGATGCACATGCATCGGATTGGTCAGCAGCCACTCAACGGAAGGCCTCTCTAACGTGACGGGCGCAACGTTTTGGACACCGAAAACGAAGTGAACAGGTCTGTCTTGCGGCGATCCATCAGACATTGATTGAATACGGCATGCGCTCAGTCAAAGGAACTGGAATACACCCATTGCTCTGCAACAGGTTGGTGACGGCCCGCTCGCTGACATCGAATTTTGCAGCAGCGTGCTTGATGGCGGAGGTCGAGAAATCGCCATCTAAAAAGGACGTCAAGGCATCGATGGGGCAAAGAAACTCTGCAGCAAATGCGCGCTGGTACTTTTGATGGGAGGTGGACAGGTCGGTTGATGCAAGCCATCGGGGTTCGTGGGTCGCATGACACAGGTACTCGCCCAAGAACCGTGCCAACTCAAAGCGCTGACCAGCAGGGCTACCTTTGCGCGGTACGAATTTCAGGCTGTGATCTTTCATTGGGATCGCAACCGCAACGGGTGACTTGTCTTTTGTCAAAGTCCAATTGGCAAAATCATCTTC
>JACCDS012370898.1_pt1 | contig 13103 bp, 10 predicted proteins | sample 7446441 | NCBI WGS metagenome assembly JACCDS01 (sample SAMN15323445, study PRJNA562643) | freshwater metagenome | isolation source: river surface water | place: USA:Blue River Watershed | collected 2017-08-17
AATTGGGAAATTGGGAAATTGGGAAATTGGGAAATTGGGAAATTGGGAAATTGGGAAATTGGGAAATTGGGAAATTGGGAAATTGGGAAATTGGGAAATTGGGAAATTGGGAAATTGCTCCGCGCCCGCATCCTTGTCTCGTCGCCCGCCTAACCCCAGCGTCCTCCCGCCGCAAAACTCAAAACCCAAAACGCAAAACCCAGAACCGAGTTCCCCAACTCCGAACCCCGAACCCCAAACTCCGAACTTCCCTATATATAATGCGTCTGCGCTCCGTCCCCTACACCCTCGAACTTCGCCACGCTTTCGGCATCGCCTCGAATTCGCGCACGTCCACGCCGGCCACCCTCGTGGCCCTCGAGCACGAGGGCATCGTCGGCTACGGCGAGGCCGCGATGCCGCCCTACCTCGGCGAATCGCAGGCGAGCGCGGCCGCGTTCCACGCGCGGGCCGCCGACTTCCTCGCCACCGTGCGCGATCCCTTCCAGCGCGAGGAGATTCTGCCCGCGATCGACGCCCTCGCCCCCGGCAACACCGCCGCCAAGGCCGCCGTCGACCTCGCCCTCCACGATTGGATCGGCAAAAAACTCGGCGCCCCGTGGTACCGCCTCTGGGGCCTCGATCCGGCCAAGGCGCCCGTCACGTCGTACACCATCGGCATCGATACCGAACCCGTCGTGCGCGAGAAGACCCGCGAGGCCGCGCCCTACAAAATCATCAAGGTGAAGCTCGGCCGCGACGCCGCCACCGACCGCATGATGATCGACGCCATCCGCGCCGAGACCGACAAACCCATCACCGTCGACGCCAACCAGGGCTGGCGCGACCGCGAGGCCGCCCTGCGCATGATCGAGTGGCTCGCCGGCCGCAACGTGGAGTTCATCGAGCAGCCGATGCCGAAAGAACAAATCGACGACACCGCCTGGCTGCGCGAACGCAGTCCCCTGCCGCTCATCGCCGACGAAAGCGTGCAGCGCCTGCCCGATGTCGCGAAGGCCGTCGGCGTCTTCCACGGCATCAACATCAAGCTCATGAAGTGCACGGGCCTCCGCGAAGCCGAACGCATGGTCACGCTCGCCCGCGCCCTCGGCCTGAAGGTCATGCTCGGCTGCATGACGGAAACCTCCTGCGCGATTTCCGCCGCCGCCCAGCTCTCACCCCGGGTGGATTGGGCCGACCTCGATGGCGCCGTCCTGATCAAAAACGACTGCTTCCTCGGCGCCACCATCGAGGACGGACGCATCACCTTGCCCGACCGCCCCGGCCTCGGCCTGTTGCCGGGTAAAGGGATGCCGTTTTGACGGAAGCGGTCAGCGGAAAGCGGAAAGCGGAAAGCGGAAAGCGGAAAGCGGAAAGCGTCGGCCGGTATCGCTTATCGCTTACCGCTTACCGCTTAAAGCTTACAGCTTACAGCTTACAGCTTCTTCCCTTGCCGCGCTCCGCGCGCCGGTTTTGCTCGCGCGATGGGTGAAGCCTCCCGCTACAACGACGAAATCGTAATCTCCTGGCCCGAGTTGCACCGCGATGCGCGGTACCTCTCGCACGAACTGCACGCGCTGGGCACATGGAACGGCATCATCGCGATCACGCGCGGCGGGCTCGTGCCGGCGGCGCTCGTCGCGCGCGAGCTCGAGATCCGGCTCATCGATACGATCTGCATCGCGAGCTACGGCGTCGGCGGCGGAGCCGGCGCGGAGCAGCAGCAGGGCAGCCTGCAGGTGCTCAAAGGCGTATCCGGGGACGGCGCCGGCTACCTGCTGATCGACGATCTCGTGGATACGGGCCGCACGGCGCAGCTGGTGCGGCAGCTCCTCCCGAAAGCGCACTTCGCGACGCTCTACGCCAAGCCCGCCGGCCGCCCCTTCGTGGATACGTGCATCAAGGAGTTCAAACAGAACAAGTGGATCTATTTCCCCTGGGACATCGACTACCGCTTCTCCAAGCCGATCAAGGACAGCGGCCGCGTCGCCCGCGCCGGAGATTGAGCAGCGCCGCGGCGGCGATGCGAGCGATCAGCCGTCAGCTCTCAGCTTTTCGCCGACCGCCGACCGCTGATAGCTTTTCCCCTTTCCACTTCGGCCCCCCGCGGCAACAACTGCGGCCGGCTCGGGCCTATAGCTCAACGGTTAGAGCAGGGGACTCATAATCCCTTGGTTCTGGGTTCGAATCCCAGTGGGCCCACCAGTTTCCGCGCTTGCGGGCGGCCGCGGCGCCCGCGCACCGTGAATCACCCCATGCGCCGTTATCTTGCCGCTTTCGGTCTCGCTCTGGCTGCGACAGCGTCCGCCCAAACGGAATGGCGCAGCACGCTGTATCCGGAAGATTGGACGCCGCCCTCGGCCCTGCGTTTCGAGACCGACAAGCTGATCCAGGATTTTTCCTACGCCGGCTACCGCCGCGGCGAAACCGCGATCCCCGATCTGCGCGGGCCGGTGTTCGACGTCGTCGCCCGCGGCGCCGACCCGACCGGCGCGCTTGATTCCACGTCCGCGATCCAGGCCGCGCTCGACGCCGCCGCGGCCGCGGGCGGCGGCGTGGTTTTGTTGCCGGCGGGCACTTTCAAAGTTTCGCCGCAGGGCACCGCCGCCTTCGCCCTGCGCATCCCCGCCGGCCGCATCGTGCTGCGCGGCGCGGGGCGCGACCGCACCTTCCTGCTCAACGACGGCACCGCGATGCGCGGCAGGCACATCATCCGGGCGGAGGGTTCCGGTTCGGGCTGGGGCACCGTGCCGGCCGGCAGCCCGCAGCCGCGCCTCACGGAGGACCTGCTCGGCCCGGTGAATGTGATTCCGGTGACGGATACCGCCGGGTTCGCCCCCGGCGACTGGATCGTGCTGCGCGCCGATGCCACGGATGCCTTTGTCGCGGAGCACAACATGACGGACCTCTGGGCCGGCCGGGGCAGCGGCCTCGGCGGCGTGATGTTTCTCCGGCAAATCACGACGGTGGATGCCGCCGCCCGGCGGCTGACGATCGACGTGCCGATCCGCTATTACCTCAAGACCCGCGACGATGCCCGCGTGCACCGCGCCGTACCGCACCTCGAGGAGATCGGCCTGGAAGATTTCTCCATCGGCAACCGCGAGCATCCGGCGGCCGGCAGCCGCACGGGCTGGGGCGAGGAAGACTACAACACCCTGGGCAACGGCTCCTACGATGCGCACGCCTCGTTCGCGATCGCGTTCCTGCGCGTGCGCGATTCCTGGATCTCCGGCGTCGCCACCTACCGGCCGCCGGGCAACGCGACCAACGCCCACCTTCTTTCCAACGGCGTGCTGCTGCAGAATTGCCGCGGCGTCACGGTGCGGAATTGCGATTTCCAACGCCCGCTGTTCGGCGGCGGCGGCGGCAACGGCTACATGTACCGCCTGCAGGCGAGCAACGAGTGCCTCGTGCGCGACAGCGCCGCGCGTTACAACCGGCACGGGTTCGTGTTTTCCCACATGGCCTGCTCGGGCAACGTCATTTTCGGCGGCATCGGGCAGGTCACGCGCACGCAGGCGGCCGGCACGGGCACGACGTCGGGCGAGGGCTCCGACCACCACATGCACCTGAGCCAGTCCAACCTCGTCGACGGCGTGCAGTTGGACCGCGACTTCTTCACCGCGCATTACCGCGGCACCTCCGGCACGCCGCCGCAGCACGGCCAAGGCGGCACGCAGACGGTGTTCTGGAACCTGCTCGGCACCGCCTACCAGCCCGGAAAATCCTATATTGTCCGCAGCGAGCAGGCGCGTTTCGGCTATATCATCGGCACGCGCGGCCCCGCGAGCGGGCTGTCGACATCCAGCGGCGCGCCCGCCGCGCGCACCGCGCCCGTCGACCACACCGAAGGCGCGGGTCGCGGCGACACGTTGCGGCCGCTGTCGCTCTATTTCGACCAGCTCGCGCGGCGGCTGGCGCGCCTGCAACCGGCGGCCGGTCCCGCGCACCTCGTGAACCTCGCCACCCGCGCCGCCGCCGGCGGCCCGGCCGGCACGCCCATCGCCGGTTTCGTGATCGGCGGCGCCGGCACCAAGCGCGTGCTCGTGCGCGCGGTCGGCCCGGGGCTGGCGGCGTTCGGCCTGGCCGGCACGGTCGCCGATCCCGGCGTGGCCGTGGTCGGTGCGAGCGGCGCCACCGTGGCGAGCAACGACAACTGGCTCGCGGCCGACGCCGCGGCCTTCGCGACCCTCGGGGCCTTTGCGCTGCCGGCCGGCAGCCGCGACGCCGCGGTCGTGACTCCGCTCGCCGCGGGCGCGTACACGACGCCCGTCGGCGCCGGCGGCGGCAGCGGGATCGCCCTGCTCGAGATCTACGACGGCGAACCGGCGAACACCGCGGCGTTTCTCGTCAACGCGAGCACGCGCGCCTTCGTCGGCACGGGCGACAATGTGCTCATCCCCGGCTTCACCGTTTCCGGGCCGGGCCAACTGCGGGTGCTCCTGCGGGCTGTTGGCCCGACGCTGGCCGACTTCGGTGTGGCCGGCGCGTTGGCGGATCCGGAGCTGACGCTGTTCAGCGGGCCGACCGCGATCGCGGCCAACGACAATTGGGGCGGCGCGGCCAACGCGACCGACATCGCGGCGGCGGCCCGGGCGGCGGGCGCGTTTGCTTTGCCGGCGAACAGCCGCGATGCGGCGCTGCTGGTGACGCTGCGCGCGGGCAACTACACCGCCCGCGTGGCCGGAACCGCCGGCACGACCGGCACGGCATTGGTGGAAATCTACGTGGTCCCCTGATCTGAATTGCGGATCGCGGATTGCGGATTGCGGATTGCGGACCGGCACGCGTGCGCAGGGGGCCGTACCCGGCCGACGTTCGGCGGCGGCGAAACTCCAAACCCTGAACTCCGAACTCCCCAATCCGGGCCCGTCCGCGTGCCCCAATCCGCAATCCGCAACCCGCGATCCGCAATTTCCTATCTGGCCTCGGCGCGGGTGTGGAACTTGTCGTGCGTGAGCAGGGTGAGGCGGTGCATGGCCTGGCTGAGGTCCGCGTAGGCGTTGGCGGCCGCGGCGTCGGCGGCACCGGATTCCAGGCGCCGGTGCACGCGGGCGAAACGGGCGTCGAGGCCGAGGTGGTCGTCGGTGTCGCCGAGGGCGCGGAGCAGGCGGCGGACGCTGTCGGCCAACCGCCGCGTCTGTTTCACGGTGCGCAACGCGGTCGAAAACGGGATCTCCCCGGCGCGCGCGGCCTTGAAAACGCCGCATTCGAAGCGCCGGCATTGCGCCGGTCGGTCGGCGTAGACGCGGCAGGTGCCGTCGGCGCAAAGGGCCGCGCAGGGCTGGGGAAAGCGTTTGAACGTCGGGCCGGTGCGCGGCGCGACCACGGGCAGGCCGAGGGACTTGAGCTTCTTGGCGTCGTCGCCGGCGACGAGCCGCACATGGCCGAAGAGCGTGCCGTCGCAGCACAACCCGCAGGCGAGGCAAAGGTCTTCGGCCGATTTCACGCTCCACCTTCCGGCGGGCGGCCGGGCCGGTGCAAGCCGGGGTTCGCCGGACGGGGCGACGGTCCGGAAGCAGCGTCCGCGCGGCCGGCGGGCCGCCGGGGCAATCGGCCGCGGGGCTTTGACAGCGCGACGCGAGCGCGTCCGCTGCGGGGATGCCCGACGTTGTTTCCTCCCGCTGTTCCCGTCCCGCGGGCGCCCGCCCGCGCCTCGCGGCGGTCCTCGTTCTCCTGCTCGCCGCGGCCCTCTCGGGCTGCGCCACCACCATGACGCCCCTGAAAACCGTCCCGAATCTCGACCTCAACCGCTATATGGGGCCGTGGTATGTCATCGCGGCCATCCCGACCTTCATCGAGAAGGAGGCGTACAACGCGATCGAGGCCTACCGGCTCGAGGCCGACGGCACGATCGACACGGTGTTCACGTTCAACCAAGGCGGGTTCGACGGGCCGCCGAAGCGCTACAACCCGCGCGGGTTCGTGCGCGATCCGGTCAACAAGTCGACCTGGGGCATGCGTTTTGTGTGGCCGTTCAAGGCCGAGTTTCTCGTCACGTACGTTGATCCCGGATACACGCAGACGGTGGTCGGCCGGAACAAGCGCGACTACGTGTGGATCATGGCGCGCACGCCGGAAATTCCCGCCGCCGACTACGACCGCCTCGTGCGCGAGCTGGCGGCGCAGGGCTACGATGTGTCGAAGCTGCGCAAAGTCCCGCAGCGCTGGCCGGCGAAGTAGGGCGCGGCCGCAAAAAAGCCCCGCGGGTGGCGCGGGGCTTGGGAAAGACGACCGGCGCCGAAGCGGTCCGGAGTCGGCCGCGGTCGCTTAGGCCGCGGCGGGCTTGAGGCGGCGCTTGGCGAGGCCGAGCACCACGAACGCGATCAGGCCGAGGCCGAGGCTCGTGCCGCTGTCCGGCGCGGCGACGGGCGTCGACTCGACGACGTAGGCGAAGCGGCCCATCCAACCTTCGGTCGCGGCGCCGAGGCTGCTGACGAAGCCCCATTGGTGAAAGTAGGCGCCGGTCCAGGAGGTGCCGCCGTTGCCGAGCGAATGGACGAAGTACGGGCTCTGGGAGTTGAAGTTGCCGAAACCGAGCGAACCGCCGACAAGCGCCGCGAAGTCGTTCGCGATGGAGGCGTTCCCGAACCACGGCTGGCTGGTGAGGTTAACGCCGGACGGTGCGGTGTTGTAGGTGCCCAGGTAGAATGAGATATCGTAGTCGGTCCCGCCGTAGGTGACGGTGGTGGTGACGGCCCGCGAAACCGAAGGGAGCACGAGCAAGGCAACCACGGCGCAGAACAGGGCCCGCAGGCGGAGGAAGGAGGAGGTATTGGTTTTCATAGGAAAGGGAGGTTGGCGTGTGTGTGTGGGGCGAGGTGTCGGGCGAACAATTGCAGCAGTTATGCCATGGGTAACCGGGGGATTCGGTCCCTTGGCAAAGCGCTTGAAACAAAAGACTAGGATGATGCGTAAATGGCGGTAAGTAGTAGCTGCAGCGTGCGTTCTGTAAGGAAAGCCGACAGTGCGTGGCAGATCACCGTCGGGGCGCGGCTGGTCCGCGCCCGGCGGGGAAGGGCGCTCCGCTACGGCTGGGGAATGCGGGCTGAAGCTTCGGCCCCTGGGCCGGGAAATCGAATCGGCGAACCTCGGGCATAGGGGCTGCCCCTAAGCGAAGGTAGGGGAGCCGGCCCGATGCCGAGGGCCGGAAATCCGGCTAGGCTGGGGGGACAAGCACGAGCGGCCGGCTGCGCCGACCAGGCGCTCTCGCTCCCGCAATACTCCATCCTCCCCGAAACAAATGAACCGCACTCCGGCGGCCGGCCTTGGCCGCTGCCCTTGCCTCCACGCCTCCACCATGAATCTGAATCCGCGATTTCGTTCGCTTGCCCTCGTCCTGCTGGCCCTGTCCGGCCTGCTCGCCGGCTCCGCCCGGGCCACGACCTTGTTCAGCAATGCCACCGACGCTTCGGCGGGCGGCCTCAACACGTTCTCCAACGACGGCGTCTACGTGGCCCAGGATTTCTTCCTCGGCGGGCCCGCGTCGCTCACGTCGTTTACCTTCAATGCCTACACCGACGGCACCACGGTCCCCGTCACGGCCGTCAATTTGGCCCTCTATGCCGACAACGCCGGCACGGTGGGCGGCGAGTTGGTGCGGGGGACCTTCAGCTTGGCCGGTTCGCCGATCTTCACGGAGTCCCTCTACGGCTTTGATCTCTACGATTTCACGGTGGCGTTGCCGTCGTGGAACTTGGCCGGCGGCAACTACTGGCTCGGTTTGGACGTCGGGCCGGCCCAATCCGCCCTCCACTGGTCCGTGCCGGGTGACAACCTCGGGCAGGGCCAGACCGGCAGCGTTTATCAGGGGTGGATCGGCGACGCCGCGGGCAACGCGGCCAGCTATGTCAACGGCTACGACTGGGAGCACGTCTTCCGCTTCGAAGGCACCTCGGCCGCCGGGGTCCCGGATCTCGGCGCCACCGCGTGGTTGCTCGCGTGCGGCTTGACCGTCTTCGCGCTGGGCCGGCGTCGCGTCCGCGCCCTTTGAGCCGGCCTTCGCGCGGCCTGACTGCACTCGACCCCGCCGCCCTGCCGCCGATTCCGGCCGGGGTGTGTCCTGCCCTGTACTCCCACTTCCTGCGGCCCCGGTGGCCGTCCGTCTCCTTACCCTTCCGATCCCGAATTAACGTCATGAATAAGCTCCGGTCCTCGATCCTGTTTTCCTTATTGCTCGGCTGCTCGTCGCTGAGCGTCACCGCCCAAACCGCGGGCGTGCCCCTTTCGACCCAACTGATCGTCACGCGCGTGCTGCCGACGGGGTTGGGCACGCCGGCGCCGACGATCGAAATCGACGGACTCAACTTCAACGCCACCGCGTCGCGGGTGTTCCTTGGCACGGCCGGCGGAGTGTACCAGGAGCTGACGGTCCAGTCGCGCACGGCGACGAAGATCGTGGCGTTGCTGAGCGCGACGACGCCCGGCAGCTATGTGCTGAAGGTATCGGCCGGCACCGCGGCGGCCCAAAACTTCTCGGTCGATTTGACGATCGGGGCCGTGGGTGCGGCCGGGGCCGACGGAACCGGGTTCCTGTTCCGCAACGCTTTCCAGTCGGGCACGGCCTACCTCGTGAACGATGTCGTGACGTATCAGGGCAACACGTACGTCGCGACGCAGAACTTTGTCTCCGCCGCCGCGCCCGACATCGATGCCGCGCGCTGGACCTTGTTCGTGCCCCAGGGCGCGGCCGGTCCCGCCGGCGCGATGGGCGCGACCGGCGCCACGGGCCCAATGGGCGCCACGGGCGCAGTGGGTCCGACCGGCCCGGTGGGTCCGATGGGCCCGATCGGCGCCACCGGTCCCGAAGGTCCGGTCGGTTCGGCTGGTCCGGCCGGCCCGCAGGGTAGTCAAGGAGTGGCGGGTGACACCGGCCCGGCTGGTCCTGTCGGCCCCGTTGGCCCCGTTGGCCCGGCCGGTGCCACGGGCGCGACCGGCACCATTGGCGCGACGGGTCCGGCGGGTCCCATCGGTGACACCGGCCCGGCGGGCCCTGTAGGTCCGACCGGGGCCCAAGGTCTGCCCGGCGCAACGGGCTCAACCGGCCCGCGGGGAATCCAGGGTTTGACGGGCCTGACCGGTCCCATGGGCGCCACGGGTGCTCAAGGCCCCCAAGGGCTGCAGGGTTTGACGGGCGCCACCGGCGCGACCGGTCCCCAAGGCCTTCAGGGCGTTGCCGGTGCGAGAGGTGCGACGGGAGCCACTGGTCCCCAAGGTATCCCCGGGCCCAACGCTCCGACAGGCAACGTCACCCTGCTAGAATCCACTTCCGACAGCGTCGGCAATATCTTCAAGGGAACCTCTTGGTTTATCCACAACTATGGGACCAACAATACCTTTGTCGGCAAAATCGCGGGAAACTTCGCTATGACCGGCCGCGACAATACGGCCATGGGCGTTAGAGCTCTTCTCTCGAACAGGGCCGGCGGTGGAAACGTCGCAAGTGGTTACAGTGCGATGGAGTTCAACACCGACGGGTACTACAACGTCGCAACTGGCGAGTCTGCACTCCGGCAAAACACGACCGGCGGCGAAAATACTGCGATCGGAAATCTCGCGGTTGCGAGCAACACGACCGGCCGCGAAAACGTTGGAGTTGGTGCTATTGTTCTCTTCAGCAACACGACTGGCGGCTTCAACGTCGCCATCGGAAAGCAGGCACTCGCCCGAAACACGACCGGCAGCAAAAACATCGCCATCGGCTATCTGGCAGAAGTCGCCAGTGAGAATCTTAACAACGCTATCGCGATCGGCGCCGAAGCCGTTGTCAACGCGAGCAACAAGATCCGGCTGGGCAATTCCGCGGTCACCGTGATCGAGGCGCAGGTCGGGTTGACGGTGGTGTCGGACCGGAATGCCAAGGAGGGGTTCGCGGTGCCGGATGCGGAGGCGATTCTGCAAAAGGTCGCGCAGGTGCCGGTGACGACGTGGAACTACATCGGCCACGATCCGAAGCTGAACCGACACTACGGCCCGATGGCGCAGGATTTCTTCGCGGCCTTCGGCCACGACACCGTCGGCCGCGTGGGCGACGACAGGTCCATCAACTCCTCCGATCTATCCGGCATCTTGATGGTGGCCGTGCAGGCGTTGGAAAAACGCACGACGGAGCTGACCAGCCAGAACGACGAACTCCGGAGCCGCCTGCAGGAGCAGGAAGCCCTGAAGGAACGCCTGGAAAAATTGGAGCGGCTGCTCGGCGGCGCGGCCCCGGCCGGGCAGGTCCGGTTGTAACGGGGGCGGCGGGCGGCCTTCGGTGACTTCGTCGGGGCGCGGCTGGTCCGCGCCCGACGGGGAAGGGCGCGCACGAGGCGCGCCCCTACGTCCGGTTTGCCGGACTAGACGCGGTCGAGGGGAAGGTGCGGCGCGGGCGGCAATTCGACGACGATGGCGTCGCCGGCCGCGACCGGGCCGTCGCGCAGGACGACGGCCATGATGCCTGCCTTGCGGATCAGGTTGCCCGCGGTGTCGCGGTCGAGCACGGCCGCGAGCAGGCCGGGGCGAAAGGCCTCGATCTGGGGGCAGGGGTTGCGGAGGCCGGTTACGGCGACGACGGCCTCGGGCCCGAGGTGCAGCCGCGTGCCGCGCGGCAGACCAAGCAGCGCGAGCCCGCGCGTCGTGAGATTTTCGCCGAGGTCGCCGGGCGCGAGGCGGAAGTCGGCGGCGAGCAGTTCGTCGTGCAATTCCGCGGGGAGAAGGTGCACCTGCCGCAGGTTCGGCTGGGTGGGATCGACGGCGACCCGCGAACGGTGTTTCACGGTCGCGCCGGCGTGGGCGTCGCCGTCGACGCCGTGTCCGGCCACGAGGCAAATGCGATCGACGACCGGCTTGCTGAACGCGTGCGCCGGACTCCGGCAAACGGCGACGACGACTCCGCGGGTGTTCATGGCGGGGTGAGGGTTGGCGTGAAAAACTCCGTCGCGCAATCCGCGGCGTGGGCGCAAGGTTTTGGGTTAACGGATCGCGCGGGCGAGGTCGCCGCGCTTGCCATCGACCGGCGAGGGCGGAAATGTCCGCGGCCACCTCCGCATGCTGCCCGAGACCATCCGTACGCTCCGCGATCTAGGCGCGCCATTTCGCTTGCGGCGTTCGCAAGTAGGCATGTTGCCGGGATTGATCCATCGCCGCGGTGACTGACGCCGAAAAAATCACCCGCCACTGGCTTGGTCGGCTGACGAACCTTCGGCCTGCCACAGGGCGCGGCAACACGCGCGGCATGGCGCCCCACAAGCCACTGTTTTTGCTCTGCTTGATCGATATGGCGGAAATGGGGAATGGACTCAGCGGCCGGACCTTTGTCCGTACACCGAGCTTGGTCCTGCGCTTCCGCACCTATGGCAGCTTCGTCGCCGACCGCTGGCCGACGAAGCTCGATCTCCGCCTGCCATTCTTCCATCTGAGCAGCCAGAATTTCTGGACCGCCCAAACCGCAGCCATGCTTCCGGCGACCAGCTCCGACGATTGTGCGGTATGTGAACTAGACCGGGATTTTCATGCCCTGCTCGCCGACGCGGACTTCAGGCTCAAGGCCCGGCTCCTGTTGATCTCGCGGTATTTTGAACCGGTGGAACAGGCCGCATTGTACGAGAGCTTCGGGTTCTCCCCGCCAAGCTTTGGACTTTCGGTCGGCGAAAAGCTCGTGTCCGAGGGTATGGAAGCGGCGAAACAGAAAGGCCGCAGCGCGAAGTTTCAGGTGCGCATCGTCGACGACTACCGTCATGTCTGCGCGTTGACCGGATACCGGTGTATCACGACCGACGGCGCCAGCGTCGTGGACGCCGCCCACATCGAAAGCTGGGCCGAGACCAGCAACGACGACCTGACCAACGGGCTCGCCCTGTCCAAGACCGCACACTGGATGTTCGACGCGGGACTCTGGTCGGTGGACGACGACTTGCGCGTCGTGGTGCAGTCCGCGCGGTTTGCCGAAGCCGGTCCGGAAGCCTACTTGCTCCGCAATTACGCGGGCCGCCACCTGCAATTCGACCCGCAGGCAAAACTGCGGCCGGCGGTCGAGAATCTGCGTCGGCATCGGGCGAAGTTCCGATAGCGAACCGGCGTGGCAGCACGGTCGACTGGGGCGGGACAGGCAACGGAGCATTCGATCGGGAAACGGCGATCTGAACGAGGCGGGAGCGCCGTATCTGATTGCCGAGGGCGCGGAGACGCCTCCGCCCGGTCTGGCCGCCCCGGCCGAGTTCGGCCACGCGTGGCAACTACGGCAATTCCAGCGTTCGAGGTGTAACCGTTTCCCCACCGTTCCATCAGAAACGGTTGCTGGCCGCGAACACCTCGGGCCGGAGCGGCGTTGTGGCGTTGTGGTCGAGGTAGATCACGGCCGGAACCGTGAAGGCCGAAAACCCGGCTGACGAGGGTGCAGTTGCCGAGGCTCCGGATCGGCATCGGCAACAGGGGGCAAGCCGGCCGGCGGCTCACTTCACGACTGGCTTCAGCACGAGGTTGCGATAGAGGACTTCGCCGTGGTCGCCCTGGAGGTAGAGGGGGCCGGGCTTGGATTCGTCGGACCACATCGCGCCGCCGGTGCAGCCGAGCGCGGGTTGGTTGTCGATGATCTTGGTGCCGTTGAGGACGACGGTGACGTGGCGGTCGACGAGCGTGATGTCCATGGTCTGCCATTCGCCGGCTTTCTTTTCCGCGGCCACCGCCGGTTTGATGCGGCTGTAGAGGGCGCCCATATTGTGCGTATCGAGGGCCTTGCCGAAGGAATCGACGACTTGGATTTCGTAGATGCCGCGCAGGTACACGCCGCTGTTGCTGCCCGCGGGTACGTTGACCTCGAGCGTGAGGTTGAAGTCCTCGAATTCGCGTTCGGTGCGCAGGTTCGCGGTGCGTTTGGCGGGCTTGCCGGGTTCGCGTTTCGGCGGGCGGTTGGTGAGGACGCCGCCGGCGACGGACCAGGCGCTCTCCATCGTCGTTTCCTTGGCCTTCCACCCGGCCAGATCCTGGCCGTTGAACAACGCGACCGGCGCGCCGAACTTCACTTTCGCCAAATCGGGGCGGGGCGGGAGGGCCGGGATGCGTTGACCGGAAAAATCCGCGCTGTCGTAGCCGGTGCCGTTGAGCTTCGGCGCGACGCGCGTGAGCTTGAGGGTGTCGCCGCC
>JACCDS012032440.1_pt1 | contig 13099 bp, 8 predicted proteins | sample 7446441 | NCBI WGS metagenome assembly JACCDS01 (sample SAMN15323445, study PRJNA562643) | freshwater metagenome | isolation source: river surface water | place: USA:Blue River Watershed | collected 2017-08-17
ACAGCTGGCGGGTGAGGCGGTGTTTGTTGTTGAGCAAATTCCACAAGACGAATTTTCTGGCTACAGCAAAAGCATTGTCTGGATTGATCAGGCCGAATACCGGCCACGCAAAATTGAGTTTTACGACCGTAAAAACACCCTGTTAAAAACGCTGGTGATGTCAGAGTACAAACAGTATCTGAACAAATACTGGCGGCCGCTGAAACTGCAGATGACCAACCATCAGACCGGTAAAAGCACTGACTTGTTAGTGCGTGATATCGAGTTCGGCAAAGGCCGCACCGACGCCGATTTTGATACCAATGCGTTGCAACGCAGCCGCTGAAGAGCGCAAACCACGTCAGGCTGGCAGTTGCCGCTGGCCTGACAATTGCTAAAACTTTGAATTGAGCCATGCTAAACAACAGTCTGACCGCTGTTGCCTTCAACCCGGAATCACGCCATGCCTGGAATGCCTGCTTTTCAACGACATGCTGTCGCCACCGCGCTGGTTTTTGCTTTGTGCGGGACGGCGCAGGCGCAAAGCATCGGGCCCGTCACCCAGCAAGACACTTTGTGGAGCCTGGCGCGGGCCGCCCGCGGCGATGCGCCATATTCGATGTATCAGGCCATAGTGGCATTGCAGCAGAAAAATCCGGGCGCGTTTATCGGCGGCAATGTGCACCACGTTAAACTCGGTGCCGTGCTTGAATTGCCATCGGCGGATGACATTGCCGCTGTCGATGTCGACGCTGCGCGGCAAAAAGTGGAAGCCGATGAACAGGCCTGGCGGCAATGGGTTGCCGGCCGGCAACAGCCGGGCGCCACTGTTTCAGGCACCAGCACCAGCATCAGCATTGGCAATGTGACCAATGGTGCGACAGCGCTGTTGGCCGTTCCGCCAGTGCGGGGCGGCGGTTCAGCCCGCGCCACTGCAGCACTGGCCGCGCAGGTGCAGCGTCAGGCGGCAGTCCGTGCGCCGGAACCACCAGAGCCGCCACAGCCACCAGAACCACCACAACCCGTCAGCGCATTAGCACCGCTGGCGGCCGAACCAGCGATGCCGGCCACGCCGCCGGCGCCGGATATTCCGGAAGCGGCAGATGTCGCGGCCGCGATGGTTCCCCGTGAGCCTGCTGCGGACTGGGCAGAGCGGGTCGAACTTGACAGCACGCTCGGGCTCGACTGGCGCTTATTCCCGAAAAAAGGTTTGCAGGGCCAGAGTCGTTCGGCCCTGAGTCTCAGTGCTTTATTTGAATGGTACTGGCGATCGGAAGACGAGCGCAGCAGCTGGTTGCTGAGCCCTTATCTGCGCTGGGACCAGCGCGACAGTGAGCGCCATTTGGTGGATTTGCGTCAGGCTTACTGGCTGCAGGTCGGCGACGGCTGGGAGCTGAAACTGGGTGTTGATAAGGTGTTCTGGGGCGTTACCGAGTCCATTCACCTGGTCGACATCATCAATCAGACCGACTGGGTCGATGCCGTCGACGGTGAAAGCAAGCTGGGGCAGCCGCTGGTGCAGCTGAACCTCAGCGGCGACTGGGGCAACTTACAGACATTTGTGCTGCCGTATTTTCGCGAGCGCACTTTAAGTGGCGCAGACGGCCGTCTGCGCTTGCCTGTGCCGGTCTGGCAGGACCAGGCACTGTATCAGTCGTCCCGCGAACAACAGCATATCGACTGGGCACTGCGTTACAGCCAGCAATTTGACCAGCTGGATTTGGCGCTGTCTTATTTTGACGGCACCAGCCGCGACCCACGTTTTGTGCCGCTGCCGGATGGCAGTGCCTTGTTGCCTTATTACGAACAAATCCGTCAATGGGGGCTGGAAGGACAATGGATAGTCGACAGCTGGATCTGGAAACTGGAAGCCATTCGCCGCCAAAGTGATCTGGAGCAATACACCGCGGCGGTGGCGGGTTTTGAATATACTCAGGTCGGCGTGTTGGATTCGGCCATCGACCTTGGCTGGTTGCTGGAATATCAGTACGACAATCGGGGCCAGGCGGCACCGGTACCGGGTCAGCGTGACTTGTTTGCCGGCTGGCGGCTGGCGTTTAACGACGAAGCCGGCAGCGAAATTTTGTTTGGTATCGCCCAGGATTTACAAAATGGTGGCAGTCGCAGCGGGATGCTGGAAGCGTCGATGCGTTTCAGCAATAATTTGCGCCTGCGGCTGGATGCCTGGTTCTTCCAGACCCACGCCCCGCAACAGCCAATCTGGTGGTTTCGCCGCGACGATTATATCCAGCTTGGATTTGACTATTATTTTTAAGCCACAACAGTGGTGCTGCCGGAGTTGAGGCGTTGTTGATGAAGAGCCTGCTGCGTAGTTGTTTCGGTGGGCTTTGGCTCTGTGGTGGCTTGCTGGTGTCAGCAACCGCCCAGGCCGAAGCACAGCAGGAAGGGAGCTCCGCTGTACCTGAAGTGGTCGTCGGCATGGAGCAAATAGACTACTACCCCCATTATGATTTCAGCGCTGGCCGTCAGCGCGGCTATTTCTTTGACCTGATGCAGCTGTTCGGCCACAAAGCCGGCTATCGCATCGTGTTTCGGGCTTTGCCGGTTAAACGGCTTTATCAGGAAGCGGCAGAAGGGGTTGATTTGGTCTATCCGGACAATCCGCTCTGGCAACAATATCTGGTGGCTGATTATCCGAAAGTCTTCAGTGATCCGGTAGTCTTCACCCTTGGCAGTACTATGGTATTGCCGCAGCACCGGCAAATCTCGTTGCATCGGTTCCGCTCGCTGGCGGTTATTCATGGTTTTGTGCCGCATCGCTGGCTGGAGCTGCGTGAACAGCATAACTTCCGCATTATTGATGTGCCGGACGCGGCGTCAGCGCTTGGGCTGGTTCTCAAAGGCCGGGTGCAGGGCGCTGTGGTGGAACTCAATGTGGCGCACGATTATCTGCAGCGGCTGGGGCAGCCAGGCGCCTTAGTGGCGGCCGAGCAACTGCCTTTTACCGAAGTGCCGTTCCTGCTGTCGACAGTACGAAAACCTGAACTGATCACCCGCTTTAATCTGTTTTTACGCCAGCATGCCGGCGAAATCGCAGCCCTCAAGCGCAGTTACGGCCTGATTGAGCATAAAAGCGAGCTGCCTCCGGTCGTGCGTTAATCACAGTCTTGCGCCTGCTCAGACAGCAGGCGCGGCAGACATGTGCGTGAGATCAGCTTTTTTCCGGCTGCAATAAATGCGTCAGGGCCCGCACTGTGGCTTCAACGCCGGTGCGGACGGCCGGCTCCGGGCTGATTTTAAACAGCGGGCTGTGATGGCTCGGTACGGCAGGCCCGCCATTTTTTTCCGCGACAAAAGCTTCAGCCGGCGTGCCGCCGACATGGAAATAGACACTCGGGATATAAGGATCTGTGGTCAAAAACGGGAAGTCTTCGGCGCCCATGCCCAGTCGTTTATAGTTCTGGTCAAAGACCTCCGCGCCCATCTGTTGTTGCCAGACCGCTTTGAGCCTTTGGGTCAGCGGAATGTCGTTGACGGTGGGGGGCGTGGTGCCATCGCGCACTATCACTTCCGGCAGTTTGTCGTCCGGCAGACCGGCCACTTTGCCCATATTGACCGCCACTCTTTTGATGGCCGCAATCAGCTGGTCGCGGGTCGCCATGTTGTCGTTGCGCACGGTCAGCTGCAACAGCGCCTGATCCGGAATGATGTTGTGTTTGGTGCCGGCGTGGAAGGAACCCACTGTGATGACGCCCGGCTCTTTGGGGGCCAGCTCACGGCTAATCACCGTTTGCAGCGCCAGTACAATTTGGGCGCCCAGCACTATCGGATCTTTGCCGCGGTGCGGGCTGGCGCCGTGGGCGCCGACCCCGTGATTAATGATGTCGACACTGTCGACGCCTGAATAAGGCGAGCCTTCAGTCGCCACCAGCTTGCCGGCTTCAATTTCGCTGGAGACATGAAAAGCCAGCGCATAATCCGGTTTGCCAAATTTCTGGTACAGGCCATCCTGCATCATGCCTTCGGCGCCGCCGCTACGCTCTTCCGCTGGCTGACCAATCAGCATCAGGGTGCCGGACCAGTCTTTTTTCCGGGCCGCCATCTGACGGGCGGTGCCGACCAGGCTGGTGATGTGCACGTCATGACCGCAGGCATGCATCACAGACACTTCATGGCCATCCCAGTCTTTGGTTTTCACTGTGGACGCATACGGCAGGCCGGATTTTTCTTCCACCGGCAAGGCATCCATATCGGCACGCATCATCACCAGCGGGCCAGGGCCATTTTTCAGAATGGCCACCACACCGGTTTTGCCGATGCCGGTATGCACCTCAAAGCCGGCAGCTGTCAGCTCCTTTGCCAGCCGTTTGGCCGTGTTAAATTCCAGATGTGACAGCTCAGGATTCTGATGGAAATGAGTAAACAGCGCGCCCAGATGTTGCTGGTAGTCGGCGGCGACGGACTGCGCCAGCGGCTGACTGGCCTGGACGGCCGCCTGAGCTAAAGTGGTCAGGCTGAGGAACAAAGGACTGAGCAGAAAAAAGGGGCGCATCACGGGCTTTCCTTGAGGTTGCGGTTCGCTCTCCAGCATAACAAAGCCGCTTTTCGCTTGCCCAGCCGGAAAAATACCATTAAACGCTGTTTTTCTGCGCATGGACGCAGTAAAACTGCGGCTTTCATTTGGCAGTTGATTGGCCAGTCAGTAAACTTCGCAACAGTATCAACCCTTAAAGAGTAACCCTGTCATGTTTGAATGGATCGCCAGTCCGGAAGCCTGGATTGCCTTGGGCACGTTGGCTGCGCTGGAAATTGTGTTAGGCATCGATAATATTATTTTCCTGTCTATTTTGGTCGGCCGCCTGCCCGAGCATCAGCGTGCTTTTGCCCGCCGGCTCGGTTTGAGCCTGGCGATGATCGCCCGGCTGGCATTGCTGTTCTCCATCTCCTGGGTAATGGGCCTGACCGAAACCTGGTTCAGCGTGCTCGGCAATGATATTTCCGGCCGGGATGTCATTCTGATTGGCGGCGGCTTGTTCCTGCTGGCCAAGTCGACACAGGAAATTCACCACAGCCTGGAAGGTGCGCAGGAAGAAGCGTCAGGCCCCAAAGTGGTGGCCAACAACCTGATGATGGTGCTGATCCAGATTATGATCCTCGACATCGTGTTCTCGCTCGATTCGGTGATCACAGCGGTCGGTCTGGTCAACGACATCGAGATTATGGCGATTGCCATAATTGCTGCGGTGGTGGTAATGATGTTTGCCGCCAAGCCAATTGGTGATTTTGTCGACGCCCACCCTTCGATTAAAGTGCTGGCGCTGTCGTTCCTGATCCTGGTCGGTGTGACGCTGATGGTGGAAGGCTTCGACGTCCATGTGCCTAAAGGCTATATCTATTTTGCGATGGCGTTCTCGATTGCGGTCGAGATGATCAATATCCGTATGCGCAAAAACAGCAAACCGGTGCAGCTGCACAAAAGTGAGCCCTGAGCGGCGGATGTCGCTTTGCTGTGAATCCTTGCCGGCAGAGCATCTGCTGAAATAACAAAAGCCCTCGGGTGAGGGCTTTTTGCTTGTTGGTCGCCGGCCGCAGCCGGCAGCGCTGGTGCTGCTGGTTATTTACTGATTTGGCCGCGCCGACCAAATACCGGAATGGTCAGATGCCAGCGAATGGCGGCGAGACGCAACAACAAACAACCGCTCATACCAATCAGCATTGCTGGCAGGGTGGTCAGCCCGAGGTTCAGCGACTGGGTATAGAGCAGACCGCCGAAAATACAGGTGACGGCGTATAACTCGCCGCGAAACACCAGCGGAATTTCGCGGCAGAGCACGTCGCGGATCATGCCGCCACAGACGCCGCCCATAGTGCCCATCATGATGGCGACGAAGTCTGAGGTGCCGTGCGCTAAGGCTTTCTGACAGCCCATCACGACAAAAAACGCTAACCCGATGGCGTCTGCTATCTGTAGCGCATTGTTGGGGATGGTCAGCCGTTTGCGCATCAGCAGAATGGTCAGCGCCGCGGCGGCGAAGATGGCATAAAAGTAACTGTTGTCGGCCAGCCAGATCACCGGCACGTCGAGTATGACATCGCGCAAAGTCCCGCCGCCAATGGCGGTGACCGTTGCCAGTACGATGACGCCAAAACCATCCATTTGTTTGCGCCAGGCTGCCAGGGTGCCGGAAACTGCAAAGACCGCGATGCCGAGTAAATCAAACCAGTGAAATAACTGTTCCAAAAGCCAGATCCCAACTGAAAAAACATCATCTTAGCTGCTTTTGCTGCGCCCTGCCGCCCCTTTCTGAAAACCGGTGGCGTCGCGTAAAACGGCGGCCAGATGACAGCCTGACGGCCGCTGGCTGATAAGAACTTTACAAATTACTGATATTAACGTGATGTTAAATTTTGTCGTTTTTCACTGGCTATCTTTGCTGAGCTCTGCCGTGCCGGCGGGGCTCACAGGAACATGCACAATTAAAATCGACAGAGGACATCACATGAAAGTATTCAAGCTGCAACCCGTGGCGCTGGCCGTCGCCCTGGCTGGGTCTGTATCCGTACAGGCCGCTGAAGTGGTCAGTGCACAAACCGTTCTGCAAGGACAAAACCTGTTGCAACTGCAAGGGGCCGGTGCAAATCAGCTCAGCAGTGCTGTCGGCTTACAGGCACGACAGCAAATCCGGCTGGCAGACGGCAAAGTCAAAAGCCGTTATCAGCAACATTATCAGGGGGTGCCGGTCTGGGGTCATAGTGTGGCGGCCAGCGAACTCAATGGTCAATTCAGTGATGTCAGTGGTGAACTGGTCATGGGGGTGGCGAATGATTTACCTACTGTGCAGCCAGGGCTGGATGCGGCGCAGGCGGTGCAGGCCAGTCGCGCAGTGGATCGGCTGCGGGCACAGAGCCGCGAACAACAAACGGCTTTGCAGGCTGAACTGTCAGCGCAAACGGCCAATGCCAAGCTGTGGATTTATCTGGATGAAAACAACACGGCACGGCTGGTCTATATCACCAATTATCTGACTCAGCATGGCCAGCAGCCCAGCCGGCCATTCAGCATTATCGACGCCAACAGCGGCAAAGTGCTGCAAAGCTGGGACGGTATCAATCACGCCAATGCCACTGGCCCGGGTGGCAACAGTAAAACCGGTCAGTACCAGTACGGCACCGATTATGGTTATCTGGACGTCGATGCCAATTGCCGGATGAGCAATACCAATGTGGATACGGTGAACCTCAATGGTGCGACGTCCGGTGGCAGCATTTTCCAGTTCAGCTGCCCGAATAACACCTTTAAGGCGATCAATGGCGCTTATTCACCGCTCAACGATGCGCATTATTTCGGGGGCGTGGTGTTTAACATGTATAAGAGCTGGTTCAACGTCAATCCGCTGAATACCAAGCTGAGAATGCGGGTACATTACGGCAGCAACTATGAAAATGCGTTCTGGGACGGCAGCCAGATGACCTTTGGCGACGGCGCCAGCCGTTTTCATCCGCTGGTCAGTCTGGATGTGTCGGCCCATGAAGTCAGCCACGGTTTCACCGAATTTAATTCAGGACTGGTCTACAGCGGCCAGTCCGGCGGTATCAATGAAGCCTTCTCGGACATGGCCGGCGAAGCGGCCGAGTACTTTATGAAAGGCAGCAACGACTGGCTGATCGGTGCCGATATCTTCAAGAGCACCGGCGCTTTGCGCTATATGGATGACCCAACCCGCGACGGCCGCTCTATTGGTCATGCCAGCAATTACACCAGCGGCATGGACGTGCACCACAGCTCGGGTGTGTTCAACCGGGCTTTCTACACGCTGGCACGCAAAACGGGCTGGAACACCCGCAAAGCTTTTGAAGTCTTCACAATCGCCAATCAGCTGTACTGGACGTCCAATGCGACTTTTGTGTCTGCGGCCAACGGGGTATGTCGGGCAACCAAAGACAAAGGCTACAACACCGCAGATGTGCAAGCCGCTTTCAGCCTGGTCGGTGTCGCCACCAGCGATTGCGGCACTGTGACGCCACCTGGAGGAAACTCAGGGACTTTGACGAACCTGGCGGCCAGTACCGGCAATTGGACCCGTAATACCATCACAGTGCCGGCGGGAGCCACCAGGCTGACCGTCAACATCTCTGGTGGCACCGGTGATGCCGATCTGTACGTCAACTTCAATACACAGCCCACGACGACGGTTTATCAGTGCCGGCCGTATCGCAACGGCAACACGGAAAGCTGTGTGATCAACAACCCGCAGGCTGGCACCTGGCATGTCGGTTTGCGTGCTTACAGCACCTTTAACGGCGTAACGCAGAACTGGAACTATCAATAGCCGTTGAACTCAGCCCGCGGTTGCGGGCTTTTTATTGCAGCAAAGCGCAACTGCGCGGACAGGCGCAAGGCATTATACAGTGACAAAGAAATGTTATATTATCACATTTTATTGCCTTGGCTGGAGTCTGCGAAATGCATGCGAACCCTCACTTATTGCCCGTCACTGTGTTGTCCGGTTTTCTTGGCGCCGGCAAAACTACTTTGCTCAATCACATCCTGCACAACCGCCAGGGGCTGCGTGTCGCTGTGATAGTGAATGATATGAGCGAGCTGAATATTGATGCGGCCACAGTGCGGCAGGAAGTCAGCTTGCAGCGCTTTGAGGAGAAACTGGTTGAAATGTCGAACGGTTGCATCTGCTGCACGCTGCGCGAAGATTTGCTGATTGAAGTCAACCGGTTAGCGCGCGAGCAGCGCTTTGATTATCTGGTGATTGAATCCACCGGCATTTCTGAACCTTTGCCCATCGCCGAGACTTTCACTTTCACCGGCGAAGACGGCCAGAGCCTTGGTGATGTGGCGCGGCTGGACACTATGGTGACCGTGGTGGATGCGGTGAACTTTCTGGCAGAATATTTCGCCGCCCGTGCTTTGCAGGACACGGCTGAACATCTGGGGGAAGAGGATGAGCGCACTGTGGCTGACTTGCTGGTCGAGCAGGTGGAATTCTGTGATGTGCTGGTGGTCAGCAAAACTGATTTGGTCAGTCCGGCACAATTGCAGCAACTGACCGCGGTGTTGCAGCAATTAAATCCGTCGGCCCGGCTGGAATTTTGCCAGCACGGCAGGCTGGACCCGGCCAAAGTGCTTGGCACCGGCTTGTTTGATTTTGCTAAGGCCCAGCAGGCGCCGGGCTGGCTGCAGGTCATGCGTGGCGAGGGCCAGCCGGAAACCGAAGAATATGGCATCAGCAGCTTTAGTTTTACCGCACGCCGGCCATTTCATCCGGAGCGTCTGCATCAGTTTTTCCACCAGAGCTGGCCGCAGGGCCGGCTGCTGCGCTCCAAGGGCTATTTCTGGCTGGCCAGCCAAGCTGAATACGCCTGGCAGTGGCATCAGGCTGGCGGGATCGCCCGTTATGGCATGGCCGGGCTGTTCTGGCACGCTGTGCCCGCAGCGGACTGGCCAGAAGACGACGAAAGCCGGGCGGCGATTTTGCAGCAATTTAGCGGCGATTATGGCGACTGCCGTCAGGAACTGGTGTTTATCGGTCAGCAACTTGACCAGCCGGCGATGCGGGCTCAGCTGCAGGCTTGTTTGCTGACGGATGCAGAATATCAGCAAGGGCCGGCGCAGTGGCAGGACTGGCCAAATCCTTTTGCGGAGCATGCCGACAGCTGATTTGACGATGCAGCATGAGGCCGTCTTTGCGCACCGCCGTCGGCCGCTGCGCACTTATAAGGCACAGCGCTGCTGTTGTTGAGTCAGGACCTGTGCTGCAACTTCAGCGCGCCACCTGCAGCGCATTCAGGGTTAACCGGACGTGTGCTCTGGTGCGGCCAGCATCGCCGCCAGTAACTGACAATCTTCAATCTGTTGTGCCGCGTACTGCTGGCAGCTGTCGAGCAGCGCCTGTTGCTGGCCCTGCAGTGCCGACAAGGCCGCTTCAGCAAAACGGCAGGAACGCCGGTCCGCTCTGTTGTGCGCCAGTGCCAGCGCATAACCGCAGGCTTCGGCATACTGACGCAGCGCTGTGGCGGGTGCTTCGGGCTGCAGACAGACATCTTCCGGGTCGACATCGACATTGGCATGGTGCAAGGAGCGCACCAGATAATGCGCGCCTTCAAAGCTGACTTCATCAAGTACCAAATCCGGCCGGCGCTGCATCAGCCGCTGACAATCGACCGTCAGATGGGCGTCGTTCAGCCGGTTGACCGGGCTTAAATCGGCGAAAAAATGTAGCGGTGCTGAGCGGCGCTGCTGTTTGACTTCGACAATCTGACAAAGCCGCAGATCGGTGAGATCCGCAATAGCGGCCGGCCCGACCAGCAGATAAAAACGCTGCATATTCAAAGAGCCCGTGCCGGCGCCCTGGCGGCAGACGATATCGAGGATCTGATCATGCACATAAGGGGCAAAGGCGTATTCGACTTCGGCATACCGCGCGGGGCTTAAGCGGGTGAATTTACGCGCATCGGTTTTAAAGCGCAGCGGCCGCGCGCTGAGATCCACCGATTTGGCCAGCGTGCTTTTATGCAGAAAATCGCTGCCGGCGGCGGCGCGGCGAATGGCTTTTTTCAGATAAGGTTTCAGCACGTGGGGTTTGGCAAAATCGTCCTGCACCGAAAAACGCACTTCCGGATCTGTGGCAACTGCCTCACAACAGGCCTGATAGCCATCCAGAAAAGCGCCGGCGGCGGCCAGTGCATCCTGCGCTGTGGCGGCCTGCAATTTGTCCAGCGCCAGCCCTTCTTCATTTTCATAGCGGCCTTGTTGCAAACCGCGGCAGTAGTCAGCGGCCAGCAGCAGGCTGACGATAAAGCGGCTTAAGTCCCACACTGCATGGCCAATACAGGCGTCGTCAAAGTCGTTCGGGCCAAAAATGACCCGCTCGCCATAACTACCGTCTTCGCTGAAAAAACCGAAGTTGGCCAGATGGCAGTCGCCGGTCACAGTGGTCAACGGCAGTTGCAGCAGTTCAGCCGGAAAACTCAGCACGCCGCGGGCGATATCGGCATAAAACAGCCCGGAGCTGCCGCGCAGAAAACGAAACGGGTTTTGCGCCATTTTGGCGTGTTTAGCCAGACGGGCACTGCGCGGGTCACTTTGATCGGTGCGCAGCAATTCGGCGATGATCTGTTCAGTACGGGTCGACATCCAGGCATTCCTTTTGGGTCAGTGAGCGGGGGACTACAAGGTTGATGCTAACGGCTGTTGCGCGCGCAAGCCAGTGGCGCTGCCAGCACTTTTGATGGCTTTTTGTCACAAAAGGTGAGCAGGGCGGCGGACGGACCTGCTTGCAGCCCTGGGATTGCTTCAGTATGCTCTTTACAATTGTCCCGCTTTTGTCCTGTGCCTGTGCTGACTCGTTCCCGCTATATCGCCACCGCTGTGTTTGCTTACGTCACTTTCGCGGTGCTGTGGATTTTGCTGTCTGATCAACTGCTGCTGGTGTTTGTTGAACCGGCGCGGATTGTTGAACTGTCGAGCCTCAAAGGCATGTTGTTTGTGCTGGTCACCGCCAGTGGTCTGGCGCTGAGCCTTTATCATCTGCCGACGGACCACGAGACGCAGCATTATCAACTGGCGCTGCCCGGCAAAAGGCGCCGTTATTGGGTCTATCCGGCCACAGTATTGCTGGTCGGGCTGGTGTTGTATCTGCGTCATCTGTTGCCGCCGGATTTGGCCCTGCGGCCTATGCTGGTGATCTTGCTGTTTCCGGTGATCCTGGCGGCCGCCATCGGCGGCTTTGGCCCGGGGTTGCTGGCGACAGTGCTGGTCCTGTTGGTGGTGGGCTGGCAAATCCGCACCCGCTACTGGGGCACCGAGCAAGTGCTGTATCTGCAGCTGCAATGGTGGTTTTTGCTGTTGAACGGCCTGACGGTCAGCTGGCTCAGCCAGATGTTACGCCGTACCGCTTTGCGCTACGCCTTGCAGCAGCGTTTGCTCGATTCCATCATCGACAGCACCGACGACCCGGTGTTCAGCAAAGATTTGGCGGGCCGTTATCAACTGGTCAATCAGGCCTGCGGCCGGTTTCTGCAGCGCACGCCGGCTCAAATGCTCGGCCGCACCGACCGGCAACTGTTCAGCCCTGAAGTGGCCAGCGTGCTGGAACAACACGATGCGACCGTCAAAAGCCAGCAAAAACTGCTGCATTTCCAGGAGCAGATGGTCAGCAGCGACGGTCAGCCACTGCATTTTTCGGTCAGTAAAGGGCCGCTGTTGGACAGCAACAACCGGTTGACCGGCACTTTTGGTATCGCCCGCGACATTACGCCGCTGCTGGAACAACAACAAAGGTTGCAGCGGGTGATGGATGGCTCAGAGCAGGGCTTCTGGGAACTGAATTTACAAAACGACCAGCTGAGCTGCAGTGAACGCTGCGCGACCATGCTGGGATATTTGCCCGCTGAGATGCCGGCCAGTGGCGCCCAGTGGCGTACGCTGATCCATCCGCAGGACTTAGCGGGCTGGGAGCAGGCACTGGCGCAGCATCTGGCAGGCCGCGCCGGCCATTTCACGGTGGAATACCGCATCAGACGGGCTGATCAGCAATGGCACTGGGTACAAAACCGCGGCAAAGTGGTGGCGCATGACCCCAGCGGACAGCCGTCGCAGCTGGCAGGCGCAGTCACTGACATCCAGCAACGACGGCAAACCGAAGAAGCACTGCGGCTGGCCGAGCTGATGTTCGCCGGCAGCTACGACGCGATGATGCTGGTCAATGCCGACAACGAAATTGTGCGGGTCAATCCGGGTTTTTGCCGGATCACCGGCTACAGCGAAACCGAAGTGCTGGGCAAAAGCCCGACGGTGTTGTCGTCGGGTCTGCATGACCGTCATTTTTACCAGCAAATGTGGCAACAATTGCTGATCCAGGGGTTCTGGCGTGGCGAGATCATCAACAAAAGACGGGACGGCAGCCTGTACACCGAGATGTTGTCCATCTCGGTGGTGCGCGACGAACATGGCCAGGTGCGTCAGTATGTCGGTATTTTCACCGATATCAGTCAGATTAAAGCGCATGCGGCTGAACTGGATAAAGTGGCCAATTTTGATGCGCTGACCGGTTTGCCGAATCGCCGGCTGTTGCTGACCCGCTTTAATCAGCTGCTGATCCGTGCCTTGCAGACCAGCCAGCGCTGCGCAGTGTGTCTGATTGAT
>JACCDS010334682.1_pt1 | contig 13096 bp, 10 predicted proteins | sample 7446441 | NCBI WGS metagenome assembly JACCDS01 (sample SAMN15323445, study PRJNA562643) | freshwater metagenome | isolation source: river surface water | place: USA:Blue River Watershed | collected 2017-08-17
GCGCTGCAGTCGCTGACGATGGCCGCAATCTGGTGATCCACGAGTTTGCCCATCAGCTGGATCAGCAAACCGGCAGCGTGAATGGCTTCCCGCCCCTGCCGACAGCAGAACTGCAACAGCAATGGTCCAGGCAGATGCAGACGGCATTCGACCAGCTGCAACGCGATTTGCAACAAAGCACTCCAACCTGGATTGACCCTTATGCCGCCACCAATCCGGCTGAGTTTTTTGCCGTGCTCAGTGAATTATTCTTTGAAATGCCGGCCTATCTGGCCGACTGTCAGCCCCAGCTCTATCGGTTAATGCAGCAGTTCTTTCAGCTCGACCCTAAAAGCTGGCCACTGCAACAGCCACAACTGCCGTCACTGATTCAGAAAAGGTTCAGATGACTTCGCCATATTAGCTGCATCAGCATGTGCTGAAGTAGCGCCGGAGGCATTATGAACAAGTGTTTTCTTTTCGCAGCTGTGTTGTCAGTCGCCGTCACAGCCGGCACCGCCAAAGCAGCCAGCCAGGTAGAGGTCAATCTTTATGGCCAGGTGTTACCGGGAGTTCATGGCCACGTGCGAGTCGCCGATCCCTACCCGTCCTATGACCGCATCGTCGTGATTGAAGCCCCTTATGCCCATCAGCGCGACTGGGGCCGTTATTGCCACCATTACCGTGCCTGTGGTCAGTCGGTACGTTTTGTTGAAGTGCGGGAATATCAGGAACAACGTCACTGGCATAAACCAAAACGCCATAAACACCGCCACAGACATCATCATGATTGTGATCATTAATCCACTTCCGCCGGGCGGTGAACTTGTTATAATCGCCGCCCCCGGAATTTTGGAAACTCAGAGATGATCATCACCAAGGACAGCGTTGTCCAACTGCATTACCGCGTTTCAGACGCATCAGGCCTGATTGAAGATTCAGCCAAAGGCGAGCCGATGTTATATCTGCACGGCCACCAGAATATGTTGCCAGCCATTGAACAGGCGCTGGAAGGCAAGTCGGCCGGCGACCTATTGTCACTGGTTGTCGAACCCAAAGACGCCTACGGCGAGCGCGACGACAATGCTATCCAAAGCATTCAGGTCAAACATTTAAAAGGCGCGAAAAAATGGGCGCCGGGTATGACTGCTGTCGTCGAAACAGAACATGGCCCGCGTCAGGTGAAAATTGTCAAAGTAGGCATGTTTAAAGCCGAAGTGGACGTCAATCACCCACTGGCCGGCAAAACTCTGACTTTTGACCTGAACGTGGTCTCTGTGCGCGAAGCCACTGCCGACGAAATCGCCCATGGCCATGCCCATGGCGCCGGCGGCCATCACCACGACTAATACTCCCCGTATAACAGTGGCTGGATCTGCCCGGCCACTGTGCTAGTCTACAAAAAACCACCGCCTTGCAGTTTGCCGCATGAAAATTCTGTTGTCGTTGATTGTCGCGACTTTGCTGTTGTTTGGTCTGAACCTGTACAGATTGCAATCGTCGACACCAGATCCGGTGCGGGCGCCAACCGCGCAGCTGGAGCAAAAGCAGCTGCCGGCATTATTACCGGAACAACAAATCCTGCAAATTCAGCAGAGTAATCACCGGCAATTTCACATTCAGTGGGGCATGAATCCGGAAGCACCATTTTTTATTCTGGAAGGGCCGGATCAAGGCGCCGGATTCTGCGATGTGCTGATAGAACGGCTGCAGGTGTATTTGCCGGATGTGCGGCATCGATTTCTGGTCGAACCGCAAGTCAGGATCCGGCAGCGTCTCGATGCCAAAGAAAACCTGTGTTATCCCTGTGCTTTGTATTCAGCCGAACCGGCGGCACAACAAGGCCGGTTATTCAGTAAACCAACCCATTATTACCGACCGCATGGCATTATTACCCGTCCGGAACTGGCGGTAGAAATCAGCCGGCGTTTTGGCAATCCGGTCGATTTGGCTAAACTGCTGCAAAGTGAATTGCGCTTTGGTTTTCCGCCACAGCGCCGATATGGCAAGTTACAGCCGCTGCTGGATGAGCACCGCCTGCACAGCCCGAATCATGTCAGTTTTAACACCGGCAAAGACGCAAGCATGCTGCACCTGCAAATGCTCAGTCAACAGCAGCTGGACGTCACCATCGACTACATCAGCAGCCTGAATTTTTATGCGATGCATGCGCAGCGTAAGCTGGTGTTTTTGCCGATCGCCGGTTATCAGGACTGGCTGGCCGGAGCCGTCGCTTGTCCCGACAATAATTGGGGTCAGCTGGCAGTTCTCAGGGTTAATGCGGTGATCGACCGGCTGCGTAAAGACCGCGCTTTGCAGCAAAATCTGCAGTTCTGGTTCGGCGAAGACTTACCGCCTTTCCCGTCAGAACCGGCGCATTAAGCTGCTTTGGTATTGAAATTTAAGCTGCAATCCAACGCGCTTCAGGCTAAAATCTGCGGCTGTTTTTTCAGCTCAGCAAATGGACTCAGCCGTTGTCACCGCAACTTCCTCTTGAAAACATTCAGTTTGATAATTACCGGGAACAACCAGCTGCGATGCCTCCGACTGAACCGGCTGTGGTGGTACAGCGGCGTTCTTTAATTCCGGTGTTATTGCTGTTGTTGCTAGCCGCTTCGGCTGTGCTTGTCGCTTTTGAGATGCGCACTGCGTATTACAGCGCCAAACCAATCAGCGAATATGCGAAAACGCTCACTTATCAATTACAAAATGCACCAGCCAGCCGGGTCATCTATCCAGGTGCCGGCCCTTTTGACGAACGTCATGGCTACACCAAATTACCGGATTTATTAGCCCGCTTACAGGAGCGCGGTTTTGTCATCCGTGCCCAGGCCGAATTCTCGCCGGCAATGCAAGGTTTTGCGGCACAAGGGTTTTTCCCACCGTATAGGGAAAAAGTCCAAAGCGGGTTGTTTTTAGCTGATTGTCGCAACGATACCATTTTTGATTTTAATTACCCGCAACGGGTCTATCAGCATCCACAACAAATCCCGTTGCTGGTTGCCCATAGTCTGTTATTTATTGAAAACCGCAACCTACTGACCATCCCACCACAAGCCAACCCGGTGATGGACTGGCCACGGTTCGTGATGGCGGCAGTCAGTCAGGTTGGCAAAGTGCTGGCCATTGGCGGTCAGTCGGCCGGTGGCTCGACGCTTGCGACCCAAATTGAAAAATTCCGCCACTCGCCAATGGGCCTGACCCAAAGCTTTGAAGACAAAGCCATTCAGATCATTTCCGGCACTATCCGCGCTTATCAGCACGGCCCGAACACCCAGGGCGTACGAACCCGGATAGTACAGGATTATCTCAATACGGTGCCGCTGTCATCCGCGCCCGGGCATGGCGAAGTCCACGGTGTCGGCGATGCGTTATATGCCTGGTTTGGCACTGATTTTAACCGCGCCAACACGCTGCTGGCACAGCCGGAACAAGCGGAAACTGCCACCGAGCGTGCACGTTATTTCCGCCAGATGCTGTCGCTGATGATTGCCCAGCGCCGGCCTTCTTATTACCTGCTGCAAGGCCATGCTGATTTGGAAGAGCTGACCGACAGCCACATCCGTTTGCTGGCGCGCGCCGGCATTATCGATGCGTCACTGCGCGACAAAGCGTTGAGTGAACAACTGACTTTTGTCCGGTTACAGGCGAACAAAGCTAAAGATGAGGCCGACAGCCGCAAAGGTATTAACTCAGCACGGCTGCGGCTTGGTAATCTGCTGAATCAGCCAATGTATGACCTGGACCGGCTGGATTTGAATGCGCACAGCACTTTACACGGTGAGGTGCAGCAAAAAGTCAGTGCTTATTTAAAAAGCCTGGCAAATCCGAATACCGCCGCACAGCATGGCCTGATTGGTGAGCGGCTGTTGTCCTCCTCACGCACCGGTGATGTGCTCTATAGCTTTACTTTGTTTGAGAAAACCGCCGACGGTAACAGAGTGCGGGTACAAACTGACAGTACTGATCAGCCGTTTGATTTAAACGAACACAGCAAACTGGAGCTGGGTTCTACAGCCAAACTGCGGGTGCTGGCCAGCTACCTGGAAATTATCGCCGAACTGCATCAGTCCTTTGTCGACGAACTCCCCGACAGCCTGCTGACGATGGATATCGCACCTAACGACCATATCACGCGCTGGGCGGCCAATTACATGGCGACCACTGCTGATCGCAGCCTGCCAGCGATGTTAGAAGCTTCGCTGGAACGCACATACTCTGCCTCACCGGCGGAACGTTTTTTCACCGGCGGTGGCCTGCAGGTATTTAACAACTTCAATAAAGATGAAGACGGTAAAGTACCGACCATTCGTCAGTCATTGCAGCAATCGCATAACCTGCCGTTTGTCCGCCTGCTGCGCGATATCGTCAGCTACGCCAGCAGTTATCAGACACAAGGCAGTACATCGTTGTTGCTGCGCGCCGACAATGACCCAAAACGGGAAGAATATCTGCGTAAATTTGTCGACAAGGAAGGCAGCGAATTTCTGCGCCGCTTCTTCCGCAAGTATCAGCAAAAGCCGATGGACGAGCGGCTGGAAACCTTTTTTGATGGTCTGAAACAAACGCCGGATCGCCTCGCGGCCGTGCACCGCTATTTGTTACCAGACGCCAGTTTCACCGATTTCGCCACCTTTTTGCGCAACAAACTGCCGGACAGCGACAAGCTGACCAATAAAAAACTGCAGGATATGTATGCGCAATACGGCCCGGGTAAGTTCAGCCTGCCGGATCAGGGTTATATTGCCGGCGCCCACCCGCTGGAACTCTGGGTGCTGAATTATCTGAACAATCATCCGCAAGCGACGATGAAAGAAGTGATTGAAGCCAGCGCCGAACAGCGCCAGCAGGTCTATCGCTGGTTATTTAAGACGCCAAACCGCAAGGCGCGCGACGCCCGTATCCGTATCATGCTGGAAGTTGAAGCCTTTACTGACATTCATCAGCGTTGGGCCAAGCTTGGTTATCCGTTTGATCACTTAGTGCCAAGCCTTGGCACGGCTCTCGGCAGCTCGGGCGACCGCCCTGCTGCGCTCGCTGAATTGATGGGTATTATCCAGAATGATGGTATGCGTTTACCGACCATCCGCATCGATAGCCTGCATTTTGCTGCGCGGACCCCATATGAAGTGCAACTTGGCTTTAATGCCAGCGCCGGCGAGCGCGTGATGAGGCCGGAAGTGGCACGTGCGCTGAAAAAAGCGCTGGGTCAAGTGGTCGCTGAAGGCACAGCACGACGCTTAAACGGCAGTTTTGTCAAAGCGGACAGCTCACCGTTGCAAGTCGGCGGTAAAACCGGTACCGGTGATAACCGCGTGGCGACACAAGTGATCCGCGGCAAAACGGTCGCATCGACCGCCACCAGCCGCACCGCCACTTTTGTGTTTTATTTAGGTGACAGCTATTTCGGTACCCTGACGGCCTTTGTGCCCGGTAAAGGCGCTGATGATTTCAGTTTTACCTCCGCATTACCGCTGCAAGTGCTCAAAGGCATGGCGCCTATCCTGCGGCCTTATGTAGTCAAAACCAGCCCAATGTGTCAGCCGGTGCAGCGTTAAAAACAATGTGCGGCCAGTCGCGTGATTCGGCTTGCCGCAATGCCTTGTATCAGCACGTCAGGACGCAAACTTCTGTTCACTTCGCTGTGCAATCTGGCGCAGTGTTCCCAACACCGTTTCGCTACCGGGCAAATACCAGCAGTTTAACTGCGTTTTTTTCCGTAACGCAGGCGGTGCATCGCTAAAGCCGAGACGTATATTCAATTGCAGTGCGCCCTGGTTTCGCGGGTCAAAGCACACCAGAACTACAGGGTGATGATATTGCTCAAAGGCGATTAAGCACAAAGCCGCTAGTGCCTGATCTGCGATGCCCTGACCACGGGCCTCTGGCACCAGCATGATACCAAGCTCGACGGGCGCTGCTGCAACACCTGATCGAAGCATTGACAGTAATCCCAAGGGTTTGCCGCGCAGACTGACACGATAATAATGAGTGCAGACAGAACTTTGCATCGCAGTTAAACAATTTTCAAACTGCTGGATGATTTCTGGCGGGGTTTTGACTGGTGCGATGTATTGCATGGTTCTGGCGTCGTGAAACAGCCTAATAAACCATGATTGGTCCTCTGATGTCAGTGGGGTAATTTGCAGCGGGGATGAAAATGCAGTCAATTTATTTGCTCAGGTTTATGGTCACTTGCCGGCGCTGGCAGTTAACAACTGTGATTTCTGCATTAAGACTGTTGCAGAGCCTGCAGCCGCGCCAGCATCAGATCGTTTTTCTGTAAGGGAAGCGCGGGAGGCACCACCAGTGTTGACTTCAGCGTCAAGCGGGCTTTGGGCAGATCACCAAGCGATATCCATTCCATCCGCGGTTGTTCAAACGGCATACTGGCTGCTTCATAAATCACCACCTGATGTTCTGGCGGGTACTGTGGTGAAAGCAACTCCACCAGCAATTGCAGTTCTGCTTCGCCCGTGTCAAAACGGGCGATAGTGCGATCGCCAGCCAGGGTGATTTGCCACAACACCAAATAGGCACTGGGGTCCACCACCCGCTTATAAAACATAAACTGGCTGGCTTCATAGTACTGACAACCAACCCGCCCCGGATCTATGCCTAAATCGGCGTATAGACAATCCGCCGCACTGATGCCGGCCAGCATCTGCGCTTCATAGCCTTCCTGCCGTGCCAGCTCTATCACTTTATGCGGTGCATAGGCAAAAACGCCGGGATGCCCATAAAATGCGCCAACGACAAACTTGCCGGCCCGCACTTCAGCCAGCATCAGCTCAATCATTTTCTGATATGTTTGGTGACGTGACTTCCCCAGTTCGTACAAAGGCGCAAAGCTGCGGACATCCGGGTTCATTGTTTGCAACCATTGCTCGGTGATGCCATCAGTCACCGCAGCAAATACCACATCTGCAGCCTGCAGATGGCTTTTCGCTACCGGAGTCATATGAGCGCCAAGCATGATACCAGTGCCTACAATGACGATTCTGCCCTTTTGCATAAGTCCGTTCCGTTCCAGCCAAATAACTTGATGATTAACATAGCGTTGTTGCAAAGTGCAAGCAGTATATGCCGATGAAAAAAAGCTGAACCTTTTAACACTGAAAACTGCGAAACCTCTTTTCAGCCGGGTTATAACCTGTTTTACTGACAAGTGTAATAACTTGCCGCATGAAACGGTCTCGGCGGGACTGCAAACACCAGTAGAGACTCTCCTCCCAGTAATCATCATAAGGATTATGTTATGTCAGAGATCATTGAGGTACTCGAACAACTCGCTATAAGCACCTTGCCCCAATCTCAACGCCATGGAGAGAGGCGCCGCCTGGCTGAGCAAACGGAACTACCTGCTGCAATCGTTGAATCGATCGCTACGGCTGATTTGTCAGGCTTAATCCAGACGGTTGGTTTAACAGGTCGCGGTTGTTTTATCATCGTGGCACCAGACGAGCCTGCTCAACCAGATGACGACGAACCTGAAGACCCTCCGGTGAAAATTCGTCGGCACTAAGGTCATGTCTGTGGTCAATTACCGTAAGTTGCTACTGAAAGTCAGTTCAATTTGTTTACTGAGTCTGTCTTGCTATGTGGCTGCAGCTTCTAAACCTTTTATTGACCAACTGCTCAATGCCGCAGATGAACAGCGCAGCGCTGACCCTGTACGTTACGCAGATTTAATGCAGCAGCTGCGGCTTGCCGCAGCTGAAATGGATGAACAGCAACGCGACTTTCTAAACTTTCTAACGGCCTATCAGGAAGCCTACAAAGATAGTTACCAGAGCGCCGAAATAAAGTTCAAAGCACTGATGGTTCCGAACAAACCGGTGTTAATCCGATTTCGGGCTGCGCTGACCCTATCTAATGTACAGATGATTCGCAGGCAATTTCTGGAGGCTTTTTCCAATCTCTCTTTTGCAATGGCGCTCATGCCTGACATTGACGATGTAAAATGGCGTAATCAGGCCTATCTTAGCGCTGCATCGATATACTCGGAAGCAGAACTCTATCAGGAAAGCCTCGATTCCTTGCAGCTACTGGACACGACCGTATTGTCGCCCCGCGACCAGTGCATCAACCAATATTTAAATTTAAAGAGTAAACATGCATTAGGTGTTGCCCAAACAATTCCGGAAATCGAAGCGATTTCCGCGCAATGCGCCGATGCGGGCGAAATCATGATATCGCAAGCCAGCAATACACACGCAGCTTGGTATTATCTAACCAATCAATCGCCAAAACTCGCGCTTGATTATCTGCACGCGCGCTTACCCGAAGTAGAAAAAACCGGATACAACCGGTTACTGATTGATGTTTATCACCTGATTGCCCAAGCGCATGTCGCGCTATCCGACTACCCGGGCGCACTTGCTGCAATTGCAAAGCTGGAAGCTGCGGCGAAAAGTCTACAAAACAGCAGACCGGTAGTTGCTGGTTTGAAACTAAAAGCACTTGCATTAGCACAGGAAGGCAATTTTCAGGCCGCTTACACCACCCACCAACAATATTCCGACGCTGAGCGCGCGATGCGGGATGAACACTCCAACCGCCAGCTGGCTTATCAACTCGCAAAAGGCGAATTGCTGAAAAAAAATCAGCAATTAAAACTGATGAAAGAAGAGTTGCGCGTCATAGAACTGGAAAATCAACTCAAAAAACAACAAGCTGAGCGCGACAGTTTGTATATAGGCCTGCTTAGTTTTGCCAGTATTTTACTGGTGTATATCACCTATCGCTTGGTCCGCCGGCACCGCTTTTATAAACTGGCCGCCGAAAACGACGGCCTGACCGGGATCAGCAACCGGCACTTTTTTGACTTGCAGCTGCAAAAGCAGGTGAAACGCTGCAAACAGCAGCAAAAATCATTGGGTGTGATTGTCTTTGATTTAGATTTTTTTAAATTGATCAATGACAACTACGGCCATGATGTGGGCGATAAAGCGTTGCAGGCTACAGTACGCATCTGTAATCATTTTATCCGTAGCGGCGATATTTTTGGCCGCATTGGTGGCGAGGAGTTTGCCATCGCCCTGCCGGACTGCCAGCCGGATAAAGTATTGATGCTGGCGGAAATTTGCCGCGATGCGATTGAACAGCTCGATTGCAGCGAATTCCAGAGCGGGCTCAAACTCACTGCCAGCTTTGGCGTCTCTTACAGCCAAATCAGCGGCTATCAAACGACGGAGCTGATGCGCCATGCTGATCAGGCGTTGTACCTTGCCAAATACAACGGCCGCAACCGCGTTGAAAGTTATGATCAAATGCAGCCCCATCCGGGACGGCCGCTGATCAATACACCACTGCGTTAGATAACAGTGCCGGCGGTTTTCACGTTCAGGATAAACGCAGAAATCCGTCCGGCACTTCATCCGCGAGAAAATGCTTTAACTGCTCATCATTCAATGGCCGGGCAAAATAATAGCCCTGGCCCACATCACATTTGTGCTTTTTCAGCAGCTGCAGCTGGGCACGGTTTTCGACGCCTTCGGCCACCACTGTTAATTCCAGCTTCTGTACCATGGCGATGGTAGAGACAATAATTTGATAGTCCGCATCGTTTTCCAGCATGCCAAATACAAAGGATTTATCGATTTTGATAATGTCGACCGGCATTTGTTTTAAATAACTCAGGCTGGAATAGCCGGTGCCAAAATCATCGATGGCAAAACAAAAACCTATAGCTTTAAGCTGGCGCATCATCTGCAGCGTGGTTTCAATATTCTTCACCAGCGTCCGTTCGGTCAGTTCAAGCTCAAAATGGTTAGCCGGCAGGTCAAACTCATCCAGCAAGCCCTGCAGCACTTCTGGTAACTGCGGATCCAGAAACTGACCTGCTGATAAATTGATTGCAATTCGGATATGGCGATAACCCTGACCAACCAACTGCTGCGCCAGTTCAAAACTGCGGCGGAACACCCAATAGCCGAGTTCAACCATTTGCGGCGAATTTTCCAGCACGCCGATAAACTCGTCCGGTGTCACCATCCCCCGCTGCGGATGCGACCAGCGCAGCAGTGCTTCAAACCCCACCAGCCGGCCGGTAGATAACTCAATCTGCGGCTGCAGCACCAGATAAAACTGTTGCAGGCGGATGGCATCTTTGATGTCGCTTTCCAGCTGAATGCGGCTCGACAGTCGCTGATACATTTGCTGGTCATAGCCGGTAAAGGCGGCACCGCCCTGCTCTTTGGCGTTATACATCGCAATGTCAGCCTGGCGAATTAAATCATCTGGTAAGGATTGCGGATCAGACGACATGGCCACGCCGATACTGCCGGAGACGTAAAACAGCTGGCCATTCAGCTCCACCGGCTGCTGAAACGCCTGCAGAATACGGTTAGCGACTTCAGCCGGGTGCTCGTCGGACATCACATCCGGCAGCACCAGCACAAATTCGTCGCCACCGAAGCGGGAAGCCAAATCACTGGGCCGGATACAGGTTTTCAGCCGGTTGGCGGCTTCGACCAGCAACAAATCACCTGCTGCATGGCCCTGGGTATCATTGACCAGCTTAAAATTATCCAGATCGAGAAATAACACAGCGATGCGCCCTGGATGCCGCTCCAGCGCCGCCAAATATTTTTTCAGCTGGAACAACAACATATTACGGTTTGGTAAGCCGGTCAGCAGGTCATACATCGCGATGTTTTCCAGCTCACGGGTATTGTGTTCAATCTGCTGATGCAGATGTTCCAGCTCCAGGCTCAGTTGATTAGCCGCGTTACCGAGCACGTCCAGTTCATCGGAGAATACCAAAGGCGGCTTTTGACTGTGGTCGCGAAATTCACGGAACTGGCGCTGCGCCAACAGCGGTAAATGCCGAGCCATCTGCAGTAAACGCAGACTGAGCCGCTGCGTACTGAAATAAATCAGCACGGCCACCAGCACAAAACAAACTAAGGCAAAAATCACAATCTGGTACTGATAGTCGGCTTTGGTGCGGGCAAATTTATTGGTGTCATCGACCAGCGCCAGATAATAGCCCTGACCATTGCCAACCAGCGGCAGGAAACTGATCAGATAGTGTTCGGTGCCAATCTGCACCGGCAGGCCATTTTCAATGGCCTGTTTGACCGTTGCTTCAGCTGGCAACGCCGAAAACACTGAGGCCATCCGGCTGGCATTGGATAAACTTAACAGCTGTAACTCACGCGCAGGTCGCTCCAGATCACCTTCAATCCGCACTATCGCCACTTCCGATCCCACGCCTTGTTTCAGCGATGCCAGTACATCCAGCAACGTGGTCGACAACGCGGCCACCGCGACATCACCGCTTTGGTTCTGCACCGGCACCAGCACCAGCTTGGCGCAATGCTCGGCGCAGACAATTTCACTGAAAGGTTGCAGTTCCATCAGCACCTGCTGCACCGCCTGCCGCACCCGGCCCGGCACTTCCGGTGTCGAGGCATAGAGCAACACGCCGTCTTTATCAAATAACCACTGATGCTCGACATTCAGATGCAGTGCGATGGTGTCATAGTGGCGCGCCAGCGCTGTGGCAAAAGCGCTGAAATCGGCTTGTTCGCGGATATTGGCCATATCAGTGAAGGACTCAAGCCAGCTGCGCAGCTGGTTTTCCAGCAGCATATTCAGCAGTTCAAATTGTTGCTGGCGCAGCTGTAACTGCTTTTGTTGCTGCAAACGGAAGTCCTGCTCCATTTTTACTATGGCAAAACTGGTGAGCACCACCGTCATGAGCAGCAAAGCGCTTAAAGTCAGCGCCAGAATTTTCCAGGGTAAACTTAAAAATGGCCGCATAAGATCAGAACCAGTACATCAGTTGCACCGCCCAGATATCATGCTGACGATTGCGGTTAATTTCGATAGCAGGCACCACATTGGGCCCCAATCGTCCGGTGCCGGTGATCCAGTGATACTCCAGCTTCAGCCGCAGATTGCGATCCAGCTCCTGCGTAATGCCAAGGCCCCAGTCGCGCTGATAGCCAAAATAACGCGCGATCAGTCCACCGCTTTGAAGCGGCAGCAAAGCACCACCGCGGTCATCTTTATTCGCGGTGTACCAGTCATAACTGGCATAGAGCCGGGTATTTTCCGACCAGTTATAACTTCCAAGCAAAAATGCCCCCTGAGCAAACTGATTGCGGTTAAAGCCGGGCAGATAAAAGCCACGGGCAAATACCCGTTCCTGCATCAATTCGCTAGATAGCTCCCATAATTCAGCGCTGTAGCGCCAGTTAGCCATCACCCGCTGAACGGTAAACTTACCGTCAAAAAACAGGTCAGGTTGTGCCTGACGATATTCAAAACCGGAATCGAGTAAAGAGATGCCCCACTGCGTTTGGCTATTTGCAGGCCGGAAAAACAGTGTCGCCTGATGCACGTACTTTTGCTCGGTATCGCCTTGTAGCTGAGTTGCAATGACGCGACGCGCCATTTCTTTGCTGATTGGGATAGCGCCATAGCTCCAAATCCATTCAAACTCACCGATGGCTGTGGTATTGGTCGATTGCAGCGCAATGCCATCAGAACCGACCGCAATATCGCGAAAAGCGTCAAAATACACCGACTGCGGCAGCACTATCATCGGCCTGGTCATCGGTACATCGCGGGTGCTGGAATAAAGCCAATGCATATTCTTAAAGCGGCCGGCATATAAATTCAGCTGCCAGTCCAGGCTATTAATCGCGGTCCAGTTCAGGAATAAATAATCCACGCGGCCACCCGACGCATAACGATTGCCGCCATCGAGGTACATCAGCTGCCCAGACAGACGTAAATCGGCACTGAACTGGTAACTGCCATTGACGCCAAATTCAGTCAGTTCAGTACTGACGGCGCCGTCATCATTCACAAAATTGCTGTCACTGGCCTGCATCAGCCCCTGCGAGACAAAACCATGCCAGTGCCAGTTATCAGCCGCAGCAGCATCAGACAGACCACATGTTGCCAGCAGGCAAGCGCTAAGGCCTGATTGGAATGACTTTAACAACCTGAGTTTCATCCTGTATCCCGATATAACCTATGGCACCTGGTGTTGTGGCAACTGCCTGCAACATGGCCTGTTGATCCTGTAATTCGGTAGGGGGCGTTCCTGTCCCGGAGTACGTCAGTTTTTGCCAGACCCGTTCCAACTGATAAGGAAACA
>JACCDS011844194.1_pt1 | contig 13096 bp, 10 predicted proteins | sample 7446441 | NCBI WGS metagenome assembly JACCDS01 (sample SAMN15323445, study PRJNA562643) | freshwater metagenome | isolation source: river surface water | place: USA:Blue River Watershed | collected 2017-08-17
GCACGCGCACCGCTTCTTCCCCCACCACCGGGTCTTTCAAGATGGCGGGATAGGGCCCTGCGAGGTCCCAGGTCTGGAAGAAGGGCCCCCAATCAATGAATTTTTCCAACTCGGCCAGGTCAAAGTTTTTGAACACCCGGCGACCGATGAACTTGGGTGTCACAGGCTGATACGCCGCCCAATCCAGCCGGGCCGCATTGGCGCGCGCTTGGTCCAACGGAATGAGGGCCTCGGTTTTTTTGTTGGCATGCAACTGACGCACCTGTTCGTAATCGGCCTTGAGTTCGGCGATGTACTGGCTGGCTTGGTCGGACAGCAGGCTTTGCGCCACGCCCACGCTGCGCGAGGCATCGGGCACATAAACCACCGGACCTTCGTAGTGCGGGGCGATTTTCACCGCCGTGTGGACGCGGCTGGTGGTGGCGCCGCCGATCAGCAGCGGGATTTTGCGCAAGCGGAAATGCTCGTCTTTTTGCATTTCGGCGGCGACCACCTGCATTTCTTCCAGGCTGGGGGTGATCAGACCGGACAGGCCGACGATGTCCGCACCCTCGACTTTGGCGCGCGCCAAAATTTCGTGACAAGGCACCATCACGCCCATGTTCACGACTTCAAAGTTGTTGCATTGCAGCACCACGGTGACGATGTTTTTGCCAATGTCGTGCACATCGCCTTTGACCGTGGCAATCACGATCTTGCCCTTGCTGCGCACCGATTCGCCCGCGGCTTCTTGCTGGCGTTTTTCTTCTTCGATGTAAGGGATCAGGTGGGCCACAGCCTGCTTCATGACGCGTGCGCTTTTGACCACCTGCGGCAAAAACATTTTGCCCTGTCCGAACAGATCGCCGACGATGTTCATGCCGTCCATCAGCGGGCCTTCGATCACGTGCAAGGGACGTCCGCCCCGGGCCAGCACCTCGCAGTAGGCTTCTTCGGTGTCGACTTCGATGAAATCGGTGATGCCATGAATGAGCGCATGCGAAAGGCGCTGAGCCACCGGCACCGGCGCATCGGGGGTGCCGCGCCAGGCGAGTTTGGTCGACTCGTCGCGGGCTGCGCCTTTGGCGCTTTCGGCCACTTCGATCAGCCGCTCGGCCGCATCGGGGCGGCGATTGAGCACCACGTCCTCGACCCGCTCGCGCAATTGCGGTTCGAGGTCGTCATAGACCCCGATCATGCCGGCGTTGACAATGCCCATGTCCATGCCGGCCTGGATCGCGTGATACAAAAACACCGTGTGGATGGCTTCGCGCACCGGGTCGTTGCCCCGGAAGCTGAACGACACATTGCTGACGCCACCCGATACTTTTGCCCCGGGCAGGTTCTGCTTGATCCAGCGCGTGGCCTCGATGAAGTCGACCGCGTAGTTGTTGTGCTCGTCGATGCCGGTGGCGATGGCAAAGATGTTGGGGTCAAAGATGATGTCCTCGGGCGGGAAGCCCACCTCTTCGACCAGGATCTTGTAAGCGCGTTCACAGATTTCGATCTTGCGCTGGTAGGTATCGGCTTGACCCTTTTCGTCAAACGCCATGACCACGGTGGCGGCCCCATAGCGGCGAATCAATTTGGCCTGGCGTTTGAACTCTTCGACGCCTTCTTTCATGCTGATCGAATTGACGATCCCTTTGCCCTGGATGCAGCGCAAACCGGCTTCGATGACCGACCACTTGCTCGAATCGATCATCACCGGCACGCGGGCGATGTCGGGCTCGCTGGCCATCAGGTTGAGGAATCGCACCATGGCGGCCTGGCTGTCGAGCATGGCCTCGTCCATGTTCACGTCCACAATTTGGGCGCCGTTTTCTACCTGCTGTCGGGCCACGGCCAAGGCTTCTTCGTACTGGCCATTCAGGATCATGCGGGCAAATGCCTTGGAGCCGGTGACGTTGGTGCGCTCGCCGATGTTGACGAACAAGTTGTGGGTGCCAATGTTCAAAGGCTCCAGGCCCGAGAGTTTCATGGCCGAAATCTGGGTCATGGTCATGCTTCCTGCAGCGCACGGCGCTTGTCTTTGGCCACCGCTTGGGCGATGGCACCGATGTGGTCGGGGGTGGTGCCGCAACAGCCACCGACGATGTTCACCAAGCCTTCGGCGGCAAACTCGTGGATCAGTCGGCTGGTGACGTCCGGGGTTTCGTCAAAGCCGGTGTCGCTCATGGGGTTGGGCAAGCCGGCGTTGGGGTAGCACGAAATGAAGGTGTCGCCAGCCGCCTTGGCCAGTTCTTGCAAATAAGGGCGCATGAGCGCCGCGCCCAGGGCGCAGTTCAGGCCCACGGCGATCGGTTGCGAGTGCCGAACGCTGTTCCAGAACGCCGTGACGGTTTGGCCGCTCAGGATGCGCCCGGAGGCGTCGGTGACGGTGCCACTGATGATCAGGGGCAAGCGCTCACCGCTTTGCTCAAAAAATTCGTCGATGGCGAAGAGCGCTGCTTTGGCATTGAGTGTGTCAAAGATGGTTTCCACCAGCAAGACATCGACGCCGCCTTCGACCAAGGCTTGCACCTGATCCAGGTAAGCGGCACGCAACTGCTCAAAGTCGATGTTGCGCGCACCAGGGTCGTTGACATCGGGGCTGATGCTGGCGGTGCGCGGTGTGGGGCCCAGGGCGCCACAGGCAAAGCGGGGCTTGTCGGGGGTCGAGAATTTGTCGCAGGCGGCACGTGCCAGCTGAGCCGACGCCAAGTTCATCTCACGCACCAGGTGCGCCATGTCGTAGTCGTCTTGTGCCACTGTGGTGGCGCCAAAGGTGTTGGTCTCGATCAGATCAGCACCCGCGGCCAGATAGCCTTCGTGGATGTCGCGGATGATGTCAGGTCGGGTCAGGCTGAGTAACTCGTTGTTGCCTTGCACGTCTTTGTGAAAGTCGGCAAAGCGTTGGCCACGGTATTGGGCCTCGCTGAGCTTGAAGCGCTGGATCATGGTGCCCATGGCGCCATCGAGAACCAGAATGCGTTGGCGCAACAGGTCTTCCAGGTTTTCAGCTCGGGTGTATTTGGGTTTCATCCCCCGATTGTAAGAAACGGCGACAATACTTCCCCTATGCGCAACCTGACACCCCGCGAAACCTGGGCCCTTATGCAGTCCGATCCCGATGCCTTGCTGATTGACATCCGCATGGAGATCGAGTCCATGTATGTCGGACGCCCGCCCGGTGCCGTCAACATCCCCTGGTACGAATACCCCGACTTCACCCCGGCGCCCGAGCAGTTTTGCGCCCAGGTGTTGGGCGAGTCCGGGCGCAAAGACCGGACAGTCTTGCTGATTTGCCGCAGCGGACAGCGCTCGGTCGAAGCCGGCAAGACGTTGGAGGCGCATGGATTTGCCGATGTCGTCAATGTGTTGCACGGGTTTGAGGGCGACCTCGACCCCCAGTTTCATCGCTCCACACTCAATGGCTGGCGCTTCGAGGGGCTGCCTTGGGAGCAACTTTGAAGCCCGGGCAGATCAGTTGTAGAATTTGTCTTCCCTGAAAGGAAGATCTCATGAGCGGAAACCACGCCCCCCAAAAGTCTGATGACGTCGTTGAGTCCATCGTCCCTCTCATGCCCATTGTGTTGCCTGTGGGCGGCGGCATCCTGATTTTCCTGCTGGCTTTCATTGCCGTGGTCATGGCCTGAGCCCCAGGTGCTTTTACCTCTAAACACCGCATGGCGGTGTTTTTTACTTCTATAGCACTCTTTTTCCGGCTGGTGTGTCGCCCTTTGTCAGGTTCGGGCGATGCTAATTTCATAAAATTGTCAAAAGTTGCCGCATGGGCCTCTGTTTGGCCCGGGTAACGGGTTGAGGTCAGCCCTGTGAGTGAACAGGTTTGACCTCAACCATTTTTTAATTCAGGAGAACAACCATGAGCGCCATTCCCGGCCTGAACCCGCCTGCCTTCGTCAAGCACGCCAAATTGATTGCTTGGGTCAATGACATGGTGAAGTTGCTGCAACCCGATGCCGTGCATTGGTGCGACGGCAGCGACGCCGAGTACAACGCCCTGTGCCAAAAGCTGGTCGATGCCGGCATTTTCACGCGTCTGAATCCGTCCAAGCGACCCAACTCTTACCTGGCGTGGTCGGACCCCTCGGATGTGGCGCGCGTTGAAGACCGCACCTTCATCTGTTCGAAGAAAAAGGAAGACGCCGGCCCGACCAACAATTGGGTCGATCCGGTCGAAATGCGCGCCACCCTGCAACCGCTCTTCACCGGAGCCATGAAGGGCCGCACCCTGTATGTGGTGCCCTTCTCTATGGGGCCTCTGGGCAGCCCGATCGCCCACATCGGCGTCGAGTTGTCGGACAGCCCTTATGTGGCCGTCAACATGAAGCTCATGACGCGCATGGGCCAGGCCGTTTATGACGTGCTGGGCCGCGACGGCGAGTATGTGCCTTGCGTGCACACCGTGGGGGCGCCCCTTCAACCTGGTCAAAAAGACAGCCGCTGGCCTTGTCACCAGACCAAGTACATCGTGCATTACCCCGAAACCCGTGAAATCTGGTCTTTTGGTTCGGGTTACGGCGGCAACGCCCTGTTGGGCAAGAAGTGCTTTGCCTTGCGCATTGCGTCCAACATGGGCCGCGACGAAGGGTGGTTGGCCGAGCACATGCTGATTTTGGGTGTCACCAACCCCGAGGGCAAAAAGTACCACGTGGCGGCCGCGTTCCCCAGCGCTTGCGGCAAAACCAATTTCGCCATGCTGATTCCGCCCAAGGGCTTTGAAGGTTGGAAAGTCACCACCATCGGGGACGACATCGCCTGGATCAAACCCGGTGCCGACGGGCGCTTGTACGCCATCAACTCCGAAGCCGGTTATTTTGGCGTCGCCCCCGGCACCAACTCGGTCACCAACCCCAACTGCATGGCCAGCCTGGACAAAGACGTGATCTTCACCAACGTCGCGCTGACCGACGATGGCGATGTCTGGTGGGAAGGCTTGGGCGAAGCCCCGGCTCACGCCATCGACTGGCAAGGCAAAGACTGGACCCCGGCCTTGGCCAAAGAGACCGGCGCCAAGGCGGCCCATCCCAACGCACGGTTCACCGTGGCCGCCACCAACAACCCGGCCATCGACCCGGCTTGGGACGACCCCAAAGGTGTGGCGATCGATGCCTTCATCTTTGGCGGACGTCGCTCGAACACCGTGCCCCTGGTGACCGAAGCCCGCAATTGGACCGAAGGCGTGTACATGGCTGCCACAATGGCATCTGAAACCACTGCGGCCATCATCGGCGCCCAAGGCGTGGTGCGACGCGATCCTTTTGCCATGTTGCCCTTCACCGGTTACCACATGAGCGACTACTTCCAGCACTGGCTCAACATCGGGGCGAAGCTCACCCAAGCTGGCGGTAAGCATCCCCGTTTTTACACCACCAACTGGTTCCGCAAGGGTGAAGATGGCAAGTTCATTTGGCCCGGCTACGGCGAAAACATGCGTGTGCTCAAGTGGATCATCGACCGCATCGAAGGCAAGGCGCAAGGCGTGGAGCATCTGGTGGGTGTCAGCCCGGCCTTTGAAGAAATAAACTGGAACGGCCTGAGCTTTGGGGCCGACCAGTTCAAGGCCGTGACCTCGATCAGCAAGACCGAGTGGCAAGCCGAACTCAAAATGCACGACGAGTTGTTCACAACCTTGGCTCACCACCTGCCGCAAGAACTGGTGCACACCAAAGCCCAGATCGAGAAGAAACTGACGGCGATGGCCTGAATCAGTTTTCAAAGCCCCATGAAAAAAGCCCGGGTCTGAACAGACCTGGGCTTTTTTTAACCCTTGCCATGGCGGCAGGGTCGATAGGACACTCAGCCTTGGGCGCGACGGATCTCGGCGAGCAACCGGTGGTCCTGTTGCGCCAACTCCCACATGCGAGCGTCTTGACGGGCCAGACGCCAGGCCGCCAAAGTGCGCTTCACTTCGGCCCAGGCCGCAGCGGCGATCATGCGCAGAGGTGCGATCAAAGCCGCCAGCGGGCCCTTGGGGTTTTGCAAATCGGTGGCGACTTCTTTCAAAGTCTTGAACGCTTGTTCGGCGCGGATCACGCCTGGGTGCTGGGTGGGATAGTCAGCGCGGGCAAATGAGGTCATGGTGGACTCCTGTGAAAATCGGTTGCGGTACAACCATGACTGAATTTTAGGGTTAACCCTGATTCCCTACCCCCAACATAGGCAATAACCCTAGTAATTGGGGTCTGACCCCAATTAATGGTTGTTTTTTGGCAACGGAGCAGGAATTGGGGTCTGACCCCAATTTTCAATTAGGCGGGTTGGGGACCGGGACGGCCGGTTTCGACGATGAAGCGGGCCTGGGTTTTGAGGGTGTCGCTGGTGCCGGCGGGGATGGGGGTGGTGCGGAATTCGGTCAGGCATTGTTTGGGGGTGAATTCGCACAGGGTGTAGCCGCGCTCGTCGGTGCGGGCGTGCAAGAGGTCGGGGTTGCTGGTACGCAGGGCGGAGATGAGGCTTTCGGAACGCCCTCTGGACGAAATGGAAGTGGTTACAAACTCACTGGCAATGACAGGTGTGCTTTTGTCGTTGGGTTCCTGCCTGAGCAAGCCGGCGACGTTCATGTGGACGTCACCGCCGAGGGTCACGACGTCGTTGATCTGGTTGTCGGCGATGCAGTCCATGAGGCGACGACGCGCCATGGGGTAACCGTCCCATCCATCGGTGTAAGTGGTTTTGCCCACCGGGGTTTCGACGCGTGACGAGCCCATCAGGGTGCTTTGGGCCAGCAATTTCCAGTGGCGTGTGCTGCGTGTCAATCCTTGATAGAGCCATTTTTCCTGCTCGTGCCCCAATATGCTGCGCTGAGGTTGACTGAGTTCAGAACATTGCAAGACGACGCGGCCGCCGCCTTTGAGGGGGTCGGGACAAGCCTGAGGATCGCGATATTGTCGGCAGTCGAGGGTCCACAAATCGGCCAGTTGACCCCAGGGTAGTCGATGATGCAAGCGCATCGAGGCTTTGTAGGGGCTCTCCGGGGCAGGGCCAAGCCTCAGCGGCTGATGTTCGAAGTAGGCCTGATAAGCCGCAGCCCGGCGCATCAGAAAGACCGCCGGGTCGGTGTAGGCGGGGTCGGTCTGGTTGGCGTAGTCGTTGACCACTTCGTGGTCGTCCCACATCAGGATCCAGGGGTGGGCCGCATGCGCGGCCTGTAAGTCAGGGTCTGCCTTGTATTGCGCGTAATGGTCGCGGTACTCGGTCAGGGTTTTGGGCTCGGGGCCACGGTGAGCGCGGACCCGGTTGCGCGGGTTGCTGGATTCGTAGATGTAGTCTCCGACAAATACGACCACATCCAAGTCTTGCTTGGCCATGTCGCGATGAGCAACGTAGGTGCCGTGTTCGTAATGCTGGCACGAAGCCAGGGCCAGGCGCAAGCGACTGGTGTCGGCATCAGGGGCGGGGGCTGTCTGGGTGCTGCCCACGGGGCTGACGGCATCGCCACAGACAAAGCGGTACCAGTATCGACGAAGCGGGAGCAACCCTGTGAGGGTAATGTGTACACTGTGGCCCCGGCTGGCATCGGTGCGCCATTCGCCTCGGCTGACGGGTCGGCGCAGGGCTTCGTCGGCGTAGACCTCGAAACGACCCGCCACCGCGTCGGTGTCGCCGGTCTGGCGGTCGGCATCATCGATCAGGATCCGGGTCCAGATCACGACTGAGTCGTGTCGAGGCGAACCACTGGCTACGCCCAGCGGGAAGGGCGAGGTTTTCCAGTTGCGCTCGGTGGCGGTTTGCGTGTGAGCGGGGTTCAGCCAGGGCGCCAGGGCCAAGCCGCAGGCAGTGGCTCGCATCCATTGGTTGAATTGCCGCCGATCCATGTTTCGTTCTTTCAGGCGTCGGCCGGTTGGATCTGCAGCGCTTGGGTGATGCCCCCGCCTCCCAGGCACACTTCACCATCGTAGAGCACGGCGGACTGTCCAGGGGTCACCGCCCACTGGTCGAGTTGAAATTCAAGCTGCAACTCGCCTGCTTCGCAGCGTGTGATCTGGCATGTGGCATCGGCCTGCCGGTAACGGGTTTTGGCCGCCAGGGGGCGGGGATGAGGCCCGGCGGGTGGTTCGCCCGCGACCCAACTCAGGTCTTGTGCCTGCAAGGCGGGCGCGAGCAACCAGGGGTGGTCGTGACCTTGCACGGCGTATAAGGTGTTGGTGGCCACGTCTTTGCGGGCGACAAACCAGGGCTGGTGGTCGCCACCCCCGCGAGGGGTCCCTTGTTCTTTGCGACCCCCGATGCCCAGACCCTGGCGCTGGCCCAAGGTGTAAAAGCTCAAGCCCACGTGGCGTCCGATGGTGCGTCCGCGTTCGTCCTTGATGGGGCCGGGTTCGTGAGAGATGTAGCGGCCCAGGAACTCCCGAAACGGGCGTTCGCCGATGAAGCAAATGCCGGTCGAGTCTTTTTTGCGTGCGTTGGGCAGGCCGATCTGGTCGGCGATTTCGCGCACCTGGGTCTTGCGCAATTCACCGACCGGGAACCAGGTGCGCGATAACTGCGCCTGGTTCAACCGGTGCAGAAAGTAACTTTGATCCTTGGCGGGGTCGAGGCCCTTGAGCAATTCGAAACGCCCGGCACGCTCACGCACGCGCGCATAGTGACCTGTGGCGATCCGCTCGGCCCCCAGGCGCATGGCGTGGTCGAGAAAGGCCTTGAATTTGATTTCGGCGTTGCACAGCACATCCGGGTTGGGGGTGCGCCCAGCCTGGTATTCGCGCAAGAATTCGGCAAAGACCCGGTCTTTGTATTCGGCGGCGAAGTTGACGTGCTCGATCTCGATGCCGACCACGTCGGCGACCGAGACGGCGTCGACAAAGTCGATGTTGGATGAGCAATAGGCGCTGTCATCGTCATCTTCCCAATTCTTCATGAAGATGCCGATGACTTCGTGGCCCTGCTGTTTAAGCAACCACGCCGTCACAGCCGAGTCGACCCCGCCGCTCAAGCCCACGACCACGCGATGGGGCTTGATGGCGTCATTCAATTGGCAAAGGCGGCGATGCCGGTCTGGGCCCGCCCCAGGATCAGGGCGTGGATGTCATGGGTGCCTTCGTAGGTGTTGACCACTTCAAGGTTGACCAAATGGCGCGCAACACCGAATTCATCGCTGATGCCATTGCCGCCCATCATGTCGCGCGCCATGCGGGCGATGTCGAGCGCCTTGCCGCAGGAGTTGCGCTTGATGATGGATGTGGTTTCGACGGCGGCGGTGCCTTCGTCTTTCATGCGGCCTAATCGCAAACAACCTTGCAAACCGAGCGATATTTCGGTTTGCATGTCGGCCAGTTTTTTCTGAATCAACTGGTTGGCTGCCAAGGGGCGGCCAAACTGTTGACGATCGAGCACATACTGGCGCGCAGTGTGCCAGCAGTATTCGGCCGCCCCCAAAGCGCCCCAAGCGATGCCGTAGCGGGCGCTGTTGAGGCAGGTGAAGGGGCCTTTGAGGCCTTGCACCTCGGGGAAAGCGTTTTCTTCCGGAACAAAGACACCGTCCATGACGATTTCGCCGGTGATCGAAGCGCGCAGGCCAACCTTGCCATGCACGGCGGGGGCGCTCAGACCCTTCATGCCCTTTTCCAGTATGAAGCCACGGATGGGGCCGACCTGGCCACCTTCGCTGACCTCTTTGGCCCAGACGACAAAGACGTCCGCGATGGGGCTGTTCGAAATCCACATCTTGTTGCCCTTCATCATGTAACCGCCTGGTACTTTCTGCGCCCGCGTGGCCATGCTGGCGGGATCCGAGCCGTGGTCGGGTTCGGTCAAGCCAAAGCATCCGATCCACTCGCCGGTGGCGAGCTTGGGCAAAAATTTCTGCTTTTGCGCTTCGGTTCCGAATTCATTGATGGGGACCATGACCAGTGAGGACTGCACGCTCATCATCGAGCGGTAGCCCGAATCGACACGCTCGACCTCGCGGGCGATCAGGCCATAGGCGACGTAGTTCAGGCCGGGGCCGCCGTATTCGGGCGCAATGGTCGGGCCGAGCAAGCCCAGTTCGCCCATCTCGCGGAAGATGGCGGCATCGGTTTTTTCGTGGCGGAAGGCCTCCAAGACTCGGGGCATGAGGCGGTCGTTGCAATACGCGGCGGCCGCTTCACGGATCATGCGCTCTTCTTCGGTCAATTGCTGATCCAACAAAAACGGATCGTCCCAAACAAAAGTGGCCTTGGCCATGTGCAACTCCATTGCAAAAAACAAAACACTATCTTACCCCTGAGGTCCCTGGACCGACCCCTGAACAGGGGTTGGAAGTCAATTGACGGACCTTATATGACCAAAAGTCATAAACAATCAATAATATATTCGTTCCATTTTTAAAGCGGGGCTTTCAGAATCACTTTCTGTGACATCAGGAGGTACCCCATGCAAACTCTAACTCGTTCATTGCGCAGTGTGATGCTGACCCTGCTGGGCTTGGCAAGCATTTGCGTGGCCAGCGCCCAGACGACCTTGCTCAATGTGTCTTACGACCCGACGCGCGAGTTGTACGCCGAGTTCAACCAGGCCTTTGCCAAACACTGGAAGGCCAAGACGGGCCAAGAGGTCACGATCAAGCAGTCGCACGGCGGCTCAGGGAAACAGGCGCGATCGGTGATTGACGGCATCGACGCCGATGTGGTGACGCTGGCCTTGGCCGGGGACATCGACGCCTTGCACCAACATGGCAAACTGATCCCGGCCGATTGGCAAAAGCGTTTGCCGCACAACGCTTCCCCCTACACTTCGACGATTGTGCTGGTGGTGCGCCAGGGCAACCCCAAAGGGATCAAAGACTGGAGCGATCTGGTCAAGCCCGGCATTCGGGTGATCACGCCCAACCCTAAAACCTCGGGTGGTGCACGCTGGAACTACTTGGCCGCCTGGGAATACGCCAAGCGCCAATACGGGGGCGAAGCCAAGGCGCGCGAGTTTGTCACCCAGTTGTATCAAAACGTGCCCGTGCTAGACACCGGGGCTCGTGGTTCATCGGTGACCTTCGCCCAACGCAATCAGGGGGATGTGCTGATCTCGTGGGAAAACGAAGCGCATTTGCTGGAAAAAGAGTTTGGCCACAAAGTGGACATCGTCTATCCCTCGTTGTCGATTCTGGCCGAGCCGCCGGTGGCACTGGTGGACAAGAATGTGGATCGCAAGGGGACCCGCACCGTGGCTCAGGCCTACCTGGAGTTCCTGTACAGCGATGAGGGCCAACAGATTGCGGGCAAAAACTTTTACCGGCCGGTCAACGAAAAGATCGCCGCCCAATTCGTGGCCAAGTTACCCAAGATCAACCTGTTTACATTGGATAAAGCATTTGGCAGCTGGGACAAAGTGACCCAAACACACTTTGTCGATGGCGGCGTGTTTGACCAAATTTACACGCGCAAATGACCACCCCCATCAACCAGCCCTTGCCACCCACCGACGATCTTTCCCCTGCGTGGACCGGACTGCGCCCGGCAGCGACCGTGCGCGGCGGCGGTGCTGCGGGCATGCGCCGGGTGTTGCCCGGCTTTCGGCTGACGCTGGGTTACACGTTGTTCTATTTGGGTTTGATCGTGCTGTTGCCCTTGAGCGCACTGGCGCTCAAGGCCCTGAGCCTGAGTCCGGCTCAGTTCATCGAAGCGGTGACCAGCCCGCGCGTGTTGGCCGCTTATCGACTGACTTTTGGCGCCTCGTTGCTGGCCGCCTGTGTGAATGTGGTTTTCGGTTTGTTGTTGGCTTGGGTGTTGGTGAGGTATGACTTTGTCGGCAAAAAAATCGCCGATGCGCTGGTGGATTTGCCATTTGCCTTGCCCACGGCGGTGGCAGGCATCTCCCTCACGGCCTTGCTGGCGAACAATGGCTGGGTGGGACAGTTGCTTGAGCCACTGGGGATCGAGTTGGCGTTCAAACCCGGTGGGGTGGTGGTGGCGTTGATTTTCATCGGTCTGCCGTTTGTCGTGCGCACGGTGCAGCCGGTGCTGGAGGACGCCGAAAAAGAGTTGGAAGAAGCGGCGACTTGTCTGGGCGCAAACCGCTGGCAAACCTTCCGCCATGTCCTGTTTCCACTGATCGCGCCGGCGCTGATGACGGGTTTTGCGATGGCCTTTGCCCGCGCGATCGGCGAGTACGGTTCGGTGATTTTCATTGCCGGCAACATGCCGATGGTGTCGGAGATTGCGCCGCTGATCATCGTGGGCAAGTTGGAGCAGTTCGACTATGCCGGCGCCACGGCGGTGGCGGTGGTGATGTTGGCGATGTCGTTTGTCATGTTGCTGGCCATCAATGGCTTGCAGGCCTGGCATCGCCAACGTGCGGGGGGAGGCTGAAATGAATCGAAGCCTGAACGCTGGAACGACCGAGCCGCGCTGGGTCCAATGCTTGCTGATCGGCGTCGCCTTGACCTTCATGGCCTTGTTTTTGGTCTTGCCCCTGGTCACTGTGTTTGTTGAAGCCCTGGGCCAAGGCTGGCGAGCCTATGCGGCTGCGCTGGCTGAGCCCGAAGCTTGGGCAGCGATTCGACTGACGCTGCTCATTGCGGCCATCGCTGTGCCCCTGAATCTGGTGTTTGGCGTGGCCGCAGCTTGGGCGATTGCCAAGTTCGAGTTCCGGGGCAAGACCCTGCTGATCACATTGGTCGATTTGCCGTTTTCGGTGTCACCGGTGGTCGCCGGTTTGGTCTATGTGCTGGTGTTTGGCGCCCAGGGCTGGCTGGGTCCCTGGCTGCAATCGCATGACATCCGGATCATTTTTGCAGTACCCGGCATTGTGCTGGCGACTTTGTTTGTGACCTTCCCCTTCGTCGCCAGAGAGTTGATCCCGCTGATGCAAGCCCAGGGTCATGACGAGGAGCAAGCCGCGATCGTGCTGGGTGCCAACGGCTGGCAGACTTTTTGGCACGTGACATTGCCCAATATCCGCTGGGGGCTGGTTTACGGGGTCATTCTGTGCAACGCCCGTGCCATGGGTGAATTTGGTGCTGTGTCGGTGGTGTCGGGACACATCCGCGGCGAAACCAACACCATGCCTTTGCACGTCGAGATTTTGTACAACGAGTATCAATCGGTGGCCGCTTTTGCAGTGGCCTCGTTGCTGGCGTTGTTGGCGCTGGTGACGCTGGCGATCAAGTCGTTCATTGAGTGGCGTCACTTGCGGCGGC
>JACCDS010297987.1_pt1 | contig 13091 bp, 14 predicted proteins | sample 7446441 | NCBI WGS metagenome assembly JACCDS01 (sample SAMN15323445, study PRJNA562643) | freshwater metagenome | isolation source: river surface water | place: USA:Blue River Watershed | collected 2017-08-17
CAAGATGCTGACCGGCCGCGACGCTGCGCACAAGCGCATCCAGGACATGCTGGCCAGGGGCGAGCAGCTGCCGGTCGATTTCAGGAACCGCGTGATCTACTACGTCGGCCCGGTCGATCCGGTGCGCGATGAAGTCGTCGGCCCGGCCGGCCCGACCACCGCGACCCGCATGGACAAGTTCACCGACATGATGCTCGAGCAAACCGGCCTGATCGCGATGGTCGGCAAGGCCGAGCGCGGCCCGGTGGCGATCGAGTCGATCAAGAAGCACAAGTCGGCTTACCTGATGGCCGTCGGTGGTGCTGCCTATCTGGTGTCGAAGGCGATCAAGAGCGCGACAGTGGTCGGTTTCGAAGACCTCGGCATGGAAGCGATTTACGAGTTCGACGTGAAGGACATGCCGGTGACTGTGGCGGTCGACTCGAGCGGTACCTCGGTGCACACCACCGGGCCGAAGGAATGGCAGGAGCGGATTGCCACCGGCAAGCTCGGCGGCATTCCGGTGAGCGTTGCCTGACGCCGTGCAGTGCCCCGCCGATGCCCCGATCGGTATTTTCGATTCGGGGATAGGCGGCCTGTCGGTGCTGCGTCACGTGCGTGCGCTGCTGCCGCATGAAGAGCTGCTGTATTTCGCCGATTCGGGCTTTGCGCCTTACGGGGAAAAGCCCGAGTCAGTGATCGTCCAGCGTGCGCTGGCGATCGCGGCCTTCCTGCTGCGCTTTCGCGTGAAGGCGCTGGTGGTGGCCTGCAATACCGCCACCGCCGCCGCCATCGCCGCGCTGCGCGAGCGCCATCCCGACCTGCTGGTCGTCGGCGTCGAGCCCGGGCTCAAGCCCGCCGCCGCACTGACCCGCAGCGGCATCGTCGGCGTACTGGCTACCGCCGGCACACTGGCCAGTGAAAAATTCCTCAACTTGCAACGGCAGATCGCACACGCCACACGGGTGAACTTCCTGCTGCAGCCCTGCAATGGCCTGGCCGACCAGATCGAGAAAGGCGAAATTCGCTCGCGCGACACCGCGCAGCTGGTGACGCGCTATGTGGCCCCGCTGGTGGCGCAGTATGCCGACACGCTGGTACTGGGCTGCACCCACTATCCGTTCGTGGAGCCGATGGTGCGCGAGGCGGCAGGTGCCGGCATCCGTATCGTGGATACCGGCGAACCGGTCGCCCGGCAGCTGCAGCGGCTGCTCAGCCAGCAGGGCCTGCTGCGAGCGGCGCAGGGCAAGGGGGCATTGTCGGCTTATACGACCGGCAGCCGCAGCGCGCTGGCCATGGCCTTCAAGCAGCTGCTGGCGCTGGATCCGCCGGTGGAAGCAGTCGCGGCGGCGGTCGCGGCGAATTAAATACTGGCGAGTACAGGAAATTTTTGTATAATGTCAGGCTTGTTTCAGCGGTGGCCGTAGCTCAGTTGGTAGAGTCCCAGATTGTGATTCTGGTTGTCGTGGGTTCGAGCCCCATCGGTCACCCCAAGAATACGAAGCACTTGGCGCAGCAATGCCCAAGTGCTTTTTTCATTGGCGCGACGGATCAGAGAGCACTAATACGTCGCCCCGGCGCAGGCTGCGCCCCATGACTGCATCGCGGTAAACTACGCCCGCGATTGATCGACGATAGATCCCGGCCTTCGCCGGGATGATGTTATCGACGCTCCACCACCTGTCCGTCAGAACGCGTACTTCACGCCGGCCTGGAAGGTCCGCGGCATGCCGACCTGGATACCGCGGGTGCGGTCAACAATGTAGGTCTCGTCAGTCAGGTTCTTCGCCGCAATGAAGAAAGTCGCCTTGCCGACCGTATAGTTGCCCACCACGTTCCAGATGCCATAGCTGCCGATCATGCCTTCCTGGCCGTTGCTGGTCGGCGCGGGCGTGACGGTATTGTCGAAGTCGCTGTACTGGCGGCCGACAAACACATACTCTACGCGCGCATTCCAGTTAGTCGGTGCGCGGTAACCCAGCGTCAGATTCAGCAGGGTCTCTGGCGCATACGGCAGGCGATTGCCGACAGTGCCGGCGCCGGCGCTGCTGTTGAACGCGGACTTCTGCTCCGCCGTCGGCAGCCAGGTCCAGGACACGCGCGCGAACAGGTTGCCTTCGAGCGACTTGCTGAGCTTGTCGAACTGCCCGGCCACTTCCACACCCTGGAACAGCGCCTTGCCTTCCTGGTAGGCGGTGCTGCCACCGGCGATGCTGCCCACCTGCACGAGATTGCTGAAGTCATTGCGGAAGACGGCAACATCGAGCGCCACGTCCTGCATCGGTGACGTGCGTACCCCGAGTTCCGCGTTCACACTGCGTTCGGCGCTGAGGTCGATCGAGGCGCCATTCGAATTGATCGCGTCTTCGACACGCGGCGGGCTGAAACCTTTGTGCACGCCGCCGTACAACTGCGTCGCGGGACTCAGCTGATAGGTAGCGCCGACGCCCGGCACGAACTCGGTAAACGAGGAATTGCCGCGCGTGTCGTTGAGGAAGTTGATCCGCTCATGCTGGATGTGCTCGACGCGCACGATCGGCGTGATCGCGAAACGCTCGTTCACCAGGAAACGGTTGGCGACGAACGCCGAGGTGGCGTTGGTGCGGCGCTGCTGGTTTTCACCCAGCGTCATGCCGCTGTCGCTGCGGTAATTGGTATAGCTGCTGTAATTCTCCTGGCGGCGCTCCTGCACTTCGTGCTGATACTTGACGCCCGCCTCGAACTCGCCGGGCACGCTAAAGGCCTGATGCCGCACCTGGAAGCGCGAGTCGATGCCGGTGGTCGTGTATTGCCGCAGGCGGCCCTGCATGCGGCAGCCGTTCAGGTCGGTGTTCGTCAGCGCGCTGCCGCCGTCGCGCGTACCGGGCAGGCAGTTCAGGCCGCTGCTGCCAGTGTCGGACGCCTGCCGCCACCAGTCACGGTCGAAGAAGGCACCATACACGCTGGTCAGCACCTTCGCGTCTGCGTTCAGCCGCCATTCATGGGTGGCCGACAGGCCGGTCCGGCTGGCTTCGAAGAAGTCGTTCCTGAACGGGTTGTAGCGCGGTCCGAGGTTGGCATATTCGGCCTGCGTCAGGCCCGAATAGGTCAACTGTGAGTCTTCGCGGAAATGGGTCGCGCGAATCACCAGGCGATGATCGTCATTCAGCTGGCCAGCCCATTTGAAGTTCACGTCATCAAGGCGACTGCGCATGTTATCCCGCGCACCATCGGATTCCTTGTGGTAGATGTCGGCAATGACGCCATTGCCCGTCACCATCACATGGCTGTTCAGGTAGCCGCGCGTGCCGGCGGCAAAACCGAGCGTGCCGCCGAACGCCTGCTGCGGCTCGGGCGTGAGGTAGTTGATCACGCCGCCCGCCGTTTGCGGACCGAAGCGGATCACCTGGCTGCCCTTGCTGACCTCGATCGAATCATAGCGATCGATCGGCGGATGGTAGTAGCTCGCATTATCGCCATACGGCGCGAACGACAAAGGCAGGCCGTCCTCGAGCAGCAAGGTCTTGGTCGAGCGCGTCGGGTTGAGGCCGCGAATGCCAATGTTGGGCCGCAGGCCAACGCCCTCTTCTTCGCGCACGTGCACGCCCGGCACCTTGCGCAGCGCCTCGTTGACGTTGAATACCCGGCTCTCTTCCAGCGTACGGCCGTCGACGATGGCGGCCGATCCGGCCGCCTCGCTGACGGCGGTGGCGCTGCCGATCACATCCACGCGCGGCAATACGCGCTCTGGCGTGGCCTCAGTTTCCTGCGCATGAAGCAGCGGATGCACGCCGGCGATCATCAGAACCGCGACGGCCAGCGGCGTCCGCCGACGAGGCGCAGCAGATGGAGGGAGACTGGCAGGTGTCATTTTTTTCTTTCCAAACCAACGTAATGTTAATGAGAACAATTATCATTAATTTTACCCGTCAGATTTTAGTCAGGAAAGATATTTCATCAAATTCTATTGAATTTCAGAAAGCAATGAATTAAACCTATAGCGATGCACGTATCCTCTGCTCAAGAACGGCGCATGACGGGTGAGTCAAAACCGTACGGGCAAGGACAGGCCGATTCGAAAATCCGGCGAGGACTGCGTCAGGCCAATGCCTGCCTCGACGCCCAGCAGGATGCGCGGCGACAGCACAAACGAAAAGCCGGTGCTGAATTCACCGCTGACCGCACTGCTGCCATGGGCAGCAGCAGCGTCAATGCGCGCGCTGGCGGTGCGCGCCAGTTCCAGACCCAGCCGCAGCGAGGTGTCAGGGCTTAAGGCAATGATGGCCCCCGCGCGCAAGCCGGTCGTGTCGCCAGGGTCGACGGCATGACCGGCGATACGTCCGGCTCGCCTGACCGCATGTGACAGGGCGCCGAAGAGCACCAGCGGATCGCGCCGCTGCACGAACAGCAGGCTGGCCTGCCAGGCCTGAAAGCCGTTCGCCAGCGGCAGCCCGATGTCACGCTCGAACACGGACGACCCCGGCTCGATCCAGCGCAGCCCGGCCACGATGCCGGTACCGGCCGACGGCGACCGCAGTTGCCAACTCAGACCGACCTCGCTTGCGCCGAAACCGGACCCACTCTGGCTCGATGAGAGGCTGCCGGCGGCCGTCTGCGACTGCCGCACGCGGGCGTAGGGCAGCAGCAATTCGAGCTGTAGCTGCGATGGCAGGCCGACACGCACGCCGACACCCGCCTGCTGCAAGTTCCAGCGACGCTCGAGCTGCGCCAGCTGCGGCTGGCCGTGGCCGGCCAGCAGCGCCAGCCCGGCGGACGAACGATACTGATAACCCCAGCGCGGCTCGATCTCAAAGGCCGCCGGCGGCAGCAGCAAGCCCCCCTCGCGTACCAGCGCGCGCTCGAGCGCGCGCGCCATGTCGTCGGTGGCACTGTCCGGTTGTGATGCGGCCTCCGAGGCAGGCATGGGCTGCGCGGTGAGCGGCGACGGCGCGCTGGCGGATGAGGCTGCCGGCACGCCCTGCCCCGCCGCTTCGATGCGCTGCAGACGCTGCTCGAGCGCGTCGATGCGCGCCTGCAATGCGGCGATGCTGGCGTCAGCCTGCTGATCATGCGCCGACGCCACGCGCGGCCCCAGCGGCATCCACAGCACCAGACCCATGAACAGCGGGCGGCATCGACCCGCCCATGGTGAATGCGTCAATCGCAATCCTCCGGCCAGACACCGGCCAAGCCCGTGCCATCAGCGCAGAGCTTGCCTGAGGACCTGCGGCGGCACCCTGACGAAATCCATGGCTTCGATGCCGAGACGGTTGGGTGGCGCAAGCCCGTCGCGGCGCTGGACCACGAATGCAATGCCACCCAGCCAGGCCCGCAAGAAATCTGCCTTCGGCAAGACGCGATTGCCGAAGGCCGGATCGGCCACCAGCACGACTCCGGCGAGCGCACCGCGCACGATCACGAAATGACGGTAGCCGCCGAGATCGACCGGTACGATCGCCGGAGTGCGAGCGAGCAGCTGGTCGAATGGCAGTCCCATGAAGCCCCGGCCGTGGTAGCCATGGCGCTGCGCAAATCGCTTCATGTCGAGCAATGAGAAGCCACCCTTGACGCGCACCGTCAGCGGATCGGTGCGCCTGAGCATCGATTCAGCGACCGCCTTTTCGGCGAAAGCTTCGCCGTGCTGGTAGTTCATCACGGTGGCCAGCGCGGCGGCGCCGCAGCTCAGGTCCCACTGCTGCACCACGACATGGCTTTGCCGGCGTTCCAGCACGGACTCGACCGGCGACCACCAGGGGCCGGATGCCGCTGTGCCGCAGGCGGCCAGCACTACCGCCAGAAACAGCGCCATAGCCAGTGCGAGCGCAGCACGCAAGAAAGCAGCCCCGGTCAACTGCACCGGGGCCTGTGTTGGGATATCACGCAAGTGGGCGCACGCCAGACGGCGATCACTGACGCTGGTCGGTCCGGCCCGGCGCCGCCGCCCCGGTCAGTATGCCTGTCTGGCGGCTGAGGATACCAACCGCGCCGACCGCCACGGCCGCGTTGACCGGTACGGCCACCTGCACGTCGTTATGGCTGGCCACGTCGTTGACATCAACTGCGACAAGATTGTTGAAATTGGCGATGCCGGCAGCCACGCGATCCAGTTGCGCGTCCGACATCTCCTGCGGGGCAGCGCCGGCCGGCGTCACGCCGTTTGCCGCCATGGCAGAACTGCTGACGGCCACGACGGCCACCGACAACGTGCGAAGTAAAGTGTTCATCATCTGTCCTTTCATAAAAAACAAGAGATACGCATCTGATCCGCGACCAGACGACGAAGTTCACTCAGCCGCACACTGAAAAATTTTGCCTTCGCAAATACTTGATGCACGTTTTCGAAACCGCGTGGTGCCGGCAACGCGATATTTGATACAGTCAATGCTCGATCAAACCAGCTTCGGACAACGCTTATGCAAGGCAATCCAGCGCGCAAGCTCGTCGGCGTCATTGGCGGCAGCGGCATTTACGATATCGATGGCCTCGAGGACAGGCAGTGGGTACGAGTCGACTCGCCGTTCGGCGCGCCGTCCGACGAGATCCTGACCGGCACCCTCGGCGGCCAGCCGATGGCCTTCCTGCCACGGCACGGGCGGGGCCACACCATCCCGCCGTCCGAGGTCAATTACCGCGCCAACATCGATGCACTCAAGCGCCTCGGCGTGACCGACATTCTGTCGCTGTCCGCCGTCGGCTCGCTCAGCGAGAAGCTGGCGCCCGGCACCTTCGTGATTGTCGACCAGTTCATCGACCGCACCTTCGCGCGCGAGAAATCCTTCTTTGGCAAGGGCTTCGTCGCGCATGTGTCGATGGCGCATCCGGTCTGTACGCGGCTCGGCGACTGGCTGGAAAAAGCGGCCGCGGCCGCCGGCATTGCAGCGGTGCGCGGCGGCACCTACCTGGCAATGGAAGGACCGCAATTCTCCAGCCTGGCCGAGTCGAATCTGTACCGGCAATGGGGCTGCGACGTGATCGGCATGACCAACATGCCCGAAGCCAAACTCGCCCGCGAGGCCGAGATCTGCTACGCCAGCGTGGCGATGGTCACCGACTATGACTGCTGGCATGCCGACCACGCGCATGTGACGGTCGACCAGATCATCGCCGTGCTGGTGGCGAACGCGAACAAGGGGCGCGAGCTGGTGCGCCAGGTCGTGCCGCACCTGAAGCAGGATGTGCATGCGGCCGACTGCGCGTGTCGCAGCGCGCTGCAGCACGCACTGATCACCGCGCCCGACGCGCGCGATCCGGCGATGCGGGACAGGCTGTCTGCGGTCGCGGGAAGGATGCTGGCATGAGCGTACTGGTTCGCGAGCAGATCGTCGTGGCCTGCAGGAAGCTCGAACAGAGCGGCCTGAACCGCGGCACATCGGGCAATATCAGCTGCCGCGAACATGATCACTTCCTGGTCACGCCCAGCGGCGTGCCGGTCGACGAGATCACGCCCAGCCGCATCGTTGCGGTGGGCTACGATGGCGAGGTGATCGGCGTGGGCAAGCCGTCCAGCGAATGGCGCTTTCATTGCGACATCCTGAAGGCGCGACCCGATGTCGGCGCGGTGGTACACACGCACGCGCCGCATGCGACCGCAATCGCCTGCCTGCGCGAGGATATTCCCGCCTTCCATTACATGATCGCGCTCGCCGGCGGCGATTCGATACGCTGCGCACCGTATGCGCTGTTCGGCACCGACGAACTGTCGCGCCATGCGGTCGCGGCGCTCGCGGGCCGCAAGGCCTGCCTGCTGGCGAACCACGGCATGATCACGCTCGGTCGCGACCTTGACGAAGCGATGGGGATCGCGGTCGAGGTCGAGTCGCTGTGCCAGCAATACCTGCTGGCGCGGCAGGTCGGCCAGCCGACGCTGCTGGCGGCCGGCGAGATGCAGCAGGTAATCGACAAATTCAAGACCTACGGCAGGAATGCCCAACACCCGAAGCCATGAACATCCAGTCACTCATACGCACGATTCCCGACTATCCCAAACCCGGCATCCTGTTCCGCGACATCACCACGCTGATCAAGGATGCGCAAGGCTTCAAGGCGACCATCGACCTGCTGGTCGAGCGCTATCGCGGCCAACCGATCGACAAGGTAGTCGGCACCGAAGCGCGCGGTTTCATCTTCGGCGCGCCGCTGGCGTACGCACTCGGCGTCGGCTTCGTGCCGGTACGCAAGCAGGGCAAGCTGCCCGGCAAAACCACCGGCCATGAATACGCGCTCGAATACGGCCATGACCGCATCGAGATGCATGACGACGCGATCGCGCCCGGCGACAAGGTGCTGGTGGTCGACGACCTGCTCGCCACCGGCGGCACTGCGCAGGCGACCGTCATGCTGGTGCGCGGCCTCGGCGGCGAAGTCGCCGACTGCGCGTTCGTGGTCGACCTGCCCGATCTCGGCGGCCGCACAAAGCTCGAGCAGATGGGCCTGACGGTCTTCACGCTGTGCGCGTTCGAAGGGCATTGAGATGAGCGCTGTCCCCGCCGCCGGCGCAGGTGAGGCCGTCGTCACCCTGCGCTGGCATGACGCGCCGGGCTATGGCCGGCTTGAGATGATCGACCAGACCCGGCTGCCGGCCGTCTTCGACTACCTGTCCTATGACTCGGCCGCCGGCGTTGCCGACGGCATCCGTACGATGGTAGTGCGCGGCGCGCCTGCCATCGGCGTTGCCGCAGCCTACGGCATGGCGCTCGAGGCATTGCGGCTGCGCGCGCTGCCGCGCGCGCACTTCGACGCAGCGCTCGATGCGGGCGTGCAGGTGCTAGCGACCAGCCGGCCGACCGCGATCAACCTGTGCTGGGCGCTTGAGCGCATGCAGCGCCTGCGCGCCGCGCACAGCCTTGCGGATCCGGCCGCCGACGGCGCGGCGCTGGCACAGGCGCTGCTGGCCGAAGCGCAAGCCATCCACGCCGAGGATCTGCAGGTCAACCGCCGCATGGGCGAGTACGGCGCGACGTTGCTGGCGGACGGCGCGCGCGTACTTACGCACTGCAACGCCGGCGCGCTGGCGACCGCCGGCCATGGCACCGCGCTCGGCGTGATTCGCTCCGCGGTCGCCGCAGGCAAGCGGATCAGCGTCATCGCCGATGAAACGCGTCCCTTCCTGCAAGGCGCACGGCTGACCGCATGGGAGATGGTGCAGGAAGGCATTCCGCTGACGCTCATCACCGACAATATGGCCGGTCATTTGATGGCACACGGCGAGATCGACGCCGTCATCGTCGGCACCGACCGGGTCGCGGCCAACGGCGATGTCGCCAACAAGATCGGCACCTACATGGTGGCCGTGCTGGCGGCGCGCCACCGGATACCGTTCTATGTCGCCTGTCCGCTCTCGACGATCGACCTGTCAGTGGCCAGCGGGCGCGATATTCCGATCGAAGAACGCGCGGCCAGCGAAGTGACCGGGTTCAGGGAGGCTCAGTGGGCCGCTGCCGGGGTGAACGTGCGCAATCCGTCATTCGACGTGACGCCGGCAGAACTGGTGACGGCGCTTATTACCGAGCGCGGTATCGTGCATGCGCCCAACGAGCGCAAGTTGCGCGCACTGTTCAGCTAGCTGCTGAACGCCGTTCAGAAACCGGCGCCGGGCCGTGCGCGCGCGCGTTGCTGCCGGCTTGCCTCCTGGGTCTCGCGATAGACCGGCAGATAGACCAGCGCCAGCGTGCCGCGCTGGTCGATCTTGCTGTACTCAAGCTCTACATACACCGGTTCATCCTGGCCGCCCCAGACCGTGGTCTCGGTGAAGCGCTCGGCCGCACGGCCCTCGCCCCACTGCGCGCGCCCGTGCGCCAGCAGCTGTTCATAGGCTGGCTGGCCGCTGAATTCCATCTGCACGAAGTAGAAGCGGTCGCCGGCGAAGCAAAACCGCTTGTTGCTCACCGGCGCGCCGCCCAGCGTACCGCTGCCGTCACCGCTGCGCCAGCACTGGTAGTACGGGCTCTCGGTGAGCTTGTGCGGGTTGGACAGCTGCGCCACCGGCGCCTGCCAGCGCAGGCCGTCAAAACTGTCGGGCAGGCCGGCGGCCAGCGCCGCCACCGGCAACAGGAACAGGAACAGGGCAAACCACAGCTTCTTCACTGGCAGGACTCCTTCCTCATTTTGGGGGGTGGTCGGATGGTTGTGATTGTTTTCAGACCGGATGGCCTGACACGGGGGACACCGGCAAGAAAACGGCGCGGATAACCGCGCCGCTCTGGGGTGCCCGATCAGCTTATTTCCACAGCGCGCACTTGGTTTCGGCCTTGGTCATGTAGGCCTGGTCGCCCGGAATCACCTGGACCACCTTGTAGTAGTCCCACGGATACTTCGATTCAGCCGGCGACTTTACCTGCATCAGTGTCATGTCGTGCACCATACGGCCGTCCTGACGGACGACGCCGTTCTTCGCGAACAGATCATTGATCTTGGTCGACTTCAGCTTGGCCATGATCTTGTCGCCATCATCAGTACCGATCGCCTTTACCGCGCTCAGGTACTGCGTCGTCGCCGAGTAGTCGGCAGCGTGCAGCATCGACGGCGCCTTCTTGTTGCGCGCCATGAACTTCTTCGCCCATGCACGGCTCTCGTCATTCGTATCCCAGTACCAGCCGTCGGTCAGGTACATACCCTGCGTGACGCTCAGGCCGAGCGCATGCACGTCATTGACGAACATCAGCAGGCCGGCCAGCTTCATCTTCTTGTTGACGCCGAACTCGTTGGCTGCCTTGATCGAGTTCACGGTGTCGCCGCCGGCATTGGCCAGACCCAGCACCTGCGCCTTCGAGTTCTGCGCCTGCAGCAGGAACGACGAAAAATCCGACGCCGCCAGCGGATGCCGCACCGAGCCGAGCACACGACCGCCCTGCGCCTTCACGATCTGCGATGCGTCATTCTCCAGCGAGATGCCGAACACATAGTCGGCAGTCAGGAAATACCAGTCCTTGTTGCCCTGCTTGGTCAGCGCCGCCGCCGTGCCGCGCGCCATGGCGGCCGTGTCATACGCGTAGTGCACCGTGTACGGCGTGCACTCTTCATTGGTCAGCCGCGAAGTGCCGGCACCGATGGCGATGAAAGGCTTCTTCTTCTCGGCCGCCACTTTCGCCATCGCGAGGTTGGTGGCCGAGTTGGTGCCGCCGATCAGCATGTCCACGCCCTGCTGGTCGAACCATTCGCGCGCCTTGCTGGCAGCGATGTCGGCCTTGTTCTGGTGGTCCGCCGAAACGAACTCGATTTTCTTGCCGTTGACGTTACCGCCGAAGTCGGCGATCGCCATCTTGATCGCGTCGGCGCCGGCCGGCCCGTCGACGTCCGCATAGACGCCCGACATGTCGGTGATGAAGCCGATCTTGATCGTGTCATTCGACACCTGCGCGTAAGCGAGGGGGGTGGCCGCGACGGCCATCGCTACAGCGAAGGAAAGCTTACGAATCTTCAATTCAGTCTCCCTTTTTTATTGATTGATGAGGATCAGTTAACCGGGCCATCTTAGCATGGCGCACAGGCAGCCGACCCGCCCCTGCCCGCAAGGCTCCGTCATCTTCGCTGTGCCTGCACCGCACCGACCCCGACTGCGTCAAGCGCGGCTTCGCGAGCATGCTTGCAAGGGGCGATACGGATCAAAAACCAGAACTTGTCAGGCCGTTGCAGGCCTACCGGAAGACAGCACCGCACGGGCAATGTGCCGGGCGGGCGCCGGTCGCCAGCCCGCGGCATGCCAGCCCCGGCCTTCTCACAACCGTAATCGCAGGAGAGGACAGCGATGGAAACAACGTACACGACCGCCGGCACCGATACCACCGGACTACATCGCGACAGCGGCACGGCCACCGGTGGCAGGGCGCTGCGCATGCGCGAGGAACTGTCGACCCTGAAAAGTGATCTGGACGCGCTGATGTCACACGCGTCCACGCTCAACGAAACCGAGTTGCGCGAGGCGCGCGACCGCATCCTCGCGCGCTTCTCGTCGATGCGCTTCGCGGCGCGCGGCTTCGCCGAACAGGCCGGGCGGCAGTTCAGCCAGGGACGCGACCTCACCGCGGACTATGTGCGCGACAAGCCCCTGCAGTCGGTCGCCATTGCAGCGGGCGTCGGCCTGCTGCTGGGCGCGATCCTGCGACGCGGCTGAGCGGGCCGACGCAGCATGCAGATGCTCGAGACCCTGCAAAAGACGAAGAAGGTCGCCGCGATCGCGCTGGACCGGCTGGGCGACTATCTTGCACTGGCCCGCATCGAACTCAAGATGCAGGGACGCGAGATGGGGGTGCAGCTGGCCGGCTACCTCGCCGCCGCCCTGTGCGCGCTGTTTGCGATGTTCTTCTTCGGCGTGGCCCTCATCGTCAGCTTCTGGGACAGCGACTACCGCGTGCTCGCCGCCTGGGTCGTGGTCGCGCTGTATGCGGCCGGAGCGGCAGCCGGCGTGCTTCTTGCGCGGCGACATGCGGTCTCGGCCGGCGGACTCGGCACGCTGCGCGACGAACTCCGGCGTGATGTCGCGCTGGTCAGGGAAAGTCTATGAAATCCTCACTGGAAGACGAAAGGCGCGCGCTGCTCGAGCAGATCGAAGCGAGCCGTGCGGTGTATCGCCGCATGCTGACCGGTGAGCCGGACGCAAGTGGCGCGCGCCCGCGGCTGCATCGCGTTGCCGCCACCAGCGCATCGTCCGTGTCATTCCCGCGCAGTCGTAGCGTGCAATGGGTGCTCGCGCATCCGCTGTGGGTGGCGGGCGGCGTCGCGCTGCTGGTCTGGCTGGTGCCGCGCATGATCGGCGGCGGTGCGCGTGCGGCGGCACGCCGCCGTGCCGAACAAACCCGGCCGGTTGTCACGCGCAGCGAGGGCACGCTGCGCGCGCTGCTGACGGTCACGGCACTGCTGCTGCGCGACCCGGCGCGGCTGCGCGCTGCAGCAAAACTCGCGCGGGGTACGTGGCAATGGCTGCAACAGCGGCGGCACGCACGCGTCGCCGCCTCCGTCCCGCCCGCCGCGCGCAGCGGCGCGTGGCCGCATTGATCGCTGCCGCACTACAGTGCCGGCGGCATGCTGTGCCGACCCGAGGAGAGACTATGCGAATCTCGTTTCAATCGATACTGACGCTGGCGGTCACGCTGGCACTGGGGGCCGCCCTGATCGGCTGCAACACGATGCGAGGCTTC
>JACCDS010411119.1_pt1 | contig 13089 bp, 11 predicted proteins | sample 7446441 | NCBI WGS metagenome assembly JACCDS01 (sample SAMN15323445, study PRJNA562643) | freshwater metagenome | isolation source: river surface water | place: USA:Blue River Watershed | collected 2017-08-17
TTCATCCTTTTGACGGCACTTACCGCCAGGTAAGCGGTGCCTCCCTCCGGGTTCCGCTAACACGGAATCTTCCGCGGCGGTTCCCTCCGCCTTGGTTGCCTTTCTTATTAAGCTCTCGACGCTCGACCCTAGTCCCTCGACTCAGTCATTTTAGCCTTTAGCCTTCATCCTTTAGCTTTTCGTTTGTTATTCCACCAGAGTAGGAGCCAACCGAAGATGAAGGGGTAGATTACGAGTAGGGTGATGTCGCGGCCCATATTGAAGGTAAGGACCAGTCCTATGGCATAGAGGAGGAGATGCCCTATGTCGTGCCCCATCAGATCCTGACGAGCCAGGACTGCCACCCAGATTGCCATGAGTAGTGCAGCCGCAATAGGCCCGAGGATACGGCCAAAGTTCACCACCCCCTGTCCGATCATACCAGTAGAGACGGAACAGGCCACACCACCTTCATTAGACGCCTGAGTACCATAGGCCATCCCTCGAGCGATTGCATAGTCGATCCCGATCAGCGGCTTCCCTGGCCAGAGCACGCGGGGAATAGGATTCACTAATTCTGCAAAGTAGCGCTCTCCCCAATTCACCTTGTAGGTTCCATTGGCGATAAAATAGTTAATATAGCCTAATTCCTCCAGCATGTTGAATCCATCATGCTTCTTTTCCTTTTTCGGAGCATCGTCATCACCCCGTGATTGATCCGCCTTGTAAGCTCCCGCGATGCTTTCCCCCCTAGCGCGATGCTCAAGGACAAACTTAAACCAGGCATCAAGCATCAGAAAAGAGACCACGACAACCGCCAGACGGAGCACCATCCCTCCCCTCATCCGAAGCGTGATAAATGCCATGAACCCCGGCAATAGAATTGCGAGCATTGCATTCCTAGTCCGATCAAAGATAAAGAAGGGAGCGGAGAGAAAATAGATCACACCGGCTAAGGTAAAAGTGGAGGAGCGCTTGCTGAGTGCAAAGGCTACCCCAAAAAGGGCTGTAAGCATGATCTGGACATAGGTGGCCAGAGCATAGATGGCATCAATTCCGCCACCGAGTCTTCCTCGAGCCCACGGATTGGACTTAACTCCCAGATATGGAAAAAAGATTCCAACAACATCAAAGTCTGTCCTGATAAGAGCCAAAGCCATCAGCAGGATCCAAGGACCAATAAGAATTTTAGTGATCAGTGAGACCTGATCTTGGAACTGCTCTGTATCAATAGTCAGATTTCTCATCATCTCAAAAACCTGACTTCGAGGCTCCAAATCCCGATTAATCTTGTGGTTCATTACTGGCACAAGAAGACCGAAGGAGAGGAAAAAAAGTAGCACCTCCCACCAAGCGCTGGTCAAAGACTCTTGGCCCTGGATCTGTACATATTCCGCATACTCATTGTATAGGGCATCGCCAAGATACCAGGCAGAGGCAGTGGCGACCACTACCCCCATCGGAATCCCCCATCCCTTCTCACGTCCTTGCCATGCTCGCATCCCAAGTAGCACTGCAGCCAAAATGCAGAGATAGAAAGGTAGTGGGAGTAGGGGCGAAAGCATTGGTGAAAAAGGTTGCTAGAAAGGAAAATTAGTCATGCGTAGCGCAGGACTAATCAGTCCGCAGATCCTCTAATAGAGGATAGCTGATCCGCGGAAACACTAAACAAAAATAACAGCTTCCAAGATTCATTTGTATGCTTTAACTTTGGAGAGAATTACATCCCACCGGGAAAGATTAACTGATGCTGAATGTTTTTTTAGAAAGGCTTCATGTGCATTTTTCCCATAAGATTCCAACATTTTCCGGTCACTAAAAAGCTTTTTAATTGCATCAATAAGTTCCTCCTTATTCCCGACAACTTCTCCGACATGAGCTTCTTTAATATCGATTGCAGCCTGAGTTGATGCAGGTCCAAGAAAAACCAAGGGGCGTTCAAAAGCCATCGAACTATATGTTTTAGAAGGAGAGCAAGTACCCAACATATTTTCTTTTAGACTCACCAGATGAATGTCACCGCATGAAGGTAATACCTGAAGCATCTCGCGTGGCACCCAATCTTTTATGATAACCTGATCCCAGCAATTTTTGTCTTTTTCGGCTGCTACGCGATCAATTCCTGGTCCCAATCCTATAAATATAAACTGGATTGGATTCCTTTTTATTATATCAGGAATTGCAGCAATTATAGGGTCAAACTCATGCCATGCCCCAGCATACCCCAAATACATCACGGTAAATAAATCAGGTAAATCATTCTGCTTCCGGGCCAGCGAAGCTTCCATACGCATGCTGCCAGTGGAGTCATCCGACCATGGACCGATCACCTCCAGTTTCGCACGAGACACGCCTCGTTTTGCGACAAGTTCTCGCATACAGGATCCAATCACTACGACCCGGTCCGCTAGTTTCAAGGATTGATAATAGATTCTGTTGAATATCTTAGCTGTTAGGCTAGGTCTTTTGACCGCATCTCCACGACGGACTACCTGCTCTAGTGGTAGATCCATGACCCACATCACGATCCGGGATCTGTCCCTTAATTTTTTTAAATATGCAATCAAAGTGGCAAATCTGGGTGTATCCACACAAATCACCAAATCACATCGACCAGGGAGGAAGAAGACCCGAAAGGCCATACAAAACCACAATGCGGCTTCCCATAGATGCCGATTACGAATCTTGGAAAGCAAGTTTACTCCCACCGTGATTATCTGCACTCCACTTCGGACGCAGTCACTAGAGCGATCTATCGGATAGGCTGACGTGACGGTGACGTGATGGTTCTTTGAAAGATGCTCACCAAGCTCCGTCCAGTGTTGGGTAGTTGCGGCGCCGCCTTTTCCATAGGCGGGAGTCAACATGAGAATGTTCATCGGGGGGGTGAGAGACGATGAGGTTTACTAGCTCACAGATTTATTCATAGATAGGTGTACTCCATAGCTTTAAACCCTATTTTGATTGCTCATCAATAGGCACTCCTAAAGAGGGTACTAATTTGATAGTTTCAGCCACTTGCGATAACCAGCCCAGGAGACGGGATGACGGCGGCGCAATGCCTGCGGGCCCCCCTTGAGTGCATCCCACCACCAGAGGGGCTCACGAATTGCCCAAGAGAGTCCACGACTAGCTGCGAATCGTGCTTGGGAAAAAATACGCCACGCAATCATGAATAGCATCTGAGGAAAGGGGCATCTCATTACAGTGCTCCAGAGCTCATTGCGGGCATGGCGATGGTGGTTTCGCAGTTCACTGCGACCAGATCCTGTCCAGTGATGGCGTATTGTGATAGCTGGCGTGTACAGGACATCCCAGCCGGCGGCCACGCACTGGAGTGCGTAATCCGGCTCCTCATACATGTGTATGAACATCGGCTCAAATCCTCGAAGGGACCGATAGGTCGAGACCCTCAGGCAGGCTCCCGAGCATGGGAAGGAGCGAATGGGATGAGCCTCTCCGAAATTAGTCTGAGTCAAGGTTTCTGGATATTCATCGGTGCGCTGGGGAAATGTCGCAATAGCCAGATTAGGGTTTTTCGCAAAGAGTTCCTGAAGAGTAGTCAGGCAATCCATCTGCTCAGGATAGCTGTCATCATCGATCGCAAGAACAAGATCACCCCTTGCCTCTCTCATCATTCTGTTACGCGAGGGCACGGAACCCATCCCAACCTCATTGACAATCAGGTGAATGTTTTTTATTTCACCTTTCGATTTTTCACTTCTTACCATCTCCACCGTTTCATCCGAGCAACCATCTGCCGTAATGAGCACCTCTAGGGGTTGAGGATCAAGATTTTTAAGAGTATTTAATGTTTTAGCAAGATCAAACAAACGATTCTTGGTGGTGATCATTACCGATATTTTTGACATAATTGGAACTGGATTGATCAACTGAATACTGAAAGAAAGCAAACTCCAGCTGATTTAGTCGTGGAAGGGAGCCATTTTCCATTTGGAACCAAGAAACAAATCTAAATTAAAATCTGAAAACTTCTGCATAGCACCTCCATGCGTCATCGTTAACTCGCCAATGAGTGGACCTCTAGTTGAATTATAAATATCAACTCGAACATGGTCTATTTCTTTACCAACCTCCTCGGCCAGAGATATCATCTCAGTAAGATTGGATGGCTTCTCAATGGAATGAAGAGAATTGGGATACTTTAATGTACAGTCATATTTTTCCCATTGTGGAGAATATATATTTCTAAATTGATTCAACTGAAGATCATCCACCGTAATTAGTTGAACTTTTCCTTCAAAAACAAAGAATCTATAATCCAGAGGAATGCCTAATTCATTTTTTATGATACTATCTACATATTCTTCGACCATGATAGTTTTAGGAATGTTTTTATAAGCCTGTTCTCGAGATATTACTCCATAGTCATATTTAAGCCAGTTACCAGCCGTTTCAATCAATTCTTGAGAATTCTCTTTTTCAAATTCAGGAACAATTTTAACAAAACCAGATCCATGATTTGACTTTAAGACGAATTTGCTCGGAAGGCTATTCCATGGCAACAACGCAGGATCACTATTTATAGCTAATATTTCTGGGAGATATTTACTTCCAACTCTCGCAGCTACATACTCTCTCATTTTAACTTTATCGGCGCAAATATTTAGAATCTTTCTTCGATCACACGCAACTCTGAGCATCAATTTCTCAGAGTAAGTTCTAGGCCATAACAAAAGAGAGAACCGCTTGTGCGCTGCTATATACCTCAGTGCGTACCGAAGCCTTACGGGTAATGCGCTAAGAATTATCTTATTAAAAGTCTTCATATTTATTGTCCTTATTTCGTGGAAGGAGCTCCAGTATTTCGTTTTACCATCGATGCGGTAATCCGTTTAATTTTATTTTTTATCTTACCATAATTGTAGAAGGCATCCTCCGCCAAAAGAGTCATCCAGGAACTAATTTGCCCCTTTTTTCGGTATTTCATAGCTGAAAGAAGTCTCATTGCCGTAAAATGATTCAGTGCACCTCTTCCGGTCAGAAGCGGCTTGTGTCCGGCGCAATGGATAATAGCTGGAGAATGGATATCTTCGGGCACAAGTAGTGAGTCACACGGATGTTTTATATATGTTTCTTTGTACCCTAAATAATCGGGTATACTCTGAAGATCACGTTCACCGATGACAATCTTCCCTTTTTGTGCCATGGAGAAGATCAGGTAGTTTAAGGGTCCCTGATCCCTAGTCCATGAGAAGATCTTTTCGACTGGATTGACCCATGCTTCAACTTCTCTCCATTTTTTGTAATCAATAAGATTTCTTTTTGAAAAGAAAGCACCGGCACAAAAGTAATTATTCTTTTCCCAGGAGAAACCTGGGTCATGCTTCAAAAGAAGTTCTATATTAAAATAATATTCCTTCATCCATGATGGATGTGGATCTTCTTTTAGTTCCCGAGCAAACAGAATGAAATCTTCCCCATGCCAGTCCAGTCTGGAAAGGACATCCCCCCAGAAGATAGCATCTGCATCTAGATAGAAATAATACTCAAATGGACCACTCCAATGGGCGATCATTTTAGACCTTGGGCTGCCGGAACAAAATGATCCTATTTCTCCCAGAGACTTGTCATCCGATCGGATCGTTGTTGCTCCGTATAATTCGGAAAAGATCCCTTCGTCGATGGCGCCATCCACGATGACGCAGATCGGGATTTCAGGATAATAGTTCCTGATGCTTGCCAGGGTAGCATGTGCAAAGAGTAGATCTTTCGTACAGACAGCCGTAACGATTCCAAAGTTATCCGGTAGTTTACTCATTTAGAATTGTTTGTGATACCTTTAACACTGCTGATAATTCCTCTGCGATACAATGCACAGAGTATGCGGTCTTTGAACCCTTTTTTATAGCCAGCCCACGCCTTTCCGGTGCATGGGAGTTTTCGAACTGGAGTTGCTTGCCATGAGCGAAACCCTCTCATCTCGGTTTTTCCCAGTATAGACCTCCAAAGCTGATATTGAGGATGTATCAACTCAGCTCCAAAGTCCCAAGGCTTTGGATAGTCCACAAAATGAAAGAGAGAGGCCGTCTGACCATATGGCTGACAAAGCTTAGGCCAGTGCTTACGCATGTTCACGATCGTATTAAAGCGCTCTTCGAGTTGATGAGCCATTCCATGCAGTACGAAATTAAGTGCAGACTGATCATGGTAAGCAGACTGATATTTTTTCAAAAAGTTGGAAGCCAGTTCCGTGATCTGCTGCTTGCGCCATTCGGCTACATTCACCAGCATTACCCCGGCATTAAAGTAGGGCTCTTCGGGATTATCGCCCAAGAGTTTGGCCACGACTCGATCAGCACACCCCGAAAGCGGAGCCTCTGAAACAAAACCCGCCGGAGCCTCTCCCATATCCAGATCCTCCAACTCGGAGACATCAAGATCGCAGAGGATGTCGGCATCCAGATAGAGAAAGCGATCCGCATCAAGCATAGAAGGGATCAGCAGACGATAATAGGTGGCCCAACTTCCGTTCAGTTGTTCAAAGCCCCTGAACTGAGCTGCATCGACTCTTCGAATCGATAACACATATGTCTTATCCAAAGAATCGAGAGTTTTCTGCAGTAGAGACCTATCCTCCTCATTCAGATCATCACTGAAGATTGTGAATTCGGGATGGGTGTTGCCGCGGTAACTCTCCAGAACGGAGTAGAGCGCCACGTGAAGGGCTGGGATCACCCGTCTGTCTGCGCAGAAAACGATCTTCATGGTATTTGGACCACTCCCCCAGCCAACGCCTCGCGGTAGAGTTGTAGATACTGTTCAGCCTTCTGCTCGACGCCAAATTGTTTTCGAACCCACTCAGCTCCTCGTTCACCCATTGCGGGAAGGTGACCTAGGGCTTTCTCAGAACAGATACTATCAGCCATTGCGGTGATATCAGCAAATGGAATGAGCTTACCCGTAATACCATCTTGAATGGCATCACCCAGTCCGCCGACATTAAAAGCCCAGACCGGTATCCCGCAGGCTTGGGCCTCGGTGGCAACCTGACCGAACGTCTCCATTCGCGACGTCACCACAAAGACGTCCATCGCTGAGTAAACCAGACTTTGCAAACGCGGCGAGGAGACTCGTCCTAGGGAATGCAATTTTACCTTGGCACTTCCCGCGCCTGCAATTCCCTCTCCAAAGACAAGTGCATCAATGCTTCCGAGTTGATCCGCCACTTGATCCGCCACTTGGAGGAACCGGGGGAATCCCTTATTCTCATCGGTGAGAGACGCAGCTCCAAATCCTAGAACAAAACGTTCAGGAGCGATCCCCAGCAACCGCTTGGCCTCAGCTTTGTCATGCCGGATGTATTCCTCGCCATTCAGAGCCGGATGGATCATTGTGATCTTGGCTGACTCAAAGAGCGGGGATTTTTCTACAAGTCGCTTTGTGAACCCGCTGTTGGCTACGGCATAAAGTGCTCTACCCTCCAGTGCCTTTTTACGGCGTAAGAACTCCCCCCTGGGAAGCATTCGGTCAAAAGGAGACTTGAGAAGTGGGCATCGTTTACAACCCTTTTCAAGCTGATCACATCCGAAGTCAGTGAAGCATCCCCCCGCAAGAGGGCTCATATCATGAATCGTCCAGATAATCGGAGTATTTTTAGGGATTCCGCCAAGAAAGGAAGGGAGATCCAACCACTGGTTTATCCAGTGTAGATGGATGATATCTGATGGCGCATCCTCAGGCGGAGGTGGAGTGCCCTTATGGAGCAGAAGACGCCCATAGTATGAATGCGCACCGGATTTCAGCATCAGGTTCTCAACGCGATGCCGGACGCGCTCCAACTGACGATCCCCTACCCCGCTGGTATAGTCTATTCTTTGAGCTCCGACAGCGTGGAGATTGCCCTTGCGATAGCGTATGCAACTATCTTGGCCATTGAGGATCAATGCATCGTGAAGGCGTCGCATAAGAACAGCGGAACCACCATCGGCAAAGGTATTGTAGTGGGAAATACGCATTGTAATAATTCTAAGGAATTACTGGTAAATCAATGGAGGAGATGATTTTTTCTAATTCATCTCGTGATACCCTCTGATCAGAATATCTACTCCTGATTTGCAGCCAATACGTCCAAGAAGAAACAAGAATCGATAACCAAAGATAATCTTTACGAATAAGACCACCTAAGATCAATTTAACTGAACTCCAATATCGTTTTAACCTATCTTGTGACATCGGAAGGCTCGACCATTGAAAAAGAAGAGAGTTTCTGAGATTAAGTCTATTAGGGCGTGATTTAGCACTTACACTCCAGCTTGCTGATTCTCGGTGCCAAACAATGCTCTTGGGTTCATAGATAGATCTCCAGCCTTGGCGCCATGCCCTAAATCCAAGATCAAGATCTTCACAATATGCTGGATGATAGAGCCTATTAAAGCCCCCGAGTTGAACAAACTTTTCTCTATCAACTGCCATAAATCCACCGGAAGCAAAGAGAGTATGGCATAGTTCCTGTCGACCCGACTCAAAACTCCACCCGTAAAAGCCTTTGCTGTTAGTCAATCGTGCTGGACCAATCGTTTTTTCGCTACCCTCCCAATCATAGCTAGATGCTGATACAGCAAAGACATCTGGGGAATAAAAGTGCTGAACTAAAGGGTTGATGAAGTTTGGATCTAACCTCAGATCATTGTTCAATATAACTATAATCTCTTCCTCAAGCTGAGGTAGCAGCCAATTATATGAGTACAGAAAATCATTCTCCGGAGCTTCCTCAACTATGACTGATGGATAGGACCTTTTTATCCACTCTACATCTGATTCTGTGCTTCTATTATCCAGAACGAGAACAGAACACCTACCTTCATAATTATTTGCCGCAAGAATTGCCGTTGGCAGCAATGCCTCCAGATGCTTGCGCCCGTTGTAATTCAGAATGGCAAGACAGACGGATTTCATTGGTTAGTGGTTTTCTTTACCAACCTCTCGATTTGATCCACAAACACTTTCTGGAGACGATTAGGACTGAATAAACCAAGATGAATTTCGGATGCTTTTCCTGCAAGGAATGACCGTAATTCCGGATCCCTTTTTATCTCTCTTAAGGAGTTGATAACCCCAAGGGCGTCTGGTGTATCAACCACAATGGCAGCGCCTTCTCTATTGGCTACCCGTGCTGGAGTGCAGTAATCAGGCCCCCATAGGATCATGGGTTTTCCGTATGCACTGTAATCGAGAAACTTTGTGGTGAAACTGGTCTCCATGAAGAGACGGTACTCGGGCTCAAAACTCATGACCACTAGCAAAGCATCCGCCCCGGCTAGAATTTCAGCCGCCTCGGATTGAGGCATGAATCCTAAATAGATCCCCTTGTCCCTTGCTCTCTGAAGGACTTCTGCTGGCCAGTCTGCGTTAGGCCCCACAACTATGATCTCCAGATCATCAGTCTCTTCGATCGCCTCTATCAGAGAGCAAATCATTCGACCATAGAAGTCCTGAACAGACCCCACATAAACAATCCGAAACTTGCCTGTCTTAGGGGGAGCGAAAGTTTCTGGAACATCGTGCCTTCCTGGCATGGGATAGATCACATGGCTATTTGGATGATCTCCAAGAACCTCTTGCATCCCATCACTCGTACAAAATGCGAGATCACATTGATGATAAAGCTTGCGATAACGACCGCTGATTATCTTGCGAGTCCATTGATGGCCATAATGCCCCTTCATGATCGGAAACCAATCTAGAAAAAGCCCCGCCAGTGGGATCTTGTGCTTATTTGCTGCTTTGGCGGCAATATGACAGAGATTTGTTTCCGCCAAAGTCAAGATTACATCTGGTTGAAATCTCAAGATAGCATTATCAAGAGCTTTCGGAATACTTAAAGGCCATATGAGATTCTGATAATCAGTAATCCACTTTGATAATAGAGGCCCTAACCTACTCTTATGCAATTTTTCAACAAGGTAAGGCAGCTTAAGCTTACTATGGATCAAAAGGTCGTCGGCAAAATCAGCATTACTGACTACATGGAGTTCAAAAGGAGCTCTTTCGACCAAATGACGATACATGACAATCCTAACACCACAATCGTTTCGAGGAGGAACAATACTGACTAGAAGAACACGTATAGATACTTCCGTCATCTTTTAATAAGCCTTAGAATCAACGACTTTATTTTGAATATAACCAGGTAGAATCGGCCCTCCGAAGTGAGTTTATGAGTTCCACAGAAATGAAGAAAATCTGCTCTTTCCTTCCTAGTAACTTCAGAATGCTTAAAAAGATGATTATATCGGCGCTTATAAACTCCAAAACTCCTCTGGAAGTGAATTATATTATCTGCGGATAAATCATTTTCCCAAGCACTATGCGACCAACCCACCTCTTTTTCCTGCACCTCAAGAAGGAGTTGCGCATGGGCTTTTGCAAGGAGAACTTCGGGAGAAAAATCCGGGTAGGCTTTTTCCAATGCATCCATGTAGATCCCGAACGGAACCCGGAACAGATAGACCTTGTGGGTGGAGCGACTCGCACGATTACCATCGCTTCCACTGTAGGTCAGAGAACGTGTCAATGCCCCGAAATCGATTGCGCTGATGCCAAGCTCGCTGGCCAACTCGCAGCAAAGGATCTTGGCACCTCCTCCTAGGGATAAAAAGAGGGTGTCAATCTCCCAACGCTTGATTGCCTCGGCAAGATCCTGCTTGATGGATTCTAAATTGGAGGCGAGATTCCGACCATCCTCTCGAGGTCTCAGGAAAAATGCTTGGCAGTCATCCGGCCAGTAGTCTCTGGCCAGATAACGATAGGCGCGGTTATTTAACAATTCCTGAAGAAGCGGTGCTTCTGCTCCACAAAAGAGAACTTTTCGACCCTGACAATACGCTTTGAATTCATACTCCATCCATGTCGGAAGGATGAATGATGTCTCTCGGGTTGGATTTCTTGTTGTCCCGGGTGAACGATTCAACGACAACTTTCGTATGAGGGTATCATCCTTCCATTGGAGATCCCAAAAATCCACGTAGTCGGCATTCTCCAAGGATGCACGCAATCGCGCAGCCTGTGCAGCACCGTCAAGGCCAGGACTCCCCTTCCCTTCGGTTCCACTGATGACATGATCGTCGGGGAATAAGTTCCCTTTAAATCCGCTTTCAGCAGCAAGAAGATAGGTCAGGTCATAGTCACCTAATCTCACGAGTGACCCCCCCCCTTCTCGCCTCATGAGAGACGTAATCCGCCTGGCCTCGGCCAAGCGCCCGGTGGCCAGCGGGTCGAGCCTATCCCCCATGCTGACACGGTTTTCTTGCAGGAGGTTTATGAATGCATGGTTCATGATGTTGAGCTCCCCTCCAACACTAAATCAACTGCCTCTATCACCCTTTTCACATCCAGTTGTTTCATACACTTGATGTCATGAGGACAGCCATCCTTCCAATGCAGGATAGGCGATTTATGATTGCAAGAGAGGCACTCAACATCACTGACCAGCCCAATGGATGGGGAATCAGGAGGCATTCTAAACAGGGGATTTACCGCGCCAAATAACCCGACAACCGGAGTCTCTACGCCACCTGCAAGATGAACTGGTCCTGAATCTATAGCCACGACCAGATCGCAAATCGAAATCAGTGCCACGATTTCTTCCGGCGTCAGCTGGTTGAACAATGATACAACTCCCTTGAGTTTTTCCAATTCACAGTAATTCCCCGTCTGTCTCTGGCCGACTAAAAGTATTACGGCATCATGCTCTGTATGAATATGATTAATGAGGGACTGCCACTTGGAGGTATCCCACATTCGTACTGGCCAGGTTGGCCCGCCATTGATGGCGATGATCTTTTTCGTTCCAACCTCCTCTTCACCCAATCCGTATTTCCTGCGAGTTTTTTTGATCAGTTGATCGGAGGGGTAAAGGCGGGGCTGGCGTTTGATCAAGGTTACTCCACATGAGACTGCGAATTCATCGACCAGATGACGCATCGAGCCGCACTTCTCCGAAACCTCATCGGTGTTTTGCGGAATATAGACAGCCGCTATCAGACCCAACACATTGAATCGGGAAGGCATCACAAAAGGCCATACCCATAATTTGCTCCCGTAGACCAGATCGGCGGCTGCTGAGAGATCAACAAGGTTCCTGTAAAGGGCAGAAGTTACAAAGACGATCAGTTGATCCGGATGCTTTTCTCTCAGGGCATCACAAAGCGGTAAGGCACAGACCACGTCCCCCATCGCACCAAATCGACAGACAAGTATAGCTCGCTTGCAGTGAATGGCGCACTGCAGAAAAAGCCAGACTTTGAAGGGCAACCACTCTCTTCCCCTACAGTAGGAACCATAGATCTTTCTACAAATCTTTTTTATAACTATAACTAGACCGTGCAATTGTTGTAGTTTTTATTTGTTACCCATTTCGATCACGCGGTCACATCTCTCCAGAGTGCTCAACCGATGAGCAATTGTGATAATGGTTAGTGTTCCCTGAAGCCTGTGAATTGTCTCCATGACGGCCAGTTCGGTCTGGTTGTCCAAGGCACTAGTTGCCTCATCAAGGATCAGAATCTGCGGTTTATGATAGAGGGCACGAGCGAGTCCGATACGCTGACGCTGTCCGCCTGAGAGTCTCACTCCTCTCTCTCCAACAACGGTAGCAAACCCTTCAGGCAGTTCCTTCTCAATGAACTCCAGAATCTGTGCGCCCTCAGCTGCCGTTCTCAGAGCGGCTTGATTTATCTTCTCGATCGGAATACCGAAGGCAATATTTTCCGCAATTGTCTCATCGAGAAGATAGATGTCCTGCGGGACGTAACCTATCATCCGCCGCCAGGAAACCATGTTGTCGGGTGATAAGGGCACTCCATCAATCAGGATGGCCCCCTTCTGCGCCACGTGAAGTCCCAGAATCAAATCAACTAAAGTGGATTTACCTGATCCAGAGGGACCGGCAATGCCGATCGATTCGTTCTTATTAACGAGAAGCGTGAAATCAGAAATAATTGGGGTCTCCGGATTCGGATAATAAAAAGTCAGGCTCTCAAGCCTGATCTCTCTCTCAAATGTTAGGTGCGCCTCTGACTCCAGACTTACGGCAGTCACATCAGTCTCTTGCTCCAGCTGTAGAATCTCCTCTTCTAGCTGGGTCAA
>JACCDS010456039.1_pt1 | contig 13089 bp, 11 predicted proteins | sample 7446441 | NCBI WGS metagenome assembly JACCDS01 (sample SAMN15323445, study PRJNA562643) | freshwater metagenome | isolation source: river surface water | place: USA:Blue River Watershed | collected 2017-08-17
AACATGAACATCCGTTATTGTGCACCATGGAGCGTGCCTGACTGCAGTCTCTCAGCTTTTTATAACTCAGGTGGATTGGGAGTTGTCTTATGTTAAATAAAGATCTTGAGTTAACGCTGAACCTGGCATTTCGCTTTGCCAGAGAACGCCGCCACGAATATATGACCGTCGAGCACCTGCTGCTGGCTTTGCTTGATAATCCTGCTGCCGGTGATGCATTAAAGTCCTGCGGCGCTAATATTGAACGTCTGCGCCTTGAACTGGCCAATTTTATTGATTCCACCACGCCGCTCATCCCTGATGGCGACTTAGAGCGTGATACTCAACCAACCCTCGGCTTTCAACGCGTATTGCAGCGCGCGGTGTTTCATGTCCAATCGTCTGGTAAATCTGAAGTAACCGGCGCGAATGTGCTTGTGGCAATCTTTAGTGAGCAGGAATCGCAGGCGGTATATCTGTTGAAAAAAACCGATATCAGCCGCCTAGATATCGTCAATTTTATCTCCCACGGCGTGATCAAATCGGAGAAACTTGAACAATCCGACGAGCAACAACAAGACGAAAACGGTGAAGTCGCCGTTGAAGACAATAAATACCTGGAAAATTTCACATCAAATCTGAATGTACTAGCTAAGAATGGCCAGATAGACCCGTTGGTTGGTCGCGATATGGAATTAGAACGCACCATTCAGGTGTTGTGTCGCCGTAAGAAAAATAACCCGCTGTTGGTTGGTGAAGCCGGTGTCGGTAAAACTGCTATCGCGGAAGGCCTGGCATTTCGTATCGTGCAGAATCAGGTTCCGGAAGTTATCGCCAATGCGACCATTTATTCTCTTGATATGGGCGCGCTATTAGCCGGCACTAAATACCGCGGTGATTTTGAAAAGCGGCTGAAGTCGTTATTAAAAGAAATAGAACGCGAAAAAGACGCCATTTTATTTATCGATGAAATCCATACGGTGATCGGCGCCGGCGCAGCCAGCGGCGGTGTGATGGATGCATCGAATCTGATTAAGCCGTTACTGTCGAGCGGACGTCTGCGTTGTATCGGTTCTACGACTTATCAGGAATTCAAAAGTATCTTCGAAAAAGATACTGCACTGGTGCGGCGCTTCCAGAAAATTGATATCACAGAGCCGAGTGTCGACGACACCACACAAATCCTACAGGGATTGAAAGAGCGCTACGAACAGCACCACGGCGTGCGTTATACACAAAAGGCCTTACGTGCCGCTGCAGAGCTTTCAGCGAAGTATATTAATGAACGGCATCTGCCGGATAAAGCCATTGATGTCATTGATGAAGCGGGTGCCAGCCAACGTATGCTGCCGGCTTCGAAACGGAAAAAAGTGATTAACGTGCCAGAGATTGAGCACATTATCGCGAAAATGGCGCGGATCCCGGAAAAATCTGTTTCTGCGTCAGACAAAGACGTGCTGGCGAACCTCGATCGGAATCTGAAGCTGGTGGTATTTGGTCAGGATGCGCCGATTGAAGTGCTAACTTCCGCCATCCGCTTGTCGCGTTCTGGTCTTGGCAATGAAGAAAAGCCGATCGGTAGTTTCTTGTTTGCCGGACCGACCGGCGTCGGTAAAACTGAAGTCACCAAACAACTGGCGCGGATCATGGGCGTCGAATTGCTGCGCTTTGATATGTCCGAATACATGGAACGTCATGCGGTCAGCCGCTTAATCGGTGCGCCGCCGGGTTATGTGGGGTTTGAGCAGGGCGGTTTGCTGACTGATGCGGTGTCTAAACATCCGTATTCTGTTGTGTTACTGGACGAGATCGAAAAAGCGCACAGTGATATTTACAATATCCTGCTCCAAGTGATGGACCACGGTACGCTGACCGATAATAACGGCCGGAAAATAGACTTCCGTAACGTGGTGCTGGTGATGACGACGAATGCCGGTGTGCAGGAGACGGTGCGCAAAACTATCGGCTTTAAACAGCAGGATCATAGCCACGACGCGCTGGCCGAAATCAATCGCACTTTCAGCCCGGAATTCCGTAACCGGCTTGATGGCATCATCTGGTTCCAGCATTTAAGCCGTGACATTATTTTGCAAATCGTCGACAAATTTGTCTGTGATCTCCAAGTGCAACTGGACAAAAAACAAGTGCAAATGGAACTCAGTCCAACCGCGCGGCAATGGCTGGCGGACAAAGGTTACGATCAGGCGATGGGCGCTCGGCCAATGGGACGGGTTGTGCAGGAACAGCTGAAAAAGCCGTTAGCCAATGAGATCCTGTTCGGCCGTTTGAGCCATGGTGGTGAGGTACGGATTGATCTGCACGGTGACGAACTCAGCTTCGACTATCATGAAGACGCCGCGGTTGTTTGATTAGACGGAGCCGCGAGCTGAAAAAACAAAACCCGGCCATGCCGGGTTTTATTTTGCTGGTTTTTCACAGCAGTAGGGTGATCAGCGTTGACGGAAGACGATCCGGCCCTTGGTTAAGTCATAAGGTGTCAGTTCAACCGTCACTTTGTCACCTGTCAGGATGCGGATGTAGTTTTTGCGCATTTTCCCAGAAATATGCGCGATGACCACGTGACCGTTTTCGAGTTCTACCCGGAACATGGTATTTGGCAAGGTTTCAAGGATGGTGCCTTGCATTTCAATCACGTCTTCTTTCGCCATGCAGCGTACGAGCCCCTTCAGATTTAAATTTAAACAGAAAAAAACAGCGCAGATTGTGCCGAAAAGCCGGCGATAAGTAAAGCGACAAGCAGTGATTTAGCAAAAAGTTTGCCATTCATCCTGAATAAGACGCTGTTGTGGCCGAAACTGGCTTTTATAACGCATTTTATCGGAGTCACTGACCAGGTAACCGAGATACAAATAAGGTAACTGTTGCTGACGGCATAATTCGGTGCCGGCTAATACTGCCAGAATACCAAGCGCCAATGCATGTTCAGGCTGATAAAAACTATAGACGGCGGATAAGCCTTCCGGCAGATGATCCAGTACCAATACGCCAACCAGTTCACCATCAACATATTGTTCCAGCGTACTCACCGGCAACCAGTGACAGTTCAGCAATTGTTGCAGGTGCTCGGGGGCTGGCGGGTACATCACGCCCTCGGAGTGGCGTGCGCTGATATAAGCTTGATAGAGCGGAAAATAATCACAGAGTAACGGCTGTTGTTGCCAGCGCCAACTCCAGTTCAGTTTAGTTGCCTGTTGTTGTAACCGACGTTGGCTACGGTTCAGTTTTAAAGTAGTGACATCAAGCCGGACTGCCTGACAAGCCTGACAATTCAGACAATAAGGCCGATACAGCTGTTCGCCACTGCGACGAAAGTTATGCTCGGTTAGCCATTGATATATTTCTGGTGACAATGGTTGGTCCGGCAGACTGAATAGCAGACGTTCTTGTTGTTCCGGTAGATAACTGCATTGGTGCGGCTGGCTGACGCCTAGTAAAAATTTATCACTCATTGCGCGCGAATCAATGACGGAATTGCGCCGGCCTGCCACAAACCTGTAGGGATTGGCTGCGAAGCCTGTTGTTGCAGGAGTTGCAAATACTCATGTCTGGGCTGTGTTGAAGCGCCGCATTGTAATAAAAAGGCGTTGGGGAGCTGGCAATCAATCCAGCCGAGGCCAAATGACTGCAAATAGTGCTGTAGCTGCACCAGAGCCAGCTTGGCGGCATTAGGCACTAGGTTAAACATCGATTCACCACAAAATAATGCACCGACCTGCACGCCATACAAACCACCGACTAACCTGTCTTGTTGCCAGACTTCCAGACTATGCGCGACGCCGGCGTGATGTAAAGCGATATAGGCTTGCTGGATGTCGTCCGAGATCCAGGTGCCACGCTGGCGGGCCCGCGGTGCTGCACATGCAGCAATCACTTCAGGAAAAGCCTGATCACAGCTGAAGTGATATTGATGTTTTTGCCAGACTTTACGCAGGCTACGGCCAGCGTGCAGGCTTCCGGGCCGGAATACAGCCCGGGTACCCGGTGACCACCATAACAAAGGGTCACCGTCGCTGAACCATGGAAAGATACCTTGGTGATAAGCTTGCTGCAGCCGCGCGACTGATAAGTCACCACCAAAGGCAAGCAATCCGTCGGGTTCCCTTAGCGCTGTCTCAGCAGCAGGGAACCAGAGAGAGTCTGCATCCAGTTCTGGCAGCCACAGCGTCATCGCAGTTTTTACTTGGCTAAGGCGTCGAGATAACGTTCTGCATCCAGTGCCGCCATACAGCCGGTGCCGGCTGACGTGATGGCCTGGCGATAGATGTGGTCACTGACGTCACCCGCAGCGAATACCCCAGGAATGCTGGTTTGTGTCGCGTTGCCATGCAGGCCGCTTTGGACTGCCAGATAACCACCGTTCATCTCAAGCTGTCCGGCAAAGATATCGGTATTTGGTTTGTGACCAATGGCGATAAATACGCCTTGCAGCTCGACTTGCTCGTCGGAATGACCGTTGGTCGATGACAGCCGGACGCCGGTGACGCCATTGTCATCGCCCAGCACTTCTGCCAGTTCGCGATGGGTATGCAGCACAATATTGCCGCTGGCAACTTTGGCATTTAAACGGTCGATCAGAATTTTTTCCGCTTTAAAGCTATCCCGGCGATGGATCAGGTGTACTTCTGCAGCGATATTCGACAAATACAGGGCTTCTTCCACTGCCGTGTTGCCACCGCCGACGACGGCGACTTTTTGTTTGCGGAAAAAGAAGCCGTCACAGGTTGCGCAGGCAGATACGCCACGACCGCTGAATTTAGTTTCAGATTCAAGTCCGAGGTATTTGGCCGATGCACCGGTTGCGATGATCAGTGCATCACAACTGTACTGACCATTGTCTCCGGTCAGCAGGAAAGGGCGTTGTTGCAGGTTCACGGTATGAATGTGATCAAAGACGATTTCAGTGTTGAACGTTTCAGCGTGTTCACGCATCCGCTCCATCAGCGCTGGTCCGGTCAAACCATGTGGGTCGCCAGGCCAGTTCTCAACTTCTGTGGTGGTGGTCAGCTGACCGCCTTGCTGCATCCCCGTCAGTAACACCGGTTTTAAGTTGGCGCGGGCGGCATAAACAGCTGCGGTATATCCGGCCGGTCCTGAACCGAGAATGAGCAGGCGGCTGTGTTTTGGATTTGACATGAATATCCCCGAGATAAATCTGAACAAGATAAGGCTTGGTCTCTACGTGGGGCCGATTCTATTGGATTGCAACCGGAAGTCAAAGTCGGGGACTAAATTTATTTCGGCCTGACTGTAAAGTCGGGACTGCTGTGCTAATTTAGCCTCATTAGGTGTGGTCAGCAAATGACTACTAACGTCCCGACGTCTGTGAGCGGAGGTTTCTCTGAGACTGTTTCTGTGGTTCTGGCTGCTGTTGCTGGTCATGCCGGCGCATGCCGCCGATGCGTTGTTTAAACGAATTGGCGTCGATGACGGCCTGCCAAATGCCACCATTTATGGCGTGGCACAGGATGTGGAAGGCTTTATCTGGCTCAGCTCGACCAATTCAGGCTTACTGCGCTATGACGGCTATCAGTTTACCGAATTTCAAGTACTGACGCCGGAAGAACTGAATACGCTGGGGTCACAGGATGTCGGTAGCTTACTGATTGATAATCAACACAATATTTGGGCTGGTACCTGGGGGTACGGCCTGAGTCGTATTGATGCCAAGACCGGTAAGTTACGCCGCTTTGTTACAGACCCGTCGGATCCGGACAGTCTGGCCAGTATGCAGGTTCAGGTATTGTTTGAAGATAAACAGCAGAATCTGTGGGTGGGTAGTACCCGGGGCATTAACCGGATGACCGCAGACGGCCAATGGCAGCGTTAGCAGTTATCTGACAGGCAGCTGGCGCACAACCGGATCTGGAGCCTCACTCAGACTCAGGACAATACGCTGTGGATCGGCACGTCCGCTGGGTTACATGCCTGGCGGGAAGATACCGGGTTGTCTGAAGTGATGTTGCCATTTCCGGACGGCACAGGCCGTGACAATGAAATCAGAGCCTTGTATAGCGCCGGCGATAAATTATGGGTCGGCACTCGTCAGGGATTATTTGTACTGGATCCCAAGCAACGAACCTTCCAAAAGATCCCATTTTTTGCCGGTCGTAATGCGCCGATTATTAATGTGATCTCCGCAGATCAAAATGGCATGTTACTGCTTGGAACATACAACGGATTGTTTCGGGTTCATCCGCAATTACGGCAATTTCTAAAATTCCGTGAACAACAATCGTTGTTGCCCACGGTGAATATCCGTTCGGTATTTATAGACCGGACTGGGGTGTTATGGCTGGGTTCACGTGAAAACGGCTTGTATTACACCCGTCACAGCAAATCGGCATTTGCATCACTGCATGAATTGGCACCGCAGCTGGATGCCGCGCAACTACAGTTTACCGTCACTGCCGTGTTTGCGGATAAAGACGCGATCTGGCTAGGCAGCGCCGAAAATCTTTATCGGTTTGACCGTAGTTCCGGCACTTTAAAGCCCTTCCTGACCGACGGACGGGTTAATGCGATCCGACCGGACCGGACCGGTCAAATTTTTGCAGCAACCGATGTTGGTTTGTACCGCGTGGATCAAGCCGCCGACCAGGTTGTTCTGGTCACTGAGCCATTCCGGCAGAATCCGCAGGTGGCGGCCAACATCCGCGATTTAAGTATTCAGGCTGATGGTAGTTTCTGGATTGGTTTGTGGGGCGATGGGGTTATTCACTGGGACCCGGCAGCAAATACCTCAACAACCTACTTGCAGCCGGAGATCCGGCATAAAACCGGCGATGCCGTGCAAGCGATGCTGGTCAGTGGCGACGATACCTGGGTTGGTACCCGTTATTCCGGTGTGTTCCGCATCCGGCATGAAAATGGTCAGGTTGAGCATTTCAGTGAAGCCGCAGCGAACAAACTGACATTGCCCAGTCAGGACGTGCAATGCCTCGAGCATGGCCCGGCTGCAACGTTACTGATTTGTACGCAGCAAGGTCTGGTTGTGTACGATCCGCAAACAGACACTCAGCATTTACTCGATGAACGCAGTGGCTTACCGACCAGCAACATCATCGGTGCCTACGCTGATCAGCAACAGAATATTTGGCTATTGTCGGCAAAGGGACTGAGTCTGAAACACAGCGATAGTCAACGCCTGATCACCTTTACCCGACAGGATGGCATGGTTGCGACAGAGCAAGTGTTCAAGTCGTTTTTTGATGACCAGCAAGGCAGCTTTTACATTGGCTCTATCGAAGGATTGACGCTGATGGAACCGGCGTTGATTTGGATTAATCAGATTGAACCGAAAGTGGCCGTATCGCGCATTTTGGTCAATAACAAACCACTGCCGATGCAGGCAAACACCGCCCGCTGGCCGGATATTGTGCTAAAGCCGACAGACACCAGTCTTGAGTTTGAATTCGCCAGTCTTGATTTCCATGATCCGACGCGCAATCAATACATGTATAAACTGACCGGTTTTGATCAGGATTGGATCCTGCAACCTGGCCGGCGCGGTGCCTATTACTCCAATTTGCCAGCCGGTGACTACGAACTGGAACTCAAAGGCTCTAATAACCATGGTTTATTTAATCAGGTACCGGAGCGGGTGCGAGTTCAGGTATTGCCAAGCTGGTGGCAACACAGCTCAGTGCAGGCACTTGGTTTTGTCCTGACGATGTTGTTGATCCTGACATTCCATCAATACCGTTTACGTCACATCCATCAGATCAATAAATTGCTGCAGAACTCAGTACAGGAGCGTGCCAAAGCACAACTCATTCTGGAAACTAAAGTGACCGAGCGCACCAGGGCACTGGAAGAAAGTTCGATGACGTTATCGCTGCGGACCCGGCAGCTGGAAAAAAGTCTGACTGAGATCGCCAAGGCGAATAAAGAGCTCAAGCGACTGGATAAGCTTAAAGATGAATTTATCTCCACAGTATCTCATGAATTACGTACGCCGCTGACCTCGATCCGCGGCGCAATAGGCTTGGTTGCACAGAGCGTGGTCCCCCTGGGCTCAGATGCTTACCGACAACTGGTCGATACAGCGCAGCAGAATTGTGAGCGTTTATCGCAGCTGATTAACGACCTGCTGGATGTGCAAAAATTTGAAGCCGGTAAGTTTGTGCTGCAGTTAAAGCCGCTCGACCTGTTTGAATTGTGTCAAACCGCAGTGCATGGGATCCAGAGTTATGCCTTGCGGTATCAGGTGCAGGTTGAAACGCAATTGCTGCAGCAGTCACCGGTAATGGTGCAGGCAGATCAGTTGCGCTTACGACAGGTGCTGGATAATCTGCTTTCCAATGCAGTGAAGTTTTCCCCGCCAGACAGCACTGTGATCCTGCGGTTGTCGCAGCAGAATGACATGGTATTAGTTGAAGTGATCGATCAGGGCCAAGGGATCCCGGATCAGTTTAAACCGCGGATCTTTGAAAAATTTTCGCAGGCAGATGCATCCGACAGCCGTTCAAAAGAAGGCACAGGTCTCGGTCTTACGATTTGCAAACGCATCATCGAAAGTCATGGCGGTCAAATTGGCTTTAGTAGCACCGAACATGTCGGTACGCAGTTCTGGATCCGGCTGGCCCGGCTATACGCAGAACCAGAGGTTTAATTGTGCCGGTTTGTCGCGCCCCAAATACTTTATTGGGGCGATAGCACATAACGATAAACCGACCAGAAATGGCAGATACTGCCTGCTACAACAAAACAGTGCCAAATCAGGTGGTGATAGCGCAAACGGTGCCACAAATAAAAAATTACGCCGCCGGAATAACATAAGCCGCCGGCCAATAACCACCACAAACCACCGGCCGGTACATGGTCCAGCATTGGCCCGGCAGCGATCAGCACCAGCCAGCCCATCAGCAGATACAGCATCAGACTCAGACGTTTGAACTTCAAATGCGCGACAAACTCTAGTGCAACACCAAGGCAGGCGATGCCCCATACCACTAGAACCAGGTAAAAGCCCCAACTGTCTTTCAGACTTATCAGCGTAAATGGCGTGTAAGTGCCGGCAATTAACAGGTAGATAGCGCTGTGATCCAGCTTGCGCCAGAACGCTTTGCGTTTGGCATCTGTGCTGGCGTGGTAACACGCTGAGCAGCTGTATAACAAAATCAGACTGAGGCCAAATGCCAGTACGGCAAATAAGGCTGCAGGTTCACCTGCGGGCAGGCGCCATAACATCAGGCCGAGGCCAATGACACTCAACAAAGCGCCGATCGCGTGGCTTAGCGCATGCAGGGTTTCGTCATAGCCTTGGTATCTTAAATCCACAGAATTAATTCTCTTTACTGTTTCTGGTCGGCTCAGCTTACCACATCTGACGAAACCGGCGACAGCGACGCCGATTGCCTCGTTGGCAGAAACCGCTACAATGCGCGGCAATAAACCGTGTTCGGGGGTTGTTATGCCATTATTACTGGTGTTGGGTTATGTTTGGCCCGAACCGAATTCCTCTGCGGCGGGCTGGCGAATGCTGAGTTTGTTACAGCTTTATCGTCAGCAGGGTTTTCGCATTATTTTTGCCAGTGCGGCGGAAAAATCACCCCACCGTTTCGATTTATCCAACTGGGGTATTGAGGAAGCGAGCGTGGCGCTGAATTGCCAGAGTTTTGCCGTTCAGCTGCAGCAATGGCAGCCGGCGGTGGTGTTATTTGACCGTTTTATGCTGGAAGAACAATTTGGCTGGTGGGTGGATGATGTCTGTCCGCAGGCAATGAAACTACTCGATAGTGAAGACCTGCATTGCCTGCGATTTGCCCGGCAGCAGGCGTTTAGCGCCAATAGGGCTGTGACTGCAGCAGATTTGCGTTCAGAACTGGCCATGCGTGAAGTGGCGGCGATCTTACGCTGCGACCTGACGCTGACCATTTCGATGGCAGAACATCGATTATTAACCGAGTTTTATCAGGTGCCGGTTTCGCAGCTGTTGTATTGCCCGTTTTTACTGGACGACGTCACAGTGGATACATCGGTGACTTTTGCTACGCGCCGGCACATCAGTTTTATTGGCAATTTTCGTCATGAACCGAACTGGCAGGCGGTATTGCGCCTCAAACAGCTTTGGCCAGCGTTGCGTGCCCGCTTGCCTGGCGTTGAATTGCATATCTATGGCGCGTATCCGCCGCCCAAAGCTACCCAGTTGCATGCACCCAAACAAGGTTTTTTCATCAAAGGCTGGGCTGATCATGCTGCAGAGGCCTTTCACGATTATCGCCTCTGTCTGGCGCCGCTGAGTTTTGGCGCGGGCCTCAAAGGTAAAATCATTGATGCGATGCGTTATGGCACGCCGGTAGTGACGACTGAAATTGGTGCGGAAGGCATTAGTCAGCAGCCAGGCTTCATTGATTTTCCTGGCGCGATAGCGGACGAGGATACCGCGCTGCTTGACGCCGCCGTCGCCTTGTATCAGCAGCAAGAGCTGTGGCAACAAGCACAGGACAAAGCTCCGTCCTGTTTGGCGCAATTTTCTGCCGAACTTCTGCAGCCGCAGCTCTGGCAGCGCATTGCAGCGGTGCAGCAGCAACTGAGCAGCCACCGCTCTGAAGCTTTTCTGGGTAGCATGTTAAAGTATCATCATCATCGCAGTACAAAATTTATGGCGCAGTGGATCGAAGCGAAAAATAAGCTGGCCGCACAAGAATCGCAGGAGTGTTCCGATGTTAAATAGTCCGTTAAGCCGCGACCAGTTGGTCCAGTTGCTGAACCAGAAACTAGAGATCACGCGTGTGCGCGACTATTGCCCGAATGGGCTGCAAGTGGAAGGCCGTCAGCAGATCCGCAAAGTGCTGACCGGGGTGACGGCGTCACAGGCTCTGCTGGAGCGGGCGGTTGCCGAGCAGGTTGATGCGGTGCTAGTACACCATGGTTATTTCTGGAAAGGCGAAAGCAGTGAAATCACTGGAATGAAAAAACGTCGCCTGCAGACGTTGTTACAGCATGATATCAACCTGCTGGCCTATCATTTGCCGCTGGATATTCATCCTGAGCTCGGCAATAACGCCAGACTTGGTGCTTTGCTGGGCTTGACTGAGATCAGCGCTCTGGCCAGCGTGGAGCCGGTTGGGGTGGTCAGGCAGGCTAGCCTGGTTGAACCTCAAGCCTTAACTGAGATCGTGGCGCTGCTGCAACAGCAGTTGGGTCGGCAGGTGTTTGTCCATGACGCCGGTATCGGCGCCGTTACACAAATCGCCTGGTGTACCGGTGGCGGTCAGGGTTATATCGATCAGGCGGCAGCTGCCGGCGCACAACTGTTTATCAGTGGCGAAGTATCCGAGCAAACCATTCATAGTGCCAACGAGCTGGGCATTCATTTTATCGCCGCCGGTCATCACGCCACGGAACGTTATGGCATCAAAGCGCTGGGCGAATGGTTGGCAGCAGAGACCGGTATCGAAGTGATTTTTGCCGATATTTATAATCCGGCTTAATTCTGGAACTGGCGGTTAAGCTGGTGCAGACGAATGTGCTGTTCCAGCAAGCCAGCGTACTCATAAAAGGCGTAGCCAAAAGTCTCCATCGCATTAACGGTTGGCAACCAGGCTTGCCAGCGCAACGGGTCTTCAGGATTGCGACGCAGGTGATAGTCGGCAGGCGCTGCAACCGGCAGGCGGTTTGCGCTGGTAAACCAACGCATCGCGCGAGGCATATGCATCGCAGAGGTCACTAATGCCATCGGCTCAGTCGCAGGTATTGCCTTGATTAATAATGTGATCTCGCCTTCAGTATCGGTCGCATCTGGATGTAGGCGGATTTGCTGGTCGGGGACACCCAGCGCGACTAAAAACCGCCGCGCCACTTCAGTATGGGCTTCGCGTCGATCTTTGATCGACCCGCTCAGATGTATCAGCGCCTGGGGCTGCCGGCGCCAAATCTGCGTGGCTTCAAGTAATCGGGCGCTACTGCAGGAGTCCGGCTGGCTGCTGATCGGTAAAAACGTGGCATTGGCGTGACTGCAGCCAAGTACCGCAATATGCTTTACCTGTTGCTGTGCAAAGGCCGGATAGGCCAGTTCCAGCGGCGCGGCAAGCCAGTCAGCAATAGGTTTGCTGGTCAGCAGCAGACCGCATGCAAGTTGCAGTAACAGCAGTTTTTTCAGATGATGACTGTTTCGCCAGGCGGCCAACATACTGAGCAACAGTAACAACAGCAGCTGAACTACCGGCGTCAGCAACAATTTAATCAACAGATCCATGAGTTTATGACCAGAAAAACTACAGTAAAAACCAAGTCCGACCGCAATTTTGACAGCATTGCCGGCAAATTCCAGCAGAATATCTATAACACGACCAAAGGCCGCTTACGCCAATTGGTGTTACAACGTGATTTGCTGGAACTGCCTGCGTTAAATCAGGCAAGCACCCGGGTGTTGGATGTGGGCGGCGGGCAAGGGCAGCTGGCGTTGTGGTTGGCAGCGCAGGGTCACCAGGTGACGTTGACTGATCTATCCACAGAAATGCTGGCACTGGCGCAGCAAGCTGCGACGGCACAGCAACTCAGCCTGCAGATCAGCCATTTGTCACTGCAACAACTGGCTGAGCAAGCATTCACCGCACCGGTGGTACTCTGTCACGCTGTGCTGGAATGGCTGGCAGATCCGCAACAAGCGATTGACCAGTTATGGCAGCTGGTGGAGCCGGGCGGTGTGCTGAGCCTGATGTTCTATAACATCGATGCCAAACGTTTTTCGAACATTGTGTATGGTAATTTTAACTATGTTTTGCGCGATCTGGCGTATAAGAAAAAAGTCAGTCTGAGCCCACAAAATCCGCTCGATCCGCGCGCGGTCAGTCAATGGTGTCAGGATGCTGGTTTTGTTCAGCTCAGTAAAACCGGTGTGCGCTGTTTTCATGATTATCTGCGCGACCGGTCAGAGCAGGAAAGCGAGTTTGATAAGTTACTGGAAGTAGAACTGCGTTACAGCCGCACCGAGCCTTATGCGTCGTTGGGGCGCTACCAGCACCTGTTATTGTACAAGCCGGTATAACACCTGCAGCGACTGACTAACCAGCAGCTGCAGGCCGGGTATAAAAACGTTAATCAAACTCCATTTTATATAACACATCAACCGAGGTCGCGAGGCCC
>JACCDS011960684.1_pt1 | contig 13088 bp, 10 predicted proteins | sample 7446441 | NCBI WGS metagenome assembly JACCDS01 (sample SAMN15323445, study PRJNA562643) | freshwater metagenome | isolation source: river surface water | place: USA:Blue River Watershed | collected 2017-08-17
CCAGACCGAGCTGTGCCTGGCCGACCTGGGGACGGTGGAGAAGAGCCTGCACCGCTACAACAAGGTGGCGCGCGCGGGTGACAAGGAGGCGATCGCGCTGGTGAAGGTGCTGGAGAAGTGCCAGGCCGCGCTCGACGAAGCCAAGCCGGTGCGCAGCATCGACTTCAGCAAGGAAGAGCTGGCGCTGGTCAAGCCGCTGTGCCTGATCACCGCCAAGCCGGCCATGTTCGTGGGCAATGTGTCTGAAGACGGCTTCGAGAACAACCCGCTGCTGGACCGCCTGAAAGCCTACGCCGAGGCCCAGAAGGCGCCGGTCGTGGCCATCTGCGCCAAGACCGAGGCCGAGCTGGCCGAGATGAGCGACGAGGACCGCGAGATGTTCCTGGCCGAGATGGGCCAGGACGAACCGGGCCTGAATCGCCTGATCCGCGCCGGCTTCAAGCTGCTGGGCCTGCAAACCTACTTCACGGCGGGCGTGAAGGAAGTGCGCGCCTGGACCATCCACATCGGCGACACCGCCCCGCAAGCCGCGGGCGTGATCCACACCGACTTCGAGCGCGGATTCATCCGTGCCCAGACCATCGCCTACGAGGATTTTGTCCAGTACGGCGGCGAGCAGGGCGCCAAGGACGCCGGCAAGATGCGCGCCGAAGGCAAGGAATACGTCGTCAAGGACGGCGACGTGCTGAACTTCCTGTTCAACGTCTGATCCCCGGGCCGCGCCTGAGGCCGGTTCTCACCTGCCCCGGGCGCACCGCCTGGTCAGACCCTGAAGACGTTGACCAGCTCGGCCAGCTTGGCGGCTTGGCCTTTCAGACTTTCCGCGGCGGCGGCGCTCTGCTCGACCAGGGCCGCGTTCTGCTGGGTCACCTGGTCCAGGTGGGTCACGCTGTCGCCGATCTGGCGGATGCCGACCGACTGCGAGGCCGAGGCATCGGACAGTTCGTTGATCATCTGGCTGACGCGCTGGACCTGCGAGACGATCTCCTCCATCGACGCGCCGGCGTCGTTGACCTGTCGGACGCCGGACTCCACCTTTTCGACGCTGGCGCTGATCAGCGACTTGATCTCCTTGGCTGCGTCGGCCGATCGGCCGGCCAGGGTGCGCACTTCGCTGGCCACCACGGCAAAGCCCCGGCCCTGCTCACCGGCGCGGGCCGCTTCCACTGCGGCATTGAGTGCCAGGATGTTGGTCTGGAAGGCGATGCCGTCGATCACGCCGATGATGTCGGCGATCCGGCCCGATGCGGTGGCGATGTCCTGCATGGTGTGCACGGCGTCGGCCACCAGGCCACCGCCCTTGACGGCAGCAGAGGAGGCGCTGGCGGCCACGTCGCAGGCCTGGTTGGCCGTCTCGGCGCTGGTCCGCACGGTGCTGGAGATCTGCTCCATTGACATCGCGGTCTGTTGCAGGTTGCTGGCCTGTTCTTCGGTGCGCTGGCTCAGGTCGACGTTGCCCATGGCGATCTGGGTGGATCCCGTGGCGATGCTCGCGCTGCTGGCCCGGACTCGGCCCACGATGAGGGCCAGGGCGGTCTGCATTTCACCCAGCGAAGCCAGAACGCTGCCTGAAGGGGCCGACTGGATCCCGGGGACCGGGCTCAGGTCGCCCGCGGCCACCCGCTGTGCGACCTCTCCGAGTTCTGCCGGCTCCGCGCCCAGGGCGTGGTTCAGGTGGCGGACCAACATCCAGGTCAGGACGGCCCCCATGGCGGCCATGACACCCGCGAGAACCATGAAGAGCACTGTGGCGCTGGCGGAGGCTTCCTTGGCCTCCTGAGCCGACCGGACCGCTTGGGCGCGTTGCAGTTCGGTCGAAGCGTCCACGGCCCGGAAGACCTGCTGCTGGACCTCGTCGACCCCGCCCAGCAGCAGTTGCCCGGCCGCTTCCCGGTCGCCCTGCGCATTCAGGGCCATGGCCGCGCGCAGGCGCTGCTTGAACGGCTCCCGCGATTCCTGCATGACCTTCAGGTGTTCCCGGCCCTCCGGCTCGGTCACCAGCTTGTCCAGCGTCGCCAGCAGTTCGGTGTTTTGTTCGCGGACGGGGTCGATCTTCTTCTTTTCGGCTTCCCGGACCTGGGGGTCCGAGGTGATGAACATGTTGCGCGTCAGGGCCGAGACCGTGTGCAGGTTGTTCTTGAGTTGACTGAACTTCTCGACCTTGACCATCTGGTCGTTGACGAGTTCGTCCAGGCGCTGGCTGAGCCGGTGCATCTGGTAGGCCGCCAGCGACGCCACGAGAACGATCAGGGCGACGGCACCGCCACCCCCCACGGTCAGGCGAGTGCTCAGCCTGAGTTGATTGAACATGTCGGTTGTTCTTTCGTTCGGATCCGGCGGTGCCTCTCCCTGCCATGCACAGCCAGTGGTTGAACCCGGGGCAGATGGGGTGCACTGTAGAAAAGGGGACAGGTGGCCCAAATGCGCAAAAGCACGCCGGGCCCGCGCCAGTTCAGTCGATGCGATCGCTCAAGATTCATCCGGGTGACTTCTTCGTCCGGCCGTTTTGGGGGATTCCCCGCTGAAGAGGGGTCTGTGCAGCCGATCGGAGGGATCAAAATGCGCGCCGGCCGGGGCTGTGCGGCGTTCGTTCCACCAGACCGGAGCGGACACGCACGGCTCTGCTGGGGCCAGGGGCCGGATGGCGGCCCATCGACAAGGGGTGTTCATGAAATCCAGGCAGGGCCTGTGGGAGGGTGGGGTGCGGGGGATCGCCATGGGGAGGTGCCTAGGCCGTTGGGCATGCACGGTGGGCCTGCTTTTGGCCGGTGCAGGGGCGCAGGCCTGGGACGAAAACGGCCATCGAGCCGTGGCCCTGATGGCCCAGGCACGCCTGGCGCCGGATGTGGTCCGACAGGTCGAGGCCCTCTTGGCGATGGACGATTCCGGGCTGGCCTCCGGGGTCACGTTGGCCGATCACGCCGCCTGGGCCGATCGTTGGCGCGACTCCGACCGGCGATCGGGTCAGCAGCGCTACCGTGCGACCCGTCGGTGGCATTACGTGAACCTGCCCATTCACGGGCGCGACGATCTCGACGACTTGCGTCGCGTGTGCCCGACCCTGACGGCGCAGGATCCGGCGCCACTGGGGCAGAAGGGGCCATCCCGCCCGGAGATCGATGCCTCCAGGGGGCCTGCCGAGACCTGCATCGTGGAGCGGGTGGAGGCCTTCGCCGCGGAGGTGGCCGACGATCGGCGTCCGGCCCTCGAACGCGCCCGTGCGCTGCAGTTTCTCGTTCACTTGGTCGCCGATCTGCACCAGCCCCTCCATGTGGGGGACGATGGAGACCATGGGGGCAACGACCGGTCCGTGAGCTTGCCTCGCCGGGCCAGCTCCGTTTCTCTGCATGCGTTCTGGGATCACGACGCTGTCCGTTTGCTGGCCAGTCGGCCGGAACGGGTGGTTCGCCGTGTGGAGCAGGGGTCTGGACCGCCCGTGGAGGCGTTGGGCGGATCGGCGCGTCGCTGGGCCCTTGAAACCCGGGCCGTTGCCCGCGATGTGGTTTATGCCCGCCTGCCAGCGCCACAGGCCGACGGCTCCGTGGCGCTGGAGGCCGAAGACCTGCAGGCGCTGCGCCCGGTGGTGGCCTTGCAACTGCGTCGGGCGGGCGAGCGGCTGGCGGCAATCCTCAACCGGGCCTTGTCACGGCATTGAGCCGCCCATTCGATCAGTTGAACGGGTGCGGCTGAGGCGTCGCGTCGGTCGAGTGTGGGAGCACCGGCAGGGTCAGCGTGGGCATCTCGCCGGTGAGTGAGCGGAGAAAGGCGACGATCTGTGCGTTCTCGATCGCCGAGAAGCGTTTGCCCAGTTGCAGCCGTCCCATGATGTCCACGGCTTCGGTGAGGGTGGAGGCTTCACCGTCGTGAAAGTACGGGTGTGTCAACGCCACGTTGCGCAGTGTGGGCACCTTGAAGTTGAACCGGTCGGCGTCCTTGCCGGTGACTGCATAGCGGCCCTCCGCCGGGCTGGAGGCCTTGTACGGCTCCACCACACCCATCTTGCGGAAGGAGTTGCCTCCCAGGGCCGGTCCGTTGTGACAAGCCGTGCAGCCGCTGGTCTTGAACAACTTGTACCCGGCCACTTCGTCCTTGCTGAGGGCGCGGGTGTCTCCCCGCAGCCAGCGGTCAAACCGGGCGTTCGGCGTGACCAGGGTCTCCTCGAAGGCGGCGATGGCGCGGGTGACCTGATCCATGTCGATCGGGCCTCGGTCGAACACGTCGAGGAATTCGGCCTGGTAGGCGGGGATGGAGCTCAGCACGTCCAATGCCAGTTCGTGCGTGAAGGCCATCTCACCCGGATTCGTGATGGGGCCTGCGGCTTGGGCCTGCAGATCCTTGGCGCGGCCGTCCCAGAACTGCGCCAGATTCATGCTGGAGTTCAGCACGGTCGGGGCATTGAGCGAGCCCTGCTGCCACTTGTCGCCGATGGAGGTCTTCAGGTTGTCGGCGCCGCCCATGCTCAGGTTGTGGCACGAGTTGCACGAGATGAAGCCCGAGCGCGACAGCCGGGGATCAAAAAACAGCTTCTTGCCGAGGTCAACCAGGGCCTGTGACTTGACCTTGGGGGCCACGATCGGCTGAACAGGTTCGTCCGTCCCCGGGCGGTCGACGGCCAGGGCGGGAACGGCCGCGGCCAAGCTCAGGCATGCGGCACCGATCATCGGGCGCAGCCAGGGGAGGAGGGCCAAGGGATGGTGCATGAAATCGCTCCGGAAGCTGAGAAACCGGGCGGGGCAAAAACGCCCGTCCGCAGATCCATTGGGCACTCCGATGCGCTTGTGGAACTTGCCCGATGTCAAAACCCACGCGTCTTCCTGGCGCGCGGATCAGCGTCTGTCCTCTACGTCGCTCGGGTGGAGCGCCCTGGGGTTTGGGCCCCATACGGGCAGAACCCCGGTCTGGGTCCGACCTGAGGGTGCTTGCGGCAGGTGTTGGGCCGCTTCTCGTACACGGTGCAGCGCCGTGAAACAGCATCCAGAAAGGTGCAGTCCCCATTGGCCCGACGAGCCATCGTGAAAACGCCGTCCTTGTGGCTGTAGCGCTCGACCCGCTTGGCCTTGATCAGCCGCCTGGCAATCTGCTTGGGCTCTTCGTGCTCGGCCTCAAAGGGGTCCACCAGCTCCAGTCGGACGAGGTCGGGCAGGCGCACCTCCAGCGGCATGGTGCAGCAGTTGGCGGCGCAGGAGTCGCACAAGCCGGCCCGGTAGCGGGTCCAGGTCTCCAGGCGGTCGACGTCGACGATGTGGATCGAGGAGCGCATGGGCAGGCTGCAGAAGAAGCAAGGGCGCCGAACTCCGACTGAATGGGCCGGAAGTCAGGAAGTGACCGCACAAAGCAAAACGCCAACCGGTGAGGGCTGGCGTCTGCTTGAAATGCTGGAGCGGGATAAGAGGCTCGAACTCTCGACCTATACCTTGGCAAGGTATCGCTCTACCAACTGAGCTAATCCCGCATTTCTTGGTGGCCTGGGGCGGAATCGAACCACCGACACGCGGATTTTCAATCCGCTGCTCTACCAACTGAGCTACCAGGCCGTCAAGAACGCTACTATAACGCGATTCCTGATGCTGTCCAACACTTTTTTGAGATTTTTTCTGCAGGTCAGTTCCCGCCGCGCTTGTTGCGGCTCAGATCCACGCCGAGTTGCTTGAGTTTGCGGTACAGATGGGTGCGCTCCAGCCCGGTGCGCTCGGCCACGCGCGTCATGCTGCCGTTCTCGCGCATGAGGTGAAACTCGAAGTAGGCTTTTTCGAAGGCGTCCCTGGCTTCGCGCAGGGGGCGGTCCAGGCTGAAGCTCTGTTCCGGGCCTGGGCCGTGGCTGGTGACCTGTCCGGCAGCGTGCAGGGCGACCGCCCCGGGCGGGGTGTAGGTGCCGACCGGATGGCTGTGCCCCAGGGACCCCGCCGCATAGGCAGTGCCGAGTCCGGATGCCGGCGCCTCGGTGTGGGTGTAGGGCGAGTAGGGCAGGCCGTTGCGGTGGACGCCGATGGGCGCCTCCAGGCCATTGGCCGGGCGGGGGGCGGGTTTGGCCAAGCCTTGCTCGACCGCTCGCAGCAACTTCTGGAGTGTGATGGGTTTTTCCAGAAAAGCCATCGCGCCGTACTTTGTGGCTTCCACCGCCGTGTCGATGGTGCCGTGCCCGGACATCATGATCACGGGCATGCTCAGCTGTGCGCCCGTGCCCCATTCCTTGAGCAGCGTGATGCCGTCGACGTCGGGCATCCAGATGTCGAGCAGGACGAGGTCTGGCTGAAACTGGTCGCGAGCGGAGCGCGCCTGCGCGGCGTTTTCGGCCAGTTCGACGGTGTGTCCTTCGTCGGTGAGGATTTCCTGGAGAAGGGCACGGATGCCCATTTCATCGTCGACGACAAGAATGTTGGCCATGGACAGGTTCGGAAGGGTCTGGATGCGGTCGTGCGAGGCCGTGATTCAAGCGGTCACACCTGACGCGGCGCTTGTTGTACGTTCCCAACGCGAAAATGATATAGAAACTTCTGCGCCGTTTTGCGCAATATCAAAGCTGGTGTCGGTCGGGCTCTCGTTTCGGTTGCGGATGCGGATGCGCGCGCCGTGTTCTTCGACGATCTTGCGCACGACGGCCAGGCCCAGGCCGGTTCCTCTGGATTTGGTGGTCACGTAGGGCTCGAAAGCCCGCTTGAGCACCTTTTCCGAGAAGCCGGGGCCGTTGTCGGTCACGGTCATGCGCACACGGTCGTGATGGGGGCCGTCGCCGGGGCGCAGGTCGGTTCGGACGGTCACCTCGGCCTCGGGCTGTCCGCTCACGGCGTCGAGGGCGTTCTGGACGAGGTTGTGCACGACCTGGCGCAGTTGGGTCGCGTCCCCCTGGATCCGTGGCAAATTCGATCCGAGCTCCGCCCGCAGGAGGCCTTGTTCGGTCTGCACCGCATACAGCCCGAGCACGTCCGATACCAAAGCATTGAGGTCCAGAGGCACCAGCGAGGCGGCGGGCAGACGGGAGTAGTCGCGGAACTCGTTGACCAGGGTCTTCATGGCCTGCACCTGGGCCACGATGGTGCCCACCGAGCGGGTGAGCATCTGCCGGTCGGTGTCGGCGAGCTTGGATTCGAGCTTGAGCTGCAGCCGTTCGGCCGAGAGCTGGATGGGCGTGAGCGGGTTCTTGATTTCGTGGGCCAGGCGGCGAGCCACCTCAGCCCAGGCCACGCTGCGCTGCGCCGATACCACGTCGGAGATGTCGTCGAAGACGATGACTTCCTGCCCTTCGGGCAGCACGGCGCCCCGCATCAGCAGGGTGATGGCGGTGCTTTCGCGGTCGGTGGCCACGGGGAGTTCCAACGTGTTCTGCCAGTGGCCGACTTCGCTGCTTTCCGGGTCCTGGCGGGCGGCGATGAAGTGCTGCGTGACGGTGCGCGAGAACGCCTGAAGCGCCGGGACTTCGGTCATGGCCTGGCCCTTGAAGGCCTGCAGGGGCGCGCGCAGGATGCGCGTGGCGCCAGGGTTGACGATGTCGATGCGGCCGTGGGCGTCCAGCACGATGACCCCGGCGGTGAGGTTGTCCAGAATGGCCTGGAGGTGGGCGTTGGCACTTTCCACGTCGGCCAGGCTGGTCTGCACGAGCGCGCGGGCGTCGGCGAGCTGCTGGGTCATGTCCGCGAAGGACCGGGTGAGGCCGCCGAGCTCGTCGCGCGAGTGGAACACTTCGGTGGGGCGCAGATCGCCGCGCGCCACCTGGCGCACGCCCTCGGCCAGCACCAACAGTGGCCGGGCCAGTTGATGGCCCAGTGCGGCGGCCATCAGCAGGGCGCTGAACACCCCCAGGATGAGCGCGAGCGTCAACGTACCGATGTACATCTTGCGCAGACCTTCCTTGCCCAGGGCCCGCTGCTGGTATTCGCGGTAGGCGTTCTGCACGCGCAGGGCGTTGAGGGCCAACTCCGGCGGGACGGCCTGAGTGACCTGGAGGTAGCGGTCCTGATTGCCCAGTTGGTAACCTGACGAGGGGATCCAGGCCAACGCCCGGATGCGGGCGTCCGGGGGGGGCTGGTGGTCGAGGTTGGGCTCGTCGTCCAGGCCTTCCAGCACCGAGGTCACCCGCAGATCCCGTGCTTGCTTCAGCAGCGAGGCCGAGGGTCGATCCGGGAGCAGGGCACTGCCCAGCGAGCCGCCGGCCGAGGCCAGGACGTGTCCGTTGGCGGCCAGGATCGCCACGCTGCGCGCGGACAGTTGCTCGCGCAGGCGCTCCAGCGAGAGCACCTGCATGCGGTCCGGGGAATCGGAGGCCCGCTCGGCGGCCACCCGGGTCTTGTCTCCCAGATCCTTCACCAGGGACTGCAGGGTGTCGCGCCCCAGGTTCAGGCCGGCCTCCAGGGCGCCTTCGACCTGCACGTCGAACCAGCTCTCGATGCTGCGCGAGACGAACTGGTACGACACCCCGTAGATCAGCGCGCCGGGCACGACCCCCACAAACGCGAAAATGGCGGCCAGCTTGAACAGCAGCCGGCTGCCGAACTTGCCGTGGCGCATGCGCCGGGCCAGGTGATAGAGCGCCAGGACGATGACCCCGGCCAGGGTGGCGGCCACACCGATGTTGGTCCACAGCAGCCAGCCGAAGTGGCGCTCGTACATGGCGCGGTTGTTCGTGGCCACCGTCAGCAGGAACACCAGCACCAGCGCGGTCGCTCCGGCGGCAAGCAGAGCGATCAACAGGGTCCAGCGCAGGGATCGACGGCTCATGGGGTGTGGTGGACCAGTGGCGGACGGGGCGGCGTCAGCGCGCCTCACTCGTCAGGATCAGGGTCCGTTCGAGCTGGAGGTTCCATTCGGGCTGCGAGCCGATGCCGATCTGTAGGGGGCGTGGCAACTGATCGGTGTCGAGCCGGTAGGCAAACTCCAGCTGGTAGTTCTCTCCGTCATCGTCGGGCGGAAGGGCTTCACCGATGCGCCACTGGGCGCTGGATCGCACGGTCCGGAGGGCTTCGTCGAGCGAGCGGTGGGTCTGGGACAGGCCGCCGAGGCTCACGCGATAGCTCATGGTGAGGGGCTGATAGGCCAGGCGCCAGGTCCTCGAGGCTTGCGCGACGACCTTGTTGCGCCAGTACCACCGGCGGCGGATCAGCTCCACCTGGGCGACGAAGTGCAGCGCCACCCCTTTTTGCAACGCTTCGGCGACACCGGCGGGCAACTCGAACCGGGTCTCGAAGTCGACCAGCACGCCCTGTTCACTGCGGATCACCCGCAACAGCGCCAGGTCGATGGCACGAGCGGGCCAGGGCACGAGCGCCGTCACCGCCATGGCCCCCAACTGCCGCAGCCACAGGCGCCGCCCGGCGACCAGGGGAGACCGAGTCGCGCGTCGAGGCCGTGAATACTGCAGCGGTCGCGTCATGGGACAGGGCGCGGCGGGCGGGTGGGCAATCAGGGGGGCGGGAGGTCCGGCAAGACCTTGTCCAGCCGTGCGTAAAAGAACCCATCTCCAACGCGGGCGTCGGACGATGCTTGCCGATTGTCGGCCAAGGGCAGCAGGTGTCCGGGGCTGTCGACCGCCAAGGCGTCCGGTGTTCGTTGCAAAAATGCTTCAATCTGGCCCTGGCCCTCGGCTTTGAAGACCGAGCATGTGGCGTAGATCAGACGACCTCCGGGGCGGACCAGGGGCCACAGGCGATCGAGCAGCCGACGCTGGGTGGCGACCAAGGTGTCGATGTCGGTGGCCCGGCGCAGCCAGCGCACGTCCGGGTGTCGCCGAACGATGCCTGAGGCGCTGCAGGGGGCGTCCAGCAAGATGGCGTCGAAGGGGCGGCCATCCCACCAGCGTTCGAGCTCGGCGGCATCGGCGGCGTGGAGGTGGGCGCTCAGGTGCAGGCGCTGCAGCGTGTCGGTGACACGGGTCAGGCGATCGGCATCCACGTCCAGGGCGGTCACGTCCAGGTCGGCCATTTCCAGGAGGTGGGCGGTCTTGCCACCAGGCGCAGCGCAAGCGTCCAGCACACGGGCGCCGGCGGGCAGGCGGTCGTCGCCTGTGCCCACCACACAGGCGGCGGCCCGTTGGGCGTTCAGGTCCTGGACAGACACGCGGCCGGTGCCGAAGCCCGGCAACCGGTCCACCGCAACGGGGGCCTCCAGCACCAAGGCATGGGCGCCGACCGACACACTGGCCAGTCCTGCAGCCATGAGTTCCGCGCCATAGGCGCTGGCGTCGCTTTGGCGGGCGTTCACCCGCAAGGCCATCGGGGCTTGGAACTGCCCGGCTTTCAGCACTTCGATCCAGTCCTGGGGCCAGTCCTGGCGCAGCCGATCGATCCACCAGGTCGGATGCTGGTGACGAGCCACCGGATCTTCGGCTTGCAGGCGGGGCACCAACGTGCTGGCTTCGCGGAGGAAACGCCTCAAGACGGCATTGATCAGGCCCGCCTGGGCGGGCGTGGTCTTGCGGGCGCACGCCACTGCCTGGTCGACCAGGGTGTGCGGGGGGTAGGGGGCGTCCTGCTCGGGCCAGAGCAGGGCCAGGGCGCAAAGCAGCAGGTCCTCGACTTCACGCGGCGGTTTGCGGGGCACCAGAGCCTGGCGAGCAGCCAGGGCCCCACCCAGCCAGCGCAACACCCGAAAGCTCAGGGCTTGGCAGCCAGGACGCAAGGGCGCGGGACATCGGGCGAGGGCGTCCGTCAGCGAGCGACCCTGGCGCACGGCACCGACGGTCTTGGCGCAGGCCCCCAGCAGCCGGGCGAGGGTGGGCGACGGCGTCGAGGCCGTGAGGTCAGAAGTCATGCGTTCCGGTTCAGATGAGGTCGCCCGGACGCGCCTTGGATGGCACGCGCGACGTGGTGAAGTCTTCCAGGGCGGCTGGGCGGGTGTGGGCGGCCTGTTCGCTGTCCAGGAGCACCGCCGGACGCACGAGGGCATGCAGGAAGGCGGGGGCCGGTTCGAATCGCAGCAGTCGAGCCGCCACCGGGGTGGGAAAGACGGTCAAGGCGTCGTTGTAGGTGCGGGCGGTGTCGTTGTAAACCTGTGCCGCGAAGATGATCTGACCCTGAAGGGCGTGGCGTTGGCGCAGCAACTCGCTCACGGCGGGATCGGGTGTGGCGCCGAAACTGAGGTCGTGCAGGGTGTGCACCAGGGTGTCCAGGGCCTGGCCCAGGGCCTCTTCGGCGTCGGCGATCCGCTGCAGGGATTCGGCCTGCTGCCGGATCTGCGGGGCGTGGTTGGCCGCAGTGGCGCGGTGGGCCGCGGCAATGACCGCCTCCACCTGTTCGCCGGGCGCGCCCCGCAGATTGCGTGCGGCTTCAGCCAGCGTCAAGGCCACCACGTGGCGCTGCCGGAGGGCATGGCTGAGAGGCGAGAACGCGTTCAGCTGCCGATGGCGCAGCTTGGACAGCCGGTTGTGCGCCCCGATCAGCCAAAAGACGAGGATGGCCAGAATGGCCAGCGATGTGGTCATGCCGAAAGCGTTGCGGCCCATTCGGCGTGGCCGCGGGCGCGCAGTTCGCAGGCCGGGCAGGTGCCGCAGCCATGGCCCCAGGCGTGGCGCGTGCCGCGCTCACCGAGGTAGCAGGTGTGGGTGTGCTCGACGATCAGCGCGTTGAGGGCCTCGCCGCCGAGCTGCTGGGTCAGTGACCAGGTGTCGGCCTTGGTGAGGAACATCAACGGGGTCTCGATCGTCATGGGCGTGTCCAGCCCGAGGCTCAGGGCCACCTGTTGTGCCTTGAGCGTGTTGTCGCGGCAGTCCGGGTAGCCGGAGTAGTCGGTCTCGCACATGCCGCCCACCAGCACCGACGCCCCCCGGCGGTAGGCCAGCGTGGCTGCAAAAGTCAGGAACAGCAGGTTGCGACCGGGCACGAAGGTGTTGGGCAAGCCGTTGGCCTGCATCTCGATGGCGCGGGTTTCGGTCAGGGCGCAGGCGCTGATTTGCCCGAGCAGGGAGAGATCCAGCACGTGGTCATCACCCAACTTGGGTGCCCAGCGCGGAAACCGGCGTGCCAACTCGGCACGCACCGTCAGCCGGCAGTCCAGCTCGATGCGGTGGCGCTGGCCGTAGTCGAAGCCGAGGGTTTCGACGCGGGCGTAGCGGTCCAGCGCCCAGGCCAGGCAGGCCGTGGAGTCCTGTCCGCCGGAGAACAGAACGAGGGCGGTCCGAGGGTCCTGTGGGGCCATCGAGCCAGGTCGCTCAGACGGCCGCACCCGGCCGGATGCGTTCTCCACAGTGCTCACTTGCGGATCTCGCCCTGACCCAGCACGATGTACTTCAGCGAGGTCAGCCCTTCCAGGCCCACGGGGCCGCGGGCGTGGAACTTGTCGGTCGAGATGCCGATCTCGGCGCCCAGGCCGTACTCGAAGCCGTCGGCGAAGCGCGTGCTGGCGTTGACCATCACGCTGGCCGAGTCCACCTCGCGCAGGAAGCGCATGGCGTTCGGGTGGTTGGTGGTGAGGATGGCTTCGGTGTGGTGCGAGCTGTAGCGGTTGATGTGGGCGATGGCCTCGTCCAGATCGGCCACGACCTTCACGCTGATGATCGGGGCGAGGTATTCCTCGGCCCAGTCGGATTCGACGGCGTCCAAGACCTTGGCGCTCGGCACATCCGCCAGGATGGCCTTCGAGGCGGCGTCGCAGCGCATCTCCACACCCTTGCGGGCGAAGATTTCGCCGATGCGCGGCAGGAAGGTGGCCGCAGCAGCCTGATGCACCAGCAGCGACTCGGTGGCGTTGCAGGGGCTGTACTTCTGCGTCTTGGCGTTGTCGGTGACGACCAGGGCTTGTTCCAGGTCGAACTCGGCGTCGACGTAGGTGTGGCAGTTGCCGTCCAGGTGCTTGATGACCGGCACCTTGGCCTCGGCGCTGATGCGCTCGATCAGGCCCTTGCCGCCGCGCGGGATGATCACGTCCACGAATTCCGGCATGGCGATCAGGCGACCCACGGCGGCGCGGTCGGTGGTTTCGACCAGTTGTACGCCGTCGGCGGGCAGGCCGGCTTCGAGCAGGGCCTCGCGCACCAGGCGGGCCAGCGCGACGTTGGAGTGGATGGCTTCCGAGCCGCCGCGCAGGATGCAGGCGTTGCCGCTCTTGAGGGCGAGTGAGGCGGCCTCGATGGTCACGTTCGGGCGGCTCTCGTAGATCATGCC
>JACCDS010985413.1_pt1 | contig 13085 bp, 16 predicted proteins | sample 7446441 | NCBI WGS metagenome assembly JACCDS01 (sample SAMN15323445, study PRJNA562643) | freshwater metagenome | isolation source: river surface water | place: USA:Blue River Watershed | collected 2017-08-17
CCTGCTGGCCGCCAAGGGCACCGGCATGATCGAGCCGCTGGCGCCGGTCAAGCTCGATCTGGACTTTGACCAGGCCTTTGCATCCGAACGGGTCGGCGGCTACGAGCGCCTGCTGCTCGACGCCCTGGCCGGCCGGCTGAACCTGTTCGTGCGCAGCGACGAACAGGAACAGGCCTGGAAGTGGGTCGAGCCCATCCTCGACGATTGGGAGCGCAACCGCGACGTCGGCGGTGAAGGTCCGCGCGGTTACGCCGCCGGCAGCTGGGGTCCGGCCGCCGCCAGCGCCCTGGTCGCCCGCGACGGCAACACCTGGAGCGAAGAACTCTGATGCTCGACCGCATCCGTGCCAGCCTGGGCGCCCTGTCGCCCGCAGAACAGCGGGTGGCGGAACTGGTCCTGTCCGATCCGCGCAGCTTTGCGGCCTCGCCGGTGGCCGAACTGGCGCGGCGGGCCGAGGTCAGCAAGCCCACGGTGGTGCGCTTTTGCCGCAGCGTGGGCTACGACGGCCTGGCCGACTTCAAGCTCAAGCTGGCCGGCTACACCATGGAGGGCGTGCCCTTTGTGCACCGCTCGGTCGACGAGGACGACAAGTCCGCCGACCTGATCGTCAAGGTCATCGACAACTCGGTGAGCGCACTGCTGAAGTTCCGCAACGACGCCTCGGCGTCCGCCATCGAGCGGGCCATCGTCGCTCTGACGCAAGCGGTGCGCGACCAGCGCCGCATCGTGTTCTTCGGGTCGGGCAACTCGGCTTTCGTGGCGCAGGATGCCCAGCACAAGTTCTTCCGCCTGGGCGTGAGCACGGCCGCACACAGCGACGCCCACGTGCAGATCATGGCCGCCACGCTGCTGCAGAAGGGGGACTGCGCCGTGTTCATCTCGAACTCGGGACGCAGCCGCGACGTGCTGGACGCAGCCGAGATCGCGCGGCAGTCCGACGCCACCCTGATCGCCTTGACGGCGCGGCAGGTGCCGCTCGCGGCCTTGGTGGGACTGGTGATCGAGATCGATCACCCCGAGGACTACAACCACTACAGCCCGATGGTCAGCCGCATGCTGCACCTGACGGTGATCGACATCCTGTCGACCGGGGTGGCCCTGCGGCTCGGCCCGAGCTGGCGCACCGCCCTGCAGGACGTCAAGCGCCACCTGAGAGAGCGGCGCTACGTGGAATGACGGACGCGCGGCGCGCTCACAGCGCCAGCGCGTCGATCCCGTACAGCCGAGCCAGCGACTGCAGCCTCGGCGGCGCCTGCACCAGGCGCACCGAGGTCCCCTGGGCCTGGGCCTCCCGGCGCACCGCGAGGATGACGGCCAGGGCACAAGAGTCGAAACGCTGGAGCGGCGACGCATCCAGCGCCCATTCCCCCGAGCCCCGACCGGCCTCACGCACGCGGGACACGAGCGCACGCACGCAGTCCGCGGCCTGCTCGTGCATGAGCTCGACGGGCAGTTGCAGCATCGCGGAGGTCACGACGTCGGGCCTCAGGACTTGGCGGCGGTGCCGTTCACGGCAGACTTGTTCTTGGCCGCCAATTTGGCGATCAGGCCGTCGATGCCCGAAGACGAGATTTCCTGCGCGAAGCTGGAACGGTAGTTCTCGACCAGCCACACCCCCATGACGTTGACGTCATAGATGCGCCAATCCTCGCCGGCCTTTTCCATGCGGTAATCGAGCTGGATGGGATCCCCCTTGCCCTTCACGATCGACCGCACGACCACCTCGGTGTCCCCAGGGCGCGAACGCATCGGCTTGAATTCGATGGTCTGGTCCTTGACCTCCGTCAGCGCGCCCGAATACGTGCGCACCAGCAAGGTCTTGAACTCCTGCTGCAGACGCGCCTGCTGATCCGGCGTGGCCTGGCGCCAGTAACGTCCCACTGCGGAAGAGGTCATGCGCTGAAAGTTCACGTGCGGCAGGATCTTGGCGTCCACCAGCGACATGATCTTCTTGAGGTCGCCCGACTGCACGGTCTTGTCGGCCTTGACGGCGTCGATCACCTCGGTCGGCACCTGCTTGACCAGCGCGTCCGGGGCGGTCTCCGCCATCGCCAGGCTGGATCCGATCGCCAAGGCCACGGCCAGGGTCACACCACGCATCGCGTTCAACATTGCTTTCCTTTCAGGGAAGGGTCGGAAGGTCATTCGACGTCGGACGCGGCCGGAGGTTCCGCTCGCGGCGGCAACTTGCCCAGCGCATCCAGCGTGTCCTCGATCTGGCTGCGGCGGCGCTGCAGGTAGGCATCGCGCACGAAGGTGTACTTGTCGAGCGCAATGTCGTCGATCACGCCCGTGGCCCGCAGCAGGTTGGCCCGCGTGTTCACGAGCTGGGTGGCGGTCAGCACATACTGCGTCGGCACCGAGTCGACGAACAAGGACTGAGGCACCGCCGTGATGTCCACCGGCAGGCCGATGGAGTCCCGAACCGTCGAGGGCCCGAAGATCGGCCACACGATGTAGGCTCCCTCCGAGAAGCCCCAGCGCCCCAGCGTCACGCCAAAGTCGGCGCCGTGGCGCTCAAAGCCCAGCTCGGAGGCCACATCCAGCACCCCCACCAGGCCAAACACGGTGTTCGTGCCGAATCGCATGACGTCCGAGAAGCCGTCGGCAAACCGCCCCTGCATGAACAGGTTGGCGGCCGACCAGGCGTCCTTGACGTTGGAGAAGAAGTTCGAGAACCCTTCGCGCACCACCCGCGGCATGACGTCGCGATAGACCTCGGCCGCCGGGCGGATCACATGGGTGTCGGCCGCCTCGTTGAAGCGGAAGACCTGCCGGTTGTAGGGTTCGAAGGGGTCCGGACGCTCGACGGTCGCACACCCGGACGTCAGGGCCGCCACGCCCAGGACCAGAGCCCCCGTCCACCGTTGTACTGCTCTGGCCATCATTCGCTCTTGGTAGAACCGGTGTCAGCGGCCTTGTTGTAAAGGAACTGGCTGATCAGCGACTCCAGCACGACCGCCGACTGGGTCTGCTTGATGGCGTCGCCGGCCACCAGGGTCTTTTCCTCGGCCCCCGGCTCCATGCCGATGTACTGCTCACCCAGCAAGCCGGAGGTCAGGATCTTGGCCGACGAGTCCTTGGGGAACGCATAGCGCTGCTCCAGCTCCAGGGTCACGGCGGCCTGGTACATCTTGTCGTCGAAGGAAATGCTCTCCACCCGACCGACGACCACGCCCGCGCTCTTGACCGCCGCCTTGGGCTTGAGCCCGCCGATGTTGTCGAAGTGCGCCACCACGCGGTAGGTCTTCTCGAAGGACACCGACAGCAGGTTGCCGGCCTTCAGAGCCAGGAACAGCAACGCCGCCGCACCGATCAGCACGAACAGACCGACCCAGACGTCATGACGGGATTTCTGCATCTTGTTTTCCACCTGTCAGATCGAGAACATCATGGCGGTGAGGACGAAGTCCAGCCCCAGCACCGCCAGAGAGGCCATCACCACGGTGCGGGTGGTGGCCCGAGCCACGCCTTCGGGCGTGGGTTGGCACAGATAACCCTGCAGCAGGGCCACAAACGTCACGGTCAACGCGAACACCACGCTCTTGATCACCCCGTTGCCAACGTCTTGGAACACGTCCACGCCGCCCTGCATCTGGGACCAGAACGCGCCGGGGTCGACGCCGATCATCACCACACCGACCACCCATCCGCCGATGATGCCCACCGCGCTGAACACCGCCGACAGCAGGGGCATTGCAATCAGCCCCCCCAGGAAGCGCGGCACAAGCACCCGCTTGACGGGGTCGACGGCCATCATCTCCATGGCCGCGATCTGCTCGCCGGACTTCATCAAGCCGATCTCGGCCGTCAAGGCCGTGCCGGCCCGGCCCGCAAACAGCAGGGCCGTCACCACCGGCCCGAGCTCGCGCACCAGCGACAACGCCACCATCAGACCGACCGCCTCGGACGAACCGTAGCGCTGCAGGATGTAATAACCCTGCAGCCCCAGCACAAAGCCCACGAACAGACCCGACACGCCGATGATGGCCAGCGACAGGTTGCCCAGGAAATGCACCTGGTCCACGACCAGACCCCAACGGCGCAGCCCGGCCGGACTCAACACCAACAGGCGCATCAACAGGCGGGTGGCCCGACCGATGTCGCCCAGCAGCGAGCGGGTGCCAGCTCCCAGGGCTTCGAGGCTGAACTTCATGCGCGGCCTCCGAGTCCCAGGTCGTCCGCCAGGTCGGCGGCCGGGTAATGGAACCGCACCGGTCCATCCGGGGCCGCGGTCACGAACTGCCGCACCAGGGGATCCTCCGATGCGCGCAGTTCGGCCGGTGTGCCTTGCGCGGCAATGCCGCCGTTGGCGATGAACACGATGTGATCGGCAATGGAGAAGGTCTCCTCCACATCGTGCGACACGACGATGCTGGTCACTCCCAGGGCATCGTTGAGCTCACGGATCAGCCGTGCGGAGATGCCCATCGAGATCGGATCCAGCCCGGCAAACGGCTCGTCGTACATGATCAGCTCGGGATCGAGCGCAATCGCCCGCGCCAGCGCCACCCGTCGGCTCATGCCCCCCGAGATCTGGCTCGGCATCAAATCGCGTGCACCGCGCAAGCCCACGGCGTGCAGCTTCATCAGCACCAGGTCGCGGATCACGGATTCGGGCAGGTGGGTGTGCTCGCGCAGCGGGAAGGCCACGTTGTCGTACACCGAGAGGTCGGTGAACAGCGCCCCGAACTGGAACAGCATGCCCATGCGACGCCGTGCCGCAAACAGCCCCCGGCGATCCAGGCCGGCCACATCCACGCCATCGAACAGCACCCGACCGGCCTGGGCCTCCAGTTGCCGCCCGATGAGGCGCAGCACCGTGGTCTTGCCGCCGCCCGACGTGCCCATGAGCGCCACCACGGCGCCCCGCGGCACGATCAGGTCCACGTCCTGGAGAATCAGACGATCGCCATAGCCGCAACTCACCCCGCGCAACTCGACCATGGCGGGTGGGGCGGCAGACGGATCCAAGACAGCTGAAGAATGGGTCATGAGGTGTGGGCGCCCCTGCACGGTGCGCCGAGGCGCGATCATAGGGGAAACCTCCTAGGCCCGTCGTCGGGCGCGCCTTAAGAAATGTGAAAGATCAAGCCCATCCCCGCGGCACTTCACCACAGGAGATCCGCTAGAGTGCCGGCACCATGATCCCTGCCTTGCTTGCCATCGGCTCCGGTGCCGCCCTGGGCGCCATCCTGCGCTGGGTGCTCAGCAACTGGCTGAACGCCCTGTTCCCCAGCCTGCCGCCAGGCACGCTGGTGGCCAACCTCGTGGGCGGCTACCTGATCGGGGTGGCCCTGGCCGTTTTTGCCCAGTACACCCACTTGCCCTCTGAATGGAAGCTGTTTGTCGTGACCGGCTTCCTGGGCGGGCTGACCACGTTTTCGACCTTTTCCGCCGAGGTGACCCACCAGATCCAGCACGGCCGCCTGGGATGGGCCCTCGCGGCCATCGGTGTGCATGTCTGCGGCTCGCTGGCGATGACCGCCCTCGGGCTGGCCTCGGTCCAGTGGCTGCGCCGCGCCTGACACCGCTTGATCCAGACCCGCAGACCCCTGGCGCGGATTGCCTATAGTCCGGCGGATGAACGCACCTGAAGCCCCCCGCCCCACTTCCACGGCCCGCATCGTCGGGATGATTCTGCTCGGGACCTTGCTGATGCTCGTCCTGGCCTTGCTGGCGCCGTGGGCGTGGCAACAGTGGAAAGGGGGCACAACGCCCGCCCCTTCGACGCAGGTCTCGCGCCTGCCCTGGGTCGTGAATGTCCTCGACTCCCAACGCAGTGAGGTCCTCGGCCTGCAGCTCGTCAGCGCCACCGCGACGGGCGAGGGCACCACACTGGAACAGGCCTCAGCCGCCTGGCCGCAGGAGGTGCTGGAGATCGCCGTGGTCCAGTCCCCCGCAGGCACTCGCACCCTGGAGGCCTTCCTTGCCTCGGTGAGCCTGAACGGGCTGCAGGGCAAGCTCGTGTTCACCGCTGCAGCCCCAGCACAAACGCTGCAGGCCTGGGCAGACCGGGCGGTCCGCTCGGATCCCCAGGAGAGCGGTGCCCGCCGCTTGTCCCTCACGGCACCGGACGCGCAGCAGGCCCGCCGGCATCGCATCGACGGCATCGTGTTCCTGCCGTCGGCCCGACTGGACGAAGACGTCCTGGTGCAGCGGCTGGGTCCTCCGGCCGAGCGCCTCGCCGAAGCCCTGCCCCCGCAAGCCCCGTCCGACATGCCCCCGGTCGTTCACCTGATGTACCCCGACAAGGGCTTGGCCGTGGCCGTCGACGGTCGAGGCAAGAACCGTGTGGTGCTGCAGTACGTGCCCCCGGCCGATTTCGAAGCCCGGCTCCGTCAGCCCTTGCGTGCAACTGCTCACGCCCCAGCCCCTGAGGTTTCCGCCGCATCGACCGCACGCTGAGCCCCGGCCCGATAACATCCGGCCAGATTTCCCCTTCACTCCCTCACTTCAGAACCCAGGAGCACACACGATGGCCATGGACGTGATCGACTACGAGATCAAGGGCGCCGAAATGCAGTTCGTCGAGGTGGAACTCGACCCCGGCGAAGCCGCGATCGGCGAAGCCGGCAGCCTCATGTTCATGGACGCAGGCGTCGAGATGGACACCGTGTTCGGCGACGGCAGCCGCAACTCGGGCGGCGGGGGCCTGTTCGGCAAGCTGCTGGGGGCCGGCAAGCGCCTGGTCACGGGCGAATCACTGTTCACCACCGTCTACGTCAACCAGGCACAAGGCAAGAAGCGCGTCGCCTTCGCCGCCCCCTACCCCGGCAAGATCCTGCCGATGGACTTGCGCGCCATGGGTGGCACGCTCATTTGCCAGAAGGATTCGTTCCTGTGCGCCGCCCGCGGGGTGTCCCTGGGCATCCACTTCCAACAGCGCTTGTCGGTGGGCTTCTTCGGTGGCGAAGGGTTCATCATGCAGCGCCTGGATGGCGATGGTCTGGCGTTTGTGCACGCCGGCGGCACCGTCGTGCGCCGTGAGCTCCAGGCCGGCCAGACCCTGATGGTCGACACGGGCTGCGTCGTCGCCTACACCCCCGGGGTGAGCTTCGAGATCCAGTACGTGGGCAAGGTCAAGACCGCCCTGTTCGGCGGCGAAGGCCTGTTCCTTGCCCGCATGACCGGCCCGGGCACCGTGTGGCTGCAAACGCTGCCGTTCTCGCGCCTGGCCAGCCGCATCTTTGCAGCAGCGCCGCAAAACGGCGGCGGCGGACGTGGCGAGAGCTCCCTGCTGGGCGGGCTGGCCGGCGGCAGCCTGCTGGGCGGAGTCCTGGGGGGCGACGACGAGTAAGGCCCTCTGGGGGGATTCCACCCTTTCAAAAAAAGACGCCCCAAGGGGCGTCTTTTTTTCATGGGATTGAGCTCCGTGGGCCGGCACACGACCGGCCACCCCGGCTCAGCGGACCACCAACACCGGCACACTGCTGTGCGTGAGCACCTTCTGGGTCTCGCTGCCCAGCAACAGGGCAGCCACGCCCCGGCGTCCGTGCGAAGCCATCACGATCAGGTCGCTGCCCGTGTCCTTGGCCCGGTCCAGGATGGCCTCCCACGGATGAAGCGCCTCAACGGCAGAAGCGTCACAGGCCAGGCCCGCTGCAGCACACGCCTCCTTCACCCGCTGGACGTGCTCGTTGGCGATGCGATCCTGCGCATCGAAGAACTCTTGCGGCGGGATCGGCTGCATTTCCGACATGGCGCTGTAGGGGAACGGCTCTTTCACGGCCAACGTGACGATCTCCGCGCCCAAGGCCTGGGCCAGGTGGATGGCGGTGTCCACCGCCTTGGCGGTGATGTCCGAACCGTCGGTCGGTACGAGGATGCGCTTGTACATGCTGAACCTCCATATCTGCTGAGGATGAGTGAATCATGCGCCGAAGCCCGGTTCACATATTGACCCCAGTCAAGCCAAAAGTTCGCTGTCGGGATCACCCGCCCCGCGCCACGGGGCGCGCCGGATCGGCGCACCACTCGCTCCAGGACCCCGGATACAGCACCCCCATGGGCCACCCGGCTACTGCCATCGCCAGCAGGTTGTGACAAGCCGTCACGCCCGAGCCGCACTGGTGGATCCAGTCTGGAGGGCCTTCGGCCACCTGAGCAAAAGCCGCGCGCAGGACATCGGGCGGAAGAAAGCGGCCGTCGGCCCCGAGATTGAGGCTGAACGGTCGATTCAACGCGCCCGGGATGTGTCCCGCCACCGGATCCAGCGGCTCGACATCCCCGCGATACCGCTCCGGTGCCCGCGCATCCAGCACGGTCCGGCGATCCAGCTGCGCCAGGAGTTCACCGGCCGTCACGGTGCGGCAGCCCGGTTCGTCAGACAAGGGGTACGCTGCGACAGCGGGCACCGCAGCGGCTTCGCCCGACACCTGCTCTCGGCCCGAGGCCACCCACGCCGGCCACCCGCCATCCAGCACGGCCACCGCATCGTGACCAATCCATTTCAACATCCACCACAACCGAGCGGCGAACATCCCCCCCTGCGCGTCATACACCACCACAGGGGTGGAAGGCGTCACCCCCAGGCGGGAGGCCAAGGCCGCCACCTGCGCCCGGTTCGGCAGGGGGTGGCGCCCGCCGCAAACGGCGATCTGGGGCACTCCCTTGGCACTGAGATCGTGGTCCAGGTGCACATGGGTCGCACCCGGCAAATGCCCCCGGAGGAAATCCTGGGCCCCGGCATCGGGGCGGGCCAGGTCAAATCGCACATCCAGGAGGCGCACCTGTCCCAGGCGCTCGGACAGCGCCTCCACCGAGATCAGGGGCTTCGGGAGATCCAGGTTCAGCGTCATGCGGGCCATCCATGGGAATCGCCGGAGCCCCTCAGGCCGCGTCCGGCGTCTGTTTCGCAGGTTCGCCGCCATTGTGCCGCGGACGGGACGAGGCGCTCAGGCGCGACGCCACGATGCCGGCCCCGACCACCAGGCCCATGCCCAGCAGCGAACTCCAACGCACGGGATCGTCAAACAGCCACACCCCGAACACGAACGAGAAAGCGATCCCGAAGTACTGCAGGCTGGCATTGACCAGCGTGCGCCCTCGCGCATAGGCCCGCGTCATGGCCAACTGCGCCACCGTGGCCGACACCCCCACTCCCAGGAGCAGGAGCGGACCGGCCCAACCCGCCGGCTGCAGGGCCACGACCGGCTCCCGCGTGGGCACCAGCAGGAACTGCAACGCTCCCACCACGGTCGTGCACAGGGAAAAATAGAACACCACGCGATCTTCCGGCTCTCCAGCCTGGCCCAACGACTTCACCTGCAGGTACGCTGCAGCCGACAAGACGCCGGACACCAAACCGATGAGCGCAAACCACCACTGGTCCCGCTCCAGGCTCGGCCGCAGGATGGCCGCCACGCCGACAAATCCGACCAGCACCGTCCACACCAGCCGGACATCCACCCGCGAACGCCCGAACCACACCGCCCCGGCGATCATGAACACCGCCATCCAGATCGACGACATGTAGTTCAACGTGACGGCCGTGGCCAGAGGCAACCCGCTGATCGAGTGGAACCAAAGGCTCAGGGCCGTCACCCCCGCCAATCCGCGCTTGAGGTGCAGCCATGGCACCGGCGTGCGCAGGCTTCGCCCCCGCCACTGCACGATGGCCAGCATGACCAACGCCCCGATCAGCCCACGAAAGGTCACGATGGCCCCGTTGCCGTAATAGGCCGAGGCCAGCTTCACGCACAGGCTCATCGTGGCGAACAGAAAGCTCGCCACCACCATCAACATCGGAGCGCTCATCGGTTTTCCAAAAGACACCGGGAGAAGGACCGGACGATCCGTCCGACACCTTCTCCCGGCACGCTGGCAGCATAGCCCGACCTGCGAGCGCATGCCCAGCCCATGCTGAACGGTCCGTTCAGTCCTGGAAGTCCATCACGCGGCGATACCACTCGTGGAAGTGCTGCATGCCATCTTCCATCGGACTCTGGTAGGGACCGACTTCGTTGTCACCGCGATCGAGCAGCGCCTTGCGGCCCGCATCCATGCGCTCGCCGATCTCGTCGTCCTCGATGCAGGTTTCCATGTAGGCCGCCTGCTGGGCCTCCACGTACTCGCGCTCAAAGGCGGCGATCTCTTCCGGGTAGTAGAACTCCACCGTGTTGAGCGTCTTGGTCGGGCTGAGCGGATGCACTGTCGAGACCGTGAGCACGTTCGGATACCACTCGACCATGATGTGCGGGTAGTACGTCAGCCAGATCGCACCGCGCTGAGGCGCCACGCCCTGTTGGACCTGCTGCACCTGCTCGTGCCACTTGCGGTAGACCTCGGAGCCGGGTTTGCCCAACGCCGATCCCACGCCGTCGGCCAAGCCCACGGTCTGCACCGAGTACTCACGACCCATCTCCCAGCGCAGGTCGTCACAGGTGACGAAGTTGCCCAGACCGGGGTGGAACGGACCGACGTGGTAGTCCTCCAGATACACCTCGATGAAGGTCTTCCAGTTGTAGTTGCACTCGTGCTGGATGACCTTGTCGAAGACATAGCCGTCGAAGCTCAGCTCGGCGCGCGGCCCCATGCCCGCCAGATCGGCGTTCACATCCCGGCCATTGCCCTCGAAGATCAGCCCGTTCCAGGTTTGGACCGGGTAGTTCTTCAGGTTCAGGCACGGGTCCTCCTTGAAGTGCGGCGCCCCGATGAGCTGCCCCTGCAAGGCGTAGGTCCAGCGATGCAGCGGGCACACAACGTTGCCTCCCGTGTTGCCGCGTCCCTTGAGCATGATCGCCTGGCGGTGGCGACAGACGTTGGAGACCAACTCCACACCCTGGGCCGTGCGGATGAGTGCGCGCCCTTCGCCCTCCTGGGGCAGGGCATGGTAGTCGCCGACCTCGGGCACCATCAGCTCGTGCCCCAGGTAGCGCGGTGCCGAGGGGAAGATCTGGCGCATCTCCTTGTCAAACAAGGCCTGGTCGAAATAGCTCGACACCGGCAGTTGAGTGCGACTTCTCTTGAGAGCTTCCAGAGTGATGCTCAGGTCGGACATGATCCCCAGGATCTCCAAAAATGCATGTCGAACCACCACCTGTGACCGATCGAACACCTGGGCCGGATTTATGGATTTGACCGGAGGTGGGCGGAACGCCCAGGCGAACTAGCCAGTATAGTCTCTTCCCCGAAGTTGACTTGAGTCAGGTCAATATCGCCATTCACAATCGGGCACACACCGGTCGTGTCCGCTCCCGGGGCTTGGAGAGGCACCCCCTCTTCCGGCGCCTACAATCCGTCCCTTTCCCGGTGACGAACCCCAGCCCGCCGATGCCCGACACCCATCCTGCCAGCTACGAAGCCGCCTTGGCCGAACTCGACCAGCTTGTCGCGGCCATGGAAAGCTCGCAACTGCCGCTGGATCGCCTGCTCGACAGCTATCGCCGAGGCACTGAACTGCTCGGCTTCTGCCGCGGCAAGCTCGAAGCGGTGGAGCAGCAGGTCAAGGTACTGGAAGACGGACAACTCAAACCCTGGAACGACGCGGCATGACCCCGATGGATTTCGACACCTGGTCCACCGAGCAGTTGGCCCGAGTGGAACAGTCCCTGAGCCACCATGTGCACGCCGAAGCCCCGGCCGGCCTGGGTCTGGCGATGCGCTATGGGGTGCTGGACGGGGGCAAGCGGCTGCGCCCCCTGCTCGTGCTGGCCACGGCCAGCGCCGTGGGCGGCGGCTGTGGCGCAGCCCTGCGGGCGGCCTGCGCCGTCGAGCTGATCCACGCCTATTCGCTGATCCACGACGACATGCCCTGCATGGACAACGACGTCCTGCGTCGTGGCAAGCCCACGGTGCACGTGCAGTATGGGGAAGCCCAGGCCATGCTGGCTGGCGACGCCATGCAGGCCCTGGCCTTTGAAGTGCTCAGCCCCGAGCCCGCCGAAGAACCGGACATGCCCGAAGTGCTGCAGGCCCGGCTGTGCCGCCTGCTGGCCCGGGCCTCCGGCGTCGAAGGCATGGCCGGCGGGCAGGCCATCGACCTGGCCAGCGTCGGCCAACCCCTGAACGAACCCACCCTGCAGGACATGCATCGGCGCAAGACTGGCGCCTTGTTGCAAGCCAGCGTGATGATGGGAGCCGCCTGTGGAGCCACCAGCGCCACGGCACTCGAAGCGCTGTCGGACTACGGCGCCGCCATCGGCCTGGCCTTCCAGGTGGTCGACGACATCCTGGACGTGACCCAGGATTCCTCCGTGCTCGGCAAGACCGCCGGCAAGGACGCCGACCACAACAAACCCACCTATGTTTCCTTGCTGGGCCTCGACGGAGCCCGCCAGCGCGCGGCCGACCTGCATCGGCGCGCCCGACAGGCCCTGGACCGCAGCGGCCTCGATGACACCCACCTGCTGGCCCAACTGGCCGACCGGGTCATCGACCGCAACAGCTGAGCGGCCCCGCCTCCCCGGCAAGACCCCCTGCGATGAACACCCCTTCCCTGCTTTCCCGAATCGAATCGCCCGCCGACGTGCGGCGACTCACGCGCCCGGAGCTCAAGCAACTGGCGCATGAAGTGCGGGACTACCTCGTCCAGACCGTCTCCCGCACCGGTGGCCACCTGTCGTCCAACCTCGGCACCGTCGAGCTGACCATCGCCCTGCACCACGTCTTCGACACGCCCGATGACCGTCTGGTTTGGGATGTGGGCCACCAGACCTATCCGCACAAGATCCTGACCGGCCGGCGCGACCGCATGCCGACGCTGCGCCAGCAAGGCGGCCTGTCAGGCTTTCCCAAGCGCGAGGAAAGCCCGTACGACACCTTTGTGGCCGGCCACTCGTCCACGTCGATCTCGGCGGCACTGGGCATGGCCCTGGGCTCGCAACTCAAGGGCGACAGCCGCCACTGCGTGGCCGTCATCGGCGACGGTGCCATGACCGCCGGCATGGCCTTCGAGGCCCTGAACAACGGCGGCATGCCGCACAACGGCCAGATCCCCAACTTGCTGGTGGTGCTCAACGACAACGACATGTCGATCAGCCCACCCGTGGGCGCCCTGAACAAGCACCTCGCGCGGCTGATGAGCGGCAAGTTCTACGCCGCCGCTCGCGAAAGCGCCAAGCAGGTGCTCAAGAACGCGCCGC
>JACCDS011845462.1_pt1 | contig 13082 bp, 17 predicted proteins | sample 7446441 | NCBI WGS metagenome assembly JACCDS01 (sample SAMN15323445, study PRJNA562643) | freshwater metagenome | isolation source: river surface water | place: USA:Blue River Watershed | collected 2017-08-17
AAAAAAAAGCCAGAACAAGAGTTCTGGCTTCTTGACTTATTTTATTGTAAATACAACTTTTACCTTATCAGTTACAGAAGCAGAATCAACATAACCTATTGTTGCTGGATTCTCAGACACTAAACTAATTACATCTACATCTGTTTTGGCATCTTTAGGCGGTGTACCTTTTCCTGTAAATACTAACTTTGACCAATATGCTTTCATTTGTGATGAACTTTTTCCGAGAACTTTTTTGTTAAAGTCTTCTTCCATTGGAGTTCCTGATAAATTTACTGGTATAACTTGTTTTCCATCTTCAAAACTTTTTGTTTTTCCAAGATATACACTTGATACAAAATCTTGTGTAACACTTGTAGTGTTTGAAGGATGGACAACAACAGCGATTTCAGCAAATGCACTATTTGCTATTAATAAACTCATTCCTAATATCATTGTTTTTATTTTCATAATATTCTCCTATTAAAATACTAAATCTACACTAACTGTTAACGCTTCACTATCACCAGCAACTGCATAATCAAAAGAATCATCTTCTACTTTATCATATTGTACTTTTAATGCAGCGTTACTATGGAAATCCCAACGGACACCTGCAAATGTTGTACTATGTTTTTCACCTTCTGGTTCATCTTGCGTTTCAAAACTTGAGTGACCAACATAAGGAGTTAATGTATCTAAACGATATCCTAATGTAATCATATTAGAATCGAAATTAGAACCGTCTAAACTCAAACGATTTAATTCTGATAATACAAACCAAGAATCAAAATCTAAGTTAGTGGCTATACCGTAAAATTTACCATCTCTTGTGTCTTTATCACCCCAAGTTACTCTTTCACCAGACATATATCTTTCATTTGTGTATTGCATATGTGTTAAACGAATTTCAAACCAATCTTTTTCAAATGATATAACACCACCAATAATATCTTTCCATATTTCTGTTGTTGGCTCTCTGAAAAAGAAATCACTTAATAATTTATTATCAGGACTTTCTTCTCTACCAGCGTAAATATTACCTGAAACAGACCAATCACCCCATTGATCATTATAAAGTGCATTTAAACCATTATAGTTAAAAACTTGCCATGTATAAGTATCTGCTGGTGGACGAATCCAAGTATATGCATAACCTACATCATAAAAATCTGAATAATAAAACAATGGTAAACGTTTTTTACCTGCTTGTAATGTCCATTTATCATTTAACTGATAAGATAAATAAGCCCATTCTACCTGTGTTTTAAAATCATCAGCACCGCGAGATACCATTTGCATCGTTGCTGAAAGACCTTCTCCTAATTCAGCTTGAAATTGCAAACCGAATAATGATTCAGGTTTAAATGACCAATCTTCAGTATATCCTGACACTATTGGATAATCTGCTAAAAACATAGGAGGAATATCATATTGTGGCGCACCTTTACCACTTAATACTTGACCACCTGTTATACTTGCATAACCTGTAATATTCAAATCAGCGGCTTGTACTGATAACATTGTTGACGCTAATACCACACTTGCTAAAATTGTTTTTTTCATATTTATTTCCTCTTTTTTTTAAAATACTAAATCTACGCCTACGCTGAAACCTTTAAAGTCTCCAACGTTTTCTCTTTTATCATTACCCATAAAATAGTCCATTTTAAAAGCAGCGGAAGGATGAAAATCCCAACGTAAACTTACAACATCCATATCCATTTTTCTTGAAGATAATTCATTGTGTAAAGCTTTACCAGTCGCTAATAATACTGGATTAGTTACACCTTCCAAAAATGAATAGTCAACTTCTTGATCATATTTTTCATGACTGTATGTAATAACATATTCATTTATTCTATAACCTAAAGCTGCATACCATACTTTATTTTTGGCGTCTGATGATTCTGAAACAACATAATTGGCATATTCAGCATCAAATATAAAATTTTTATACTCTGCTTTTGTTCCTGTATACCAATATTTACCTTTGCCCTCAAATGCTATTTTTTCTCTAAATAAATCTATTTCTTCTTGTGTTGCACCTGATAATAAGACACCATTATTAGTTAACGGATAAAGCAATCTTTGATCTAAATCTGGAGAATCTATTTTTGTTGTTAAATAACCACCAAAAACACTCCACCAATCTTTATTTAATTCGGCACTTAATGAAATAATATCTTTAGAATTCATGTCATAATATTGACTTGATGATGATTCAAAAACTTCACCAGACCAACTACCAAATAATGCTTTAGTCTTTAAATTGTAGTTATTTCCTAAATCAAAACTTGAATCCAAAGAAATACCTTCAACAGTTGAAAATTCGAACCCCCAGTACACTGATTTTGGTAATTTTGCTGTATTATGTGCATATCCTACATTTTCATATTCTGACTTAAAAAATATAGGGTTTGCCATCTTGCCTGCTTTTAATGTATGAGAGTCATTTAATTTATAAGCCAAATAAGCCCAAGCTGCTTGAACTTCAAAATCATTTTTTCCTTCTGACATTAATTGTATTGTAGCACTTAAATTTGAGCCTAAATCTGCGGTGGTTTGAATTGCGAAAAGAGATTCATCTTTGTAGTTTAAATCTTCATCTATATAAAAATTTGGAATTTTTGGATTGTTGCCTTCTGTTTCAAACATTTGGCCTGCTCTAATATTTGCGAAACCATTAAATGTTACTTCTGCTGAAGTATAATTTGATGCTAATAGAAATGTGATCAACGATAAGTATTTTAATTTCATATTTTCCCCTTTTTTTATTGTTTTATCCAAAGATCCTTTTGGGAAAATCCTTTATATTTTTTTTTATTATATAAGAACTTTTTAATTTAGTCAAGTTATTTGTATAATTATTTAAATTTTATTTATTTACAATATTTTTATAATAAATTTCTAAAATACTTTGCTCTAATTGATTATACTCATAATAACCTATTTCTTTTATTAATTCTTTTCTTAATTTATTAATATTTATATAATTAATATTATTTTGTATATTAAAGTTTACATTTATAAACAATATATTTCTAATATGAAATAATACATCTTGATCATTTTTTACTATTATTTTATCAAAATCAATATTTTCTTTTACAAAATTACAAACTTTATTAAATTCTTTAACGAATAATTCTTTTAAATCTACATATTCCATATTTTCTCTCTATTTTTCTCAAAAAAAAAGAGCAGCGCTCTTTTTTTAATAATTATTTAATTTTATCTTTGTTCCTACACTAATTGGCATATCAGAATTAAAACTTAAATATTCATAATCTCTTTCACCATTTACCCTAATTCTTCTTTCTACTGTCATTGTAAATACATAAGAACATTCACTTTCTTCTCTACTTGCTAAACCAGCACCAACTAATGCGCCTGTTGCTGTCATTACCTTACGACCATTTCCAGAACCAAATTGATTTCCAATAGCACCGCCAATTAAGGCACCTGTCAGTTGCTCACCACCAGAAGTTCTATCAAACTCTACACATTGTTCTCTTTGTTCTACATTAACAACCTTTCCATATGAATCTTTTTCAATGTCATTGTATTGATTCATATTTTGATAATTACTACGTCTTTCATAACCATAGTTTTGATTATACTCATTATATTTATTCTCTCTATAACTTTGATTACTCATTCTATACTGTTTTCTTATTTCTTGCATTGCTTTTCTTTCTTCATAATCATTTCTCATTTGGATTCCATAATTATGAACATTTGATTGCATATACGGATTTCTAAAATCACTATTTTGTAATTGAGCAATTTTTTGTCTTTCTACATTTGCATAATCACTTCGATGAATAGAGTCAGCATTTACAGATAACGCCACAAACATTAATGTCATTAAAAAATATTTAAAATTTTTCATTATTAATACCTCTTTTAAAATTATGAATTAATTATATCATCTTAAATTTTAAAATGCAACTTTTATTATTTAAAAACCTACAAAACCACCGCCATTATATATGTTACATTCTTTTAATCTAGTTTTTAATAATTTAATTTCTTCTTTAAGTTTTTCATTTTTTAATTTTTCTTCTTGTAATTCATTTTTTTCTATTTCTATTTCTTTTTCTGTTAAATCTAAATTTTTAACATCTATAATTGAATCTATATAAGGAACTTTTTTATATAATTCTTGTAACATTCTTTTTTTATTAACAATAAATTTTTCATTTTCTTCTATTCTTTTATTTAAAAAATTTATATTTTTTTCTATTCTGGTCTTGTCCTCTTCATACATATATCTTTCAGTAAAAAACAAAATTGCAAATTCAATATTATTAATATCTATGTTAAGAAATATTGATTCAGTGTAATTCTTTATATCATTTATTTCATTTATATTTATATTCGAATTTTTTATATAATTATTTAATGGTTCTATATCATATCGTTTACGAAAAATTTTTTTCATTTCTTCCTTATTTATAAAATTCGTATTATAGTCGTAGGTACTTAAAAGAAATAGTGTAAAAACTACATAAAGCAATATAATTCCAAAAATTAATACAGTAATATTATTTTTATACAAAATAACACATGTAAAACAGCACAATAAAAGACTTGGTAACAATATTTGAAGAACTCTTTTTTTATTTTCTTTTTTATAGTTTACTATTTCTTCTATTTTATTAAAAGAATCTACATTTCTTGTTTCTTGTTCTAATAATAATATTTTTGATTTTTGCATTTTTTTTACCTTTGCTTATTTGCTTTTAGTGTTTCTATTTTAATCATGTTTATTTCTTTCATCTTATTTTCATATTCTATTTTTAAAAATTCCATTTTTTTACTATTAGTTGTTAATTTTTCTTCTTCCTCTGTTAATACTAGGCTTGCATTGTCAAATAATTCTGAAGCTTCTGGTCGTTCTTTAATTACTGATTTTAATATTTCTTTTCTATTTGCTAATGATTCTTTATATTCAATAGCTTTTTTTCTTACATTATTTAATCTTTTTTCTATTGACTTTTGATCTTCTTTATCAGAATGGATATATCTTTCATAGAAAAACAAAATAGCGTAATCTATTTTATCATAATCAATATTTTCCATATATTCTTCTGATTTTTCTTTTATGTTTTTTAAATCTTTTATATCGATATTATTTTTTATGGTTTTTAATGAAAATTCAACATCATATTTATTATTTATCATTTTATTAAAATCATTTTTTCTAATAACTGATTTTGATACATTATCAAAATATTCCATCATACACATAAACAAAAATATTGATCCAATTACAGTTACTGATAGATTTATTAAATTTATATTATAAGAAAAAATTGTTACTGTTAATAAGCTCAAAAACAAGAGAGATAATTTTTTATTTTTATTTTTTTCTTTACTTATTAGTTCTTTGACTTCTTTTGATTTAAACAAGCATTCTGCATTTCTTGTTACTTGTTCAAATTCAATAATTTGTTCTCTATTCATAAGTAACCTCTTAAAGTTTTTTTCCTATGCCTAAACTGTTATACCATTTTTTAGTTTCTTTATATAACGAATCTACTGATATTCTCTTCTCTTCTTTTTCTTGCAACGCTCTTATTTTATTCTTTTCTTCTTCTGTTAATTCACATGCAGATATATCTATATGGCTAACTACACTTTCATTATTTTTACGAATCACATCCAATATTAATTTGTTTTCTACCCTTTTCTTTTCTATTTCTTCTACCCTTTTCGATATTTTTCTAAGATAGGCTAAATATAAAGAATTATCAGGATCTATAGTTAATTTTGTATTAAAATATAAGACTGCCATATCTAAATATTCAGCATCAATATCTAAAAAATATTCATCGATAAAATTTATTGGATTATAAATAAAATCTTCAAATTTTTCTTCATTATCTAAATAAAAATCTATTTCAGTATTTTTTATTTTATTTAATAATGTTCTTTTATTATATTTATTTACTAACATTGCAATAATTACAAAAAGAGTAGCGAACAACGAAACAATTGCTAAAAACATTGCTAATGGTTTCACTCTTGTAAATAAACTTACAACTGTAAATCCATATAATACAAATAAAAATTTAAATTTTTCATTCATTTTTTTATACAAATTTATTTTATTTATTACATCAAAATTTCTCATGAAAACTTGTTCATTCTTAGAAATTCTGGCTATTTCTACAACATTTTCTCTTTTCATTCTATCGTTCCTTTATTATAGCAGTATCAACATATTCAACATTAACACCTAATTCATTCATTTTTTTATAATGTTTCATATTTTCTTCAAACATTTTTTTTCTATTTTTAATTTTTTGTAAAACAATATCTAAATCATATTTTATGCCTTCATTTTCAGGTTCTAATCTCAATTTTTCTATATAATAAATGCTCGCAAACTCAATTTCGTCTAAATCAAGATTATTAAAATATTTTTCTATATATTTTATTGGATCTGAATAAAAATCAGTAAATTTAAAATCTATTCCTTCAAGATTAATTCCATATTTTTTGTCCATTTGCTTTATAATGAATTTTTCAAAATAAGATGTATCCACTAATGGATTTTTAAAATCATTATCTTTGTTATAAACAAAATAAATCACTAATGGTATTAAACAAAAAAATATAAATTGAGACAATTCTAAATATACATAGCTTGATACACTAAAAACAAAAAAACTAATCATTGTTAATATATCAAACAATTTAGCTCTATTAAATATTGAACTATTTCTTTCTATAAATCTATTGTGTGATAATGAATCATTCGCTAATTTTAATACAAGTTCTTTTTTTAACATTTTTTATTTTCCTCTTTTATCATTGATAAAAATTCTATACAAATTTTTTCTAATCTCGGAGTTCTAATTTCATTGAATGAAACATTTTTTATTTCATATGTTGTACCATAACCTTCTGCTGAAAAAATTAGAAAATCATAGCCTTTAAAATCAACTTGCCATACAGAAAGTTCATATTCAGAACCTTTGTAAATACCTTTTTTTTCACCGAAAATTTTAGTAAAATTTATCGTACTTGATTGCAACCTATCTTTTATATTATCACATATAAAATTTAAAACTTTTGAATTCGTTGTTATTTGTAAATTACAACCTATATCCTTTTCAGTTAAAATCATATTTACACCTCTTAATTTTTATCTATTATACAACAAGTGAAATAAAAAAATCAATAGCTAATTGACTTCTTTATTTTTTTTTAAATTTATTTTTTAATCTTATTGTTTTAATTGACAATTATTTATTTCTTTACATATGAATGTATCTATTTTGGCAGGACTTACTGAAAAATCTTGAATTTCACATTGAAAATTAATTTCGAAACCTTTTATTTCAAATACATTTTGAACTTGACAATAAACTATAACAGACTCTTTATAATTTTTTCTTAAATTTTTTTCTGTTAATAATAATTCTTCTTTTTTTAGTTTATTTATTAACGTTGGATAAGAAACCAAAGATATACAAACTATTATTAATAGAAATAAAAATAATTCAATTATTCTTTTTAGCATTTTTATTTAATCCTTTTATGATTATATTTATTAAGTTTAATGGAATATCTTCAAATTTTTCATATTTTTTATTTTTAATATTTAAAATATAAAGACAGTATATCTTTTCTTCTTCTGTAAATGGATCTTCATAGCTCTCTATTTTAAAATTTAAATATCTTTTATAGATGATTACTTTTTTATTTTTAACATTAATTATTTCTTTCTCTTTATAATCTAAATTTTTCCATTTATTATATGCTACATTATTTAGTAAATTTAATATAGAATCAATTTTACTTTTTATTTCATTTAATTTAATTATAAAAAATTTAACATATTTTTTATTTAGTTTACTTATTAAACGAATTTCTTTTTCTATCTTCTTTTGAAATAAATATAACTCATTATATACTTCAAATTTATTCTCTTTTATAAAATATATTTTTAATAAATAATTATATTCTTCAATTATACTTTGCATATATTACCTTTATTCTATTTATTCTGACTTACATTTAATTTATTTACAAAAGTTGTTGCATATCCAGTTATATTAATTATTTTATTTAAATCATCTTCAGAAAATTTTCCAGTATATATTATTAAATTACTACCTATCGCATTAAAAAAATTATTATTCTTATTAAAAAATTCCTCAACATTTTTTTTAATACCATGTTTATGTAATATATATTCTTCTTTTTTATTGATTAACTCTTTTGAAAATAACAAACTAATTTCTTCTTGTTCTTTTATTACTAACTTTTGATTATTATATAAATTATATTTTCCATTCTCTACTTTGTATATTAACATCATTTACACCTTTTTTTCACCAAATATTAAATTACCTATTTTAATATATTCATTAGAACATTCTTCTATATCCGTTATAAAACTATTATTTTTTAACTCTACTTCTGTTAATTCATAATAATCCTTAAACGGAGTTACATTTAAAACTTCTTCATAATAATTAAAATTAATATCTTTATTAAATATTTTTTTTTCATACTCTAAAAATTCTTTATTTATAATATCTTCTTCATTTATTAATTCAGATACCCAATTTTTTTCTTCTACTATCCCTGCTTGATGTAATATTATCTTTGCATTTTTACATATATTTCTTTCATTTGAACTAAATAGTAAATATGTACATGCAGAAGCACATGTGTTTACAATTTTAACATTTATATTGTTTTCTTTTATATAATTAGATAACACAAATGATTCTAAAGCTAAACCACCAGGGCTGATAAAAATTGTTAATTGCTCCTTGTTTTTTAGTTTTTTTATTAAACAATTCGCAATTCCTTTTGAAAAATTTAATTCAACAACAATTAATTCTTTTAAATTTTCATGAAAAATTGTATCACCACAGTTTTCATAATTAGATATTTCTTGCTTTGCTAAAGCTTTATCTACATAACTACTATTAGTTACCATGTATATAATACTTAATCCAATAAAAAAAATTGAGAATATCAATAATATAACTATTTTAATTATTGTTTTTATCATTTAAAATTCCAATTTTTATATAGTTCTCTTTTTTTATTTTTGTTCCTTTAAATAATTTGTCGATATCTTCTTTTTTCATTTGAATATCTATTTTTAATTTTGATAAATCTTTATCAAAATTTTTAGCGTCTAATAATATTTCATTTATACTTTCTATGTTTTCTAAATTCCAACTTGATATATCTTGATTAAATGATTTTGCCTCTTTAAACATTTTATCAGCTTTTCCTAAATTTTTCAAATCCCATTTTGATAAATCTTGATTAAATTTTACTGTTTTAGCGAACATTCCTGTTGCATCTTGTAAATTTGATACATTCCATTTATCTAATGGTTGATTATAATCATATGCATTATAAAATGCGCCTTTAGCAGTCAATAAATTTTTAGGATTCCAATTGTTTATATTCTGATTAAAATACACTGTTTTTTCAAATATTCCATTCATTGATATTACATTTTCAACATTCCATTTATCTAACGGTTGATTATATTTATATGCTTCAGAAAATACGCCATTCATTCTTATTACATTTTTTGTATTCCAATTATTTATATTTTGATTAAATTCTTTCGCTAATCTAAACATTCCGCTAATATCTGTTATATTTGATATATCCCATTTATCCAAGGGTTGATTATATTTAGAAGCTTCATTAAATATTCCAATTGTTGTTTTAAAATTTTTTATATTCCAATTATTTATATTTTGATTAAATTCTTTTGTTCTTGAAAATAAAAAATGCGCTTCCTCTATATTTTCTACATTCCATTTATCAAGTGGTTTATTAAATTTTTCAGCACCACTAAACATAGCACCTATATTTTTTGCACTTAATAAATTCCAGTTGTTTATGTTTTGATTAAATGATTTTGCGTCTTCAAACATTGAAAAAAATATTACTACATTTGATACATTCCATTGATCAAGAGGTTGATTAAATTGTTCAGCACCGCTAAACATTTTATCCATATCTTTTACACTATCTGTTTTCCAACTATTTATATTTTGATTAAATGATTTGGCATTATGAAACATATATCTAAAATTTTTTGCTTTTGACATATTCCATTTATCGAGAGGTTGGTTAAAATTTTCAGCACCATCAAACATAGCCTCAAAATTTTCACCATTTGATACATCCCATTCATTTATATTTTGATTAAATGATTTTTCACCATTAAATAGGTGACTAAAGTCTTTAATTTGACCAGTAAATAAATTTGATAATTTTTCTTTATTTTTTATTTTTTCAATTAAATCTGACTTACTTACAATTAATTTATCTTTACAAACTCCATTTTCACCTATTTTTCCTATATTTATTTCATTATAACAATCAAAATTTTTTTTATCTTCTTCTGCTATTGCTGATAATGACATAAATATTAAAAATAATATTTTTTTCATACAAACTCCTTTTGTATTTATTTTCACATATTTTAAATAAAAATCAACTATTTTACATAAAACATTGAACTATAGGATAAGCATAACCGTTATTTTTTAAATCTACATTCCAATCCGTAAATTGCTTTATGCCTGAGTTTACTACATTAGTTGCTTTTTCAAATAATTTCTTTTTCGATTTTGCTTTAACTATTATAGCGTTTCTTTTTTCTATAAAATCTTGATATGTTCTATAAACTTTTATTTTCATTTTTTTAACTTTTTTTGATTTCATAAATACCCCCTCTTTTTTTATATACTATCACTTTTTTAATTAAAAATCAAATTAAATTTTTGTTAAATCTGATATTATCATATTTTTAAAAAATCTTTTGAGTATTTTTTTATTTACATTAAATTGAATATTTCTTTTGTTTTGATATTATCTCTTGCTTCATATGATTTCTAAAAATAACTTTTATTTTGTCTTCTAATAATTCTTCAAATAATTGTTCATATTCTTCTTTATTTATTTCAACTCTATGAGTCATTTTTTCAGAATAAAAAAATTTATCTTCTGTTTCAGTTTTCGTTAATGTTATATTTTTTCCTTCTTTTAATAAAGATATATTTATTTCCTTTCCAAAATGTTGATTCAATACAGGATATTCATAATTAAAACCTATATATAATGATATAAATTCATTTTCATTCTCATTTGTAGGAATTTCTAATATTAAAGAATTTTCTATTTTATTTTCAATTATTTTATCCATATCTTCTATACTTATGTTTTCACATTCTTCTTTTTCTTTATATATCATCGTTTTTCTTAATTGTATGTTTTCATCTATAATAATTTTTGAAATAAGTCTATTTTTATAATCATAGTTATATTGTGAATATATATTATTTTGAATATCACTTTTTAATATACACTTTAAAGAACCATCTTGATTGTATTCTTTTTTTTCTCCATCTATTTTTAAAAAATCTAAATTTATTGTAGAGATACCTTCTTTTTCCAGTTCTTCTTTGTATTTTTTTAATGATACTCTTTTATCATTAATTTTTAATTCTAATAAACTTTCATTTTCATCATAGAATTCTTTGAAAGATTTTAAATATCCTTTTTCTGTTTCAAATTCTATTTTTGATATATTTAATTTTCCTTCTTTATAATACGTCACTTTATTATTATTTTTTTCTTCTACTTTTTGGCCAATTTCATCATATATAATGTATCCATTTTCTGTTAATTCTTTATTTTCAATTTTTTTACTATATAAAGTATCATTTATTAATTGATTTTTATTTATGTATTTTTTTACATTATTTTCTAATAAAAATTTTTCGTGTATTTCATTACTCACTTCAATATCATTTATTTTAAATTCTATTAATTTACCTTTTATATCATATTTTTCATTTAAAATTTGATTATTTTTATCTTTTATAATTCTATTAATTGATTTATCTTTATTAAATAATATTTGTATATCAATATTTTCTTTTTTTATTTTAATCTCTTTTAATTTTTCGTTTTCATATATATATAATTCTTTAATTTTGTTTTTATTATCTTCTATATTTATTTCTTTTTGTTCTATAAACATTCCTAATCTTTCGTATCCATATTTTTTTTCACATACAATTCCATTAATCAAATCCCTAATCTCGATTAAACTAACTAAAGAATCAGCAGAATTTTCTCTTATCCAATTTGATTTCATATGAAATTTATTTCCAATTTTTTCACTAACTATTAATTGTCCAAATTCATTATTTTCTTGTTTTTTTCTAATTTTAAATTTATAATCTTCTGTTGTAAAACTAATTCTATTATTTTCTTTTTCTACTTCTGTAGTTTTTAATACTAAATTATTTAATTCATAATAATAATTACTCTTTATTATACTTTCATTTTCTGATATTCGCTCTGATAATAATTTTCCATTTATAGAATATTTTTCAGATTTTAATAATTCATTTTTATTATTTTTCATATTATAAATAATTGTTAAATCTTTATTATCATATATTTTTTCAAATATTAGATCTTTATATTCTTTTAGCATATATGTTTGTTTATAATTTTCTTCTACTTTTTTTTTATTTGTTATAAAATCTATAAATTTTTTAAGTTTTATTTTTTCTGGTTCTATACTTATCAAATTTCCATTTTTTTCATTTTCTTCTATTAATTTTGCTATATTCATATTTATTCCTTATTTATAAATATTATTATAACATAGTTTTAAAAAAAAACTTGATTTTTAATAATTTATTTGTTATTATTAATTAAATAAAATTGAGGATTTAAAATGCAATATTTTCTTATTATAATTTTAACTTTATTAACATTTTCAAGCAATGCTAAAAATATTAACTTACTAGACAATCAATCGTTTAAAGAACAAAGAAATCAATGGATTGTTGATTATATGAGTTTAAAAAACTTCTTTAATGAAGAATTAGATATTAATTTTCTAACTTGCATTAATCTTAATTTTTTTTCAAAAAATCATAACAATAAAAATGATGTCATTTGTTATAAATTACATACGACCAAAGAAAAAATTAGACAAATGATGTTATATCCAGAAAAATCTGAAAGTAACGTTATTTTATTAAGTTCTTTTATTAATAATAAACAATATATTCACGTAT
>JACCDS010555644.1_pt1 | contig 13081 bp, 14 predicted proteins | sample 7446441 | NCBI WGS metagenome assembly JACCDS01 (sample SAMN15323445, study PRJNA562643) | freshwater metagenome | isolation source: river surface water | place: USA:Blue River Watershed | collected 2017-08-17
ATCCGGCAGACGGTTAATCATCACATCAACACCAACGTGAATGCCCGTACGAACCCCATAAGCAGCCCCGAATTTGGCCATCCAGACGAACATGATGATGCAGAGCTCCTGAGCCCAGGCCATGCTGAACGATAGAATCCAATCCTGCAACCCGGGAATATCGAGTCCCGAAAGATAGCGATGAACCACCGCCGCAAAAATAATCAGGGTGGCACCACCCATTAAAAAAGTGATCAACCACTCTTCAAGCCGGTCGAGAAATCTCATAACAATCTCCAGAACAACCGCCCCAGAAACATGGGGCGGTTGTGATCTTCAAGGGCTAACCCTTATTTCTTTTTAGCAGCTGCCTTGCTCGGAGCAGCCAGGTCGGCATAAACCTGTTGCAGCAGCTCTGGCCCAATACGTGGCGCCATTTCCTTGTGAACCGGCAACAGGGCTTTCTTGAAGGCTTCACGCTCGGCCGGTGTCAGGTTGTAAACCGTTGTCTTGCCTGACTTCTTAACTTTTTCCAGATCCTGATCGTTCTGATGCTTGGCGATGCGGTTAGCAAAGTCCGTCGATTCCTTCATCGCTTTCTCTAGCTGCTCACGCACATCCGGCGGCAAACCATCCCAGAACTTCTTGTTCACGATGACCGCATAACCCAAGTAACCGTGCTCGGTCATAGCCAGGTGCTTCTGCACTTCATACATCTTCTGGGTATAAAGGTTGGAGATCGGGTTTTCGGTGCCATCCACCACACCAGTTTGCAGTGCCTGATACACCTCAGAGAACGGCAACACTTGCGGTAACGCACCTAAAGCACGCATCTGGGCTTCCAGCACCTTAGAGGACTGGATGCGCATTTTCTTACCCTTCAGATCTGTCGGCTGCTTGATCGGGGTGTTGGCCGAGAAGGACTTGAAACCGTTATCCCAGTAACCCAGGCCACGGATACCCTTCGGCTCGAGCTTTTTCAGGATGCTTTCACCGATTGGACCCTGAGTAATTTTATGCAGTTGATCATAGTTGTCGAAGATGTACGGCAGATCAAACATCTCGAACTCTTTCACGCCCAGCGGACCAAACTTGGCCAGCGATGGTGCCAGCATTTGGACGGCACCTAACTGCAGCGCTTCCATTTCTTCCTTGTCCTTATACAAGGTGCTGTTGGCATAGACCTCTACCTTGACCTTACCCTTGGTGTAGTCCTCAGCTTTTTTCTTGAAATACTCAGCGGCCAGACCCTTCGGGGTATCGTTCGCCACCACATGGCTGAACTTGATGACGATAGGCTGCTGCGCCATCGCCCAGGTAGAACAGGCCGCTAGCAGGGACACTGCCAGCAATTTCATCTTTTTCATTTCGACGCTCCTTTGGTTGGTCTGATGCGCTTTTTCGTCAATGCAGCTGTTTCGCTGTCATCACCATGTCTATAGCAATGGATATGCCAACTCCAGCGAAGCCGGCAACCCATTGTTACACAAGGAACTTTTGTAACAACTTGGTTAAAACACCCGGAAGGAACTCCGAAAACCCGGAATCAACAATCTTTTTTTCCGGTTTTCCAGAAAAACATGTTTGCTTGAGATCAATTACAGACATACTCCGGGTGCCATCAACCATTTAACCGTCGGCGCGGATTTCGCCAAGGCATCCTCTGTTGTCTGCGCCCACCCCAACTCTGCAACCCAGACCAGCACACCGTTCTGCCAAAAGGCCGGTAGCCTGGGGCGAACCCAGGGTGGGACGCCACGGGCCCGGAGCAATTCACTCACCGTATCGCGACACCGACCAATAGGCTGAAAGCGCTGTCCTTGACCGACTGGCGCCACCATCAAGCCATCGTTAAGTGCGGATACCTCGAGCTGGCCGTCGGGCCATGGCATCACACCCGTTCCTAACGGCTGGGCAGCAGGACAATCCTGCTGCATCGCAGGATCAACCCATAGACGATCACGCCAAATATGGATCCCGATCGTCCCCATGCGCACAAAAACTTCTGATCCTGGACGGGCAGACATCAATTGGGAAGAAAGCGTTTCCAGGCGGCTAGCCGCCGGAATCTGCCAGCCCGCATTCACCAGCGCCCAGCGGACAATGTTACGCACAACCGGTTCGGGCAAGGACTGCAAACGCAACACAGAGATGCAACCAGCCGTGTCACGACAGCCACTTGCATCCAGCGCTGCCAGCCGATCCAGCAGCGCCGACTGCTCATACATTTGTCCGGCCGTGCGCGCCAACACCTGAACGGCTCCGGGGAAAGCCTCGGTGATCGCCGGTAGCACACGATGCCGGATGTCGTTACGACGAAACCGTAAGTCGCGATTACTCTCATCCTCGATCCAATCAAAACCCTGTTGTTTTGCCCAGGCCAGGAGTTCAGCACGCGGGATATCAATCAAAGGTCTGAGCAATAATTGTTGCTCGAGTTGTCGGCGTTCAGGCGCCCCCGCAAGACCTCTGACACCTGCCCCGCGAAAAAGATTAAGCAACAGCGTTTCGGCACGGTCGTTCTGGTGATGCGCCAGACACAAGACATCCCCAGCGTACGCCCTGAAGGCCGCATAGCGGGCCTCACGGGCAACCCGCTCGGTACCTTTACCCGTCGGATCGGCCAGATCAACACGGGCAACGTGGCAGGCCACATCAAGCTTATCGCAAAGTGACTGGCAGAAATCTGCCCAATGGTCTGCGTTTGGCGACAATCCGTGGTGTACATGAATGGCAGCAAGGTAGAACGGCTGTTCCATCCGTAACCGGGCCAAGGCATGCAGTAGAACGACTGAATCCATACCGCCCGATAAGGCGATGTGGACACGAGCGCCCGCGCCAATCTCTGGCAACAATGATCGGCGTACCGCCGACAGGATCATGTCTTGACCGGTTGTCACGAACTCAACCGGATTGCCAAATCAAGCGCTCACTGTCTCGTAAGCACCGTAAGCCATCAGCCGGTCAATACGTCGACGCACCAAGGCATCGTGATCCAGATCTTTGACACGCCCCAAGGCCGTTTCAAGCGCCTGCTTCAGGTTTTTAGCCATGCCGACCACATCGCGATGGGCACCACCCGCTGTCTCTTCAACGACTTGGTCAATAAGACCTAGCTTCTTGAGACGACCTGCCGTAATCCCCATAATTTCGGCTGCTTCAGAGGCCTTTTCGGCACTTTTCCAGAGAATTGTGGCGCAGCCTTCCGGGGAGATAACCGAATAGGTGGAATGTTGCAACATCAGGACTTCATCGCCAACGGCAATGGCCAAGGCGCCGCCCGAACCGCCTTCACCGATGACGGTCACGATGACGGGCGTCTTTAGCTCGGCCATGACCAGCAAATTACGGCCGATGGCCTCAGACTGGCCACGCTCTTCGGCACCGATAGCGGGATAGGCGCCCGGAGTGTCAACGAAGGTTACCACATGGAGACAGAATTTTTCAGCCGGTTTCATCAGGCGCAATGCCTTACGATAGCCTTCGGGACGCGGCATCCCGAAGTTTCGGTAAATTTTTTCCTTGGTGTCGCGACCTTTCTGATGGCCAATCACCACACAGGGCTCACCATTCAGGCGTGCCAAGCCACCAATAATGGCCGTGTCATCAGCGAATGCACGGTCACCGTGAAGCTCGTGAAAATCCGTAAAGATATTCTGGATGTAATCGAGGGTATACGGGCGCTGCGGATGACGGGCAACCTGAGCGCTCTGCCAAGGCGTTAACTTGGCATAGATTTCGTTCGAAAGAACACGGCCTTTTTCCGCCAGACGCTCAACTTCTTCCGAGATATCAACGCCAGATTCTTCCTGCATCACGCGCAGCTCTTCGATCTTGGCTTCCAGTTCGGCAATAGGCTGCTCGAAGTCGAGAAAGGTTGTTTTCATCGGCGATATTTCCTGAATGCTTGACGTTGCCTTCTATTCTAACAGAGGCGGTCCGAATGCTACGGTTACGACTGCCCATCAGCGACGAAGGGGTTGTCCATGCGTTCATCGCCAAAGGTGGACATCGGCCCATGGCCAGGAATAAATCGTACATCGTCTCCGAGAGGAAACAATTTCTCCCGAATCGAGCGAATAAGATCTTGGTGATTTCCTTTAGGGAAGTCGGTGCGACCAATCGATTGCTGAAAAAGCACATCGCCAACCAGAGCCAAGCGCGATGGTTCGTGGTGGAAACAGACATGACCCGGCGTATGGCCCGGGGTATGTATGACGTCAAGCGTTTCACCACCTACCGTGACCGTATCCCCATCCTGCAACCAGCGATCCGGTTCAAACGCATCTGCATGAGGAAAACCAAACTGTTTGGATTGCATGGGCATACCCTGTATCCACAATGCATCTTCTTTATGCGGACCTTCGATCGGCACATGATGGCGGTTGGCCAGTGCCGCAGCAGCACCCGCATGATCAATATGGCCATGCGTTATTAGAATTTTTTCGAGAATAATACCCCGACGATTCAACTCCGCCTCGATCCGGTCGATGTCACCTCCGGGATCAACGACTGCACCCCGTTTATTAAGGGACGACCAGATCAAAGTGCAATTCTGGGCAAATCCCGTAACAGGCACAATAGCGAACTCTAAGTGTGACATCATCGATCATCCGGTGTTCATGGCAAAATATCGTACTGTCATTATTCTGCCACGCCAAAGCGGAAGTGGCGCAACCAAACCCAGACCCTAGGACCACCCATGCCGTTGAGCACGCTTCCCAACATTGATTCGCCTTTCGCCTGGGCCGCTTTGTTTATCTTTGTGACAGCTTCGCTGGGTGCTGATTTCATGGCGTTGCGCCAACAAGGCAATCGCGTCATAGGCTTCAAGGAGGCACTGCGCTGGTCCCTCGTGTGGATCGGACTGGCCATGGTGTTCTGTGGTGCCCTCTGGTTGTCTCTGGACTTCACCGATGGGCGCATGATGGCCAATGTAAAGGCCGGCGAGTTTCTGACGGGTTATCTGATCGAGAAATCACTCTCAGTAGACAATCTATTTGTCTTCCTGATGCTATTTACCACCTTCAAGGTGCCGTTGCCACAGCAGAAAAAAGCACTGATGATTGGCATTATCGCTGCTATCGTTCTGCGCATTCTGTTGATTCTGGTAGGCGCTTGGCTAATCAGCCGTTTTAGCTGGATCATGTACATATTTGGCCTGTTCCTACTCTACACCGGTGTCAAAATGGTCATTGCCGATGAAGAGGAACCGGATCTCCAGAATAACCGTCTGCTGAAGTGGATGAAAAACCATCTGACAATCTCTCATGAGTACCATGGCAGTGCACTCACCCTGGTCAAGGATGGCGTACGTATCTACACCCCGTTGTTTGTGGTGGTCGCCTTGATTGGCGTGACAGATGTCATGTTCGCCGTGGATTCCATTCCTGCCATTTTTGCAGTGACGACGGATCCCTACATCGTGATGAGCTCCAACATTTTTGCCGTACTGGGGCTGCGTGCACTTTATTTTATGCTCGCAGGCATGGCCGAGCGCTTTCACTTGCTCAAATTCGGTTTGGCGGCCATCCTAGTATTCATTGGCGCAAAAATGCTGATGATGGATTTTTACCACATCCCCGTCGGGGCTTCGCTGACGATTGTGCTGGCCTTTCTGTTAGTCACGATGGCTGCCAGTTTGTATATAAAACCGAAGAAACCTGGGCAGCACTAAGCTCTGCCCAGCCCTTGAATCAGATTAGTGGCTCACGAGGCCGGCAATCGCACCGGCCATAGCTACTTGCACTTCGGGTAGCTCGCCCAGCGGCGGCAACAGCCGAAATGCTGTATGCGGATAATGCTGTTGCAAGGTCGCCAACATCTCGGGTAGCTCTTTGCGCAAATGACCACCTTGAGCAATAAAGAACGGCAGGATATCAATTCTTGAAGCTGAATTAGCGCATGATTGAACGAGACTCGCCACCAAATCGGGCAACGTCGGCGACAGAAACTCCAGAAAAGCCACTTCTACCTTGCGCTCCGGAAATCTCATACGAAGTTGAGTAGCCACCGCCTGAACGGGTTTTGCCCATTCCGGATCTCGCGCGCCGTGTGCAAAAAGAATGAGCGCTGGCTCGGGCATCACGGTCTAATTATTTGATGCGCTGGAGGGTTGGCCGCGCGGGTTTTGGTTTGAGAGGCGTTGCACCTCCGGCACCTACTACCGGAGGAGACGTCTCACCAACATCTTCGATCGCTGCAAGCGAGGGGGTTGAGGTTGCACCCATGCGCTCATCTGGGGTCTCTGCCAATGGCGCACTCGGCTCATAGGCAAACTCCATACCCGCACCGTTCTCGCGGGCATAAATGGCGACTACGGCACTCACGGGGAAAACCAGCTCTCTCGGGACACCGCCGAAACGGGCATTCATGGTGATCCAGTCATTGCCAATGTGCAATTGGCTGGTTGCAGCAGGGCTCAAGTTGAGCGTAATCGTATCATCACGCACATAATCCATGGGCACCTGGCAGTGCTCATCCACAAAAATGGTGACATGCGGCGTCAGACCGGCGTCGCAACACCAATCCCACAATGCACGAATAAGATATGGTTTTGTGGAAAGCACAACGTCAGCAATTACTTGCGCATGATTTTTTCTTGCGGGGTCATTGAATCAATGAAACCCTGACGACTGAAGATACGCTCTGCGTACTTGAACAACGGCGCCGCTGTCTTAGGCAAGGAGATCTCGTAATGATCCAAGCGCCATAGCAACGGTGCAATGGCGACATCAAGCATGGAGAACTCATCACCCAAAAGGTGTTTCTGCTTGTTGAAAATCGGTGCGATCTCGATCAGGCGATCACGGATTTCACTGCGTGCTTTATCCGCAGTTTTCATGTTGCGCTCAATCGGCTCAATGAACGAAAAGATCTCGCGCTCCATACCGTTCAATAATTGACGGGCCTGGGCACGCTGAACCGGATCTGGCGGCATCAGTTGCGGATGTGGAAAACGCTCATCAATATATTCGTTGATGATATTCGGTTCGTAGAGGATCAAATCACGTTCAACGAGAACAGGAACGCGGTTATGCGGATTCATGACTGCCAAGTCTTCCGGCTTGTTCATCAGATCAATATCATGGATCTCGAAATCCATCCCCTTTTCAAACAGCACAATCCGGCAGCGGTGGCTGAAGGGACAAACAGTTCCCGAGTACAAATGCATCATGATCAAGGCCCTCTAAAAAAGATCGGGATCGATAGTCGACCCCGATCCTGCTGGCGATAAACGCCAGTAATGTTACTTAGTGAATGTCTTTCCAGTAGTTCTTCTTGAGTGCATAAGCAGCTACGAAGAGCACAGCCAGGAAAGCCAAAACACCAAAACCAATCGCTTTACGGGTACCCGCACCCGGTTCACCCATCCACACGATGAAGGCCGTGAGATCGGCAACTTGCTTGTCGAACTGTTCAGGCGTCAGCTTACCCGGTTCTGCCAGAACCAGTTTCTTATGTTCGACACCGTTGTCGTCTTTGGAAACCTCCAGAACCTGGACACCTTGCAGTTCCCACAGCACATTCGGCATGCCGACGTTCGGGAAAATAACGTTGTTCCAACCCGTTGGGCGCAAGTCGTCCTTGTAGAAACTCCGCAGATAGGTGTAGATCCAGTCTGCACCTGAGCCATGGGCTGAAGCAACGGCTCGTGCTTCCAGCGTCAGATCAGGCGGCGTTGCCCCAAACCATTTCTTGGCCTCACTCGGGCGCATGGCGATCTTCATGGTATCACCCAGCTTATCACCAGTGAACATGAGGTTGTCTTTGATCTGCTGTTCCGTCAGACCGATATCCAGCAGCTTCTCATATCGAATGAACGAGGCACCGTGGCAGCTCTGGCAATAGTTAACGAACATCTTGGCACCGTTCTGCAAGGAGGCATTGTCACCCTGCAGATTCGGCGCTTTATCCAAATGAACGGCATCACCACTCGCCAAAGCCAGCGCGGGAACCATCAGAACTGCAGCAATAAGATTCTTGATTTTCATGATTGCTTTCCCATTAGCCTTTCACACGCTCTGGCGGAATGGTGTATTTGTCAATCTTCGAGTACCAAGGCATGGCCAGGAAGAAGCCGAAGTAGATCAGTGTGCAAACCTGCGACACCTTTTCACCCCAGTACGACGGCGGTTGCGTGCCGAGGTAACCCAGAATAAAGAAGGCGATCACGAACACAGTCAATGCGGTCTTGAAGATCGGTCCGCGGTAGCGAATCGACTTGACCGGGCTGCGATCCAGCCAGGGCAGGAAGGCGATGATCACGACGGAAGCACCCATACCGACCACACCCCAGAACTTGGCATCGATGCCGAGGATCGGCCAAACGATAGCACGCAGTACCGAATAGAATGGTGTGAAGTACCAGACCGGCGCAATGTGCGGCGGTGTCTTGAGCGGATCTGCCTGATAGAAGTTGTTGTACTCTAGGAAGTAGCCGCCACCTTCTGGCGCGAAGAAGACCACGATCGAGAATACGAACAGGAAGACAACAACGCCCACAATATCCTTCACCGTGTAATACGGGTGGAACGGGATACCGTCGCGCGGATTACCCTTCTCGTCCAGGTTTTCCTTGATCTCGATACCGTCCGGGTTATTCGAACCAACTTCATGCAGCGCCACCAGGTGGGCAGCCACCAAGCCGATAAGGATCAGCGGTACAGCGATCACATGCAACGAGAAAAAGCGGTTGAGCGTTGCATCACCAACCACGAAGTCACCACGAATCAGGGTGGACAGATCCGGACCGATCACGGGGATAGCCCCAAACAGGTTGATAATGACCTGGGCACCCCAGAACGACATCTGACCCCACGGCAGCAGATAACCCATGAAGGCTTCAGCCATCAGGCACAGAAAGATCAGCGTGCCGAATACCCACAGCAGCTCACGCGGTTTACGGTACGAACCGTAGAGCAGCCCGCGGAACATGTGCAGATAGACGACCACGAAGAATGCTGACGCACCTGTGGAGTGCAGATACCGGATCAGCCAGCCACCCGGTACATCACGCATGATGTATTCCACACTGGCGAACGCGATCGGGATACCACTCTCGTTGAGGTTGGCGTCCGGCTTGTAGTTCATGACCAGGAAAATGCCTGTCACAATCTGGATCACCAGCACCAGCAATGCCAGCGAGCCAAAGAAGTACCAGAAGTTGAAGTTCTTCGGTGCGTAGTATTCGGTCAGGTGACCCTTGATGGTCGATGTCAGCGGGAAACGCGCATCAATCCACTCAAGGACATTGCCACCCATGCTACCATCGGACTTGTACTTTTCGAAGTGCTTGTTGCTGGCCATCGTCAGGCTCCTTTGCTTTCGCCGATGATCAGGCGGGTATCGCTCAGATAGGCGTGCGGCGGAATTTCGCGGGTGGTTGGAGCAGGCTTGTCTTTGAAGACACGGCCAGCCAGGTCAAAGGTCGAACCGTGACACGGGCAGAGGAAACCACCCAGCCAGTCACCCGGCATGCCTTGCGAAGCACCCTCGGCAAACTTCGACGATGGCGAGCAACCCAGGTGTGTACAGATACCGATCGCAACCCAGATATTGTCTTTGATCGAACGATGTTCGTTCTTACAATATGCCGGTTGCTGATCTTTCTCGGAATTCGGATCAGCCACAGCATCATTCAGCTTGGGCAATGTGCCGAGCATTTCTGGGGTACGGTTTAGAATCCAGACTGGCTTACCGCGCCATTCGACAACCATCATCTGGCCTGGCTCCAGTTTGCTGATATCGGCTTCAACCGGCGCACCTGCCGCACGGGCACGCGCTGATGGCAGCAAGCTACTGACAAACGGAATGGCGGCAGCAACTGCGCCCACACCCCCAATCGCCGCGGTGGTTATCAATAACCGGCGACGGCTGGGATCTACTTTCTGCTCAATGCTCATGGACATGTCCCCAGAGTGTTCAGACTTAATTAATTTTCAAGATTATACGCAAAGACAGGTCAGGATTCCAGCCGTCGACGCTCTCTTAACGCCTGAGCCAGTGTTCCACTGTCAACAAATTCCAACTCGCCCCCTACGGGTACGCCCCTTGCGATACGACTCACCTTCAAACCCTTCTTTTTCAGCAGCTCACTGACAAAATGGGCTGTCGCCTCACCTTCGTTCGTAAAGTTCGTCGCAAGAATCACCTCTCGAACCACACCGTCACCCGCTCTAGCCACGAGTTGCTCTAGCCGTAAATTACGTGGCCCCAGACCGTCGAGTGGAGAAATTCGACCCATCAGAACGTAGTACAGTCCGTTATATGCTTGCGTTTGTTCGACCATATTGAGGTCTACCGGGGTTTCAACCACGCAAAGTACGCTGGCATCACGCCGATCAGACTGGCACCGTTCACAGACCGGCGTTTCCGTATAGGTATTACAGCGTTCGCAATGCCGGATCCGATTGATTGCCGAATCCAACGCAAACCCGAGCCGAGCCGCACCTTCACGATCATGCTGCAAGAGGTGGTAGGCCATGCGCTGGGCTGATTTCGGGCCAACACCCGGCAAACAGCGCAGTGCTTCTATCAAGCTCTCAAGTGTTGCGGACACTGATCAAAAGGGCAGTTTGAAACCCGGCGGCAGGTTTAGCCCCGCCGTAAAGCCCGACATTTTTGCTTGGGAGGTTTCTTCAACACGACGCACCGCATCATTGACAGCTGCAGCTACCAGGTCTTCCAGCATTTCACGGTCATCCATAGCCGCCGGCTCAATAGCGATCCTGCGCACAACATGCGCACATGTCATCGTGACTTTGACAAGCCCAGAACCCGACTGACCTTCGACTTCGACATCCGCCAGTTCTTCCTGAGCTTTTTTCATTCGGTCCTGCATCTGCTGTGCCTGCTTCATCAGACCACCAAGACCGGCCATACCACCCATACCTCGCATACTTCAACTCCTGTTTTAGTTAAAAAGATCAATCCGTTACGGGACGAATGGATCCGTCTATGAGTTTCGCATCAAAAACATCAATCAGTTCCTGCACCACCGGATCACTTTCAATCGCTGCGACAGCACTGTTCTGACGTTCTTCCGCTGCCTCTTTTTTAAGGACCGCCGCAGTCACTCCGACCTGATCGACGACATCAAATCGGATGCGCAGTGGCTCACCCAGCAACTCGGAGAGCATTTGTGTCATACGCTGCTCCGATGCCGGCATTAAAAGCTGACGGTGGGTCGCGGGCAAATGAAGGACAAGCAGACCACCTTCAAACGAATGAAAGGCACTATGTTGTGCCAATTCGCGCGCCATGCCCTTTAGGCCAAGTTGATCAACGACACGGGGCCAGCCTGTCTGATCCAGTAGAGGCATCGAGACCGAGGCTCGCGGCATTGTCAAGGGCAAGATATCTGTTGGCTGCGGTCGCGTCTGAATTGGGGATACGGTTGCACTTTCTTGCCGCTCCACCGTATTTGGTTGCGTTTCCGATGCCGTAGCGACTTCTGGAACAGACACAGCTAAAGGTGAGGTAACAACATGCGCCTGACAGCCGGGGTGAACTGCCAACAGTCGCAGCATAGCCATCATAAAACCGTGAGCGGGATCAGGTGCAAGACGCAAATCAACTCGTGCTTTGGTCGCTACCTGATAGATCAGCTGGGCATAGCTCCGGTCGCATTGTTGCGCCATCTGATGCAAGCGTTGTGCATCGTCCAACCCAAGCGAGGAAAACTCCTGGGCACCATCTGCCGCTCCAAATTGCATCAATTGCAAGGCAACGGAAAGGCGCGCCAGATCATCCAGCGCTGCTTCAAAGGAGAGTGAAGCCGATGCCATTTGCTGTGTCGTAATTTGTAACGAAGCAACATCACCCCGAATGAGGCTCAAAAGAACATCCAGCATCCGCGAAAGATTGGACGTACCCAGCATCTGCGACACCTGATTAAGCTCGACCGTACCGGCACCGTGAGCGATTGCCTGATCGAGCAGCGACAAGGCATCGCGAACACTCCCACTTGCAGCGCGAGCAATGAGATCAAGGGCTTTCTGATCCGCATGCAACCCCTCACCCTGCAGCACATAGGCCAAGTGCGAAGCAAGCTGTTGAGGCGCAAGTTGACGGAGGTTGAACTGGAGGCACCTGGACAGTACCGTCACCAAGATTTTTTGCGGATCTGTTGTTGCCAGAATGAACTTGACATGAGCCGGCGGCTCTTCAAGCGTCTTCAGCATGGCATTGAAGGCATGTGCAGTCAGCTGGTGCACTTCATCGATCATGTAGACCTTGTAACGTCCCACGCTCGGTAGGAAAGTGGCCTGCTCAAGGAGCTGTACCATCTCGTCGACACCACGGTTCGACGCCGCATCCATTTCTATGTAATCGACAAATCGTCCCGCATCAATTTGCTGACAGGCAGAGCAAACACCGCAGGGTTTGGAAGAAACGCCCTGTTCACAATTGAGTGCTTTGGCCAGAATTCGGGCAATCGTGGTTTTTCCAACACCTCGCGTGCCAGTGAGCAGATAGGCATGGTGCAGGCGGTTGGCATCCAACGCATGGGTCAATGCGCGGACTACCGCATCCTGACCCACCAGGGACTCAAACGATTTCGGGCGCCACTTGCGCGCGAGGACCTGGTAGCTCATGGTGCAATCTTGAAAATTAAGAGGTGGCGAGCCTGACCCCCGGCACTTGTGTCAGTCGCTGGGGCTGCTTCCTTCCGGACCTGACCCGGTTCACGACCTAACAATGCGAGGAGACCCCCCACACAGAATTCTACCAGTGAGACGGTCAATTCAACAGCCAGGACAGAAAATTAATGAGATGCTAAACGCGATGCAACACTGATAAGCCAGGATGCAACAAAGTTGGTTGCAATGATCCAAATCGTCCAATAAAAAACCCACCCTAGATATCTAGGATGGGTTTTTTGGAATGGGTGCCTGGCGGTGACCTACTTTCGCGAGCGAGGTGCTCACTATCATTGGCGCTCATTCGTTTCACGGTCCTGTTCGAGATGGGAAGGGGTGGGTCCGAAAGGCTCTTGCCGCCACGCGAAGGGGTTGGAAGGATGTTTAGACGGGTGTCAGACATCGATCCGCATTTGGAGACGTGGGTTGTATACCGACTTTGGATTTGTTGTGATTGC
>JACCDS010738212.1_pt1 | contig 13081 bp, 7 predicted proteins | sample 7446441 | NCBI WGS metagenome assembly JACCDS01 (sample SAMN15323445, study PRJNA562643) | freshwater metagenome | isolation source: river surface water | place: USA:Blue River Watershed | collected 2017-08-17
AGTCGCTGGACGAGTAGACGCCCGTCTCGGCAGCCGATCCGATCTGTGGCGGCACGCTGGACAGGTGCCACTCGTGTGTCAGCCGCCAGCTGCTGGACCCGCGCCCGTCCGGCAGTGGCAAGTCCTGCACCAGGCCCGCACGGGCCACGCCGAAGGTCGTGCCCAGCAGCGCCAGCGTGGCATCGACGCTGGCATCGAAGTCGGGGCCCGCCAGAAGCTGCCGCGCGGCGGCGTTCACGGCCGTCAGCAGCTGGTGCTCGCGCCGCGCCTGCTCCAGCGCCCGGGCCTCGGCACGGCTGCGCTGCACAGCCGCCGCCACCGCCGCGGCGGCGCCACGCAGGGCCTGAACCTCGGATTCGCCGTAGCGGCGCTCGTCGTGGCAGTTGTCGAAGCCGATGCAGCCCCAGCAGCTGTCTCCCACGAAGATCGGCACCATCACGTCGCTGCGCTTGGCCAAGGCGCGGCTGAGCCCGGCATGGGCACCCGCCTTCGCGGATGTGACGGACTGGTATGCACAGCCCGCCCGCAGCGGCGCCCAGACTTCGGCGAAGTCGCTGACGCGGAACCGCATCGTGCCGAACACGTCGCTGATCCGCTCGGTGCCCGGCGAGCCCCATTCGGCGATCAGCGCGCAGGTCTGCTGCTCGTCGACGAGTTCGAACACGTAGGCCCTGTCGTGCCCGGACAGCCGTCCCAGCGGGGCCATCGCGGCCTGCAATCCGGCGCGCAGGTCGGCGTGCTCCACCATGCACTGGCAGGCGGCCACCACGGCCGCGAGCAGGTTCTCCAGGCCTGCCCGCCCGGCCGTGCCGGCCACGTCGCTGGACAGGTCCAGGTCGCGGGCGATCGCGTGATCACGCGTGTTCATGCGGCGGCAGACGACAAGCAAGGGGTTGTGCGGCCGAGCATACGGCCGTGGCACCGCCTTGTTGCGGCGCTCCGCCGCCGACTGGTCGCCGGCCCGGGTGCAAGCCTCGACGAAAGACAAGGTGCTGGCGCCCGGACCCGCATGACATGCTGCGGGAGCCATGACCGCCCCGCCCCCGACCAAGCCGCCGACCCGACGCGCCACCGCCACCCGACGCCGCGTGGCGATGGCCACCTTCGGCTGGCTCGCCGCGGCCGTGCTGAGCGGCTGCTCGACGGCGCACTACCCCATCAACCCGCCGCTGCAGAAAGTGGATGCCAGCGCCGGCTACCGCGCGCCACGGGTCTTTGCCTCCGAGCCGGACGACCGCTTCTTCCTCCACGTGTCCATCTCTGGTGGCGGTGCCCGCGCGGCGGCGCTCGGTCTCGGCGTGCTCGAGACCCTGCGCGACACCCTCATCCACTGGGAAGGGCGCAACCGACGACTGATCGATGAAACCGACGTGCTGATGGGCGTCTCGGGCGGCAGCATGCTGGCGGCGTACTACGCGCTGCATGGCGCGGACGGGCTGCCTCGCTTCGAGGCCGACTTCTTCCAGGCGCCGCTGCAGGTCGACCTCGTGTCGCTGCTGCTCAGCCCGCGCAGCCTCTGGCGCATCCAGTCGCCGCGTTTCGGGCGTGGCGATCTTCTGGCCGAGTACCTCGACGAGCGGCTGTTCAAGGGTGCCACGTTCGCGCACTTGAGCAGGACGCCGCGCAAGCCGTTCGTGACGATCTACGCCTCCGACATGAGCACCGGTGCGCGCTTCGAGTTCGTGCAGGACCAGTTCGACTTCCTGTGCAGCGACCTCGACGGTGTCTCGCTGGCGCGTGCGGTGGCGGCCTCGAGTGCGGCGCCGCTGGTGCTGAGCCCCATCACCCTGTGGAACCACGCGCCGGCCGATGGTGGCCCGGGCTGCGGCGAACCGCAGGCGCGCACCTTGGCGCGGGCCGCCAACCCGGGCAGCGCCGCGGTGCAGCAGCTGGCCGAACTCGAGACCTTCCGCGCCACGACGCCCATGGGGCTGCAGCGGCCCTACGTGCACCTGCTCGACGGCGGCCTGTCCGACAACGTCGGCGCCCGCGGACCGATGGACTACATCGCGCAGTTCGGCAGCGTCATCGCCGGCACGCGGGCGGCCGGCTACAGGGGCGTGCGCAGGGCGGTGTTCGTGGTCATCAATGCCGAGACCAGCGCCCGCCCGCCCGAAGACCTGCGCCCCGACGTCCCCGGCCCGCTGCGCGCCGCGCTGGCGCTGGCCGACATCCCGATCAACCGCAACAGCGGCACCTCGCTGGTGGCCAAGCGCAACCTGATGGAAGCCTGGCGCGCCGAGGTGGCCGAGGCCCACGCCCAGGGCCGGTTCGAGACCTTTGCGGCCGATGCGCAGTTCCACCTCATCGAAGTCAACCTGGGCGACGAGCCCGATGCCGATCTGCGCGCGCGGCTGCTCGCCATACCGAGGACGCTGCAGCTGCCCGCCGACGACGTGACCTTGCTGCGCCGGCAGGGCGCCCAGGCCTTGCGGCGCTCGGCCGGGTTCGAGCGGCTGATGAACGGCCTGCACCCGACGCACGGCCCTGCCGGGCCAAGGCCCTGATCGCCGCCGCAGGCCCGTTCAGGGGCCGGCCGGCGCGATGCGCAGCGCCTGCCCGGGCTTGGGCGCCACGAAGCGGTCTTCGGCCAGTTGCGCGGCCTTCAGCGCCGCCGCGAGCGCCTGGCGTGGTGCCTCGTAGGCCTCGAAGCCCAGCTGGAAGGCCTCGAAGTGGTGGGCCATCGCGCGGCGGGCGCGCACGTCGGCCATCACGCGCACGGCGTCGGCCGGCGGCATGTGGCTGTCGGCCATGAAGGACTTGGGCTCATAGGCGCCGATCGGCAGGATGGCGAGGTCGAAGCCGCCGTACTTCTGCCCGGTGGCGCGGAACATCGCGCCGTCACCGTAGCCCGTGTCGCCCACGTGGTAGATCTTCAGCGGCCCGGCCTGCACCACGAAGGCGGCCCACAGCGTGGCCTGCTGGTCGAAGGGGCTGCGCCCCGAGCCGTGCAGCATGGGCTCCAGGTGCACGGTGGTGCCGCGGCCGAGCGCCACACTGTCGCCCCAGTCGTGTTCGCTCACACGACTGGCCGGCATCTCGGCCGCCACCAGCGCCTTGTTGCCGAGCGGCACGATGACCTGCGGCCGGTCGCGAGCGTCCAGGCGGCGCAGCGTGGGCAGGTCGAGGTGGTCGTAGTGGTCGTGCGAGATCAGCACCACGTCGATGCGCGGCAGCGCGTCGAAGGCCACGCCCGGCGCCTGCACGCGCTTCGGGCCGGCAAAGCTGAAGGGCGAGGCGCGCTCGGACCACATGGGGTCGGTGAGGATGTTCAGGCCCGCCACCTGGATCAACACCGTGGCATGGCCGACGAAGGTGATGCGTGCGCTGCCGTCGTCCACCCGCGGTGGTGGCGGCGGCTCGGGTGCCACGGGCACCGCGTCGGGCCAGGTGGCCTGCCCCTCGGTGAGGCGGAGCCACAGGTAGCCGGCAACCGAGCTTTCCTTGCGGTGGCCGGGGTTGCTGAAGCGGCTGCCGTCGAAGTGCGGCGTGGGCGGGCCCTCCCACTTGCCGGCGCAGGCCGACAGCAGGCAGACCGACAGCAGACAGGTGGCCCAACGTGTGAGCGGGCGCATGGGGCGGTGCGGCATGCCGGGATCATGCAGAGGCCAGCCCGGCCTGACCCGGTACCCATGGGCTGGGCCGCTCCGTCCCGAAAGGGACAGGGCGCCGCAGGGCATCCGGCGGTGTCGGCGGCCCGGGCCGGCCACGACAGTAGGGCGAATCCCCCATTTCCGGCCACCCACGCGCATGACCTGCCTTCACGCAACCTTCGCCGTACCGATTCCGGCCTCGCTGAGGCTGGCCGCACTCGCGGTGCTCTGCCTGACCGGCCTTTCGGGGTGCGACTCCCGGGCCCAGGGTGGCGGCGCACCACCTGCCGTGCCGGTGGACGTGGCGGCGGCGGTGCAGCGCACGCTGCCCGACGTGGAGGAGTTCACCGGCCGGCTCGAGGCCGCCAACCGGGTGGAGATCAGGCCGCGCATCGCCGGCGCCATCGAGCAGGTGCACGTGAAGGACGGTGCCGCGGTGGCGCGCGGCGCGCTGCTGTTCACCATCGACCCGCGCCCCTACCAGGCCGAGGTGGCCCGCAGCGAGGCGGCACTGGCCACGGCCCGCGCGCAGGCACGCCTGGCCGACAAGGAACTGCAGCGCGCCAACACCCTGCTGTCGCAGCAGGCCGTGTCGCGCCAGGAGGCCGAGCAGCTGGCCGCCAGCCTGGAAACCGCCCAGGCCGCCGTGCAGCAGGCCGAAGCCGCCGTGCGCACGGCGCGGCTGAACCTGGAGTACACGGCGGTGCGCGCGCCGCTGGCGGGCAGCGTGTCGCGCATCGACGTCACGCTGGGCAACTTCGTGAATGACCAGCGCGTGCTGACCACCCTGGTCGGCCGCGGCCCGGTGCACGCCTACTTCGAGGTGGGCGAGCAGACCTACCTGCGCCTGCGCCGCGCGCCCGACGTCCAGCGCGAGGTGCGCATGGGCCTGGCCGACGAGGCCGCCCTGCCCCGCAAGGGCCGTGTCGACTTCATCGACAACCAGCTCAACCCGCAGAGCGCCACGATCCGCCTGCGCTCCAGCTTCGACAACGCCGATGGCCTGTTGCTGCCCGGCCTGTTCGCGCGGCTGCGCGTCACCACCTCCGCGCCGCGCCCGGTGGTGCTGACGCCCGACCGCGCCATCGGCACCGACCAGAACCGCAAGTTCGTGTGGGTGGTCGGCCCCGACAAGCTGCCGCAGCCGCGCCCGGTGACGCTGGGCGCGCTGGTCGACGGCATGCGCGTGCTGGAGTCGGGCGTCAAGCCGGGCGAGGAGATCGTGGTCGGCGGGCTGCAGCGCGTGCGCCCGGGCCAGCCAGTGGCGCCGAACCGGCTGCCGGTGGACGAGCGCGGCATGCCGCTGCCGCCTGCGCCCACGGGCGGTGCCGCGCCGGGTGGCCGCACATGAACATCGCGCAGTTCTTCATCACCCGCCCCATCTTCGCGGCGGTGCTGTCGATCCTGATCACGCTGGTGGGCGCGATCTCGATCTTCAACCTGCCCATCAGCGAGTACCCCGAGGTGACGCCGCCGCAGGTGGTGGTGCGGGCGCAGTACCCCGGCGCCAACCCGCGCGTGGTGGCGCAGACCGTGGCCACGCCGCTGGAGGAGCAGATCAACGGCGTCGAGAACATGCTCTACATGAGCAGCACGGCCACCGCCGACGGCGGGCTGACGCTGTCGATCAGCTTCAAGATCGGCACCGACGCCGAGGCCGCCGAGACGGCCGTGCAGAACCGCGTGAGCCGGGCGCTGCCGCGCCTGCCGGAGGTGGTGCGACAGCTGGGCGTGACCACCGAGAAGAGCAGCCCGAACCTGACGATGGTGGTGCACCTGGTCTCCACCGACGACCGCTACGACGCGCTGTACCTGCGCAACTACGCCACGCTCAACGTCAAGGACCCGTTGCTGCGCATCCCGGGCATGGGCAGCGTGCTCACCTTCGGCTCGGGCGACTACGCCATGCGCATCTGGCTGGACCCGGCCAAGCTGGCCACGCGCAAGCTGACCACCGCGGACGTGACACGCGCCATCCGCGAGCAGAACGCGCAGGTGGCCGCCGGCGTGGTGGGCGCGCAGCCGGCGATGGAAGGCACCGAGTTCCAGCTCGCCGTCAACACCGAGGGCCGGCTGGAGAGCGAGGCGCAGTTCGCCGACATCATCGTCAGCAGCGACGCCGCCACCGGCGCGCTGGTGCGCATCAGGGACCTCGGCCGCGTCGAGCTGGGCCCCAACACCTACGCCATCCGCTCGCTGCTGAACAACAAGGAAGCGGCGGCGGTGGCCATCTTCCAGGGCCCGAACTCCAATGCGCTGCAGCTGTCGAACGACGTGCGCGCCACGATGGACCGGCTGAAGCCGAACTTCCCGCCCGGCGTGGACTACGCCATCGTCTACGACCCCACGCGCTTCGTGCAGAGCAGCATCGAGAGCGTCGTCGCCACGCTGCTGGAGGCCGTGGTGCTGGTGGTGGTCGTGGTGGTGGTGTTCCTGCAGAGCTGGCGCGCCTCGATCATTCCGCTGCTGGCGGTGCCGGTGTCGGTGATCGGCACCTTCGCGGTGCTGCTGCTGCTGGGCTTCTCGATCAACACGCTCACCCTCTTCGGCCTGGTGCTGGCCATCGGCATCGTGGTGGACGACGCCATCGTGGTGGTGGAGAACGTGGAGCGCAACATCGAGCGTGGCATGGCACCGCTGGCGGCCTCGGTCCAGGCGATGAAGGAGGTCTCGGGGCCGATCATCGCCATCGCGCTGGTGCTTTGCGCGGTGTTCGTGCCGCTGGCCTTCGTCAGCGGGCTGTCGGGCCAGTTCTACCGCCAGTTCGCGGTGACCATCGCCATCAGCACGGTGATCTCGGCCTTCAACTCGCTCACCCTGTCGCCGGCGCTGTGCGCCGTGCTGCTGAAGGCCCACGGCGCGCCGAAAGACCGGCTGCAGCGCGGCATCGACGCCGTGCTCGGGCGCTTCTTCGCCGCCTTCAACCGCGGCTTCGGCCGTGGTGCGGAGCGCTACGCCGGGGCCGTGACCACGCTGGTGGTGCGGCGCAAGGGCGTGACGATGGTGGTGTATGCCGGCCTGCTGGGGCTGACCGCGCTGCTGTTCCTGCGGCTGCCGGCCGGCTTCGTGCCGCAGCAGGACAAGCAGTACCTCATCGGCATCGCGCAGCTGCCCGATGGCGCCTCGCTGAACCGCACGACGGCGGTGATCCGCCAGATGGCCGACGTGGCCCAGGGCGTGCCGGGCGTCAAGGACACGGTGGCCTTCCCGGGCTTGAGCATCAACGGCTTCACGCCGTCGCCGAACGCCGGGCTGATGTTCATCGGCCTCGACGACTTCGCGCAGCGCAGCGGCCCCGGCCTGTCCGCCGACGAGATCGTCGCGCAGGTGAACCAGCGCCTGGGTGGCATCAAGGACGCCTACATGTTCGTGCTCTCGCCGCCGCCCGTCAGCGGCCTGGGCAACGCGGGCGGCTTCAAGCTGCAGCTGCAGGACCGCGCCTCGCTCGGCGAGGCCGAGCTGGCCGGCGTGATCGGCCAGCTGATGGGCCGCGTGTACGGCGACCCCAACAGCCCCATCACGCAGTTCTTCAGCAGCTACCAGATCAACGTGCCGCAGCTGATGGCCAGCGTCGACCGGGCCAAGGCCAAGCAGATGGGCGTGAACCTGAACGACATCTACGACACGATGCAGACCTACCTGGGCTCGCTGTACGTGAACGACTTCAACCGCTTCGGCAAGACCTACCAGGTGATCGTGCAGGCCGACCGGCAGCACCGCTCGCGGGCCGAGGACATCGGCAACCTGAAGATCCGCAACGGCCGCGGCGACATGGTGCCGCTGTCGGCGCTGATGACGGTGACCGACACCTTCGGCCCGGGCAGCGTGGGCCGCTACAACGGCTTCTACGCGGCCGACCTGAACGGCGCCGCCAAGCCCAGCTTCAGCAGCGGCGAGGCGCAGGCCGCGATGGAGCAGCTGCTGCGCGAGACGCTGCCGCGCGGCATGGACTTCGAGTGGACCGAGCTCGTCTACCAGGAAAAGATCGCCGGCAACACGATGCTGCTGATCTTCCCCTTGTGCGTGCTGCTGGTGTTCCTCGTGCTGGCGGCCACCTACGAGAGCTGGACGCTGCCGCTGGCCATCGTGCTGATCGTGCCGATGTGCATCCTGGCGGCGGTGAGCGGCGTGTGGGTGAGCGCCTGGCTGGGCGAGCCCGGCGACAACAACGTGTTCACCCAGGTGGCCTTCGTCGTGCTGGTGGGGCTGGCGTGCAAGAACGCCATCCTGATCGTGGAGTTCGCCAAGGAGCTGCAGGACGCGGGCAAGTCGGCCGTCGACGCCGTGGTCGAGGCCTGCCGGCTGCGCCTGCGGCCCATCCTGATGACGTCGCTGGCCTTCATCGCCGGCGTGGTGCCGCTGGTCATCTCGTCGGGGGCCGGCGCCGAGATGCGCCGCGCCATGGGCGTGGCGGTCATGAGCGGCATGCTGGGCGTCACCGTCTTCGGCCTGCTGCTGACGCCGGTGTTCTACGTGCTGCTGAGCCGGCGGCGCCCCGCCGCCGAGCCCACACCCGACCCGGTCACCGAGCCCGGGGCGGCGCCCGTTGCTCAACAGGGCGGAGCGCAGCATGGCTGACCGGTTCGCACTCCCCCGGCTCGCCACCGCGGCCGCCGCAGCGGCCTGGCTGCTGGCCGGCTGCGCGTCGGGGCCCGACTACAAGCCGCACTCGGCCACCCTGCCCGCCGGCTACGCGCAGGCGCCGGCTTCGGTGGCGGCCGACGAGGCGGCGCTGGCGGCGTTCTGGCAGCAGTTCGGCGACCCCGTGCTCGACCGGCTGATGCAGCAGGCGCGCACCGCCAACCTCGACGTGCGCATCGCCCGCGAGCGGCTGGTGGAGGCGCAGGCGGTGCTGCTGGGCACCGTGGCCGACGCACGGCCGAGCCTGGGCGTGCAGGCCGATGCCACGCGCAGCGTCGCCCCCGAATGGCAGCAGCCGGGCCGCAGCCGCAGCGAACGCACCGGCTCCGTCTTCGCCCCGTCGGTGGTGATGAACTGGGAGCTGGATCTCTTCGGCCGCAACCGGCGCAGCAGCGAGTCGGCCGCAGCCCTCGTCTCGGCCCAGGAACTCGGCATCGGCGGCGCCCAGGTGGCACTGGCCGGCGCGGTGGCCACGAACTACCTGTCGCTGCGCGGCCTGCAGCAGCGGCTGGCGGTGGCGCAGGAATCGCTGGCCAACCAGCGTGAGGCGCTGCGGCTGACCGAGGTTCGCGTGGCCGCGGGCCGCGGCACCGCGCTGGAGGTGGCGCGCGCGCGCAACCTGGTCGCCGGCACCGCGGCCACGGTGCCGGCCCTGCAGACCCAGGTTCAGCGCACGGTGCAGCGCCTGGCCACGCTCGTCAGCCAGCCGGCGCCCTTCGTCGCGGCGGAGGTGGCCACACTGCTGCCGCTGCCGCGCCTTCCCGCCGCCGAGTTGGCGCAATGGCCCGTGGGCACACCCGCCGAACTGCTGCGGCGCCGCCCCGACATCCGCGCCGCCGAGCGGCAGCTGGCGGCCAGCCATGCCGACATCGGCGTGGCCATGGCCGACCGCTTTCCGCGCGTGAGCCTGAGCGGGCTGCTGGGCCTGAACAGCAACCGCCTCGGCGAGCTCGCCAGCGGCGGCGCAGCCGTGGCTTCGCTCGGCGCCTCGCTCAGCTGGTCGGCGTTCGACTTCGGGCGCACCGACGCGCGCGTGGGCGCGGCCCGTTCGCGCACGGAGCGCAGCCTGCTGGTGTACGAGCAGACCGTGCTGACGGCGCTGGAGGAAGCCGAGAACGCGCTCGGCGGCTACACGCGCCAGGCCGAGCAGGCCGCCGAGTTGCTGCAGGCGGCCAACGCCGCGCAGCAGGCCGCCGACCTCGCGCGCAAGCGCTACGCGGTCGGCGGCATCGACCAGCTGGCGCTGCTGGACGCCGAACGCCAGCTGCTGGGCGCGAGAGACCAGCTCACGCAGGCCGACACCGCCACCGCCACGGCGCTGGTGGAGGTGTACCGGGCGCTGGGCGGCGGCTGGCAGGTCGGCAAGCCCTGAGGCGGGTGGCCGACCTGTCCCTTCGGGGGCAGACCGATGGCCTCCGTCGGTGTGGCCGTGAAGCTCGCCCATCGCCTGTACCGCCGCCGGGCCGCCTGGCTGACGATGCCGTCCTCGTCGATGTGTCTGGAGCGTGTGCGATGAGATCCTTGACGCCGCCGGGCCGCACGGGCGCCTCAGCCCTGGCGCGGTGGCTCCACCGTCAGCGCCTGGGCCGCCGTGTCGGCCAGCAGGTCGACGAAGGCGCGCAGGAGCGGCGTGACGCTGCGCCGCGAGGGGTAGAGCGTGCGCACCTCGATGGCGTCGGTCTCCCAGTCGGGCAGCACCTGCACGAGCGTGTCGCGCAGCCGCTCGCGCTGGCACACGAAGTGCGGGACCATGCAGATGCCGCAGCCCTGCGCGGCCGCGGCCAGCAACGTGGGCATGTCGTTGGTGTGCATCACGGGCACGGGGCGGACCTGCTCGTGCTCGGCGCCGCGCCGCAGCGTCCATTGCGAAGGCACTTCGGCGCTGCCCAGCGTGAGCAGCCGGTGCCCGTTCAGATCGGCCGGCCCGCGCGGCACGCCGTGCTCACCCAGGTACGCGGCGCTGGCATACAGGCCGGCGGCGGGCCTGGCCAGGAGCCGCGTGACCAGGCCGGACGCTCCTGCGTTGCTGCCCAGGCGCACCACCAGGTCCACGCCCTCCGGGACGAGATCGACGATGCGGTCGGACGCGTCGAGCAGCACCCGGGCCTTGGGGTGGCGCGACAGGAAGACGGGCACGACGTGGCTCATCAGGTAGTGGCCCAGCAGCACCGGCACGCTCACGCGCAACGAGCCGGCCAGTTCGTTGCTGCGGCTTTGCACCAGCACGTCGGCCTGGGCGATGCGGTCGAGCGCGGCGCGGCACTGCTCGTAGTAGAGCCGGCCCATCTCGGTGATGCGGAAGGCCCGCGTCGAGCGCTCGATCAGGCGCACGCCCAGCCGCGTTTCGGCGGCACTGACGGCCCGGCTGACGCTGGACTGAGCGAGCCCCAGCCGCTCGGCGGCGGCGCGGATGCCTCGCTGCTCGACGACGCTGACGAACACCTGGATCTGCTTCAGGTCGTAGATGGCTCGGTCCCTCGGTGGCCTGCCGGCGATGCCCTGTGCGCCAGCGTCCGCGCGCCGATTATTCGCCGCCCCCGGCAGCGCGCCGTTCCACCGATGGATCGGTGTGATCCGCCGCGTGCCTTGCCCGGCGCCGGGGCGCTGCCTACCGTCACCGCATGCCGCCGCCTCGTGCCGCGCGGCACCTCGTTCCCCGTTCGGGGCCGGGCAAGCCGCCCGGCGCCCTCTGCCAACCCATGGAGCCCCTGCTGATGCCCACCGTCACCGCCACCGCCGCCCCCGGCAAGACGCTGCTCGAGCCCAAGGACCACACGCTGATCCTCATCGACCACCAGTCGCAGATGGCCTTTGCCACGAAGTCCATCGACGCCATCACGCTGCGCAACAACGCCGGCCTCGTGGCCTCGGCCGCGGCGTCGTTCGGCGTGGCGACCATCGTCACCAGCGTGGCCGAGAAGAGCTTCTCGGGCCCGGTGTTCGACGAGATCAAGCGGGCGCTGCCCGATGCCGACGTCATCGACCGCACGACCATGAACACCTGGGAGGACCCGCGCATCGCCGTCCGCGTGAACGCGCTCGGCCACCCGCGCATCGTGCTCGCCGGCCTGTGGACCAGCGTGTGCATCGTCGGCCCGGCGCTGTCGGCGCTGGACCAGGGCTTCGAGGTCTACGTCATCGCCGATGCCTGCGGCGATGTCTCGTCCGAGGCGCACAGCTGCGCGATGGACCGCATGGTGCAGGCCGGCGCACGGCCGATGACCTCGCTGCAGTACCTGCTGGAGCTGCAGCGCGACTGGGCCCGCGGCGACACCTATGCCAGCACCACCGGCATCGCCATGCAGTACGGCGGCGGCTACGGGCTCGGCCTGATCTACGCCAAGTCGATGTTCAACGCCAGCGAAGGCCACTGAGGCGCCGCGCATGGACGCGGTGTTCCACAGCGGCCGGGTCACCACGCAGGACCCGGCCGCGCCCGAGGTCGAGGCGCTGTGGGTGGCCCGCGGCCGTGTGCAGGCCACCGGCACCACCGCCGAGATGCTGGCCCAGGCCGACCCAAGCACGCCGCGGGTGGACCTGCAGGGCCGGCGCGTGATCCCGGGCTTGAACGACAGCCACACGCACCTGATCCGCGCCGGCCTGAACCACAACCTCGAGCTGCGCTGGGACGGCGTGCCGACCCTGGCCGATGCGATGGCCATGCTGCGCGCCCAGGTGGCGATCACGCCGCCGCCGCAGTGGGTGCGCGTGGTGGGCGGCTTCAGCGAGCACCAGTTCGCCGAGAAGCGGCTGCCCACGCTGGACGAGATCAACGCGGTGGCCCCGGACACGCCGGTGTTCATCCTCCACCTGTACGACCGCGCCTTGCTCAACGCGGCGGCGCTGCGCGCGGTGGGCTACACGCGCGACACCCCCGAGCCGCCGGGCGGGCAGATCCAGCGCGATGGCCGCGGCAACCCCACCGGGCTGCTGGTGGCCCGGCCCAACGCGATGATCCTGTACGCCACGCTGGCCAAGGGGCCGCGGCTGTCGCCCGACGACCAGGTGAACTCGACGCGCCTGTACATGCGCGAGCTCAACCGGCTGGGCATCACCTCGGTCATCGACGCCGGCGGCGGCTTCCAGAACTACCCCGACGACTACGCGGTGGTGCAGCAGCTGGCCGCGGCCGGCGAGCTGACGGTGCGCGTGGCCTACAACCTGTTCACGCAGCGGCCGAAGCAGGAGCGCGACGACTTCGTGCAGTGGGCGCGGCAGGTGCGGCCCGGCGACGGCGACGCCTGGTTCCGCCACAACGGCGCGGGCGAGATGCTGGTGTTCTCGGCGGCCGACTTCGAGGACTTCCGCGAGCCGCGCCCCGAACTGGCCGAGGGCATGGAAGACGAGCTCCACGGCGTGACGAAGGTGCTGGCGTCCAACGGCTGGCCGTTCCGCATCCACGCCACCTACGACGAGTCGATCACCCGCATGCTCGACGTCTTCGAGCGGGTGCACCGCGAGGTGCCCATCGATGGCCTGCGCTGGTTCATCGACCATGCCGAGACGGTGAGCGAGCGCAACATCGAGCGCATCCGCGCCTTGGGCGGCGGCATCGCCATCCAGCACCGCATGGCCTACCAGGGCGAGTACTTCTTCGAACGCTACGGCCTGGCCGCGACGCAGAACGCACCGCCGGTGCGGCAGATGCTGGCGGCTGGCGTGCCCGTGGGCATGGGCACCGATGCCACCCGCGTGGCCAGCTACAACCCCTGGGTGGGGCTGCACTGGCTGGTCAGCGGACGCACGGTGGGCGGCACGCAGATCAAGCCGCCGGCGCAGTGCCTGAGCCGGGCCGAAGCGCTGCGCCTCTACACCGAAGGCAGCGCCTGGTTCTCGCGCGAAGACAC
>JACCDS010869772.1_pt1 | contig 13080 bp, 11 predicted proteins | sample 7446441 | NCBI WGS metagenome assembly JACCDS01 (sample SAMN15323445, study PRJNA562643) | freshwater metagenome | isolation source: river surface water | place: USA:Blue River Watershed | collected 2017-08-17
ATCTCTATCACGACTGGTTGCCAAGTAGCAATGAGCAGTTTGCTGATCAGCCCATCGTCCTGCAGCGACTGCGTTTTTTCCCTGATGTACCGGCCCATCTGGCAGAAACCGATATTCTATTACCGCTCGCGCCAAACCCTGTATTCGGTTGATAGGCTTGGTTGGACAGCTTTATGGGTCCAACCAAGGCAGTTGCCAGTCAGGATGTTGATCCGCATCACAATGCTTGCTTTATTTATCGCTACAATAACGCGTAATTTCAGCAAATAAGGCAATGTATGCGCTTCAATACTCCGGAACAAGCTCTTGCAACAATCGCAGATGGTGAAACTATTTGGTGTCATTCGATGGCGGCAACGCCTTATCAAATGCTGGATGCACTCGCTAAGGTTGCGCTGACGAAAAAAGATTTAACGCTGTTGAGTTTACATACTGAAAAAAGTGGCGCCCTGTGCGATCCGGCGCTCGCTGGGCATTTGCGCCAGCGGGTATTTTTTGTCGGTGGGCCCACTCGCGCTGCCGTCAATTGTGGCTTAGCAGATTATGTACCGATTTTCCTGTCGGAAATTCCAAAACTATTTCGCAATCAAGAACAGCAAATCGATACTGCCATCATCCAAGTATCGCCGCCGGATAAACATGGGCTTTGTAGCCTCGGGATTTCAGTCGAAGCAACGCGTGCGGCCATGCAATCGGCTAAACGCATCATTGCTCAGATCAACCCGCTGATGCCGCGCACGCATGGCGACTCCTTCGTACACCTGAGCGATTTCAGTGCTTACGTCGAATTAGAAAGTGTCATCCCAGAGCATTTACCTGCCGCCCAAGATCCCGTCACGGCGCAAATTGGTCGCCATGTCGCCAGCCTAATTCGCGATGGCGATTGTTTACAAATGGGCATTGGTGCGATCCCGGATGCGACCTTGGCGTGTTTGGGCGATAGGCAACATCTTGGCATTCATACCGAAATGTTCTCCGATGGGGTGTTACCTCTATTGGAAAAAGGCGTGTTTACCAATCGCAATAAAACCCGTCACCCAGGTAAAATTGTCACCACATTCGCGATGGGGAGCCAAAAACTCTATGATTTTGTTGATGATAATCCAGAAGTCGTGTTTCTTGATGTCGAATATACCAATGACACCGCGGTGATCCGACAAAACCCGCAAGTGGTGGCAATCAATAGCGCATTGCAAGTGGACTTATCCGGTCAAGTCTGTGCCGACTCCCTCGGCACTAAGATTTATTCAGGCGTGGGTGGGCAAATGGATTTCGTCCGAGGTGCCTCGTTATCAGACGGCGGCCGCGCCATTATTGCACTGCCCGCAACAGCCGCTGGTGGAACCGTTTCGCGTATTAGTTCGTTATTAAGCCCCGGCGCAGGCGTTGTCACAACCAGAGCCCATGTCCATTATGTGGTGACCGAATATGGGGTGGCTTATTTGCGCGCGAAGAGCTTAACAGAACGCGCTCGAGCCTTAATTCAGATTGCCGCGCCACAATTTAGAGAACAACTGGCACGACAAGCTTATGATGATTGGGGACTGTCCATTTAAGTCGGCCCGTTTAAGTCGGGCCGTTTAAGTCGGGCCGTTTAAGTCAGGCCATTGAAGTTAGCCCGTTGAAGTCGGTCGATGGCAGAGGTTGGTGTTCAATAAAAATCGTGCAAGCACAAAACCTTCAACACAGAGCGGATGGTAAAGTCCGCTCTGAACTCCTAAATGCCGTTCATCCCGTTATTCAACACTTCTCACTTTCGCCGCTTCGGCCAAATCCCGCGCTGCACGCCACTCCAGACTGCTTTTCAGCACTAACGTGAATAACGCCAACAGCGCAAGCAATGAAGACACCGCAAAAGCTGCCGCAAATTGATATTCGTTATAAAGGATTTCAATATGCAGCGGCATGGTATTGGTTTGTTCGCGAATTTTGCCAGAAACCACAGATACCGCGCCAAACTCGCCCATCGCACGGGCGTTACACAAAATCAGGCCGTATAACAACGCCCATTTTACCGAAGGTAATGTCACCCGAATAAAGGTTTGCCAACCACTGGCCCCCAGGGTTAAGGCGGCTTCTTCTTGTTCGCGACCTTGCTCTTGCATCAATGGAATTAATTCCCGTGCCACATAGGGAAAGGTGATAAAAATGGTGGCAATGACAATGCCTGGCACTGCGAACATCACTTGCAAGTCATGCTCATTCAACCATTCGCCCCACCAGCCGCGCGCGCCGAACAACAGCATCAAACTCAAACCCGCAATGACTGGCGACACCGCGATAGGCAGGTCAATTAATGTGATCAGTAATTGACGGCCACGGAATTGGAATTTGGCAATCGCCCAACTGGCGGCAAGACCAAACAGCACATTGCAAGGCACTGCGATCGCTGCAGCAATCAAGGTTAATTTGATCGCATGCGCGGCGGCCGGTTCAGTAATGGCGGCAATGTAGACATCCCAGCCTTTACTCAAGGCTTCACCAAACACCATCACCAATGGCAGCAATAAAAACAGCGTTAACAATGCCAGCGCAATACTGGTGAGCAGCAACTTCAACCACAAAGGTTCAGTGGTTGCTTGCCGTAATCTGGCTGCGCGGTCCGCAGTTTCTGGTGTCATTTCACACCCCCATGTCGTTGGTGACTCCAATGCTGCAACGCATTGATCAACAATAATAAGATGAAAGAAAACCCTAACATCACAGTGCCAAGCGCAGCAGCGCCGGCATAATCAAACTGCTCCAACCGTGACATAATTAACAAGGGTGTGATTTCGGTACGAAATGGCATGTTGCCACTAATAAAAACCACTGAACCATATTCGCCAATGGCCCGAGCAAACGCCAAGGCAAACCCGGTGAGTAATGAAGGGATCAACGCTGGAAAAATCACCCGCTGAAAAGTTTGCCAGCGATTTGCGCCTAGGCTTGCTGCCGCTTCTTCCAGTTCCTTTTCCAAATCTTCCAACACAGGTTGCACCGTGCGCACGACAAATGGCAGACCAATAAACACTAATGCCAGAGTGATCCCAATCGGCGTGTAAGCAATTTTGATATCCAGTGCCGCAAAATATTGGCCGATCCAGCCATTCGGTGCATAGAGCGCCGTCAGCGCGATACCGGCAACCGCAGTTGGCAATGCAAAAGGTAAATCCACCAAAGCATCCAGAATTTTCTTGCCTGGGAAATGATAGCGAACTAATACCCACGCCACTAATAAGCCAAAAACCATGTTGATGAGCGCGGCGACAAAAGAAGCACCAAAAGTAAGTTGATAACTGGCGATGGCGCGTTTGCTCGCCACTACTTTGACAAAGCTATCCCAGTCTAATTCAAAGGTTTTCAGCACCAACGCTGATAGCGGTAAAAACACTAATAGGCTGATGTAAAAGGAGGTAAACCCCATGGATAAACCAAAGCCCGGCAATACCGGTTTATGTTTGCGTTGAAACAGTGCCAAATGTCGTTCCACCTAAAATCTGCACCGAACTTCGGTGATTATTACGGCGATCCTGCAGATGCGCGGAGGCTCTTAGGAATTCGCAGAATCAGATATTCAGACGTCTGAACATCTTTATTTGTGCAGACTAATCGATTTCACTGCAAATAAAAAGAATCAAAAAGTATTCGCCTATAACCAAAAGAGATAAGTATTTGGCTAGGGCTCGTGATTTTTGTTGGCGGATTGGGTGATGCCGAAATGCCAAAATCCCAAAGCACGGCAAATTGCATAGGCTAATAAAAACCATGCGAGGATCTCAGCATAACCGAGGGCGAAATCTGGTTGGCTCCAATCTGCATAGCTCCAATTTGCAAGCAGGAGCTCAAAGGGCACAAGAAATAGCATACATAATGGCAGGCCAGGTAAAATGCAACTAAAGCCGAGTCGCCAATACCATGCAAGCTGGCGTCTCACTTGCCAACTGCGCAACCCCAGCCACATCACTACCAGCAACAGCGCACTGCAACAAGCGAGCAATAAGCGCAAGCTGGGCGGAGCAAACAATGCCTGATGCAGGCCATAACTGACGCTGCGAACCTGCATCGCCACACTGTGATAAGGTTCTGCACTGGCGATAGGCTGACCGAGCCGGTCATATCGCTTGACAGCCAACTGATTACTCACTTGACTGGCTGCATCTTGCGTGAGCCATACCTCGCTGGTGTCAGCAAAGGGTTGTTGCACTTGAATCTTACCCACAACAAACTGCTGATGACTGGCGAGAATGCGGGCCAAATCTGGCGGTGTATTCAGCACTGCGGTGGCAGGCTTGAATGACTGCCAAGGAAATAGAGTTTGATAGAACTGATTGCTCTGTTGGCCATACAAAGCCTGCAAAGGTGCCGGGTTAATTTGCCATATCATGGTCACTAGTGCCGTACTCGCCAGCAACAACACCGCCGGCAATACGGCTAAACCGCCCCACAGATGGAAGCGCAGAAGTTTTGGATGTTGATGAACCTTTGGATACTGATGAACCTTTTGATGTTGGTGAACCTTTTGATGTTGGTAAAGCAGGGCCCGCTGCTGCCACCACAAACGCACACCACTGAAGCAGATCACCAGAAGCAAACCCGCGGCAAAGGCGACCACATATCGACTCATCGCGCCTAAGATGCCAAATAATGTGTAATGCATTTGGAAAAACCAGCTGCCGAGTTGCTGCTTGTGAGCCTCTGACGCTGGTGTAATCGCGGTGATGGGCTGCGCCTGCATGTTGAGAACTTGTTGATACAGCCGATAGTCGGGTTGGCTCCAATGCAAGACAAACACCGGTTTACGCGCGGTGGGTAATTCAATATACCAAGTCTGTGCCTCTGCCGCGTGCTGTGCCAAGTGTTGTTGCACACGTGGCAGCGCCGCTAAACTTGTACCCACAACTTTACTGGAATTTTCAGTTCCGCCAGCGAGGGGCGTGACGGATTGCAAAGACCAAGACCCCATATCGAGCTCAGCGCGATAATAACTGAGCGTACCGCTGGTCCAGACTAAGGTAAACAGGGCCAAAAACGTTAGCCCCCAGTAGCGATGGAGCTGATGGATGCGCCGGGTATTGCTTGCAAACCACCCCAACAACATCAGCAGTGGGATGCCAGCAAGCGCCCCCCAAATGACGGCATCGGCTTGCCCCAGCCAGCTTTGTAGCAGCCAGGCAATAGCGACTGATAGCGCGCTAATAGCCAGCGCGCCACCGAACAAAAACCAAGCGAATTGACCATAAGCCAAGGCCAATGGTTTCAATGATCTCATTGCTGCAGCAAAATCTTCACTTGATTGGCATTGCTGCTTTTGTGCTCTTGACTGGTGAAAGGCAATGCTAAATCCTCTTTGCCATCTTGATTAAAATCAGCAACTAAAGCGGTCATCCCGCGCATGGGTAAATCAATCGTTTGCTTGGTACTTTTCTCAGAAAACAACTTCGCCCCCACCGCGGCAAAAGTGCGCAGTGTATCTTCGCCATCGGCAATTAATAAATTGGCTTTTTGATCAAATCCCTTCAGCACAGTTGCCACCGGCATATTTACTTGACCCCGGGTAATTTTGACTTCCACTGTCACATCTTGGCGATAAGTCGGTTTATCACCAAAGCTGCCATCGGGCCGTTGTTTATAAAATTGCATCTCAATATCCGCGCTGCCGGACAGCAAAGCTTTGACGATAGCGCCTATACCAATCTGAGCCACAGGGGTGTAGAAATCGAGTTTTTGGTCGTTATCCAAATCGGCAAAAGTGACATCGAATTGAATGCCGGAGGTGTTGATTTGTTGATTGGCTTTGCCAGCAAAAGTGACCCAGCCGCGAGTTAATGTGCCGTAGTGAATGAGATAGTTATAATTCTGCTCCATCGCATCGATGTAATGCTGACGTTGCACCACCGCATCAACCACGCCATCGCCATTAATATCCGCCAGCCGCTCTAAGCGTGTCAGCACTAAATTTTCGAAACTGCGACCATCTCCGGGGCGTTGCTGCGCTTGCGCATCGGGCGTCAGCCCTAAACCCAGCGACAGTTGCTCACGCACAGGAAAGCGATGCTCTGTCGATTGCGGAAACACCACCAAGCTATCATCCACGGCAAAAGCCACATCCAACTCACCATCACCATTGATATCAACAACTTGCGGCAACTTTGCTTCGTAACTAGAGCGATCAGCAAACACCATCATTTCGCTATCGAGGGCTAACTCATCATGGCTGAAACTGCCGTCGGCCTGCTGCATATACAAATGCCAAGCCGTGAAATCTGGGACTAAAAAATCACTATGGCCGTCTTGGTTGAAATCAAAAGTGATGGGTAAGGTGGACATCCTTTTAGCATCGACAACGCGATACATCGAAGTTCCTTCAATCAGCGGCAGCCATTTTTGACTGGTTAAGTCAAAACGCCAAATGCCATCTGTGGCTAAGCCGACCAATTGCGCTTGTTCGCTGCCTACCAAGTTTGCTTGTTGGAAAAACTGCAACTGCTTTAACAACGGCACCGCTTGCACTGTGCCCTTCTCCACATCGAGCAAACTCAGCCAGCGTTTTTCGGTGTTATGACCAGACACTGCTAGCAGCTTGGTGGCCTGTAGGTGAACCAAATCGCCATTGGCTGGATGACCCAACGCGAAAGTTTTACTGTCAAAATTCACTCCCCAAGTTGGGAAGGCACTTAATAAAGCCATGGTCGCGAGGCCGCGAAAAACTCCGTGCATGTAGAACTCCTGTTAATTTCTTGCTTAGGATACGCAAATTCATCCGCGATAGACCGAAAAAACTGTAACAAATTCACTGTTTTTTTCGCAATCTCTGCTTTTTTTTGAGCAAGTTGGAAAAAAAACGCTGGGCTTTGGGGGGAACAAGGTAAACTAAGCATTGTTCCGTTTTGTTTTTTACAGGTTTGTTATGTCAATCAACTGGTTCCCCGGGCACATGCACAAGGCCCGCAAAGAAATTGCTGAAGTTATGCCGCAAGTCGATGTCATTATTGAAATGATTGACGCGCGGATCCCATTTTCCAGTGAGAACCCGTTGGTGCCTGAACTGCGCGGCGAAACGCCTTGTATCAAAGTGTTGAATAAAGCCGATCTGGCCGATCCTGCGGTGACTGCGCTTTGGGTAAGGCATTTTGAGCAACAAGCGGGCGTCAAAGCCATCCCAATCAGCCAGCAGAATCCTGAACAAATTCGCGCCTTATTAAATTTATGTACCGAATTACTCCCTGAGCGCAATTTTGATGTGCGTGGCCCGCGGGCGATGATTATGGGGATCCCGAACGTGGGTAAATCGACGCTGATCAATACCTTAGCTGGCCGCATTATTGCCAAAACCGGCAACGAAGCTGGCGTCACTAAAGCACAGCAACGGATCAAACTGGATAACAATGTCATTCTGACGGATACGCCAGGTTTCTTATGGCCCAAACTCAGCCCAGCCAGTTGCGGCTACCGTTTGGCGGTAACCGGCGCTATCAAAGATACCGCCTTCGACTATGCCGATATTGCGATGTTCGCCGCCGATTATTTGCTGAAACACTATCCACAACAGGTTATGGCGCGTTATCAACTGCAAGAGCAACCGGAAAATGATTTAGCCTTGTTAGATGCGATCGGTGAACGGCGTGGCTGTATGGTCCGTGGCGGTGTGGTCGATTTAACCAAAGCGGGTACAATTTTAATTACAGAGTTACGCGCTGGTTTATTTGGCCCAGTCTCCTTGGAAACCCCAGAAATGGTGACACAAGAATTGGCCGATGCTAAGTTAGAACAAGCGCGGATCGACAAAGAAAAAGCCGAACGCGAAAAAGAACGCGCGCGCAGAGCTAAGAAAAAATATCGCTAAAGGCTCAGCGTGCTTCCCGCATACTTTGGAGCCCTTTATGTCATTAGCAAGGAAAGTTTGTTTTCACCCGCTGGCCCTGGCGTTATTTGCCGCTTGTCATAGCCTGGCCGCCAGCGCAGCGCCTGTAGTCCTCACCAATGTCAAAGGTTATGGCTTTGATGAAAAACGCCAACTGGTTGAGTTCCAAGCACTTGCCTTTGATGATGAAACCGGCAAAATTTTAGCGCGCGGCGATGCCACAATAGCCCAGCAATATCCTGATGCCAAACGTTTGGATTTAAAAGGAAAAACGGTCATCCCTGGCTTGATTGACGCCCATGGTCACGTCCTCAATCTCGGCCAAAATTTATCCCAAGTGGAACTGCGGGATACCACCAGTGAGGCCCAGGCCGTCACCAAGGTTGCCGCATTTGCTAAACAGCAGCCACAAGCACAATGGGTACTAGGCCGTGGTTGGAACCAAGTGTTATGGTCAAGCCAACAGTTTCCAAGCACTCAATTACTGGATGAGGCGGTCAAAGATCGCCCGGTTTGGTTAACTCGCGTCGATGGCCATGCCGGTTGGGCAAACAGTAAAGCTTTGCAATTGGCGGGGATCACTAAAGATACGCTTGACCCACCGGGCGGCCAAATTCTGCGCGATGCGAAAGGTCACCCCACCGGGGTGTTAATTGATAACGCCATGACGCTGCTTGAGAAACAAATCCCGAAACCGAGCGACGCTGAAATTACGGCAGCGCTCAATGTGGCCTATCAGCATTTACTGGCTTTGGGCATCACCAGCACCCATGATGCCGGTGTCGACGCAGCCAATCTGGCGATCTATCAACAGATGGCATCACAGGGCAAACTGCCGTTACGGATTTATGCCATGTTGGCCGCAACCGATCCAGCGTTGGCAACATGGCTTGCTGCCGGGCCGATTGACGATCCGAAAGATTTTCTCGATGTCCGCTCGGTCAAAATTTATGGCGATGGCGCACTGGGTAGTCGCGGCGCAGCCTTGCTCAGTGATTACAGCGATAAACCGGGCGAAACAGGGTTGTTAGTTACGCAACCCGACGCGCTGACCTCAGTGATGAAGCTGACGCTCGACAGCGGTTTTCAAGCCAACGTTCATGCCATTGGCGATCGAGCCAACCGGTTAGTGCTCGATCGCTTTGAGCAATTACAAAGTCCGAAAGAACGCGAAGCACGCCGTAATCGGGTGGAACATGCGCAAGTTGTTGCGCCGAAGGATTTGCCACGCTTTGCTCGGTTAAATGTATTGCCATCCATGCAGCCGACCCATGCTACCTCTGATAAAAATATGGCGGGGGCTCGGTTGGGCGTCGCACGTTTACGCGGCGCTTATGCTTGGCGCAGTTTAGTGGATATGGGCAGCCGGGTGGTCTGTGGCTCTGACTATCCGGTGGAATTAGCCAACCCATTTCATGGCTTACATGCAGCTGTTACCCGACAAGACCAAGCCAATGAACCGGCGGGTGGCTGGTTAGCCGAGCAAAAATTAACCATGACCGAAGCCCTGCGTTGTTTTACGACGGATGCCGCTTATGGCGCCTATCAAGAAAATGCCATGGGCAGCCTAAGTGTTGGCCAATGGGCGGATTTCTTGGTGCTAGATCAGAACATTTTTACGGTTGAGCCCAGCTTAATTTGGCAAACCAAGGTGTTGAGTACCTATGTAGGTGGCAATGTGGCCGCTGGCGCACCATTAAAATAATCAGGGCAAACAGAGCGGCAGTTCCAGAGTTCATGCTGGAACTTGCCTGCTCAATCAGCCTGTTGTTTGCTACGAATTTCAATTAACCAATGAGTCCTTATTCCAATGATTAGCCAGAAATGGTCGAAATTAATCAAGTCATTACAACTGAAAAAGCATCGCAAAGCCGAACAATTGTTTTTTGTAGAAGGCGAAAAAGCAGTGCTTGAAGTCTTGGCCTCGGGCTGGCAGGTACAAGCATTGTTTGGTACTGCCGATTTTCTCAGTCGTTACCCTGAAGCGGTGCACAGTGTTCCTCTGTGCCATCCTTGTACGGCCTCCGAATTAGAACATGTCGGCACTTTTGCCAGTAATAATGCCGCCATTGCCGTGGTACAAATGCCTGACATTGCCCCTTTCGTCGAATCGCCCGATGCGTGGACGCTGGTGCTAGACAATGTCAACGATCCCGGCAATTTGGGTACTATCATTCGGATCGCCGATTGGTATGGCATCAAACACATTTTATGTTCCAGTGACACCGTCGATGTGTTTAATCCCAAAGTAATTGCCAGTGCCAAAGGTTCTTTCTTACGCGTTACGTTGCACTACGGTGATTTAGCCAAGTCGCTGCAACAGACCCAGTTGCCGGTACTGGGTGCATTTTTGGGCGGCGAGAATGTCCATCAACTGCAATTAACGAGCACGGGCGGTTACTTAGTGCTTGGCAATGAGGCCAATGGAATTAGTGACGCCGTCGCTTCGTGCGTCAGTCAGCGAGTGACCATCCCTGCTTTTGGGGATGCCGAATCCCTCAATGTCGGCATCGCCTGTGCCGTGATCGTCGATAATTTAACGCGCTTATCCAACCGATAAGCATCGAACTGCCGACCAATAGTGGCGCTCCCCCCGCCACTTTCGGTAAACTACGCCCGATTTCCAGCCTGTTTGTTCGCGGAGCGCCTGATGTCTACTGATCTATCCTCTGATTTTGCAGAAAATTACCCAACTATCGCCGATTGTGTGGGCGGTACACCGCTGGTCAGGCTGCAACGGATGGCTGCGCACACCCAAAGTACGGTGCTGTTGAAACTGGAAGGCAATAACCCGGCAGGTTCGGTGAAAGACCGCCCGGCACTGAATATGATTGTGCAGGCCGAGTTACGTGGCAGCATCAAGCCCGGCGACACCTTGATTGAAGCGACTTCTGGCAATACGGGCATTGCCTTAGCCATGGCCGCCGCCATCAAAGGCTATCGCATGATTTTAATCATGCCGGATAATGCCACTGCTGAGCGCAAAGCGTCGATGCAAGCCTATGGCGCCGAGCTGATTTTAGTGACCAAAGCCCAAGGGATGGAAGGCGCACGAGATTTAGCCCTCGACATGCAACGCCAAGGCTTGGGCATTGTGCTCGACCAATTTAACAACTTAGATAATCCTGCGGCCCATTTACACAGCACTGGCCCCGAAATTTGGCGGCAAAGCCATGGCCGTATCACCCATTTCGTCTCAAGTATGGGCACAACCGGCACCATTATGGGCACTTCAGCCTATTTAAAACAACAAAACCCAGCAATTGAAATTGTCGGCTTACAGCCCGCTGCCGGCAGTGCCATTCCGGGGATCCGACGTTGGCCCGAGGAATATTTGCCTGGTTTTTTCCGCAAAGCGCAAGTGGATCGCATTTTGGATATTGCTGAAGCCGATGCCGTGGCCACGACTCGCCGTTTGGCTCGGGAAGAAGGCATTTGTGCGGGCGTGAGTTCGGGCGGTGCGGTTTTTGCCGCGCTGCAATTGGCAGAACAACATCCAGGCAGCGTGATTGTGGCCATTATTTGCGATCGCGGCGATCGCTATCTGTCTTCTGGCTTATTTAATGACGAAGGATCGGCATGAGCTATGAATGGATGGCGCTGACCGCCGCCGCGTGTTGGGCCTTGGGCAGTTTAATTTCAGCGCCTGCTTCAGCGCATTTGGGGGCATTTGCCTTCACCCGCTGGCGCATGGCTTGTGCCAGTGTGTTACTTTGGGGCGTGGCGTTAGTTTCTGGCGGATGGCAAAGTCTGCCAGTCAATCAATTATGGCTACTGGCACTGTCCGGTATTATTGGTATTTTGATTGGCGATACCGCACTTTTTGCCGCCATGAACCGCTTAGGGCCGCGTCGCGCCGGTGTGCTGTTTGCGACGCACGCGCTATTTTCCGCCGTGTTAGCCTATTTATTTTTGGGTGAACGCATCTGGGGTTGGACGCTGATTGGCAGTGGTTTATTAATTAGCGGCGTGATGATTGCCATTTTGTTTGGCAAACGCTCCTCAGAGCAACACCACTGGGAGACGAGCAGTCATCAGTTTGGTATCGGTGTCGGTTTAGGTTTGTTGTCTGCCTTGTGCCAAGCGGTGTCGACCTTGATGCTAAAACCCTTGATGGAATCCGATATCGATGCGGTCGCTGCCTCCGCGGTGCGCATGAGTACTGCATTACTCTGCCATTTGTTACTGCTGTGGGCAGGTTTTCAAGTGGCGAAAACTCAGCAAGCCTTAACCAGCAAAGTATTGGCGATGGTGGCGTTTAATGCCTTATTGTCGATGGGCATCGGGATGACGCTTATCCTGCAAGCGCTGAAACAAGGCGATGCTGGGATGGTGGCGATGTTGTCGTCAGTGAGCCCGGTGTTATTGGTACCGCTGCTCTGGTTGGTTTATCGGCGTCGTCCGGCCTTTGGCGCGTGGCTTGGCGCAGCATTAACGGTCGGCGGTACGATATTGATTTTATTGCATTGATTATATTCAATAATTTTTGCAATATAGCTGACAAAGCAAATCGACTTCAAAGGAAAATACGGATGTCCATCGATCACAATTCGACGTTGAACAAAGCACCTGAAACCGAGCCCCCTCAAGTAGAACTGCCGGTAGAACCTGCGTTAGAACCACCGGTAGCCCCTGTGCAATATGGCGGTTTTTGGCGTCGCGTGGCAGCGCATTTTATCGACGCGCTGATTTTAATCCCTATCGTTGCTATTTTCATCCTGTTGAGTTTTGGCATTGATTCCATGTTCATCCCCTTACTGATCATCCAAAGCAGTATTGGCGTGGTTTATCAGCTGTATTTCACTACGACTTATGGCGCGACTTGGGGCAAAAGCGCCATGGACCTCAGAATTGTTAAACTGGATGGCTCGCCTATTACTTTTAAAGAGGCGAACTTAAGATATTTGCCCTATCTGCTGATGGCAGTATTTGGTTTACTGGGGAGCATCTCTGCATTTTATAGCTTGCCAATTCCGTCGATTTTCTTCGACGCAGGCTTTCAAGAGCGCAACCAGTTGTTGCAGCAACACCAACCAGTTTGGGCATGGCTCGTCAATCTATTGCTGATGTTGTTTATGGTCGTCGATGTGTTGGTGCTTTTATTTAATAAGCAAAAACGCAGTTTACACGACCAAATTGCTGGCACTATGGTGATTAAACTCAGCAAGGCCTCAATTTAAGTTTTCAGGAACTTCAATTGGTGGCTTTGGCTCGGGCTCGGGCTCGGGCTCGGGCTC
>JACCDS010307844.1_pt1 | contig 13078 bp, 12 predicted proteins | sample 7446441 | NCBI WGS metagenome assembly JACCDS01 (sample SAMN15323445, study PRJNA562643) | freshwater metagenome | isolation source: river surface water | place: USA:Blue River Watershed | collected 2017-08-17
CCGGTCCCTGCACGCCGCATGAAGCCGGCGTTTCGGTACCGGTACTGCAGCATTTCGCCGGCAAGCTCCCTATCCTCGGCGTATGCCTGGGTCACCAGAGTATCGGAGCCGCATTTGGCGGCAAAGTGATCCGCGCGAAAGAAGTCATGCACGGCAAAACCTCGGCAATCGAGCATACCGGGGTCGGCGTATTCCAAGGTCTGCCGAGCCCCTACACCGTGATCCGCTACCACTCCCTCGCCATTGAGCGGGAGAGCTTGCCCGACTGCCTCGAAGTCACTGCATGGACCGCCGATGGCGAGATCATGGGTGTGCGCCACAAGGATTTTCAAATTGAGGGCGTACAGTTCCATCCGGAGTCCATCCTGTCCGAGCATGGTCACGCACTGCTGAAGAACTTCCTGAGCACCTGAACAGGCCGATCATGACGCTGACTCCACAACAGGCGCTGCTGCGCTGTATCGAGCATCGCGAGATCTTTCACGACGAAATGCTGGCACTGTTCCGCCAGATCATGAGCGGCGAAATGACGCCCGTAATGATCGCGGCGCTCACGATGGGCCTGCGCGTCAAGAAAGAGTCCATCGGCGAGATCGCCGCCGCCGCGCAGGTGATGCGCGAATTCGCGACCAAAGTTGACGTCGCCGATGCGCACAATCTGGTCGACATCGTGGGCACCGGCGGTGACGGCGCGCATACCTTCAACATCTCGACCGCCTCGATCTTCGTTGTCTCGGCCGCCGGCGCACGCGTAGCCAAACATGGCGGTCGCAGTGTATCGTCGTCCTCGGGCAGCGCAGATGCGCTTGAGGCACTTGGTGTGAACATCCAACTGCAACCGGCGCAGGTCGCGCAATCGATCGCGGAAACGGGCATTGGCTTCATGTTCGCGCCGAACCATCATGCGGCCATGAAGTATGCCGCACCGGTACGCAAAGAACTGGGCGTACGCACCATTTTCAACATTCTCGGTCCACTGACCAACCCGGCCGGTGCGCCGAACATCATGATGGGCGTCTTCCATCCTGATTTGGTCGGCATCCAGGCGCGTGTGCTGCAGCGGCTCGGCGCCAAGCGCGCACTGGTCGTATGGGCGCGTGACAACATGGACGAAGCCTCCCTTGGCGCCGCCACCATGGTCGGTGAACTCGTCGATGGCGAGATCCGTGAATACGACATTCATCCGGAAGACTTCGGCCTGCAGATGACCTCAAGCCGCAACCTGAAAGTCGCGAACGCAGCCGAGTCAGTGCAAAAAATCGGCGAGGCGCTTGCCAACACGCCGGGCCCGGCTCGCGACATCGTGATCCTCAATAGTGGCATCGCCCTCTACGCCGCTGGCATCGCAACCGACATCGACGATGGCGTGAAGCGTGCTCGCGAAGCCATCGCATCCGGTGCTGCGCGCGCCAAGCTGGAGCAGTTTGCGAAATTCACGCAATCGTTCGCGTCCCCGTAAAAAGAAGCCGATCATGTCCGACATACTGAACAAAATCCTTGATGTGAAGGCCGACGAAGTCGCCGCTGCGAAAAAGCGGCAAGACCTTGCCAGCCTGCGTCGTGATGTGGAGGGCGATAGCGAAGCACGCGCACAGATTCGCAGCTTCGAGGGCAGCTTGCGCAAGAAAATCGCCGCCGGCAAAGTTGGCGTCATCGCAGAAATAAAAAAAGCTTCGCCGTCCAAAGGTCTGCTGCGCGAAGATTTCCGCCCGGCCGACATCGCTAAGACTTATGCTGAGAACGGTGCAGCTTGTCTGTCCGTCCTGACTGACGTGCAATTCTTTCAGGGGTCGCCCGACTACCTCCGGGAAGCGCGCGCTGCCTGCGCCATTCCGGCGCTGCGCAAAGACTTCATCATCGACCCTTATCAGGTCTACCAAGCCCGCTCATGGGGCGCCGACTGCATCCTGCTTATCGTGGCTGCGCTCGACCACGGACTCATGCGTGAGCTCGAAGCCTGTGCGCACGAACTTGGCATGGACGTGCTGGTCGAGGTACATGATGCGCAAGAGCTGGATACCGCACTGACGCTGAAAACCAAACTGCTTGGCATTAATAACCGCAATCTGCGCACTTTCGAAACCACCCTGGACACCACGATCGGTCTGCTGCCGCGAATTTCGCCGGACAAACTGGTTGTGACTGAATCGGCGATCGCCACTCGCGACGATGTCAAACGCATGCGCGATCACAATGTGCATGCGTTCCTGGTCGGTGAAGCCTTCATGCGCGCTGCCGACCCGGGCGTAGAACTCGCCCGGCTGTTCGACTAAACAAAAGCGTCAACGCGCTGTCCGGCGCAAAGGGTCGAGCCGGGCAATCCACTCGCGCCCCAGCGGCAGTGGCTCGTCGCAGATCATCGCCGCGAGGAACTCCGCACACAGCGGTGCGCAAGTCATGCCGCGTGCGCCGTGGCCGAGGCTCGCATACAGGCCGTCGCTCAATCGTCCGACTATTGGAACACGATCCTGCGTCGTAGCACGCCAGCCGACTCGCCCGCTCTGCAACATCGATGCATCGGAGCAGAAACCTGAAAGCAATCTTTGCAGCCGCTCGAAATTCTCATCATCGTCGCTGCGGCGAGCATGCCGCTCCTCGTCGTCATGCTGCAAAGTAGCGCCAACGGTATGGTAACCATCGACTGCCGGCGCAATATAGCCGTCTCGGCACACCACCATGCGCAGCGGGCGATCTTCCCGCGCTGGCAGTGAAGATAATTGGCCTCGGGCGCGCCCCGTCGCAATGCGCACCGGCCCCAGCCCTTGGTCAAATGCGGTGGCCAGCACTACCAAGGGAGCGCGCAACGTTTCGCCATCTGCCAGAACGATCCGCCATTCCTCTTTCTCTCGCTCAAGCGCCGTCACGGTCGCCCCCTGTCTCAGCGTAATGCGCGGATGGCCAAGCAGCGCCGCCACCAAGGTTGGCGGCGCGACCCAGCCGGCCTGCGGAAGATGAAAGCCATTCGCCGTTGGAGCTGCGCCGCACAGCAACGCAGCGTCTTGCACTGAGCATTCGCTCAACCAGTCAGCGCCCGCCAATCCTGCCTGCGCGGCTATCTTGTCGTGCCGGCGTAAGTCGCGCGCGATGCGCAATACGCCGCACCAGTCGTGGCGCACTGTGCCGGGATGATTGGCGACCCACCTCATCAGCCAAGAGCTGCCAGCGGCTGTCAATTCGGTGACCGGGTTCGTGGCGCCGCCAGGCTCGGGGCGCACGATACCAATCGGATTGCCCGAGCCGCCCGAGGCCGGATGCTCTCGCTCCAGCAGCGTCACGGCAATCCCGCGCCGTGCCAGTTGACGCGCTGCACTTGCGCCCGCTATGCCCGCGCCTATCACGATCGCGGCCGCTGGCAAGACTGGCGGAACGACTGAAGGGACTACCGACGAATATTCGACTGCGGCAGACCAGCTCGCTGAGAGACAATCGCGTTTACCGCCAAAACCAGGTCGCTTGCTGACGCTAAAGCCGGCATCGGTTAATGCACGTCGCACTGCACCAGCTACGCACCAGCTCGACAGGCGCGCAGCCGGAGCCGCTAGTGACGCCAGCTGGCGCAACACCGCCGGCGACCACATCTCCGGATTACGATCCGGCGCAAAACCGTCGAGAAAGAACGCATCAAACCGGCCCGCGATTTTTGGCAGCACATCAATTACATCACCGAGTACCAGGGTCAACGTTACTTGCTCGTCGAGCTCCAGCGGATGAAAGCCTGCCAACAACGGCGGCCAGTGAGCCAGCAGTGATTCTGCAAGCTGGCTCAACAACTCAGCCTGCTGAGTCGGGGCGCTGCTAATGCTGAGCTGTAGTGCCGTGCGCAGATCATCACGGGTAAAGGGATGCTTTTCGATCGAAACGTAATGCAGTCTTGCGCTTGCGTTTTCAACACGCAGACGCAACCAGGTAGCAAGAAAATTGACGCCCACGCCGAATCCCGTCTCAAGCAGGCGGACACAGCGATGTCGCTGCCAGCGCTGCGACAATTCGCAACCGTCGATGAACACTGCGTTTGCCTGGCCCCAGGCACCACTGCGGCTCGCATAGATATCGCCAAAGTCGGGCGCAAATATGCGACCGTCATCGCTGCCCTGCCATGAGGCAGGGCGAATCGGCTCGGAATACATCAGAAAATTACACAGGGACGGGTTGACGAAATGCACACTGCATGGCGATACGGTGCCGGCATCACACTGAGCGCGGTCTGCACGCATGACGGCATACTTGGGATCATACAACAGGGTGCAGGCGGTCGATCTGAACCCCATGCCGGGGCACTGTAGCCGCAAACTCGCCAGTAATCAGCGTCACAGATGCCCCGCACGACGCGCCAGCGGCCCCCCCCCGGCTTCCAGCCGTGCGCGACTGGCGACATACCACCTCGCGGGCCGTCCGGAACGCAGTAACTGGAATAGATCGATGACCCCGCACTGTCGCCACCAACGTGCCCGGTCCTCGGCACTGTTCAGATGCACATCAAACCGAGTGGAGAGAAGTACAAGCGTCTCGCCACGCGCCAAGTGCTACAGTGCCTGGGTGTATTGCGGCGCATGGGGACGCGGATGGAGGATGCCCATCTCATGCAGCGTGCGTGCTTGCGCCTCACCAAGTTGCACAAAAGCAATAACTCCCACATCATCGCCAGCCGGTCTGCGGCCTTTGACACCGACAAGCACGGGTCTGCTTAATCAGTCTTGAATACAGACGACCCGATGCGGCATAGTCAGGCGGATTTATCGAACAAGCTGAAATGCTCGACTTTCGGCGGCGCTGCAAAAAACGGGCCGACAATGCTTCGCCAAGCCGGGAAAGCGGGCGACTCACGAAAATCCACTGTGTGGTTTTCCAGGGTTTCCCAAAAGATCATCAGCAGATAACGTTCAGTCGACTCGATGCCTTTATTGATCTTATAACCACGAAAGCCCTTGGACTGACCAACGACGGTCTTCAGACCGTGCAAGATAGCGGCTTCGAATTCGGCTTGTTTGCCGGGCTGAATCTGGATATCGGCGAGTTCGAGAATCATGGGAGCTCCTGTGAGAAGTTGACGGATTATCGCACCCGGAATCCGAGCGAATTTCCCATTTTCAAAAGTTGACACTCGGCTTGGCAAAAGTTAAACCTTGTCATTCGAAAGATTATTCGACCGAATTCTTCGAAGCCCATACCTGACATGCGGATAGCTGTACTCGACAATGATGCCCAACAGCGCGCGCAGATTGCAGAGGCGCTGGCGTCTGCTTCTTATGACTATGAAATTGTCGACCAGCTCAGCAGCTTGCTGGCACGTATCGGCGAGGGCAGCATCGACTTTCTGATCTACCACTGGCAACCCGAGATCGAGGGCCTGCGGCAACTAATGGAATGTCGACGCAACATACCGGCGCTCCCCATACTCCTGTTGAGCGGCCGGTCGTATGAACACGAACTCGCCACCGTGCTGAACGGAGGTAATTGCGATTACCAAATCAAGCCGTTGCGGCGCAATGAATTACTGATTCGGCTGCGAGTCCTGGCGGCGCGCGCGCATCCAGAAGAGGTCGATGCGACGATACTGGAATTCGGCGCGTACGCATTCGATATACGCAGTTGCCAGCTAAAACGAGCCGGTGAGCCCATTGCATTGACCCAAAAAGAATTTGACCTTGCCTTACTGTTTTTCCGCAACTTGGGTCGCCCGCTATCGCGCGCCACCATACTTGAGGCTGTGTGGCTTCAAGACGCGGAATTCGGCTCTCGCAGCATGGATACGCATGTTTCACGAGTTCGCAGCAAGCTCGGGCTGCGCCCCGACAACGGATTTCGGTTGGCTCCGGTGTACAGCTATGGCTACTGCCTGGAACAGCTGGTCGGTAATGGTTAAGAGCCCTGTTGAGCTGCGGGTATAATACGTGACGTCCTTATTCCGGCATTTCCAAGCATGCAACTGCTCGCCGTTGGCCTCAACCACACGACGGCTCCGGTCTCGCTCCGCGAGAAAGTGGCCTTTCCCGCCGACCAACTCGGTCAGGCGGTCGCTGCGGCATGCGCGTGGTTTGGGAATGCCAATCAGCGACCGCAGGAAACGGCCATCCTGTCGACCTGCAACCGTACCGAAATCTATGGTGCGAGCGCAGTCAACGGTAATATCGAAGCAGCCATCGACCAGACCGCTCATTTCGTCGCGGACTACCACAAACTTTCTTACGCTGATCTGCGGCCGTATCTGTATGCGCTACCGCAAGACGGCGCCGTGCGTCACGCCTTCCGCGTGGCTGCCGGACTCGATTCGATGGTACTGGGCGAACCGCAAATTCTCGGTCAGATGAAGGACGCGGTGCGGCAGGCAGAAGCCGCCGGCGGTCTGGGCACCTATCTACACCAGATGTTCCAGCGCACCTTTGCGGTCGCAAAAGAAGTACGCTCGACCACCGAGATCGGCGCTCACAGCGTATCGATGGCGGCAGCGGCAGTGCGGCTGTCGCAGCGTATCTTTGACAGCCTGGCCGAACAGCACGTGCTCTTCATCGGCGCCGGAGAAATGATCGATCTGTGCATCACGCATTTTGCCGCACAGCATCCGAAAAGTCTGACCGTCGCAAACCGCACGCTGGAGCGCGCGGAGGCACTTGCGCACCGATTCGGCGGCCGAGCGATGCGGTTGGGCGAACTACCCGACCACCTCGCCCAATTTGATGTCGTCGTTTCGTGCACGGCGTCATCTCTGCCGATCATTGGTTTAGGCATGGTAGAGCGCGCTATTAAGGCGCGTCGCCACAAGCCGATATTCATGGTCGATCTTGCCGTGCCGCGCGACATTGAATCCGAGGTCGCACGACTGAACGATGTGTTCCTCTACACCGTCGATGATCTTGGCGCGGCCGTGCAGATCGGCGTCGAAAACCGGCAATCGGCAGTTGCGCAGGCTGAGGCCATCATCGAGACTCGCGTACAGGCGTTTATGCACTGGCTCGACAGCCGTGCAGTCGTGCCCCTGATCCAGGATTTACAGGAATCCAGCGAACAACTGCGCCGTTCGGAGCTCGAACGGGCGCGCAAACTATTAGCCAAGGGCGAAGATGTCGAGGCAGTTCTGGAGGCCTTATCCAAAGGCCTGACCGCCAAATTTCTGCATGGCCCGCAGCAGGCATTGCACAATGCTGATGCCGACGAGCGTGCGCGTCTCGCGCAGCTGCTCCCGCAACTCTTCCGTACCAAGCGCTAGCGCTCGCCTGCCTTGGCAGCACCGCCTCGATCAGGGGCATTCGCCCGAAGCATTTTCCTCCGATTCCCGAATGACACCCTCACTGCTATTAAAGCTCGATCAACTCACCCATCGGCTTGAAGAAGTCAGTGCGCTGCTGAACCAGGAAAGTGCAACAGCCGACTTGGACCAGTATCGCAAGCTCACGCGGGAGCACGCCGAACTCGAGCCGCTCGTCGCCGTGCACGGGCAATGGGCTCAGGCGCAGGATGACATCCGTGCTGCGCAAGAGATGCTTTCAGATGCGGACATGAAAACGTTCGCGCAGGAAGAACTGGAATCGGCGCAATTGCGTTCATCGCAGCTCGAACTGGAGCTGCAAAAGATGATGCTGCCGAAGGACCCGAATGATGAACGCAATATTTTCCTCGAGATCCGCGCCGGCACCGGCGGCGACGAGTCAGCGCTGTTTGCGGGGGATCTGCTGAGGATGTACACCCGTTTCGCCGAGCGGCAGCGCTGGCAGGTAGAGATGGTGTCAGAGTCGCCCTCGGAACTCGGTGGCTACAAGGAGGTGATCGTGCGCCTCGTCGGCCACGGCGCGTATTCGCGACTGAAGTTCGAATCCGGAGGCCATCGTGTGCAGCGGGTACCCGCAACGGAGGCACAGGGACGCATTCATACGTCGGCCTGTACGGTGGCAGTGATGCCAGAGGCGGACGAAATCGCTGAGGTCGATATCAATCCGGCTGACCTGCGCATCGACACCTACCGGGCATCGGGCGCCGGCGGACAACACATCAACAAAACTGATTCGGCGGTTCGCATCACCCACCTGCCGACCGGCATCGTGGTGGAATGCCAAGACGATCGTAGCCAGCACAAGAACAAAGCCCAGGCCATGAGGGTGCTCGCGACCCGGATCATGGACGTGCAGCTTCGCGAGCAACAGGCGAAGGAAGCGGCAACGCGGAAGTCGCTGGTGGGCTCAGGTGACCGCAGCGAACGCATCCGCACCTACAATTTCCCGCAAGGCCGCATCACGGACCATCGCATTAACCTTACGCTCTACAAACTGGAAGCCGTGATGGAGGGAGATCTGCAAGAACTGACAGACGTATTGATGGCCGAGCATCAGGCTGAGCAGTTGGCGGCGCTGGCCGACGCTGGCTGAATGGCTGCAGACAACAAGTCGCCCACCGAAAAACTCAAGGACCTCTCGTGAACGCCATGCATCGATTTGCCAAGCCCATCCTGTTCGTCACAGCCCTTGCCTGCTTCGCGATGCTCGCCGTCGGTCTCTACCTGCAACTGGTACTCGACATGCTGCCCTGCCCCTTGTGCATCCTGCAGCGCTACGCATTTGTAGCCGTTGCGCTGGCCTGCCTGATGGCCGTGGCCCTTCCGCCAGCGGCCACGCGGCTCGGTGCCGCAGCGGCCTGCGTGGCCTCTCTGACCGGCGCCGGCATCGCCATCCGCCACTTGTGGGTCAAGGCCCACCCGGAGATCTCTTGCGGCATCGATCCACTGGAGACATCCTTGAACAAAATCTTCATTGCCGACTGGATCCCAGCGCTATTTCAGGCTGACGGCTTGTGCACGACAGAATATGACCCGATCCTTGGACTGTCGATTCCCCAATGGGCACTGGTCTGGTTCACCGTGTTCGCTCTCGTGACCGCCACCCTCGCATTGCGCAAGCGACACTAGGCATGACTGTTGAAAGCATGCTGAGGACAGCCCGTATCGATCCGCTGGAGGCTCGTATTTTGCTGGCCCATGCGCTTGGCTGCACGCGAGTGCAACTAGTCATTCGCGCAAAAGATGAGGTGTCCACGCAACAAGCAGCCGCTGCTCAGGCGCTGTTCGAGCGCCGCAGGCAAGGCGAGCCCATTGCCTATCTGACCGGAGAGCGCGAATTTTTTGGCCTGCGTTTTCAGGTCACTCCAGCCGTGCTGATTCCTCGTCACGAGACCGAACTGCTGGTCGAGCTTGCCATAGAGCGCTTACCGCAAAGCGGGCGAGCCCTCGATCTTGGCACCGGGTCGGGCGCAATCGCAGTGGCGCTCGCGCATGTACGCCCCGATGCGCACATCATGGCAACCGATGCCAGCGACGACGCGCTGGCTGTCGCACGCCGAAATGCTGAACGCCACAAGGTTGCTGTTCGCTTCGGACTTAGCGACTGGTACCGCGCCATCGATGACCGGTTCGATCTGATCGTCAGCAACCCGCCTTACATTGCCGCCGGCGACCCTCACCTGTCGCAAGGCGACCTGCGCTTCGAGCCGGTCGCCGCATTAACAGACGAGGCCGACGGCCTGACCGATCTTGCGGCGATCATCGACGGTGCGCCGCGCCATCTGAATCCGGGTGGTTGGCTACTGATGGAGCATGGCCATGATCAGGCAGCCCCGGTTCGCACGCTGCTGGAGCGTGCGGGCTGGCAGCAGGTACGTAGCTGGCGCGACCTTGCCGGTATTGAGCGCGTGTCCGGCGCGCTGCGCCCCGCGAACTGATCTGCTGTCAAGACTGGCGCGCTGCGACGATTTGCGTATCATCCGACGCTTTACTGATTTCCCTACCGCGGATTACCGATGTTGCCTTCGATTGAACAACGCCTCGCCGGCGAACTGGCGGCCCGTACCGAACAAGTGACTGCAGCGATCGCTCTGCTGGACGAGGGCGCAACTGTGCCGTTTATCGCGCGCTACCGTAAGGAAGTCACAGGCGGTCTGGACGATACGCAGCTGCGCCTGCTGGAAGAGCGGTTGCGTTATCTGCGTGAATTGGAAGCCCGACGCGAAGCGATCGTGGCATCAATCGAGGAACAGGGCAAGATGACGCCGCAGCTAAAGGTCGCCATCCTGTCTGCGGAGGACAAGACGCGGCTGGAGGATCTTTATCTGCCTTATCGCCAGAAACGCCGCACCAAGGCGCAAATCGCAGCCGAAGCCGGCCTCGAGCCGCTTGCCGATGCTCTGCTGACCTCGCCATCGCTGGTGCCTGAGGAAGAAGCGGCGAAGTTCATCCGTCCCGCCTTCACCACTGAGCAGGGCGAGAACCCCGGCGTTGCAGATGCCAAAGCAGCGCTCGATGGCGCCCGTCAGATCCTGATGGAACGCTTCGCAGAGGATGCGGCCCTACTGCAGGATCTGCGCGCCTATTTGCTCGATCACGGCGTAGTAGACAGCAAAGTCATCGATGGCAAACAAGATGCCGGCGAAAAATTTGCCGACTATTTCGACTACTCAGAGCCGCTGACGGCTATCCCCTCGCACAGAGCACTGGCGCTCCTGCGTGGGCGTCGCGAGGAAATCCTGACTGTCACACTGCGGCTCGACAGCGAGGAAGAAAAGCCGACCTGGGCCGCCCCGCCCAACCCTTGCGAGAGCCGTATTGCGCAACGCTTTGGCGTGTCGCAACAAAGCCGGCCGGCCGACAAATGGCTGATGGACACCGTTCGATGGACCTGGCGCGTGAAAGTATTCATGCACTTAGAGACGGAGCTGATGACAAAATTGCGCGAGGACGCCGAGGCAGAAGCCATCCAGGTGTTCGCACGTAACTTGAAGGATCTGCTGCTCGCCGCACCCGCCGGCCCGCGAGCCACCTTGGGCCTCGACCCGGGGCTACGTACCGGCGTGAAGGTGGCGGTGGTCGACGCAACCGGCAAAGTTGTGGATACGGCGACCATCTATCCTCATCAGCCGCGCAACGACTGGGAGGGTGCGTTGCATCAGCTTAGCCTGCTGGTGAAAAAACATGGCGTGTCGCTGGTGGCCATCGGCAACGGTACCGCATCGCGCGAGACTGACCGCCTGGCGCAAGACTTGGTGAGACGCCTGCCGGACATGAAGCTCAACACGATCGTCGTGTCCGAGGCAGGAGCATCGGTGTACTCGGCATCGGAATACGCATCGAAAGAACTACCGGATCTAGACGTGTCGCTGCGTGGCGCAGTGTCGATCGCACGCCGCCTGCAAGATCCGCTTGCAGAGCTGGTAAAGATTGAACCGAAGTCAATCGGTGTCGGACAGTACCAGCACGATGTGTCCCAGTCGAGGTTGGCACGTACGCTGGATGCGGTGGTGGAGGATTGCGTGAACGCCGTTGGCGTGGACGTGAATACGGCATCGGTGCCGCTGCTGGCGCGCGTCTCCGGCCTCAACGGCGGCGTTGCGCAGAGCATCGTTAATTACCGCGACCAGAAGGGCATGTTCACCTCGCGGGCGTCACTGCGAGACGTCCCGCGTCTGGGCGACAAAACATTTGAACAGTCCGCCGGCTTCCTGCGCGTGATGAACGGTGACAACCCGCTGGATGCGTCGGCCGTCCATCCGGAATCCTATCCACTGGTCGAGAAAATCCTGACCGATATCAAGCGGGACGTGAAAGGCGTCATCGGCGACAGCGGGCTATTGAAGTCGCTGGATCCTAAGCGCTATGCCGACGAGCGATTCGGCGTTCCAACGGTGGCCGACATTCTGAAAGAACTCGACAAGCCCGGTCGCGATCCGCGCCCGGCTTTCGTCACCGCCTCCTTCAAAGAAGGCGTCGAAGACATCGGCGATCTGCGGCCGGACATGATTCTGGAAGGCGTCGTCACCAACGTCGCGGCCTTCGGAGCATTCGTCGACATTGGCGTGCACCAGGATGGCCTGGTGCATATTTCTGCGCTGTCCAATCAGTTCGTGAAAGACCCGCACACGGTGGTGAAAACCGGGCAGGTGGTGAAGGTCAAGGTTCTGGAAGTTGACGTCAAACGCAAACGCATCGCGTTGACGATGCGGCTGTCAGACGCCGCCCCAGCTCCCGGTGAGCGCCGCGAACCGCGCGACCGTCAGGCTGCGCCGCGGAGTGCCGCATCTCGCCGCGACCAAGCGCCGTCAGGTACTGCAATGGCGGCTGCGTTTGCGAAGCTAAAGCGCTGATCCCGGGAATGAACCATGCTGCCTGCATAGTGGCCACAGGCGACAGTTACCAAAAAAGCAAGCCGGCATCCGATGATCGAAACACCTATAATGGTGTAGTCAACCACCCCGCAACTGAAGGAAGAGTAGTTATGAGCGACGTACAAGCGTGGATCAAAGAGACCGTCACGAGCCATCCGGTCGTGCTGTTCATGAAAGGCACCGCGCAATTTCCGCAATGCGGCTTCTCTGGCCGTGCTATCGAACTGCTGAAGTCCGTCGGCGTCGAGAATCTGGTAACAGTCAATGTGCTCGAAGATGAAGAAGTCCGTCAGGGGATTAAGGAATTCTCCAACTGGCCGACCATTCCCCAGCTGTACGTGAAAGGCGAGTTCATCGGCGGCGCGGACATTCTGACCGAAATGCACCAGTCCGGCGAACTGCAGACCCTGCTGAAGGCCTGACCACTTGAAGCGTGTCGTCGTCGCCTTGACCGGCGCGTCCGGGGCGCTTTACGGCGTACGGCTGCTTGAGCAGCTGCGCCGTAATGCCGGTATCGAGACCCACCTGATGATCTCTGATGCCGCAGCCCTGAATCTTCATCATGAGCTAGAAACTCGGCGCAAAGATATCGAGTCACTCGCCGATCACGTGCACAGCGTACGTGATATTGGTGCATGCGTTGCCAGCGGCTCTTTTCGGGCGGATGGAATGGTAATCGCACCTTGTTCGATGAAGACCCTGGCGTCCGTTGCGCACGGTTTGTGCGACAACCTGATTACACGCGCAGCCGACGTGATGCTCAAAGAACGACGCCGGCTGGTGCTGATGGTTCGTGAGACGCCCTTCAACCTAGCGCATCTGCGGAATATGACGGCAGTGACTGAAATGGGCGGCATCATTTTCCCGCCAGTGCCAGCGCTTTATCAACGTCCCGAAAACATTATCGAGATGGTCGACCACACGATCGGGCGCGTGCTCG